>Ga0073934_10007897_pt1 | contig 14489 bp, 10 predicted proteins | sample LarsenN4metaG_FD_76834 | JGI IMG/M metagenome (GOLD analysis project Ga0073934, IMG submission 76834) | Hot spring sediment bacterial and archeal communities from British Columbia, Canada, to study Microbial Dark Matter (Phase II) - Larsen... ...
GCCCATCGACCTGCTGGCCGTGAACCTCTACCCGTTCGAGAAGACCGCGGCCTCGGGCGCCGACCGCGCGACGGTGGTGGAGAACATCGACATCGGCGGGCCCGCCATGATCCGCTCGGCCGCCAAGAACCACGCCTTCGTCACCGTGATCGTGGATCCCGCCGACTACGCGGCCGTGCTGGACGAGATGGCCGCGGGCGGCGGCGCCACGACGCCCGCCCTGCGCCGCCGCCTGGCCGCCAAGGCCTTCGCCCGCACCGGCGCCTACGACGCCGCCATCGCCCGCTGGTTCGCCCACGAGCAGGGAGACGCCTTTCCCGCCCGCCTGGTGCTGGCCGGCGAGCGGCGCCAGGCCCTGCGCTATGGCGAGAACCCGCACCAGCAGGCCGCGCTCTACGCCACCGCCGACGCCCGCCCCGGCGTGGCCACCGCGCGCCAGGTGCAGGGCAAGGAGCTCTCGTACAACAACATCCTGGACACCGACGCGGCCTACGAGTGCGTGGCCGAGTTCGCCGAGCCCGCCTGCGTCATCGTCAAGCACGGCAACCCGTGCGGCGCGGCCATCGGCGGCAGCCTGGCCCAGGCCCACGGCAAGGCGCTGGCCTGCGATCCCGTCAGCGCCTTCGGCGGCATCGTCGCCGTGAACCGCCCGCTGGACGGTACCACGGCCCAGGCCATCGCCAGGGTGTTCACCGAGGTGGTCATCGCGCCGGGCTTCCTGCCCGAGGCGCTGGCCGCGCTCAAGGGCAGGGCCGACCTGCGCCTGCTCGACGCCCGCGCCGTGCCCGAGGCCGGCGGCGGCGGCCTGCTGCTGCGCAGCGTGGCGGGCGGCCTTCTGGCCCAGACCCGCGACGGCGGCCAGGCGGCCGAGCGCGACCTGGCCGTGGTCTCGCGCCGCCGTCCCTCGGCCGACGAGCTGGCCGACCTCGGCTTCGCCTTCCGCGTCTGCAAGCACGTCAAGTCCAACGCCATCGTGTTCGCCAAGGGCGGCGCGGTCGTGGGCGTGGGCGCCGGGCAGATGAGCCGCGTCGATTCGGTGCGCATCGCCGTGTGGAAGGCCGACGAGGCGGCGCGCGCGGCGGGCGAGGGCCGGCGCCGCACCGAGGGCGCCGTGGTCGCCTCGGACGCCTTCTTCCCCTTCGCCGACGGGCTGATCGCCGCGGCCGAGGCCGGCGCCACCGCCGCCATCCACCCCGGCGGTTCCAAGCGCGACGCCGAGGTCACGGCCGCCGCCGATGCGCGCGGCATGGCGCTCGTCGCCACCGGCATGCGCCACTTCCGCCACTGAGGGAGGCTCCTGCGATGCCCGCGCCCTTCACGCTCTACGGCCACCAGCGTTCCGGCAACGTCTACAAGGCGGTGCTGGCGCTTGCGCTGTGCGGCGCCCGCTACGACTACCGCCACGTCGACCTGCCGGGGGGCGCCACGCGCCAGGCGGCGTTCCTCGCCATCAACCCCTTCGGCGAGGTGCCGGTCCTGCGCCACGAGGGCCAGACCATCGTCCAGACCTCGGTCATCCTGCCTTACGTGGCCCAGGCGACGGGGCGCTATGGCGGAAGGGACGCCGCCGAGAACCGCCGCATCCAGGAGTGGCTGAACTGGGAGACCGGGCGGCTGACCGCCGGGATCGCGCCCGCGCGCTTCGCGCGCCTGGTGCAGAAGGTCGATCCCGCGATCCAAGCGTTCCTGAACGCCCGCGCCAGGGACGCGCTGGCCCAGCTCGAGCGCCTGCTGACCGGCCCGTTCCTGATGGGCGAGCGCGCCACCGTGGCCGACGTCTCGGCCTGCGCCTACACCTTCCTGGTGGGCGATGCCGGGCTCGACATCAAGGAATGGCCCCGCGTCGCGGCCTGGCTGGAGCGCATCCGCGCCCTGCCCGGCTTCAAGCCGCAGCACGAGCTGGTGCCCGCCGCCGATACCGACGCCGCCTGAGGAGGACCCCCTTGAGCGCCACCTACGAGAACCCCGACCTGTCGCTGGGGGGCTCGCCCCTGCCCGGCTGGAACCAGCCGGACCGCCGCCGCTGGGGCTTCCACAACCTCTACCGCGTCTTCCGCTACAGCATGACGGTGCGCTCGCCCGCCGTGCTGCGGCTGGAGCGCAACCTGGACTGGCGCATCGGCGACCTGCCGCTGGTGCGCAAGCTGACATCCAGCCGCATCTTCTCGGCCATCGCCGTGGCCAGGGACGGCGTGCTGCTGCACGAGGCCTACGCGCCCGACTTCGGGCCCGACCGCCCGCACAGCATCCAGTCCATCACCAAGACGACCATGAACCTGGTGATCGGCCGGCTGGTCGAGGACGGCAAGCTCGACCTCGGCAGGCCGGTGAAGGACTTCCTGCCCGAGGTGGGATCGGGATACGCCGAGGCCACCGTCCAGCAGGTGCTGGACATGGACGTGGTCAACGACTTCACCGAGGACTACAGCGACCTCGACAGCGCCTCGTACCACCAGGAAGTGGCGATGGGCTGGCGCCTGGCCGCCCCCGGCAAGCCCGAGCCCGACAGCCGCTCCTTCGTCGCCGGCATCACCAGCAGGAACATCGCCAACCCCAGCGGCGCCGTGCACTACAAGTCGTCCAACACCGACATCCTGGGGTGGATCGCCGAGCGCGTGTCGGGCCGCAGCTTGCGCGACCACATGATCGACATCGCCGAGGCCGCCGGCCTCGAGCACACCTTCCACATCGGCACCGACCGGCTGGGCGTGCCCCAGGTCAACGGGAGCGGCTGCCTGACCGCGCGCGACCTGTGCCGCTACGGCCTGCTGTTCGTGCGCGGCGGCAGAGGCGTCAACGGCCGCCAGGTGGGCAGCGCCCGCTTCATCGAGGCGACCCGCTCGGGCCGCGGCACCCTCTATGCCCCGCCGCGCGAGTGGATCCGCTACAGCAACCAGATGGCCACCGGCGGGCGCTGGGTGGGTCACGGCGGCTATGGCGGGCAGTACATGCTGGCCGACCTGCAGTCCGGCGTGGTCACGGCCTTCTTCAGCGTGCTGGAGAACCGCGACGCCTCGGACGCCGCCTACGGCGCCGAGACCGTCCGCATGGGCGAGGAGATCGCGCGCCACGTGGGCGGCTGAGGCCCCCGTGACGGCGGCGGACGCCATCCCCTTCCTGTACGGGATGGCCTGCATCTTCGGCGCGGCCGTGGTTCGGGGTTACAGCGGCTTCGGCTTCTCGCTGCTGGCGATCACGTCGCTGTCGCTGATGCTGGACCCGGTCGAGATCGTGCCGGCGATCTTCATGATCGAGGTCGCGATCAGCCTGCACCTGCTGCCCGGCATCTGGCGCGAGATCCACTGGCGGTCGGTGGGCCTGCTGCTGCTGGGCTGCGTCGTGGCGACCCCCGCGGGCGTTTGGCTGCTGGCCACCGTGCCCGCCGCGCCCATGAAGGTGGCGCTGGCGGTCATCGTCGTCGTCGCAGCGGCGCTGCTGGCCCGCGGCTTTGCCCTGCGCACGATGCCCGGGCGCGCCGCCACCGTGGCGACCGGCGGCGTGTCGGGCCTCTTGAACGGCGCGCTGGGCATCGCCGGGCCGCCCGTCATCCTCTTCTTCTTCAGTTCCCCGGCGGGCGTCGCGGTGGGGCGGGCCTCGGTCATCGCCTATTTCCTGGGCACCGACACGCTCGGCCTCGCGTTCCTGGCCCGCGAGGATCTCATCACGACGGATCACCTGATCCGCGCCGCCACCTTCCTGCCGGCCACGCTGGCCGGCGTCTGGCTGGGCGCGCGCAGCTTCAAGGGCGCCGATCCCACCGCGTTCCGCCGCTGGGTGCTGCGCCTCCTCATGCTGCTGGCCGTGCTGACCGGCGCGCAGGGCGCCTACGAGCTGTGGGGCGCCTGACGCGCGGGCTCGCGCACCTTCAGCAGCAGCAGGATCCCCGCCACGAAGAAGGGCAGCACCATCGCCATGCCCAGCCTGGGGCTGGCGAAGGCAAGCGTCGCCCAGCCCACCAGCGCCGGCCCCAGAAAGGCCGTCGCCTTGCCCGAGAAGGCGTAGAGCCCGAACATCTCGGTCTCCAGGCCCCTGGGCGCCAGCAGCGCCATCATCGAGCGGCTGGAAGCCTGCACCGGCCCGATGAACAGGCCCAGCACCAGCCCGCCGATCCAGAAGCCCAGCGGGTCGGTGGCCAGCAGGATGGCGGCCCCGGTGGCGATCATCCCCAGGTTGCCCAGCACCAGCGTGCGCTTGGGCCCGATCCAGTCGTCGATCCAGGCGAAGGCGAAGGCGCCCGCCGCCGCCGTCACGTTCAGCGCGATGCCGAACAGCAGGATCTCGTCGATCGGCATGGCGAAGGCGGTGGCGGCATAGACGCCGCCCAGGCCGAAGATCGTGTTCAGCCCGTCGATGTAGAGCATCTTCGCCACCAGGAACCACGCCACGTCGCGGTAGTGCCGCACGCGGCGGATCGAGCCCCAGAGCTGCGCCACGCCCCGGCGCACGGCCTGTCCGATCGGCAGGCCCGTCGCCGCCCCGTCAGGCACGAAGGCGAACAGCGGCCAGGCGAAGAGGACGAACCACGCCGCCACCAGCGGCCCCACCGCCCGCACGTGCTCGGCCTGGGCCTTGTCCAGGCCGAAGGGCGGCGGGTCGGCCTGCACCAGCAGCACGAGGGCCAGCGCCAGGCAGGCCAGCCCCCCGGCGTAGCCCAGCCCCCATCCCCAGCCCGACAGCCGCCCCACCCGCCCCGGCGCGGCCAGGCCCGGCAGCATGGCGTTGTAGAAGACGGTCGCCATCTCGAAGCCCAGGTTGGCCACGCCCACGACGATCAGCACCCACCAGGCGTTGCCCGCCTCGGGCGCCGCAAACCACAGGGCCGCCCCGGCCCCCACCGTCAGGACCGAGAACGCGGCGAGCCACGGCTTGCGCCGCCCGCCCGCATCCGCCACCGCGCCAACCAGGGGCGCCAGGATGGCGATGGCGAGCGCGCTGAGCGAGATCGCCTGGCCCCACAGCGCCGTGCCCCGCACGTCGTCGCCCACGATTCCCTGCGTGAAGTACGCCGCGAACACGAAGGTCACGACGACGGTGGGGAACGGCGAGTTGGCCCAGTCGAACAGGCACCACGCCGCCTGGGCGCGCCGGCCGGCCCCCGCACGCGGCGCGCCCGGCGGGTTCGGGTTGCCTGGATCGTCGATGGATGCCTCCCGCGGTTGGCCGGCGGGCGCCGAGCCTAGGGCCTGCGCGCCCCGGGGCCAACCGTGGGAAACCCGCCCTAGGCCGCCAGACGCGGTTCCAGGGCCTCGAGCGCCACGTGGCCGCGGAAGGCGCCGCTGCCCCGGGCCGGCTCGCCGGCCTCGATGGCGTGGGCGAAGCGGACCGCCGGATCGGCATCCAGCATGCGGAGCAGACGGCTGAGGCGGGGATAGGCCGCCTGGTCCACCGCCCGGTGGTAGACGGCCCAGCGGGCGACGCCGGCCAGGTACGCGTCCGCCACGGTGCGCGCGGCACCCAGCAGCCACGGGCCCTCGCCCAGGATCGCCTCAAGGTTCGCGTGCGCCCTGGCCACGTCCTCGCGCCCGACCTGGCGCAGCACGTCCTGCACCGGCGGGTTCGCCGCCATCTCGTAGGCCCGCCACAGCGGGCTGAAGCTGGCGAAGAACGTGGTGGTCAGGAACGACAGCATGCGGTTCAGCCGGTCGTGCTCCGGCGTGCCCTGGGGGAAGCCCAGGCCCCTGGCCAGCCCGCGCGCGCCGACGTGGCCCAGAATGGCCGCGCTCTCGGCCAGGGCGGTGCCGTCGGGCAGCACCAGCACCGGCGTCTCGCGCACCGGGTTGATGCGGGCATAGAGCGCGCCCTGCATGCCCTCGGGCATGGCGATGCGGCACAGGCGGTAGGGCTCGCCCAGCCATTCCAGCGCGACGATCGAGCCGAACGAGCATCCCTGCGGGACGCCGTAGAGAAGCACCGGTTCCATGATGGTCTCCGTCGTTGGTGAAGCCGTGACGAAGGCCCATATGGAAGAGGTCGCAGGCGCCGTGAAGACGGCACAATTATGTGACGCGGTTACAGATTTCCCACCGGAGGGGGCGATGAAGGACACGGTGTCGGGCTGCTCGATCGAGGAAGCCATGCGGCTTCTGTCGGGGCGCTGGCGCACGCTTCTGGTCTACTACCTGATGGACGGGCCCAAGCGCTTCAGCGAGCTCCGGCGCGACAACCCCACCATCTCGCAGCGCATGCTGACGCTGGACCTGCGCGAGCTGGAACGGGCGGGCGTCGTCGCCCGCACCGTCACGCCCAGCGTGCCGCCGCGCGTCGACTACGCGCTGACCGACGCCGGCCGCGCCCTCGTGCCGCTCGTCAACGCGCTGGGCGACTGGTGGGAGGACCTGGCGCGCCGCCGCGCGGCCGGCGGCCCGGCGTCCGCGGGCGAGGCCGCGGCCCCGCCAGCCTAGCCGTCCACCAGCAGGGCCAGGTGGCGGCTGGCGACCGTCAGCATGGCCAGGTCCACCTGCCCGCCGTTCTTCAGGTCGGCCAGCACCTGCTCGACGCGGCCGACGCCGGTCCGGTGCTCGGCCACCCACTTGTCCACGGCGGCGGCGGGCGTCGACTTGCCGTCGCCGCGCAGCACGGCGGCGCTGATCGCCCGCTGCTGTCCGTAGGAGTCGTCGAACAGGGCCTGGATCGCCAGGCGCTGCCAGTGGCTCTCGGGAGCGAGCCGGCCCGCGCTCTCGCGCACCCATTCGAAGCCCAGCCTGCCGCCCACGCCGAAATAGACCTGGGCCACGTCGGCCACGGGCCGCTTCTCGCGCCGGGCGGTGCGCACGATGTCGCCGCCCGCCGCAAGCGTGCGCAGCCGCGCCACGCGGTTCGCCAGGTCGGCGGGCACGCCCGCGTCGATCCAGGGCGCCGCCTGGCCCGCGATCGCGGCGCGGCGGTTCTCGCTGATCGCGCCGTCCAGCGCCTCGGCCAGCGCCGCGATGCCCTCGGCATAGACCGCCACGGCATCGGCCACCACCAGGGGGTGCGCCTCGTTGCGCAGGAACCAGAACGTGCCGCGCTCCACCAGCCGGTTGGTCTCCGCCAGCATCGCAACCTGGGCCTCGGCCGGCACCTTGTTGTCCAGCGCCTCGATGGCCGCCCAGATCTCGCGCAGGCCGAAGGTGTCGCGCGTCACGGTGTAGGCGCGCGCGATGTCGGCCGCGGCATAGCCGGTGCGCTCGGCCATGTCGTTCAGGAAGGTGGGGCCGGTGCGGTTGATCAGGCTGTTCGTCACGACGGTGGAGATGATCTCGCGGCGCAGACGGTGCCGCGCGATGGCGGCCTCGAACCTCTTGCGCAGCGGCTTGGGGAAGTAGCGCAGCAGGTCCACCGCGAAGTGCGGGTCGTCCGGCACGTCGGATTCCAGCAGCGCGTCGTAGGTCGCCATCTTGGCGTAGGCCAGCAGCACGGCGAGCTCGGGGCGGGTCAGCCCGCGCCCCTTCGCCTTGCGCTCGGCCATCTCCTCGTCCGAGGGCAGGAACTCGATGCCGCGGTCGAGCAGCTTGCGCGCCTCCAGCGCGCGCATGAAGCGCCCCTGGGCCTCCAGCGCGCCCGCGCCGCCCGCCTGCATGACCGAAAGCGCCTGGGTCTGCTGGTAGTTGTCGCGCAGCACCAGGGCCGCCACCTCGTCGGTCATCTCGGCCAGCAGCTTGTCTCGCTGCTTCACGGTCAGGTCGCCGGCGGCCACCAGGTCGTTCAGCAGGATCTTGATGTTGACCTCGTGGTCCGAGCAGTCCACGCCGGCCGAGTTGTCGATGGCGTCGGTGTTCAGCCGCCCGCCGGCCTCGGCGTACTCGATGCGGCCCAGCTGGGTGAAGCCCAGGTTGCCGCCCTCGCCCACCACCTTGGCCCTGAGCTCGCGGCCGTCCACGCGCACCGCGTCGTTGCCCTTGTCGCCGACCTGCAGGTGGCTCTCGCGCTGCGCCTTCACATAGGTGCCGATGCCGCCGTTCCACAGCAGGTCGACCGGCGCCCGCAGCATGGCGCGGATCAGCTCGTTGGGCGTGACCTGCGCGGCCCGGATGTCGAAGAGCGCGGCCATCTGCGGCGTGACCGCGATGGACTTGGCCTTGCGCTCGAACACGCCGCCGCCCGCCGAGATCAGCTTGGCGTCGTAGTCCGACCACGACGAGCGCGGCAGGGCGAACAGGCGCTCGCGCTCGCGGAAGCTCGCCTCCGGGTCGGGGTCGGGGTCGACGAAGACGTGCAGGTGGTTGAACGCCCCCACCAGCCTGGTGTGGCGCGACAGCAGCATGCCGTTGCCGAACACGTCGCCCGACATGTCGCCGATGCCCACCGCGGTGAAGTCCTCGGCCTGGATGTCGCGGCCCAGCTCGCGGAAGTGGCGCTTCACGGCCTCCCACCCGCCGCGCGCCGTGATGCCCATCTTCTTGTGGTCGTAGCCGGCCGACCCGCCGCTGGCGAAGGCATCGCCCAGCCAGAACCCGTACTCGCCGGCGATGCCGTTGGCGATGTCCGAGAACGTCGCCGTGCCCTTGTCGGCCGCCACGACCAGGTAGGGGTCGTCCCCGTCGTAGCGCACCACGCCCCCGGGCGGCACGACCTTGCCCTGGGCGAAGTTGTCGGTGATGTCCAGCATCCCGGCCATCATGGTGCGGTAGCAGGCGATGCCCTCCTGCTGGAACGCCTCGCGCCCGCCCTCGGCGGGCGGCCGCTTCACCACGAAGCCGCCCTTGGCGCCCACCGGCACGATGACCGCGTTCTTCACCTGCTGCGCCTTCACCAGGCCCAGCACCTCGGTGCGGAAGTCCTCGCGCCGGTCCGACCAGCGGATGCCGCCGCGCGCGACCAGGCCGAAGCGCAGGTGCACCGCCTCCACGCGCGGCGAATAGACCCAGATCTCGCGCAGGGGCCGCGGCTCGGGCAGCTCGGCCAGGGCGCGGCTGTCGAACTTGAACGAGACGTAGCTCTTGGGTCCGCCGTCGGCGCCCGCCTGGAAGAAGTTGGTGCGCAGCATCGAATCAACCAGGTTCACGAAGCGGCGCAGGATGCGGTCCTCGTCCAGGCTGGCCACCTGGTCCAGCGCCTCGGCCAGGCGGGCCTTGATCGAGGCGGTTGCGATCTCGGCGTCGGCGGCCCTGGCCGGGTCGAAGCGCGCGGCGAACAGCTCCACGATGATCCGCGCGATCGCCGGGTTGTTGGCCAGCGTCTCCTCCATATAGCTCTGGCTGAACGCGATGCCGGCCTGGCGCAGGTACTTGCAGAAGGCGCGCAGCACCACGACCTCGCGCCAGCCCAGCCCCGCCAGCAGGACGAGCTGGTTGAAGCGGTCGTCGTCCATGTCGCCCGCCCAGACCCGGGCGAAGGCCTCCTGGAAGCGGTCGCGCAGGGCCGCGATGTCGATCTCGCCGCCGTTGCGGCTGGAAAGCGTGAAGTCGTGGATCCACACGGCGCCGGTCCCGGCCGGCTCCACGCGGAAGGGCACCTCCTCCATCACGCGCAGGCCCATGTTCTCGATCATGGGCAGGATGTCCGACATGGGGACCGGGTCGCCGGCGTGGTAGATCTTGAAGTGCACCACGGTCTCGGGCGCGTTGACCGGGCGGTACAGGCTCATGGCGATGTCGCGCCCGTCGGCCAGGCTCTCGACGCGCTCGATGTCGGCCACCGCCGCGCGCGCCGCGAACGCGTCGCGGTAGGCCGCCGGGAACCCCTGGCGGTAGCGCTGGAAGAGCGCGCTGCCGCGGCCCTCGCCCAGCGCCTCGACGATGGCGTCGCGGAAGTCGTCGCTCCACTCGCGGCTGGCCGCCACCAGGCGCTCCTCGATGGCCGCCACGTCGATGGCGGCCTCGCCCTCGCGCCGCGTGTGGATCATGAAGTGCGTGCGCGCCATCGGCGATTCCGAGACCTGCGTGGTGAACTCGGCCGCCACGCCGTCCAGCGCCTCCAGGAGGATCGCCTCCATCTGCTCGCGCAGCTCGGTCGAATAGCGGTCGCGCGGCACGTAGACCAGGCACGAATAGAACCGCGCATAGGTGTCGCGCCGCACGAACAGGCGGATGCGCTGGCGCTCCTCCAGGTGGACCACGCCCAGCGCGATCTCGGTCAGCGTCTCCTCGTCGATTTGGAACAGCTCGTCGCGCGGGTACGTCTCCAGCACGTTCAGCAGCGCCTTGCCGTTGTGGCTGCGCGCCGGGAAGCCCGCCCGCTCGATCACGCGCTGCACCTTCAGCCGCAGGAGCGGGATCTCGCGCGGGTTGCGGTTGTACGCGGCCGAGGTCAGGAGGCCCAGGAAGCGCACCTCGCCCGTCGCCTCGCCGTCCTTGCCGAACAGGCGCACGCCCACATAGTCCATGTAGACCGGCCGGTGGACGAAGGACCGGCTGGTCGCCTTGGTGATCATCAGCAGGCCCTTGGCGCGGGCGTTGCGGCTGACCGCGGCCGACAGCGGCCTGGCATGGCGCTCGGCCGATTCCGGCGAGACGTGCCGCAGGATGCCCAGCCCCGATCCCTCGACGATCTCGGAGTAGTCCTTGCCGCCCTTCTTCACCAGGCGGTACTCGCGCACGCCCAGGAACAGGAAATGGTCGTCGCGCAGCCAGGCCAGGAAGGCCTTGCCCTCCTCCACCTCGTCCCGGGGCAGCGGCGGCGGATTGGTGTCCAGCTCGCGGATCAGGGCGTCGATGCGCGCCAGCGAGGGCTTCCAGTCCTCCACCGCGGCGCGCACGCTGCCCAGCACCTCGGTAAGCCGCGCCTCGATGGCGGCCAGGCGCTCGTCGCCCACCTGGCGCGTCACCTGGACGTGCTGGACCGACTCCGCCACCGCCCCCTCGCCGTCGCCCAGGCCCTTCAGCGCGCCCTTGGCGTCGCGCCTCACCTTGACGACCGGGTGGATCAGCAGGTGGACGGTCAGCTCGAGCTGGTTCAGCGCGCTGGCCACCGAATCGACCAGGAAGGGCATGTCGTCGGTCACGATCTCGACGATCGTGTGGGTCGACAGCCAGCCGTGCTCCTCGATCGTGGGATTGAACACGCGCACGCGGGGCGTGCCCGGCTTGCGCTTCTTCAGGAAGGACCAGAGCGACAAGGCATTGCCGAACAGCGTGTCGGCGGGCGTCTCCAGGAGGTCCTCGGGCGCCACGCCGCCGAAGTAGACCCGCACGAAGGCCTCGACCTGGGCGGCCTCGGGGCCGCTAACCCGCTTCTGGGCCAGCGCCGCCACCTCGGCCAGCCTGCGCTCCTTGGCCTTCGCACCCGTGGTCGCCATCCGCCCCTCCCTTGCCCGCGCGCGACGCGCCGATTCCGTCATGGGACGCCTTGAATTAACTATAATCCGTTACCGGCGCCGGCGGTGATGGTGGGCGAGGAACGTTTCAAGCTGATTGCCGAGGTCCACCTGGTCTTGTTCCGGGCCGGCAAGACCTTGCTGCTGCGCCGTTTTCGGACCGGCTGGCAGGACGGCAACTACAGCGTCGTGGCCGGCCATCTGGAAGCCGGCGAGACCGCGCGCGCCGGCATGGCCCGCGAGGCGTGGGAGGAGGCGGGCCTCCGTCTGGCGCCCGCCGCCCTGCGGCTGGTCCATGTCTGCCACCGCCGCTCGGACAGCGAGCGCATGAGCCTGTTCTTCACTGCCGACGCCTGGCAGGGCGAGCCGGTGAACCGCGAGCCCCACCGCTGCGACGACCTGGCCTGGTTCGCGGTGGGCGCGCTCCCGCCCAACATGGTCCCTTACGTCCGCCAGGCCCTGGCTCACATCCGGGCCGGCAATCCCTATTCCGAGGCTGGCTGGGAGGATTGATCGCGGCCTTCGGGGCCCCGGCGGGCGGCCCTTCCGCATTTGCCGCCCGCGAGCCCATTGACCTAGATTAAACCTTGTTGCATGGATCGCCGCCCCGGCCGCTCGGCCCGGGCTTCCGGCCGTCCGAAAGGTCGCCCCTCATGGTCCTAGCACTTCTCAAGTACGGGCTCTCGAAGCAGTACCCGGCCCGGCACCAGTTCCCCAAGCCCAAGGATCTCAAGAAGTCCTACGACGTGGTCATCATCGGCGGCGGCGGGCACGGGCTGGCCACCGCCTACTACCTGGCGCGCGACTGGGGCATCACGAACGTCTGCGTGCTCGACAAGGGCTACCTGGGCGGCGGCAACACGGCGCGCAACACCGCCATCATCCGCTCCAACTACCTGACCCCCGAGGGCGTGAAGTTCTACGACGAGTCCGTGCGGCTCTATCAGGACCTGTCCAACGACTTCGACCTCAACATCCTCTATTCCGAGCGCGGGCACCTGACGCTCGCCCACACCGATTCGGCGATCCGCACGATGCGGTGGCGGGCCGAGGTCAACAAGCACTTCGGCATCAACTCCGAGCTCATCTTCGTGGACGACATCCGCAAGATGTGCCCGCAGCTCGAGTTGTCCGACAAGGTGCGCTATCCCGTGCTGGGCGCGCTCTACCACGCGCCGGGCTCGATTGCGCGCCACGACGCGGTGGCCTGGGGCTATGGCGCCGGCGCGGCCCAGCGGGGCGTCGAGATCCACCAGCGCACCGAGGTGCTGGGCATCGAGCGCACCGGCGTGAACGGCAAGGGCGGCAGGGTCACCGGCGTCATCACCGACCGCGGCACCATCAAGGCGGGGCGCGTCATCCAGGCGGTGGCCGGCAACACCAGCCGCGTCGCCGACATGATCGGCTTCAAGCTGCCGATCCGCACCATCCCGCTGCAGGCCTGCGTGTCGCAGCCGCTGAAGCCCTTCCTCGACAAGATCATCGTGTCGGGCTCGCTGCACGTCTACATCTCGCAGAGCTCGCGCGGCGAGCTGGTGATGGGCGGCTCGACCGACCCGTACTCGCTCTACTCCACGCGCTCGTCCCTCGACTTCAAGGAGGGGCTGATGATGCACATGCTCGAACTCTTCCCGTACCTCGCGGAGGTCAAGCTGCTGCGCCAGTGGGCGGGCATGACCGACATGACCCCCGACTTCGCGCCGATCATGGGCGAGACGCCGGTCGAGAACTACTATATCGACGCCGGCTGGGGCACCTGGGGCTTCAAGGCGACGCCCGTGTGCGGCAAGCGCAACGCCGAGATGCTGGCCACGGGGCGCGTGCCCGAGCTGCTGCAGCCCTTCACCTACAAGCGATTCCTCAACTTCACGCAGCTGGGCGAAAAGGGCGCGGCCAGCGTCGGCCACTAGGACCGGCGCTCGCACCCTCCGCCGCATCGCAGGCCACCCGCCATGAAGATCATGACCTGCCCGCTGAACGGGCCGCGCAACATCTCGGAGTTCGTCTGGGGCGGCGAGGTGAAGACGCACCCGCCGCTGGACTGCACCGACGCCCAGTGGGCCGAGTATGCGGTGCTCGAGAACAACACCGCCGGCGTGGTGCGCGAGTGGTGGTACCACGTGCCCACCGCCTACTGGTTCATCGCCGAGCGCAACACCGTCACCGACGAGATCGTGCGCACCTACCCGGCGCGCGAGGTCTTCAAGGACCGCGTGGTCTACGAGGCGCCCAGGGGCGCGAAGGAAGGCGCATGACCACCAGCCGTCTGCCGGCCCCCGCCGGCTCGCTCATCGACCGCGCCAGGCCGATCCTGTTCGACTTCGACGGCCACGGCGTCCAGGGCTTCGAGGGCGACACCATCGCCAGCGCGCTGATGGCGTCGGGCCAGCGCGTTCTGTCGCGCTCGTTCAAGTACCACCGCCCGCGCGGCGTGCTGACCGCCTGCGGCCAGGACGCGAACACGCTGGTGCAGATCGGCGACGAGCCCAGCGTGCTGGCCGACGTGCGGCGCATCGAGCCCGGGCTGGACGTGCGCGTGCAGAACGTCTTCGGCAGCCTGGACAACGACCGCGCCCACCTGCTGGACGGGCTGGGCCGGTTCCTGCCGGTCGGCTTCTACTACAAGACCTTCTTCCGCCCGAAGGGCAGCTGGCGCCACTGGGAGAAGGTGGTGCGCGCGCTGGCCGGCCTGGGCCGCGTCAACCAGAAGGCGCACCACGGCTATTTCGACAAGCAGTACCTGTTCGCCGACGTCGTGGTGGTGGGCGGCGGCCCGGCCGGCCTTGCCGCGGCCTTCGAGGCCGCCGAGGCCGGCGCCGAGGTGATCCTGGTCGAGGAGAACGTGACCCTGGGCGGCGCGCTGAACTACGCGCGCTTCGACGTGGAGGGCAAGCGCGGTCCCGCGCTGCGGGCCGACCTTGCCCCCAAGGTCGCCGCGCACCCCAACGTCACCGTGATGACCGACGCGGTCTGCAACGGCTGGTTCAGCGACCACTACCTGCCGGTCATCAAGGGCAACCGGCTCTACAAGGTGCGCGCCAAGGCGGTCGTCGTGGCCGCGGGCTCCTACGAGCAGCCGCTGGTCTTCCGCAACAACGACCTGCCCGGCGTCATGCTGGGCTCGGCCGTGCAGCGCATGATCCGGCTCTACGGCGTGAAGCCCGGCCAGCGCGCGGTCGTCGCCACCGCCAACACCGACGGTTACGCCGTCGCGCTCGACCTGCTGGAGGCGGGCACCGAGGTCGCCTGCGTGGCC
>Ga0073934_10007898_pt1 | contig 14489 bp, 9 predicted proteins | sample LarsenN4metaG_FD_76834 | JGI IMG/M metagenome (GOLD analysis project Ga0073934, IMG submission 76834) | Hot spring sediment bacterial and archeal communities from British Columbia, Canada, to study Microbial Dark Matter (Phase II) - Larsen... ...
AGTTCGTCCAGGCTGCTGAAGCGCTGATCGCGGGCGTCCAGCCAGATGCGCCGGCGGCTGTCCTGCACGTTCTTCTCGACGACGCCCTTCTCCCAGCCCGAGGCGACGTTGCAGAAGTCAGCACTGGGCAATGGCAACGTCGTCAGCGGCACGGCCACCGTCACGCGCAGCAACGGCACGACCACGCACGTGGATTCCGTGGCCGTGAGCAGCGACACCACGGCGGCGAACCTGGACCTGTCGAACAACCCGTTCTATCGGGAGTTCACGCAGCCGGTGGCGCCCACGGCGCAGGCGCTGGCGCTGCCCGAGATGGGCGGCTCGGGCTGGGTGCGCGATCTGCGCGAGGCGATGAGCCTGGGCACGCCGGCGGCCGCCGCGCTGGCCGCCAAGGTGCAGCAGTTCGCGCAGGCCGGCACACGCGAGGCGCAGCGGGCGCTGCTCGACGACGTGCTGCGCGCGTGGGCCGAGACCAACCAGGTGCAGGCCCCCGGCCCGGCGGACGACCCGCACCGCCGCTTCGTGGTGACCGGCGACGCCGCCGCCTCGGCCCGCCTGCAATGGGCCATCCCGATCCTGGAGGTCTTCAACGGCATGCGCGTGGGCGACGCCGGCATGCAGAACCCGGTGTCGGCACTGGTCAACGCCGACCCGCAGCCCGTGCTGACCTACACCGTGTTCGCCAACCAGGCGCCCATCATGCTGAGCGCCTACGACGCGCTGCGCGAGAGCGTGTACTCGGCACTGGTGGTGCAGACGCGCCTGAAGCCGTATCTCGACGCGATCGAGCTGGTGATCGACGAGAACGGGGTGAGGTTCGATACAGCCGCGCTGGCCGCACGACTTGCCGCCGACTACTCAGCTTCGGCACAAGGCGGGCTGGAGGCGCTCATCGAACTGAATCGCTATGGTTCGCAGACCTTGCAGTCGATCGGCTTCGACGGCATGGCGCTGCTGCGCACGTGGGTCGAGGCCTTGCCGGCGGACTCGCCACTGCGGTTGCGGTTCGCGCCGGCCGGTCTGTTCGTCGATTCCGCAACCCATGGCACATCGAGCCACGACGCCTATTTGGGCAACTCCGCCGCGAACTCATTCACTGCGGGTGAAGGCAACGACACCCTCGACGGCGGGGCCGGCAACGACACCTTGTACGGCGGCAACGGTGAAGACTCGCTGCTGGGTCGCGACGGCGAAGACTACCTCGCCGGCGGCAACGGCGACGACGCCATCGTCGGCGGTGCAGGCGCCGACCGGCTCTTCGGCGAGGCCGGCCACGACTTGCTCAACGGCGGGGCCGGCAACGACACGCTCGACGGCGGCTCGGGCCACAACACCTACGTCTTCGGCCGCGGCGACGGCGCCGACTCGGTGGTCATGATCCAGGACAGCACCGCCGGCAAGCTCAACACGCTGCGCCTGGGCGCTGGCATCAGCGCCGAGCAGATCACCCTGCGGCAGACCTACAACTCCTACTGGGGCTGGAACGCCGACCTCGAGGTCTCGATCAACGGCAGCACCGACAAGATCACCTTCAACTCCGCCTGGCGCGGCATCTCCACCGCGCCGGAGTACGCCAACTTGCAGCGCATCGAGTTCGCCGACGGCACGGTCTGGGACGCCGCTGCCATCAAGGCGCGCTTGTTTGCCGGCACCGCCGGCGCCGACAGCATCAACGGCACCGAGGCCGCCGACACCCTCGCCGGCGGCGCCGGCCACGACTCGCTCTGGGCCGGCGGCGGCAACGACAGCCTCGACGGCGGCGACGGCGACGACTACCTCGCCGGCGGCAACGGCGACGACGCCATCGTCGGCGGTGCGGGCAACGACCAACTGTTCGGTGAGGCGGGCCACGACACCTACCGCGGCGGTCTCGGCGCCGACACCCTCTCCGACACCTCGACCACCAGCCACGACATCTACGTGTGGGGCCGCGGCGACGGCGCCGACACACTCACCGACGCGGGCGGCAACGACCGGCTCGACCTCCTGGCCGGCGTGTCGGCCGACCAGCTGTGGTTCCGTCGCGTGGGCAACAACCTCGAGATGTCGGTGATCGGCTCGACCGACCGCTTCACGATCAACGGCTGGTACACGAGCGCAGCCAACCAGGTGGAGACGTTCCGCCTGTCGGACGGGCAGACCTTGCTGGCGTCGCAGGTGCAGCAGCTCGTCAATGCGATGGCGGCGTTCGCGCCGCCGGCGGCGGGGCAGTCGACCTTGCCGCCGGACTACGCGGCCACCTTGCAGCCCGTCATCGCGGCGAACTGGCAATAGGAGTCAGGAGGAGCGCGCGCAGATCCCGACACCAGGCTCGCTCGGCAGGCCGGGCCTGCACCGAGCCCGGCGTCGAAGGCTTCCGCGGTACCCCGCACGGGCCGCGGCCACGCCGACAGCTCTCAGGGAGGGGGAGCCCGGTCGACGCCCCGGCGCGCGGCAGTGCGGCGCGCCGGGGCGGGCAAGCCCGCCGCTCACCGACCTGCCACAAACCACGAGGCCGGCAAAAGACGAGGCCGGCAAAGGCCGGCCTCGTGCTTGCTTCGACGGCGCGGCGCCGGGTCGTCGCGTCAGGTCCCGGCCGACACGCGCACCGTGCGCGGAGCGTCCTGAGGCTGCTGCGGCGTCGCGCCGGCGCTGCGGAAGTTCGTGCCTTCGACGATCACGCGCTCGCCGGGCGCGGGCGCGGTCTTGCGGTTGAAGGTGCGGACGGTGCCGTCGTCCATGCGCACGCGCACTTCGTACCAGGTCTCGCTCTTGGCGCGCTTCTCGATCTCGTGGCCGGCCATGCCGCCGCCCACGGCGCCGATCACGGTCATGGCGGTGCGGCCGTTGCCCTTGCCGACCTGGTTGCCCAGCGCGCCGCCGATCACGCCGCCGGCCACGGCGCCGACGCCGGAGGCCTCGCCCTTGCGCTGGTAGGCGCGCACGCCTTCGACCACCCCGCAGTTGGTGCAGGTGTTGGCGGCGGGTTGCGTGTCGAGGTGGATCGGCTGGCCGCCGGCGGTGCGGCCGGCAGACTCGGCCGGCGCCTTGCGCGCCGCGCTGCCCGGGCCGGCCTTGGCGCCCTCGGCGGACACGAGCGCCTGCGGCTTGCCGGCCGCGGCGATGTCGGCTGCGGCCGGCTGTTGCGGCGAGCGCAGCATCAGCCCGGCCGCGAGGCCCACGCCGGCGATCGCGAGTCCGGCGCCGGCCAGCAGCGCGGTGCGCGGCCAGGGCTTGCGCTGCACTTCGAACGGGGCCTGGGTCGTGGTGGTATCCATGAATCGATGTCCTCATCGGGCCGGCGACGGCCGCCCTCGTTGGATTGAACGCGCCGCCGCGCGTCGGGTTGCGGGCCGGGACGATTCAGTCGTAACCCACGGTAAGCGCGCTTGACGCTCGCACGGCGCCACGCTCTCAGAGCATGAAGCCGAGGTTGCGCCGCGACGCGTCGAACTGCGCGAGGTTCGGGAACACGTCGAGCAGCTGCGCGTCGCTCAGCCCGAACCAGCGGCCGAGGGTGGCGCCGTACTGGTCGACCGACAGCTCCGGCAGCAGCGAGCCGTTGCCGATCTGCTGGGGGCTGGTGAAGTCGCCGCGCCCGTCCGACGTGCCGTAGGCCGGGAAGTTGCCGTACAGGTCGCGACCGCGCACCGCGCCGCCCATCACGAAGTGGTGCGCGCCCCAGCCGTGGTCGGTGCCGTCGCCGTTGCTCGTGAAGGTGCGCCCGAAGTCGCTCATGGTGAACGTGGTCACCTGGTCGCGCAGGCCCATTGCGCCGAGCACGTTGTCGAAGTACGCGAGCGCGTGCGACAGCCGCGCCATCAGGTCGGCGTGGCCGCGGTTCTGGTTGTCGTGCGTGTCGAAGCCGCCCAGGCTCACGAAGAACACCTGCCGCCGCGCGCCGAGCGCCGTGCGCGCGGCGATGAGGCGCGCGACCACCTGGAACTGCTGCGCGAGCGGGTTGGCCGCCTGCGCGCCGGTGAGCGGGTTGTCGTAGCGCAGCAGGGGGTCGTTGCCGGCGTTGTAGCCGCCGCTGGCCGGCGGCGTGCCGTGCGGCGCCTGGCCCGCGGCCGGCAGCGCCGCGGCCACCTGGGCCTCGGCGTCGATCGAGCGCCCCACCACCGTGGCGAAGTCGCGCGCGAACAGGTCCTGGCTGCGCGCCCCGCGCATGACCGACTGCAGCCGCGTCACGCCGTTGCTCGAGCCGAACAGCGAGGTGCTGGTGCCCGTGCCGCCGATGCGGATGGCGCCACCGGTCGACACCTGGTACTGCAGCACCGTGTGGCCGGCCAGCCAGACTGCGTTGCCGCTGGCCGAGATGCTGGTGAAGATCGCGTTGCTGTTGCCCGACGCGAGCAGGTCGCCCATGCGCCCGCCCCAGCCGGTGCGCGCGCCCTCGGCCGCGAAGGTCTGCCAGGTGGACTGCTGGTCGTTGTGCGAGAACAGCTTGGCCGGCTTCGGGAAGCTCGACGTGCGGTACTCGGCCTTGCTGGTGGGCCGCAGCAGCGGGCCGACGTTGGGCACGATCGCCAGCCGCCCGGCCGCGAACAGGCTGGCCGGCCCGCCGAGCAGCGGGTGCAGCGCGAAGCTGCGTCCCTGCGCGTTGATCGGGTTCAGCGCCAGCACGCCGCCCAGCCGGTCGGGCGAGCCGGCCGCGGCCGACGCATTGGGCGGCGTGCCCGCGGCGCGCAGCGCGATCGGGTCGGGCGCCTGGCTGCGCACGCTCGTGTAGCTGTTCCACGACGCGGTGTCGGTGGCCAGCACGGTGTTGTAGCTGTCGTTGCCGCCGAACAGGAACACGCACACCAGCGCTCGATAGTCGCCGGCCGACTGCGCCGCGGCCGTGCCCAGCGCGGCGAGGTTGAGCGCGAGCGGCGCCGCCCCGCCCATCACCGACAGCGCGCCGGCACGGCGCAGGAACTCGCGCCGCGACGCGGCCTGCAACGAGGTGGGCATATTGCTCATTTCTGCACCAGGAATTCGGTGGACACGAGGGTGAGCAGCGCGGCCATGCGCACGCGGTTGCGCTTCGCATCGTCGACCTGCGTCTGGTTGCTGCCGTCGGCGCGCAACGCGGGGATGGCGATCGACTCGACCGCGGCCTGCACGTCGGGCTTGAGCGCCGCGGTGTCGGCCGCCCCGGCGAGCTTGGCGAGCACGCGGTCGACCAGTTCGGCGGGCCGGTCGGCCAGCGCCATCTCGGGCGCGAGGTCGAGCTGCACGTCGCGCCGCGGCGCCGTGAAGTTCGGCCCGTTCTGGCCCACGCCCGACTGCAGCGCCGAGCGCATGTAGTTGGCGTAGCCGGCCACCGAGGTCTCGTGCGTGATCTGCATCTCGGGCGCGGCGAGGCCGGCGGCGCCCAGCTCGGAGTTCGGCGGCACGTAGCCGGGCCGGTAGAAGTTGAACACCGACGGCGAGCGCAGCGGCGTCTGGCCGAGCTGCGTGCCCGCGTCGTCGGTGCTGCCCACCAGCCAGCGGCCGCTGTCGGACGTGGCGCCGAACGCGCGCAGCAGCGCGGTCAGGCGCAGCACCGGCTCGCGCAGCTTGCCGTAGGCGGCGTCGCGCGCGACGGCCGGATCGCGCGCCTCGGGGTCGAGCAGCACGGCGCGCACCACCGCCTTCATGTCGCCGCGCACGCCGCTGCCGTTGTCGGCGAAGGCCGCCGCCACCCGCGCGACGTAGCCGGGGCTCGGGTTGCTGGTGACCAGCCGCTGGATCAGCTGCCGGCCGATGAACGGACCGACGTTCGGGTGCGCGGCCAAGGTGTCGAGCGCGACGCGCAGGCTCGCGTTCGGATCGGCCGTGCCCTGCGCCGCCACCGTGGCACCGAGGAAGCGCTTCTCGCTGGTCGAGTGGTAGCGCGTGTAGCCCTGCATCGGCATCCACTGCCGGTCGGGGTCCTGCGCCGACGACGATCCGAAGAAGCGCGAGTCGCTGGTGTCGGGGCCGGCCCAGCTGAAGCCGGTGAACACCTTGGCGAGTCCGGCGATGTCCTCGCCGGTGTAGGTCTCGATCGGCTTGCCATCGGCGCCGAGCTTGACCCTGCCGTCGGGCTCGAGCTGGTACAGGCCGATGGAGAACAGCTGCATCACCTCGCGCGCGAAGTTCTCGTCGGGCACGCGGCCGGTGGCCGGGTTCTCCTTCTGGTTGCGCAGGTGCGAGAGGTAGATGCCCATCATCGGATGGCGCGCCACGGCCTCCAGCAGGTCGCGGTAGTGGCCGAAGGCGTGCTGGTTCATCACGTCGAGCCAGCCGGCCACGCCGCGCGGGTTGTCGGCGACGGTGGAGTCGACCATCGAGACCACGAAGATCTGGCTGAGCGCGAAGGCCACCCGGCCGCGCAGCTGGTCTTCGCCGCGCACGGCCTGGATGTAGAACGAGTCGAGCACGTCGCGCGTGCCGGCCGACGCGTTGGGGTCGGCGGCGCGCGCGGCGGCATGCTGCACGTCCCAGTACTCGCGGTGCGAGCGCAGCGGCAGGCCCATCTGCCAGTCGATCCACGCGCGGTAGCCGATGTCCATCACGCGCGTCACGTCCGACTCGACCGGGCCGAACGTGGCCTGCGTCAGGAAGCGCTGCGCGTCGACGGCCGAGGCGGGCTTGTCCTGCGCCGGCTCGGCCGATCCGCCGCCTCCGCCGCCGCAGGCGGCGAGCAGCGCGGCCGCGGCGGCGAGCCAGGCGACGGTGGTGGCACGAAGTGACTTCACGGACGACCTCCCTCGAACCCGCTGCATGGGGTGCGCGCGATTCTGCAAAGCCGTGCGCGAGGCGCTGCCGTGAAGAGTTAACAGGCGGCCACCGGCTTACAGCCGGTCGCAACTGAATCGATTGCGATGCGCTGCGGAGCGTGCGCTCGCGTCGAGCGATGTCGCGTCGAACGCCGATCGCGCAGCGGCGAGTCTTCCGCCGGGCGACGGCGCGTCAGCTCAACGGCAGCGCGTCAGCCCGGCGGCGGCGCGTCAGCCCAGCAGCGGCGCGAGCGCGCGCCGCGCGTCGTCGAGCGACAGCCCGCAGCGCTGTGCCCAGTCGGCGAGCTGGTCGTCGCCGATGCTGCCCACGTTGAAGTAGGTCGCCTGCGGGTGCGCGAGATAGAAGCCGCTCACGCTCGCGGCCGGCGTCATGGCCAGGCTGTCGGTCAGGCCCATGCCGATCTCGGCCGCGCCGAGGAGCGCGAACATGTCGCGCTTGACGAGGTGGTCGGGACAGGCCGGATAGCCCGGCGCCGGCCGGATGCCGCGGTAGCGCTCGGCGATCAGCTCGTCGTTGCCGAGCGACTCGTCGGCCGCGTAGCCCCAGAACTCGCGACGCACGCGCTCGTGCAGCTGCTCGGCGAACGCCTCGGCCAGCCGATCGGCCAGCGCCTTGAGCATGATGGCCGAGTAGTCGTCGTGCGCCGCGGCGAACTCGGCCTCCTTCTTCTCGACGCCGAGCCCCGCGGTCACCGCGAACAGCCCCACGTAGTCGGGCTTCGTGCCGCGCGGCGCGACGAAGTCGGCGAGGCAGCGGTTGGGACGCTTCACCCCGTCGACCACCGGCCGCTCGCTTTGCATGCGCAGGCCGCGCCAGGTCATCGCCACCTGCGTGCGCGACTCGTCGGTGTAGAGCTCGATGTCGTCGTCGTTCACGCTGTTGGCCGGCAGCAGCGCGACCACGCCGTTGGCCGTGAGCCAGCGGCCCTCGATCGCGCGCTGCAGCAGCTTCTGCGCGTCGGCGAACACGCGCCGCGCCTCGGCGCCGACCACGGCGTCGTCCAGGATCTTCGGGTACGAGCCGGCGAGGTCCCAGGTCTGGAAGAACGGGCTCCAGTCGATGTACTTCGCGAGCTCGTTCAGGTCCTGGTGGCGGATGACGCGGCGACCGACGAAGCGCGGCTTCGGCGGCTCGTACGCGCTCCAGTCGACGGCGGTCTTGTTGGCGCGCGCCTCGGCCAGCGCGACCAGCGGCGTGGTCTTGCGGTTGGCGTGCTGGCGCCGCACGCGTTCGTAGTCGGCCTCGAGCTCGGCCAGGTAGCGCGCCGAGCGCTCCTCGCTCAGCAGGTCGGAGCACACGCCGACCGCGCGCGACGCGTCGGGCACGTAGACCACGGGGCCCTCGTACTTCGGCGCGATCTTCACCGCCGTGTGCACGCGGCTGGTGGTCGCGCCGCCGATCAGCAGCGGGATCTTGCGCACGCGGAACCAGTCGTCGCGCTGCATCTCGGCCGCGACGTGCTGCATCTCCTCGAGGCTGGGCGTGATGAGGCCCGACAGCCCGACGATGTCGGCGCCCTCGACGCGCGCCTTGGCGAGGATGTCCTGGCACGGGACCATGACCCCCATGTTGACCACCTCGAAGTTGTTGCACTGGAGCACGACGGTCACGATGTTCTTGCCGATGTCGTGCACGTCGCCCTTCACGGTGGCGATCACGATGCGGCCCTTGGGCCTGACGTCGGTGCCCGCGGCCTCGAGGCGGCGCTTCTCCTCCTCGATGTAGGGCACGAGGTGCGCGACGGCCTGCTTCATGACGCGCGCGCTCTTCACCACCTGCGGCAGGAACATCTTGCCGGCGCCGAACAGGTCGCCCACCACGTTCATGCCCGCCATCAGCGGGCCCTCGATCACGTGCAGCGGCCGCCCGCCGGCGGCGCGCACCTGCTGCCAGCACTCCTCGGTGTCGGCGACGATGAAGTCGGTGATGCCGTGCACCAGCGCGTGCGACAGCCGCTGCTCCACCGTACCGGCGCGCCACGCGAGCTTGGCGCTGTCGTCCTTGGCGGCGCCCTTGACCTGCTCGGCGATCTCGAGCAGGCGCTCGGTGGCGTCGGGGCGGCGGTTGAGCACCACGTCCTCGACGCGCTCGCGCAGTTCGGGGTCGAGCTCGTCGTACACGCCGATCATGCCGGCGTTGACGATGCCCATGTCGAGCCCCGCGCGGATGGCGTGGTACAGGAAGACGGTGTGGATCGCCTCGCGCACCGGCTCGTTGCCGCGGAAGCTGAAGCTCACGTTGCTCACGCCGCCGGACACCTTGGCGCCGGGCAGATGGGCCTTGATCCAGCGCGTGGCCTCGATGAAGTCGACCGCGTAGTTCGCGTGCTCCTCGATGCCGGTGGCGATGGCAAAGATGTTGGGATCGAAGACGATGTCCTCGGGCGGGAAGCCGACGCGCTCGACGAGGATGCGGTACGCGCGCTCGCAGATCTGCGTCTTGCGCTCGAAGCTGTCGGCCTGGCCCTGCTCGTCGAAGGCCATCACCACGGTGGCGGCGCCGTAGCGGCGGACCAAGGTCGCCTGCCGCACGAACTCGGCCTCGCCTTCCTTCAGCGAGATGGAGTTGACGATGCCCTTGCCCTGCAGGCACTTCAGGCCGGCCTCGATGACCTCCCACTTCGAGCTGTCGATCATCACCGGCACGCGCGCGATCTCGGGCTCGGCGGCCAGCAGGTTCAGGAAGCGCACCATCGCGGCCTTGCTGTCGAGCATGGCCTCGTCCATGTTGACGTCGATGATCTGCGCGCCGTTCTCGACCTGCTGGCGCGCCACCGCGAGCGCCTGCTCGAACTGCCCGGCGAGGATCATCCGCGCGAAGGCCTTGGAGCCGGTGACGTTGGTGCGCTCGCCGATGTTGACGAACAGGTGCCCCTCGCCGAGGGTCACCGGCTCGAGGCCCGACAGCCGCATCGGCGGCACGGCAGGACGATCGGCGGCGGGGTCGGTGTCGTTGGCGGCGGTCATGCAGGTGGGCGATCGGCCCGGCGCCGCGGCTCACCCGCGTCGCCGGCCACGTGGCTCTCGGCAATGGGTGAGCGCCGTTGCGGCCTGCGCGCGATGCGGTGGCGAGGGCGCAGGCTGTCCGAGCCTGGCAGCGGGTGCCGGACCGTCGTGGTCCCGGGCACGCGCCGTTGCAACGCTCCTCGGACAGGCCGCGATTCTATGCGCGCCCCCGGGCCGGCCGTGGCAGCGCACGCGCGTGGCGCGATACTCGCGCCCCCCGGGAATGAATGTCGAGCCATGCCCGCGACACCCACTCGCCCTGCCCTGCCCGTGCGTGATGCCCACGCGGCCGCGCCACGCGACGAGCGTCTCGGCGCGCGACGCCTTCGATCGCTGGCCGCGACCGCCGCGCTGCTGGCGATCGCCGGCTGCGCCGTGCCGCCGACCGCGCCGCCGTCGCCACCGCTGCCGCCGGGGGCGTCGATCAGCACCGCATCCGACGAGGCGCAACGCCTGCGCCAGCTGTTCGACGGCACGCCGGTGGCGATCGAGGCCACGCGCGAGGGCCGGCTGCGCGTGGCGGTGCCGCAGCGCTTCGCGTTCGACGCGGGCCGCAGCGCGGTGAAGGCGCCGCTGGCCAAGGTGCTGGACCACCTGTCCACCAGCGTCAAGCGGCTGGGCGACGTGGAACTGCGCATCACCGCGGCCAGCGACCCGAAGGCCTCGCCCAGGCTCGCGACCGAGCGCGCGGCGGCCGCGCGCGACTATCTCGTCGGCCGCGGCGTGCCGGCCTCGCGCTTCGCGCTGCTGCAGTCCGGCGAGATCGACGGCATCGAGCTGCTGGTCGGCCCGCGCCGCTGAGCGCGCCTGGGCGGCGTCAGGCCGCGAGCAGGTCGCTGAACAGGCGCTCGCCGACGCGGCGCGGCCGGTAGGCGCTCACGCGCCGGGCGATCTCGGCGATGTGCTCGGGCGTGGTGCCGCAGCAGCCGCCGGCGATGTTGAGGAAGCCGCTCTTCGCGAAGTCCTCGAGCAGCGCGCCGGTGACCTCGGGCGTCTCGTCGAAGCCGGTCTCGCTCATCGGATTGGGCAGGCCGGCGTTCGGGTAGCACGACACGAAGGTGTCGTCGGCGATCTTCGCCAGCTCCTCGAGATACGGCCGCATCAGCGCCGCGCCGAGCGCGCAGTTCAGGCCCACCGCCAGCGGGCGCGCGTGACGCACCGAGTGCCAGAAAGCACCGACGGTCTGGCCTGAGAGGATGCGCCCGGACGCGTCGGTCACCGTGCCCGAGACGATCACCGGCACGCGCTCGCCGGTCGCTTCCATCAGCTCGTCGAGCGCGAAGATCGCGGCCTTGGCGTTGAGCGTGTCGAAGATCGTCTCGATCAGGAACAGGTCGGCGCCGCCTTCGAGCAGCCCTTCGGCCTGCTCGCGATAGGCGTCGCGCAGCTGGTCGAAGTCGACGTTGCGCGCGCCGGGGTCGTTCACGTCGGGGCTGATGCTCGCCGTCTTCGGGGTGGGGCCGAGCGCGCCGGCCACGAAGCGCGGCCGCTCGTCGGTGCCGAACGCGTCGGCGGCGCGGCGCGCCACGCGCGCGGCCTCGACGTTCATCTCGCGCGCGAGGTGCGCGAGGCCGTAGTCCTCCTGCGCGATCGACGTGGCGCCGAAGGTGTTGGTCTCGACGATGTCGGCGCCCGCCGCGAGGTAGGCGCGATGGATCTGCTCGAGCAGGTCGGGCCGCACGAGCTGCAGCAGCTCGTTGTCGCCCTTCAGGTCCTTCGGGTGGTCGCGCAGACGCTCGCCGCGGAAGTCCGCCTCGGTCAGCCGCAGGCGCTGGATCATCGTGCCCATCGCGCCGTCGATGACGACGATGCGCCGGCGCAGGATCTCCGGCAGCTGCCGGCCCCGTGTGTACTCACGCGTCGAAGGCTTCATGCGAACATTGTAGGAAGGGCGTCAAGCCCCGACGACCCCCCCGGCCCGCCGATCCCGCACGCCCCCCCGACCGCATGAAGCACCTGCTGCCCCGCGAGGCTCACCAGTACCTGCGCGAGCATCCCGAGGCGCTGTTCGTCGACGTGCGCATGGAGATCGAGTACCTCTACGTCGGCCATCCGCCGGGTGTCGTGCACGTCCCGTGGTACGAGTACCCGGAGATGCAGCCGCATCCCGAGCGCTTCGTCGAGCAGGTGCGGCGCGAGGCGGGCGGCTCGACCGAGCGCCCGGTCGTGCTGCTGTGCCGCTCGGGCAAGCGCACGGTCGAGGCCGGACAGGCGCTCGAGGCCGCCGGCTTTCGCGAGGTGGTCAACGTGCTGCACGGCTTCGAGGGCGACCTCGACGAGCACTTCCAGCGCGGGCGACTGAACGGCTGGCGCCACGACGGGCTGCCCTGGGAGCAGCTGTAGCCGCGGGCCGGCGGCGCGCGGCTCAGTGCAGCGGCGCGGCCATCGAGTTGCCGTCGTCGAACAGCGACGCGCGGAACTCCTCGGACTTCGCGCGGTCGTCGATGGCCCACAGCAGCAGCGCGCGCGCCGACATCGGCCGCGCGAACAGGTAGCCCTGCAGCTCGTCGCAGCCGAGCTGCAGCAGCAGCTCGCGCTGGCGTTCGTTCTCCACGCCCTCGGCCACCACGCGCAGGCCCAGCGCGTGCGCGAGGCGCACCACCGCGTCGACGATGGCGCGCGCGTCGGCGCTGGTGGCCACGTCGAGCACGAAGCTGCGATCGATCTTCAGCTCCTCGGCCGGCAGCTGGCGCAGGTACGCGAGGCTCGAGTAGCCGGTGCCGAAGTCGTCGATCGACAGGTGCACGCCGGCCTGGCCGAGCAGGCGGAAGGTGGTCTGCGTGGCGCGCGCGTCCTCCATCGCCACCGACTCGGTGATCTCGCAGGTGAGCTGGCGCGGGTCGATGCGGTGGCGGCGCAGCGCGCTCTGCACGCGCTGCACCAGGTCGTCCTGCCGCATCTGGTGCACCGACAGGTTGACGGCCACGCGCATGCGCAGGCCCTGGTCGCGCCACTCGCGCGCTTGGCGGCACACCTCGTCGAGCGCCCAGTTGCCGATGGCGCCGATGAGCCCGAAGCGCTCGGCGATCGGGATGAACAGGTGCGGCGGGATGAGCCCGCGGCGCGGGTGGTTCCAGCGGATCAGCGCCTCGGCGGCCGTCACCTGGCCGCTGCGCGCGTCGATCTTCGGCTGGTAGTACAGCTCGAGCTGTCGCAGCTGCATCGCCTCGCGCAGGTCGCGCAGCAGCTCGACCTGCTCGCGCGCATCGGCATCCATGCTCGACTCGAAGAAGCAGTAGGTCGATCCGCCGGCGCGCTTGGCCGCGTACATCGCCGCATCGGCGTGCGCGATCAGCTTGCTCTGCGCGCCGCCCTCGGGATAGAAGACGATGCCGATCGAGCACGACACCGACACCTCGCGCTCGCCGAGGTCGTACGGCGCCGACAGCTCGCGCAGCACGCGCTGCGCCACGATGGCCGCCGAGCCTTCGTCGGGACGGCCCTCGAGCAGCATCAGGAACTCGTCGCCGCCCACGCGCGCCATCGTGTCGACCTGGCGCGCCAGCGCGCGCAGCCGCGCGCCGACGTCGCGCAGCACCTGGTCGCCCGCGCTGTGGCCGTACGAGTCGTTGATCGGCTTGAAGCCGTCGAGGTCGATGAACAGCAGCACGAGCCGGCGGCCTTCGCGGTCGGCCTTGGCGACGGCGTGCGCCAGGCGGTCCTCGAACACCAGCCGGTTGGGCAGCCCGGTCAGCGGGTCGTGGAAGGCGATCTTCTGCAGGTCCTCGTTGGCCTGGCGCAGCGACTCGGCGAGCTGCTCGGTCTTGCCGGCCAGGCGCAGCTCCAGCCGCGCCATGAGCAACGCCATCGTCAGCAGGACCAGCGCGGCCAGGCTCGACAGCAGCGCCAGCGAATCGCCGGGGAAGCGGCTCGTGCCCAGCGTCATGCCGGCGAACTGGATGGCCAGCGAGCCCAGCACGTGCAGCATCACCAGCGCGGCCACCAGCACGACGAAGCCGAACACGGCCAGCGCCGGCTGGCGTTCGGAGCGGCGCACCGTCCACAGCCCCGCGAACGCCGCCGCCGTGCCGAGCAGCAGCGAAGCGAGCGACAGCGCCACGTCGTGCTGCGTCGCGCTGCCGTGCGCGGCGAGATGCAGCAGCACGTCGACCGACCACAGCCCGCTGCCGAACGCGAGCGCGCCGCCGAGCAGCCACCCGATCACGACGATGCGGTCGTTGCCGCGCACGCGCCGCGCCACTTCGTACGCGACGTGCGCCACGTACAGCAGCAGGCACGAGGCCGCGACGGCGAGTTCGGGACGCTGCAGGTCGACGCTGAAGTCGGTGACGCTCATGAGGCGGGGGGCATCCGGGCGGCCCGCTGGCCGCGTCGTGCCGCCGCCGGGACGCTCGCGGACGGAGCCGGAGGTGGGCGAATGCTAGGGAGCCGGCCGCGATCTACCGCGTGCAGGACTTCACGCCGCCACACCCCTCAGTGGAGGAACCCCATGGATCGGCGGCGACGCACCTCGGGCTTGACGCGGTGCTCCGACTCGAGCTGCGCGAGGAACTCGTCGGGCTCCAGCGCGGCGCCGAGGATCTCGGCCTGGCGCTGCACCGCCGCGAAGTCGCCCGGCGTGAGCTGGTCGAGCGCGCCCAGCCGCGCGCGCTGCTCGTCGCTGAGGGCTTCGATGCCGGCGCCGGCCAGCGCCTCCGCCGCGAACATGCGCTCGCGCTGCGCGGCCGCGAGCGGCAGGAAGCGGATCTTGAACGTGAAGCGGCGCAGCGCCGCCTCGTCGAGGTCGTCGAACAG
>Ga0073934_10007899_pt1 | contig 14487 bp, 10 predicted proteins | sample LarsenN4metaG_FD_76834 | JGI IMG/M metagenome (GOLD analysis project Ga0073934, IMG submission 76834) | Hot spring sediment bacterial and archeal communities from British Columbia, Canada, to study Microbial Dark Matter (Phase II) - Larsen... ...
GAATCATTCCCCCGCAGGAGAGACCGGAGAAGCTTCAACTCCGAGCGGGTGAGACTTGGATTGTTGCCGAAATAAAAACCGCGCCGGTGGATAAAATCGGCGTTGGGGCATACCTCCGGCCGTCGGACATACTTTCGATAAAACGGCTGACGGGTAATATTTCCGGCGATAATCGGTCTTATCTCAACGCCGTTTTTCAAAAATTTTTCCTTGTGTTTTAAAAAAGTCTTCTCATCCCGGCAAACAACCGGCACGGCAAAGTTGGAAACAACGCTCATGTGAGCGGTTTCTATCGGCAGGAAGTCTTTATTTTTGTTGATCAGTTCCTTCAAAGCCTGAAAGTTTGCCTCCCGCTCCCTCACTATTTCATCCCAGTACTTAAGCTGAATGACGCCGAGAAAGCCGTGGAGATCGGTCGGACGGATATTAAAGGCAAGATCATAGAAGGTGTAAAGCCCGAAAAAATCGCTCACTTTATGTTTCCTCATCAGCTCGGCCCGCTTCGGCGCCGGCAAGCTCCTTCCCCACCCGTGGGCCCTCGCCATAAGGAGGGCATGATAAAGCGCCTCGTCGTCAGTGACAACCATTCCGCCCTCAATAGTGGAAAAATGATGACCGACAAAAAAGGAAAAGGTGGCGGCCAAACCGAAGTTGCCGAGACGTTTGCCATAGGCCTTTGAACCCAGAGACTCGCAGTTATCTTCAAGGAGAAGAATCCTTCGCCTTCGGCAGAACTCCTCTATGGCCTTTATGTTGTCGCACAAACCAAGGACATTCGTCAAAAAGAGAGCGTCTATGGAATCGGCGCGCTCCATTAAAGTGCGGACCGAAACATTCAAGGTGGAAAGTTCGCAGTCAATGGCGACCGGACGCAGGCCAAGCTGGATGAGAGGCATCACGTTGGTTGACCAAGTAACGGCGCTGACGCCGACGCGGCTGCCCCGTTTCAAGCGCCCTAAATTAATCAGGGCCTGAAAAAGGAGCAGGTTGGCGGTACTGCCGCTGTTAGTGAAAACTGCGTACTTTCTGCCCTGCTTCCTGGCAAACCCCTTCTCAAACTTCCGCGTTTCATCCCCCATACTCAGAATATCCGAACGGAGGATAAAGTCCGCCAGTTTTTTCTTGGTGTCCTTTTCGTTGTGAAAAGTTGACTTGACGAGCCGAATCATAATTTTAGTTGGACAGCAACAGGTTCCGCGATCTATCTTTGTCAACCGCTGTCAGCATCACACCGGCAGAGGAAAATTCTCTCGGAGAACGGGGCGGTAAAAAGGCGGATAAATTGATCACGAAGCAAGCCTATAGTCAGCATCAACCATCATTTTCACCAGCCCTTCAAAACTGACGCGCGGCTTCCAATGAAGCAGCCGGCGGGCTTTCCGGCTGTCGCCCCGGAGGTTATAGACTTCGTGCGGACGGTAAAACCTCCTGTCCACGCGGACAATTTCTCTGCCGCTCTTTTTGTCTATGCCAACTTCCTTCAGACCTCTTCCCCGCCACACTATGTCAAAACCAAGATGCCGGCCGGCCGCCTCCACAAAGTCCCGGACCGTGTGGCTCACCCCGGTGGCAATCACAAAATCTTCCGGTTTTTTTCGCTGAAGCATCAGCCACATTGCTTCCACATAATCGCCGGCAAATCCCCAGTCCCTTTTCGTGTCAAGATTGCCGAGAGCAAACGAATCCTGCAGACCAAGTTTCACTTTGGAGAGCGAAATGGCGATCTTTCTCGTCACAAAGTGCTCGCCCCGCCGCGGCGACTCGTGATTAAAGGATATGCCGGAAACGATGTAGAGACCGTGGCGCTCGCGGTAGCCAACGACAAAATCCTCATGAGCTTTAAGTTTGGACTCGCCGTAAGGACTAACCGGTTGAAAAGGCGACCGCTCGCTCTGGGGCGGCGGGGTCTTCCCGAACATCTCACTCGTTGAGGCCTGAAAGATTCTGATCGCCGGGTTCCGTTTCATCGCCTCGTTGACGAGTCGGCCGAGGCCAAAGTAGTTGACTTCCATCGTTTCCTCGGGACAGGTAAAAGACACCCCGACGTCCGTCTGGGCGGCCAAATTATAGATCTCGTCTGGTCTGGCTCTGTCCAGCGCCCGGCCAAGGGAGGCCTCGTCTCTAAGGTTTCCGTAAATAAACTCCACTCGGTTTTTCACATTGGGCCGGCCGTTGAATCTCACGAAGGGGTCATTACTGGAGCGGCGGACCAAACCAAAAACCTTGTACCCTTTATTAACTAAAAACTCGGCCAGATACGAACCATCCTGACCGGTAGCGCCGGTGATCAAAACCCGTTTTGTTTTTCCTTTTACCATAAACTTGCGGCCGCAAGGCGGCCAGTATACAGGTAACCCCCGGATCTTTCAAGCGCCGCGAGGCGGGAGAAGCGTTTTATAAATCCTGACATACTCGCCGATTTTCATCGGCCAGGAAAAATTCTCCGCGAGTCTTTGTGATGCAGTTCGCATCGCTTTGCGCTTTTCATCATCAGAGAGAATGCTAATAATCGCCTGACTGAATGCCTCGGCGTCAAGCTCCGGCACAAGAATGCCGTTTTGACCCGGGGCCGTGGCGTCCTCAACGCCGCAGCCGGCTATCCCGACGACGGGAAGCCCGGCCGCCGCCGCTTCCAGAAAGACAAAACCGAAACCCTCCACATCGTGACCGATGTTAATGGACATTAAGCAAAAAAGTTCGGCCGCTTTGTACAAAGCGATAAGCTCCTCCCGGTCATCAAGGTCATGGAAGATTAAGACCTTGTCTTCAAGAGCGTTTTCGGCGATGAGTTTTCTGATTCGGTTGTACTCCTTGTCAGTGTACTTCTTCCCCACGATAACGTAACGAAGGTTTGGGAAACGCTCCGCAACAACCTTGAAGGCCGGGATGCTGTATTTATAGCCCTTGCGGAAACGCAGCGAACCAACACTTAAGATAAACGGAGTGAGCGATCGGACCGCGGCGGTCTTTCGCGGATCAATTTCCCTCTTAAATTCATCCGGATCAATACCCGGATTGATGACCAGAATTTTCACCCCTTTGAGCCGCTTTTCCATCTCCCGGCGGGTGAAGGAACTGATCGCGGCGATTGCCTGAGCGCGGCGGCAAACAAAAGCAAGCGCTGGATAAAGCCACGGCGTGTAAAGATATCTCACCGATCCCGTCCCCGTGGCGGTGATAATCAAAAGCTTCCCGGAACCAAAAGTAAAAAGCGCGCCAACGAGGCCGTAGGGGAAAAGATCAAAGGTGTGCACGACATCCGACTGCTTTATAACCCGACGGATAACCAGAATATTACGAAGCGAGTAAAACCAGCCGGCCGAAAACATAACCCGCTCGTCGGGGAAATCAGACCGGACGGCGGTTATCACCGAGGCGACGGCGCAGAGAGAATCGCGAAGACCTGTGATGATGTTGCGGGCCAGGACGCCGCCGCCGTTGTCTTTTTTCAAGTTATGCGCCAAAAAGCAGATGCGGCGGCGGGCTGTCATCTCCAAAAGAGCAAGGGTTTCTCGTCCGGTGTTGGTCCAAGAGAAACGGGAGGCTTGGGCAAAACCTCGCTTGACCTGCTCCTCGCGGAAAGCCGGATTAAAAACAATTCGTCTCATCGCCGCGGCGATCTCCTCGGCGCTCCTCGGATTGACCAAAATGGCTCCGCCGTTTGCCCCCAGCTCCGCCGGGCCAAAAATGTTGGAGGTGATAACAGGCAAACCGCAGCCCATCGCCTCCAGCACGGGAAAACCGGTTCCTTCCACGATGGAGGGAAAAATCAGCGCCTCGGCCCGCTTGTAGGCGAAGGCGAGTTCCGGTTCGCTTAGGTGGCCAGTGAACAAAACGCTGTCCTGCAAGTTGCGGCTGCGGATGTAAGCGGCAAGCTCCCTAAAATACCGACCATCGTTTTTGCCGCTAAGAACAAGACGATGCGGCGCCGCCGGAGAGGAGCGCCGGAACAGTTCAAAACTTTTGATGACGGTCATAACGTTTTTGCGCTCCTTCATCGTGCCGGCGAAAAAGAAAAACTTCTCCGGCAGTGAAACTGGTTTCTCCGGCAGCTCGCAGATTTTTTTGAAGCCGTGATAAATCACGGATGTTTTTTCCTTTGGGACACCGAAGAAGCGGATAGTGTCGCGCCTTGTGGACTCGGAGACTGCCAAGATATGATCGGCCCGCTTAAGAGAGAGATGGTGGTACCAGGAAATAAAATACCGCCGGCAACGGTCAAAAAAATTACGGGCCGGCAGATACTTGTAGGGGTAGTCCAAGACAATCACCACCGCCCTCGGCGGTTTCCAGAAAAATGGCAGAACTGGCGTGTTGAAGAGATAGACGTCGCAGGGGGTGTGCCGGCGCAGGCGATCAAGCCAAAAACGTCCCCTGCCCAAGACCTCAACACGCCAGTTGCCGCCAGGCAGCGCCGGCGGCACGCTCGGCTTTTCCTTTAAAAAAATCACGTACTCGTTGCGGGAATCAACCGAAAGGAGAGCTTCCGTCCAGCCGGAAATAATCCGCGGCAGACCGCCGGGTTTGCGCTCGCCGTATGGGTGCATAATGATTCCGATTCTCATATTTTCATGCCTCCAGCCCGGAGCCCTAGGAACAGGCGGTAATGAACTGAAGAACCGTCTCGGCCCGCCGGCGCCAAGTCAGAGTTTTTGCTTTCTCAAAGGCACGCCTGGCGCCGGCGGCGTAAAATTCTCTATGTCCAAAAAGTTGGCGGATTTTTCCGGCAAGGTCAACGGGGTTATCCGGTTCGTAGAACACAACCTCATCAGCTGAAACAACACTCTCAATCGCCGGCGTTTTAGCAGCAATCACCGGCCGGCGAGCCGCCATATACTCAAAAAGTTTCATCGGCGAGGTTTCGTAGTATGAATAATCATCGGAGCGCGTCCCGGTTACAAGCAAAACATCGGCGGCGGCTAGCCAGAGGAGGACTTCGCCGCTCGGCGCCGGCTGAATGACATGAAGGTTCTCCGGCAGGCCGCGTTGGGCAATCTTCTCCAACTCCTCCGGCTTGCCGCCGACGAGATAAACCTCGGCCAGGCCGCGAATTTTCTCAGCCGCCGCCGGTAAAATATCAAGCCCCTTCCAGTTATACACCCGTCCGACATAAAGACAGATTTTACCATCAGCCGGCAAATTGAGCTCCCTTCTGGCTAAGACAGCGTTAAGCTCGGAGGATAAAAACTCTTCGCCAACACCGTTTGGGCAAACAAGAATCCGCTCGGCGGGAACGCTAAAATTTTGGGAAACGCGCTGTTTGATAAAGGCGTTCACCGCCACGATACCGCGAACAGGTTTCAAAAAAAACCGAAACGGAAAACGCGGACGTTTAGAGCCGTGCATCTCCATAAAAGTGGGCCAGCCGACAAGCGGCAGAAGAATAAAGGAAAACTGGTCAAGATCAATGGTATAAATGACACTCGTCCCCGCGCCCTCCAAACGTTTCAGAAGAAGATAGAAAAAAGAAGAAGCGGCGAACGACGCGGCCGCCAGATTGAAACCAAAAGACGTCCCGGGGAGCAGATCCAGCGCCGGCAAGCGCCGGATGGAGATTTTTCCATCAGAAGCTATGCCCGCGAGCGGGTCACCTCTCCCTTTTTTCGGCACCACCAGCGTCAAATCGGCACCGGCGGCGGCAAGAGCTTGGCACATCCTCAAAAGCTGAAGGCCGTGAGCTTTGGCGTTGGGGAGGCGAATATTGGCGACGTAAAAAATTCTAACGTTCATAAAAATCACAAAACATTTTTAAGCTCCCGCACCAGTTTGTCCAAGCTGTGCCGGTCAACCACTCGTTCGCGCAGAGAGACGCCGATCTTTCTCCGCTCCTCTTCCGGTAGATTAATAAACCACTCAATTCTATCCGCCAGATCATCGGCATCCCCCTCCTTAAAAAAACACTCCCGGGGAAGCAAGTCATCAAAGGCTTTGCTGGACACAAGCGGGACTGTCTCGCAGGCCGCCGCTTCCAAAACGGTTTTGTCGTAATTTCCGGAAGGCGTTAGGTTAACGAACAGCCGCGCCGAGCTGAAAATCGCCGGTAAAGAAGAGTGCGGCTGTCCACTGCTGATGGTAATAAACCCTACCTGCACGCCGGCTGCATTTTTGACTTTCTCGAGATAACCCGCGTCCCGGGTCGGAGCATCACCGTAAATGTCCAAGGTGTACTTTCTGCCCCGGCGGCGGAGAAAACTCATCGCCTGAATGAGCAACCTCACATCCTTCAGGGGGGAAATTCGTCCCACATAAAGAACATCTGGTTTTTTTCTGCCTGCCGAGAATTCCACCGACAAATGACGGAAAAGATTGGTGTCAATCCCCGCTGGCATACGGATTGACTTGCGCCGGTTGGCGGAAAAAGAGAAAGGTGAGGTGTGACAAATCTTGTCCGCCAGAAGAAACGCAAGGAGCGCCCGCCAACCCCCGAAGGTGTGGTTGTACCAAAGAACAACTTTCTTGCCCAAGATTTTCCAAAGGAACGCGCCGAGGATGACATACTCCGGGTTCATATGGACTAACACTGAATCATACTCGCGTCTGGCATGCCAAACAATCTTGTAAAAATTAAAAATGTAGCGCAGTCTGCGGGGAAAGGCGGTGAATGCTGAGTATGGAGTACCGCGTTCCTTCCCAAGAGAAAAGATTTTTACACTCATCGGCAGGCTGGACTCACCCCGCTCGAGGCAAACCGCTGTAACCTTTTCGAACTGCGCCGAAAAGGCCCGGAGCCAGCCGTGGAAAAAACCCAGGACGGAATCCTGACTATCTATTTTTTGAGTAACGACGAGTAATTTGACCGCCATAGACGTTTTGCACGATATCCAGATCCTTGCCGGATGAAAAAAGCAGATCAAGATTTTTCTCCTCCAGAGCGGAGAAAACAGAAAAACCTAGGGGATCATCCACTTTCTCTTTATAGAAGCGGACGAGGGCGGCAAAGTCCTTAACGAAGCAGTTCCCCCCGGCGCCGCGGCCGCTCTTGTGCAGAGGTCTGGCGTAGCGGCCAGCAATCAGAGGATCAGCCAAAAGCGCTTTCTCTATAACCCGCCAATCAGCGCCCAAATTACGAGCCAGGTCATACATGACATTGAAAAAAACAATCTGAACATAACCGCTGCCGTTATGAGAGTACTTAATAAGCTCGGCCTCGGTGCTGTCGCAGATTAGAGAAAACGGCGCTTTGGGCAGGATGCGAAGGACAAGCTCCGCCGCCCTTTTATGAACCGCGTCGCGGACTGGCATACCGACGACATTGGAAAAGGGATTGGCGACATCCTCCGCCGCCGTCGCCTCGCTTAAAAACTCCGGAGAGTTTAGGATAATAATCCCGGGATTTTCTTTCTGGATCTTCTTAGTTGTGCCAGGCAGAACGGTTGATTTAATGACAGCGATTTTTCCTTTCCCAACCAAAGAAACGACATTATGCACCACACTACCATCAAAACCCCTCGGAGTCGTCGGTGTCGGCACGGCGATAAAAACCACATCGCAGTCTTTTATGAAACGGCCGTTCCCGCGGTAAGACGTCTCTTTGGCGTAACGGACAATCCTAAAACCCTGCCGCTGAAAGTGATCGGCGTAGTTTTTGCCGACGTACCCTTGACCGATGAAACCTATCTGGGGACTATCCCCCAGCCGCTTGCCTCTTTTGTTCGCCATAGAAAAACGGATGAATCAATGGATTTTACTGTCAAAACACCGCTCAAAAGAGCGCCGGAAATTAGCGAGATATTTTTTCTTTGACGGCAAGCTGTGCTCAAGATGCCAGCGCAGACGCGTCTTGAGATTCTGCCTAAGTTCATTGTCTTTAATGAGCCGCTTAATCGCTTCCACAAAGCATTTTTTGTCGTTGACAGGGCAAACGAGAGCGTGCCTGCCGCTCTCCAGCCACTCGCCGACCGCCCCCACTGATGAGGACACCACCGGACAGCCGGCAAGCCCTGCCTCAATCAAGGTGAGACCGTAGCCCTCGTAAAGCGAGGTGGATAAAAAAACGTTGGCTGATTTCATACAGGAGATTACGTCGGGGATCCAGGGTAAGAAGACCACGTTTTGGTCAATGCCGAGTTCCCTCGTCTTCCTGATGAGCGCCGGACGCTCGGGCCCTTCGCCGACGACAACAAGACTGGTAAAAGGATAGGTCGCCATCACTTCTTTAAGTATTTCCAAGGCTAAGCCGACGTTTTTCTCGCGGGTCAGGCGGGAGGCCATCAGAATGAGAAAACGGGCAAGGGGCAAGCGGTCACGAAGGTTAAACTTCCGCTCCTGGTTAATGATCCTTCCGGCATCAACAAAGATCGGCAAAACCACTATTTTCGCCGGATCAACCCGGAAGCGGTCAATGAGATCGCGTCTGACTCTCTCCGAGACCGCCCGAACAGCCGCCGCTCTCGGCAGAACAAAGGAAGCGACCCCCAGACGAATTCTGTTCTTCAGAGAAGAGCTAAAGTAAGGACTGCCAATATCGGTATGCACCTGCACTTGCAAAGCGGCGCGCAGAAAAAAGGCGGCGGCAAACCCCACCAGACCCGTCTCAAACGGATCTTGGCTGGAAACAACGACGCGTTTTCCCCCGTTGCCTTTTCTCCCACCGAGACGTTTTCTAAGCCCCCAGACAATCTTCAGGGCGCCGATGCAGACGCTCGCCTTGAAGCGGGATGAGGTTGGGTGGAGCCAAACATTTTCGGCCACCTTTGCGCGCCGGAAGCCATTTTTAGCCAAAGAAAAAACAATGACATGGAGCTCCTCAAAGAGCGAGCCGTACTCGGCAATCCGCTCGCGCACCGCACTTCCAACCTCAAAAAGTTTGCAGTCGGTTGAAATCATAAGCACCGGAAAAGCGGATGATTGCTTATGATCCTCCTTGCGGTGGTGATCGTTGGCGTTAGCGGGGGCCATAGAGTCTCGTAGTTAAGCGGGTACTTTTAATAACGCCGCAAGTTCCTCAATCATCCGCGCCGGGGAAAAATCACGAACGGTTTCCTTAGCGCGTTCACGCAGGAGATCCCGGCACTCCGGATCACGCACCAGACGGACGATTGAGCGCATTATCTCTTTCTGATCGTTCCAGGGAACAATGAGGCCATTTCGTTCGTGAATGACCAGCTCGGCGTTGCCGCCCGCCGCCGTTGTCACAACCGGCACCCCAGCGTTCATTGCCTCAAGCAAAAGATGAGAAAATCCTTCGTAGGCGCTGTTAAGGACAAAAATATCAATACCGAGAAAGAACTCGGTGAGTTTCTCGTGCGGCAGAACACCCATAAATCGGACGGAGTCGCCGACCCCAAGCTCCCGGGCGAACCGCTTGAGCCGGTCCCCATCCGGCCCCTCGCCAACAATCAAAAGTTTCGCCTCCGGCAAAACCTTTTTCAGGTCAACCATAACTCTGATAAGGGCCGGAAACCCTTTCCAGGGGACAAGCCGTCCCGCACTTCCAATGACGGCGTTTAAAGAGGAAAAAACCCGGCGGGTTTCTCTGGAACCGGCCCTTGCCGCGCGCTCTTCCGAGGCGTGGGGGGTAAAAGCATTGTAGATAACCTTAAGACGGTTCTCCGGCACGCCCCACATCTTGACGATGCCGGCGAGGTAGCGACTCGGCACAATCACTTTCTCCGCCCTCCTTGCCACAAATCTTTCAATTTTTCTTCTGATCTCCGTCAGAAGATCAAACCTCTCCGTCTGAAATTGCTCTGGAGTTTTAAAATTTGAGACATCATCTTGTACTTTGGCTTCCACGCTGTGCCTTTGCTGGTACTGCTCCCAAGCGTAATCCCCCACCACCTTAAGCAGGAAACGCCGGCGTGTAATTCCGGCAACAAGCGCCGCCGGCAAACCAACCGATACAGGATCTTGGGCAAAGATGATACCAGCGCTGAAGGAGGCCCTCAGAAGTTGGAAAAAATAAACAAGGTGACTTAACCCTTTTGGTAAACGCCGGACGGCGCTGAATGACACAACCGCCACGCTAATCCCTCGGGCTGGAAACTCCTTTTCAAGCAAGGCGCTGTAAGTAGCCGGCCCGCCGATGTCAGGGGAATAAAGCGGTGTAGCAACGAGAACACGCATCGCCTTCACTATAACAAAAAATGGCCGGCCGTTGTTACCAGCGATGTGGAGAAAAACAAAAGCAAGAGGCCGGCTGGCCCCCATATAATTTCAAGGATTTTACCTACTATCCCTCGCTCTGAACCGCTCCAATCTTGCAAACCCCGCAGGCACGGCAGTCAAGCTTCACAGGAACGGCAAGAATGCCGAAGATGACGGCGTTCCAGAACCAACCGAGTGAATTAAGCCCCAAGACTACCTTATTACCCCCAACCCCATACCAAGCAACGACGAGGGAGACGAGTGAAATGAGCCAGAGGCCTTTCCAAAGAAGACACTTGAGATGGCGTCTGTCCATATTCCATGATTGATGAATTAAACAAATAATTTAAAAAAACGACCATTTAACCTGCAGGGTATTATACACTACCTGCCTTCAGGATGGTTGGGGATGTCGGGGAAAACTTTCTCTTCCATCCTCTCGGCAATAAAACTCCAATCGTACATTTGCTCAACCATCTTCAGGGCGTTCCGGACGACATAATCGCGGATTTCTCTGTCCTTCAGGAGAATCTCAATCTTGCGAGCAATGTCTTCAGGGTCGCTGGGGACGCAGATGAGACCGGTTTCCTTGTCCCTCAAGAAATCGGTGATGCCGCCGACGGCCGTGCCAACAACCGGCAGGCCGGCGGCCATCGCTTCAATGAAGGCGTTGCCGAAGCCCTCGGAAAGGGACGGCCGGCAAAATACGTCTGCCGCCGCAAGGTACTCCGGCACCTTATCTGGCGGCACCAACCCGCTAAACTTCACCCGATCAGTCAACTTCAAGCTGTAAGCTGTAAGCTGTAAGTTCTGAAGAAGAGGACCGTCACCGACAATCACAAGTTTTACTTCCGCCGGCAAAAAAGTCATCGCCTTTATCAGATCCCCTACCCCGTTTTTGGGTACCAGCCGCGACACCGTTATTACCACTCTATCCGATTTGCCAAAGCCAAGGACTTTCCTTACCTCCCCTATTTCAGATTTGGAGTCTTGAATCCTGAATTTCTTAACATCCACCCCGTTCGGCACCACAACTACCTCCCCTCTCGCCCCCATGCGCCCCGCCCAGCGGGCAAGGTAGCTTGAGATCGCCTGAATCCGATCAGCCTTCGTAAAAATCATCCGGAAGAGCGGCCAAACAAAACGCGCCTTCCGTTCCGTGAGCGGCAGGGGATCACCCTCCTGCAGAGAAAGGAGAAGCGGCACCTTCTGGTGCATCAGTTTAAAAAACAGGGCGGCAAATCCGGCGTAGTTGGCCATTATTGACCAGACGGCGTCAAATGGCTCCTGCCGGTGCAGACGAGCGGCCGCAACGCAGGCCCGAAACGGGAACAGCAGTTTGGCCATCGGCCACAACAAGCCGCCCTGCGCCGGCAGACGATGGACAAGAATACGGCCCATCCGATCCCTTCTCGGCAGATCACGGTCAGGAGAAAGGCTGATCATTTCAAAGGAAAAAAGCCGCGGATTTATTCTATCCGTTATTTCCTTCACCGCGACCTCCGCCCCGCCGACAAAACGGGGCAGATAAACCAGAGAGAATATAAGAATCTTTTTAGGTCGCTTTTCCGCCGTCATCGCCATTATTATCGTCTGTCTCCTCAATGATAGTAAAACCGGTTCTATTCTTTTTTCTCCGCACCGCCGTCGCTCCAAAGCCGGCAAGAATCACGACCCCCAGCGCCGCCAGCCATTTCCACACCCCACCGATGACGGGTCGGGGCTGATCCGAGACGCTCGCCTGCCCGTCTGAAGGGGCGGCGCGGGCAGGTTCCCCGGCGGGCAGAGTGGTTGTCCCGACCGCAAGAAGCGCCGCGGCGGACTGGAGCGAGGAAGAAACGGCACTCCCCGACGGCTGATTTTCTGCAGCGCGAACCGGTACCGCCTCGTTTCCGGGAACGGGAGAAGCCGGCGGCAGTGAGACTGCCGCCGGCTTCCCTTTTTCCGACACCATCTCCGGTTTTAGTTCAGACAGTCTGAAAAACGTCGCCTCCGCACCACTAGGGTACAAAAGACGGACCTCGGAAACACCGCCAGCCGAAAGTCCGGTTACGCCGTTGGAAAGTTTAAGTCTTTTACCGCCGAGGAGAATCGTATTCTTCGGCAGTCCGAAGGTGATTTCGCCGGCGCGAAGAAACCAGAACGATAGGTCAATGTCGGCGGCCGAATCGTTCTGAAGCTCCACAAAACCTTCCGCGCCCGGAGAGAAACCGGCAATCTTGACTGGTGAAAGCGCGACCTCAATAACTGTCCGATCCGACGCCGACCACTGACCGGAAGAAACATCCAGAACGGCAAGATAAGTACCCGGCAAGCGGTAGGTGTGAAAAACCGACTGCCCTTCTGCCACCCCGCCGTCGCCGAAGTTCCAGAGGAACCTGGCTCCAAGAAGCAGCGTTCCTTCAAAACCGAAAGCCTGACCTTCAAATCGCAGAGGTACGCCGGCGACGGCCTGCCGACTTTCCTCGCCCGCCTCGGCTTTGATTTTCTTCGTCTCGTCAACAGCCGGACCGGTGCCGCCGGAGGCGTTCCCGGCGCCTTGTTCCGTCCCCGGCGCCGGCGGGTCTTCCTCCCCGCTGGACGGCTGCTCCGGAGGAGGCGGGCTTTCCGCCCCGGCGGCCTGTCCCGGGGTTTCGGGCCGCGCCCCCCACAAGGCGCCGACTTTCTGAAGAGTCTGGCCGTCGCCGCTTGCGCCGCTGTCTTTGGCGTAAGTCACCTCATCAACGACATTCCCATCGCTATCCTTCAGGGAAAGCGTCTCCCCACTGTTTGACAGCGAGAAGCTGCTGTCAAAAACAATGCCGGAAAACCCGGCATGCTCGGCCAAAAAAGTCTCGGCCTTGTCGGCAATCACGGCCAAGCCGCCGGCCGGAACAGCACTTCCACCCTGCACCAATTTCAGAAGATGATTAACGCCGCCCTCTGTAAACCTCCAGCTGGAAAGGTCAACCGGCGAGGCGGTTGTGTTCTGCACCTCCACCCACTCCCGCCCGTCGTCCGTTCCGGGAAGATCATAGGCGATTTCGGTAAAAACAACGTCGCCGGCGGCGGCAAAAGCCGCCGCCGGCAAAACAGCCGACATAAACGCCAGGTGAGCGTAAACAACAACCAAGCCGAAAAATCGGCGCCTTAGATTAAAACTGTTTTTGACCATCATTGTCATCCGGCTCCAAAATACCGCGCAGGACGTTCTCGGGGATCTCGTTCGGCCTACTGACCGCTCCGGCGGCTCTGGCCGAAGAAACGCCGCCCCGACCGGCGCCGGAAGGAATGCCGCTTCCTTTCCCCCCTCCGGCTGGCGCCGGCGGTTCCGACTTCGGCTTCGACCGGTTAACAGCCGCCTCGCCCGTCCCGGACTGCCCGTGCCGAGAAGAAAAAGAAACTCCTTCACCTTTAAGAAGAGTGGCGAGAGCCGTCCGCAGTTCCTCTCTGCTTCTCTCCGATCTGGCGGCGGTCTGACGCGGCGTCTTCTGTTTCAAAGCTTCAAGCGGTACCGAATGCCGTCTGTCGCCCCTTGAAAAATCGTCCCGGCGCGCCGGCGCGCCCGACCGCCAGTCGGCGCGCTGCGCGCGGGCGGGCACCTCCGCGGGCGGACTCATCGGCTCATCCGCATTGAGATTACCCTCCTGCCTATGCAACATCCCCTTTCGCTCCCCAACCGGCAGGGCGCTACCCGGTCGGGCGGGTGATCCCTCCAGCCTCTCCCGGCGGGGGGGAGGGGGGGGTGACCGGAAAGACTGACTCCAGTCAACGATGGTTTGCTCCACTAAAACTTTGGGTCTGGCGAAGACCCTTCGGGAATTATCAATGATTTTGTCGCGGAAGGAGATCTTCGGCCGCTCAAACGGCGGCAGAGTCGTCGCCGAAAAAGGCGGCGAGGTGATGCCGTCTATCATAAGCTTGAGATAAACCTGGGCGAAACCGAGGTTGACCATGTCCTCGGCGGAAAACTGCGGCGTGAACTCTTTCTCCAGCACCTCGGCGTCGTAAGCGCCAACCCGAAACACAATCATCGTGCCGACGTTGCCGAAAATCGCCGCCCGCACTTCGTCGGCCATCTGCTCTATGTACTGATGGGCAACGGTGAGATTCAGTTTATACTTGCGGGCCTCGGAAAGAATATCGGCGAACGACTCATTGGCGAACGACTGAAACTCGTCAACATAGAGGTAGAAATTCGGCAGTTTGCGAAGCTCCAGCTCCGGCGTGTCGGCCCGGGACATCGCTGCCAGGTATATTTTGGTAACCAGCATACTCCCCAGCAGGTTGGCGTTGGTCTCCCCCACCCGCCCCTTGGAGAGGTTCATAATGATTATTTTGCGGCCATCCATCATCTTCCTTAAATCAAAGGTTGAGTGGGGCTGACCGACGATGTTGCGGATCAGAGGATTGGAGATAAAC
>Ga0073934_10007900_pt1 | contig 14486 bp, 15 predicted proteins | sample LarsenN4metaG_FD_76834 | JGI IMG/M metagenome (GOLD analysis project Ga0073934, IMG submission 76834) | Hot spring sediment bacterial and archeal communities from British Columbia, Canada, to study Microbial Dark Matter (Phase II) - Larsen... ...
CAGCAACCAGAAAAAGGCGCCTGCATTCGCTGCAATACGTGTGACGGCTTTCCCTGTTTGCTGAACGCCAAGGCGGATTCGCAAGCCGTCTGCGTGGAACCGGCGTTGCAGTATCCGAATGTCACGATGTTGACTCATGCCTTGGTCACCAGATTGGAGACGAGTGGATCAGGGCTCGAAATCACGGGCGTGGTCGCGGAGCATAACGGACAAACCGAAACGTACCAAGCCGATATCGTCGTGGTCTCCTGCGGGGCGATCAACTCAGCGGCATTGCTATTGAAATCAGCGAACGACAGACATCTCAACGGCCTTGCAAATTCCTCCGACATGGTCGGCCGGCATTACATGTGCCACAACAATTCGGCCATGCTCGCGATTTCAAAGAGGCCGAACCCGACTGTCTTCCAAAAGACCATCGGTTTGAACGATTTCTACTTTTCTTCGGCTGACTGGGTCTATCCGATGGGGCACATCTCAATGATCGGGAAACAGGACTTCGAGATGCTCAAGCTCGGTGCGCCGCCCTTCGCGCCGGGGCTGGCCCTCGATGTCGCTGCGAAACATTCGCTCGACTTTTGGATGACCTCGGAAGATTTACCCGACCCGAACAATCGTGTGCTTGTCGGCAAGGACGGGGGCATCACGCTAGCCTATACAGCGAACAATCTAGAAGCCCATCGGCGCTTGGCGGCCAAGCTCAAGAGCATGCTCAATCATCTGGGTTGTGAAGACCATCTCCTGCCGACTCATCTCTATTTCGGGAAGAAGATCCCCATCGCGGGTACGGCGCACCAATGTGGAACTGTGCGTTTCGGCCGTGATCCAAAAACCAGCGTGCTGGACGTGAATTGCAAGGCGCATGACTTGGACAATCTGTATGTCGTCGATGCGAGCTTCTTTGTCTCGAGTTCCGCCGTGAATCCCTCGCTCACGATTATTGCGAATGCGCTGCGAGTAGGGGACCATCTCTTGGATCGAATGGGCTAATAGGATGACGAGATACATGCTGACAAACCGAGTGATCCTGTGAAAAAGAGCAGTCCTTTGAGATCAATCGTTCTGTGCCTGCTGCTTATCAGCTTGCTACTTGTTACCAGTCAGCCTGCTCCCGCGATAGAGCCGCCTGTTGCCGTCCAGTCCATTGCCTCCGTCGGCTTCACCGTCTCAGACATGGACCGGTCCATCGCCTTTTATCGCGACGTGTTGATGTTCAGGCCGGTGAGGGATATCGAAGTGGATGGGCCGGAATACGACCAACTGTACGGATGTTTCGGCGTACGGGCGCGGATCGTCCGAATGCAGCTTGGCGAGCAGCAGATCGAATTGACGCAGTTTATCTCACCTCCAGATTTGAGGCCTATTCCTGTGCCCTCGTACAGTCACGATCTTTGGTTCCAGCACTTCGCCATCGTCGTACGTGACATGGACACAGCTTGGGTACAATTACGGAAATACCATGTCCGACAGATCTCACCGAGACCCCAGACGATCCCGACCTCGAATCAAGCTGCCGCCGGCATCAAGGCCATCAAATTCCGTGATCCCGACGGACATAACCTCGAGCTGCTCTGGTTCCCGGAAGGCAAGGGGAATCCTGTCTGGAAGAGGGAAGGAGGAGACCTGTTCCTTGGGATCGACCACACGGCCATGACGGTACGAAGCACCGAGAACAGCATCAAGTTCTATCGTGACCTGCTCGGGATGACCGTCGCTGGCGGGACGTTGAACTTGGGCACGGAACAGGAACATCTCGATAGTCTCCCAGGCGTCCGCGTGCGTGTGACCGGCCTGACTTCGAAGAGAGGTCCACCCGGTGTGGAGTTCTTGGAGTACGAATTACCAACGGCAGGTCGGCCGTTTCCAACCGATTCACATCCGACCGATCTCTGGCATTGGCAGACGACGATGGTTGTGCCGGATGTAGAGGTAGCTGCTGCCCAGGTGTATGGGATGGGACAAATCGTTTCAGCCGGCGTCGTAACGCTGCCGGACAAGAGTCTGGGGTTCACAAAGGGAATGGTTGTCCGCGATCCTGACGGGCACGCGATTCAACTTGTGTCACCATGAGTACGGCTACGATCACCGCTACCGGAATGCCGCGCATCATGATCACCTGGATTAAACCGGGATTGGCTGCGACCGTAATCGGCGCCGCCTGCTGGGGGTTGCCTTCTATCGATTATGAGCGGCATCTCTCCCCGACGGTGCTGATGGACTGGTTGCGCGACGCCGGGCCATTGGCTCCGCTGCTGTTGATCGGCAGCATGGCCTGCGCCGTCATCATTCCCCCGATCCCGAGTTTGCCGCTGGATCTTGCGGCAGGGGCAGTCTTCGGCCCGTTCTATGGAGCCCTCTATGCCATCATTGGTGCCGAGATCGGCGCCATCGGCTGCTTTCTGCTCGCGCGCGCTTTGGGTCGCGATGCCCTTTCCAAGCTCCTCAGGACGGAAGCCACGTTTTGCCAGATGTGTACAGATCATCAGTTAATGGGCCTGATGTTTGTCGCCAGGTTGATCCCGGTGTTTTCATTCGACGTGGTGAGTTATGGAGCCGGCCTCACGAATATTTCGCTCAAGTCCTTCGCGCTTGCAACCCTGTTCGGCATGGCTCTTCCGACCTTTGCTCTTACATATTTCGGAAGCAGCATTGTCAGCGCCCAGTGGCCGTTGATGGCTGCCGGGGTCGTCATGGTGGTCTTCTTCCTGGCCATGCCGAAGCTGCTCATAAAGTACCGGACCAGCCCCTTGGCCTCTCTGCTCCTCGGTCCCCCGCCGCCCCCGATCACCGTCAGAAGGGACATCCCACTTCCGGCCCGCTGTGTCGGCTGTGGCGCCGCTATCCCCCTGCACGTGCCGGACTGAGCAGAAAACCTGGTTTTTCTGTAGTTGCAGCCCTTTCCTGTCCAATGCTACTCTTCCTCGCCTCTATTTCCTTCTCTCCCATGTCCTGCGTGTCGACTGAGCTGACATGAGGGATGACGTGACGGTGCTCAACGACCCACAACGGCTGGAAGCCCGCTACAAGGCGGACGAATTTCTTCGTTCGCTCGTCGAGGGCACCGTTGCCTCCACGGGGTCGGATTTCCTTCGGGAACTGGTCCGGCACGTAGCGGGGGCGCTCGGAATCCGCTACGCATTCGTGGGCTACTTGCTTCCGGAATCCCGTATCCGCACGCTCGCTTTTTGGAAAGGTGATGGGTACAAGGATCAGGTCGAATACAGTCTCGATGGCACGCCCTGCACAAAGGTCATAGAGGGCGAAACCTGCCACTACGCACAGGACGTTCAACAACTCTTTCCACGTGACCAAGATCTCACCATGCTCGGCGTTTCCAGCTATCTCGCCGTCCCACTCAAAGATCCCAAGCATAAGGTCCTCGGACATCTGGTCGCGATGGATGTGAAACCCATGGTTCTGACACCGGACGAGATCGAGGTGTTCAAACTGTTCGGCGAACGGGCCGGGGTCGAGCTGTACCGACAAGTCATCGAGACGTCTCTGCGGGAACGGGAAGAAACGCTGCGAGTGATTGCAGAAGGCACGGCTGCTCAAGTAGGGGCCGACTTTTTTGCGTCGCTGGTACAACACATGGCGACGGCCCTCCGTGTCGACTATGCCTACATTTCCCATCTCGCTGAAGACGGCACAAGATTTATTTCCAAGGCCGGGTGGGGCAAAGGGCAACCGCTGCCGCCCTTCGATGTGCCAGCACGTGGTCCCTGCGAAACGGTGCTGACTCGTCAGTGTGTGCACCACCCGAGCAGGCTGCGGGAGCTCTATCCTCATGTCCAATTGATTCAGGACATCGGTGTGGAGAGTTACTGCGGCGTTCCTGTCGTGAGCACCTCCGGTGTCGTCTTGGGTCATTTGGCCGTGATGGATTGCCACCTGATGCCCGACCGAGAATTGGTGATGTCCGTCCTCGGCATCTTCGCGACTCGAGCAGCTGCAGAGTTTGAACGGTTGCGTTATGAAGAAATGATGCACAAGAGCAATCAGACGCTCAGAGCCATTTTCGAGGGAACGGCACCCGCGGTGGGTGAAGGCTTTTTCCACTCGCTGGTTAAGAACCTGGCGAAAGCCCTCAGTGTCGAGTATGCGTTCGTGTCGGAGTTTTGCGCCGATCGGACCAAGGTGCGCACCCTGGCGTTCTGGGCGGGCGATCGGCTCAAAGATAACTTCGAGTATGCCATCGCGCATACACCCTGCGAAGCCGTATTGGCTGGTGAAATCTATCATTGTGCGGACAAGGTGGCCGACCGGTTTCCGCTTCACCGAAGTGATCTCGAAGGTCTAGGCGTGCAGAGTTACCTGGCCATTCCGGTGACGAGTGCGGGAGGGGAGGTTCTGGGGCATCTCGCCGTCATGGATCGCAAGCCGATGCCGCTTGAACGAATCGACCTGTCCGTCTTTAAAATGTTCGGTGCGCGGGCCGGCGCTGAAGTGGAACGGCTGCATATGGAACGAGTCCTACAAGAAAACGAGGAACGGCTGCGTGATCTCTTCGATGAAGCTCCGATCGCCTATGTCTACGAGGGGCTCGATTCCAAGCTGCTCCGTGTCAATCGGACGGCGATGAAGTCATTGGGAATTACGGCCGATCAGGTGGAGGGTCTCTACGGCCGGGATTTCGTGCCGAAGACGCCCGACGCGCAGCGCCGCCTCAAGGACGCGTTCGACTCGGTGGGCAAAGGCATCGATACCAGCGGCGTCGTGCTCGAACTCCGCCGGAAGGACAACGGCAAGCCCCTCTGGATGAAGTGGTGGTCACGGCCCGATCCAAGCGGTACCTATACCCGCACGATGTTCCTCGACATTACGGAGCAGGTATTGGCGGAACAGGAAAATGCCAGGCTCCAAGCCCAGAATGTGTATTTGCAGGAAGAGATCAAACTCACCCACAACTTCGAAGAGTTGATCGGCGAGTCCGCGTCCCTCAAAAAGGTGTTGAAAAACGTGGAGCGTGTGGCGCCGACCGACTCGACCGTGCTGATCACCGGCGAAACCGGCACAGGCAAGGAGCTGATCGCACGCGCAATTCATAATCTGAGCCCACGCACAAACAAACCACTGGTGAAGGTCAATTGCGCGGCGATTCCGGCCGGCCTTATCGAAAGTGAACTGTTCGGCCACGAAAAAGGCGCTTTCACGGGCGCATTGACGAAAAAGATGGGGCGTTTCGAAGTGGCGGATAAAGGAACGATCTTCCTCGACGAAATCGGCGAGCTACCACTCGATCTGCAATCCAAGCTCTTACGTGTCTTGCAGGAAGGTGAATTCGAACGAGTCGGGGATACGCAGACGTTCAAGGTGAACGTACGGGTGATCGCCGCCACGAATCGCAACCTCGAACAGCTAGCGAAGACGGGACAGTACCGACCTGACCTCTATTATCGTCTCAATGTGTTTCCGATTCATCTACCCGCCCTGCGTGAACGTGAAGGAGACATTCCGCTGCTGGCGCAGTATTTTGTCCGCAAGTTCGCCGCAAACCTCGGTAAAAAAATAGACAGGATTCCTGAGCGGATGATCACTGCTCTCCAACGGTACCAGTGGCCCGGCAATATTCGCGAGTTGGAGCATGTCATCGAACGCGCCGTGATTCTGAGTGAAGGGCCGGAGCTGGAGCCAATCGACTGGCTCTCGCAGTCCGACAGCAAGGCTGGCATCGACAAGACGATGACGCTCGAAGAAATGGAACGGCAACACATTCTCGACGTACTGGAACAAACCAACTGGCGCGTCAGTGGTGAGAAAGGCGCGGCCACGATTCTTGGATTGAAGCCGACCACCCTCGAAGCCCGCATGAAAAAATTAAGCATCGTCCGACCGGCATCATCCACGCGTTACGGCTGTCCTTGACGAATCCGGACCACATGCCCGCTCCGTTCCTCGTTCGCTTCATCTTGTGCGGTTTTCTTCCTGCAGTCCTTTTGACGATAGTCGGCACAGCAACGGTCGTCTACGGGCAGGTCCAGTGCTGGGCGCCGCGTCAGAACGAGGGGCCGGTCACCGATAAATGATGGGCGCGCCACCTCAAGGCCATGAGCGCCGCAGAGGCCATTATCAAACAGTCACAGGAGTGGCTGAACCCACCGATCCCCGTCCGCATGCGGACCACCATGGCTGCCAACCGGTATGAACCGTTGGACTCGCGGTTGATCGTACGTGCCTACCCGGAGCAGACGTTGGTCGGTATCGGGATCTGGAAGGGAGAATGCGGGATTATTCCCCAGGCGGATCGCGTGGCCGGGTCGATCGGCAGAATCAACGTCTTTTTCAACCACCTCTCGAAGGACATGTTCATGGGACCGGACGAAACTCCGAAGCGGACCGGCACGATAGGCGGGTATCCCGAATTCAACGGATGGGTCGTGATCTCGAAGAATGGACGTCTGCCGTGGATTCCTCAAACTTTGGGGGATCGGCTCGATCGCGTGGGTGCGGCCCGTGAAAAGGCCTTGGCTGATTGGCGCAACATCAAGGCGTCGCGCAAAGCTCCCGATCAGGCCATAATCGACCGGACGGCGGCATTACTGAGAAGGACCGATCCGGCCGGCGCCGATCAGTATGTGGAGAACATGAGGCGAGTGACGGCGGACATACATGCGGCGCAAGCCAAGGATGCAATACGAGAAGCCCACCTCACGAAGCTAGTCAACGAGTACCGCGCTTATCGCGCGTCGTTTACGGCTCAGCAACTCGCGATGCCCGCGATATGGGCCGATATCGACGGTTCCTCCCGCAAGGCGATGGAGGCTCAGATCGATGAGCTGCAAGAACTCGGCGTGGATGATCAAGCGAGAGTGGGCGAGATACGGGAGCACGGTCGGGATCTGGAGCGGGCGGCGGCGGCGAGCGCCGATGAAGCCGAAGCCCGTCGGTTGCGCAGGCAGGCCGGCGACCTGTTGCTGGAGGCAGGGCGTATTCGAAGGGAACATATGGAGCGTGCCGCATTGAAGGAGGAGGCGTTGCGGGGTGCCTATGAACTGACCAACTTGAAACCAGGCCCGGCAGAGCAGGCCATGGCCTATAAGATGGATCCGATCTTTCCGAACCGAAGCCAGCCGGGGAAAATCCAAGTGATTGCCGTATCAGTGTCAACGCAGAACGAGGAGGACGTTCTGGAGCGCCCTGAACAGACGGCGCGCAAGGCGTGGCTGGGTCGAGTAAAATCTTCCCTCAACTATACGGCGCTAGCCGCGTTGCTGGACTGATGGAGCCAAAGAATGAGACGCCGACCAGTACATTGAACGTCCTTTGTCTCGCTGTTCGCCCCGACTGTTCTCTCAACTGTTCTCTCATTGGAGCGACTCTGCGCGGAAGCCAATGAAACGGACTGGTACCGCCAGTGACATCACATCGGTAAAGCCCACACAGTCATAGCTCCGATGCAGCGCTTAGTCGATTCTGACTGCAGCTGTAGCATAGCTGGTCCATCTTCTGGCCGCTCTTATTCTCTGTAGATTTTCCCAACATATTGGGACGGTTCCAATAAGTTGGGAATCGTCTTTTTCCTACTCCTTTCATCTCTTGCCAGTGTTGTTCTGAACAATCTTAGTAGATCAATAGCTTGCATCAAATTTGTCGTCTCATTGCTCTGTGGCATTGCGGTTGCTCAAGAGGCTGGCATCACACTGAAGTCAAAGGAGATCTGAGCGCGATGTTGAAGATCACAAAGATCCAGGAAAGCGGGCATGACGTCCTGCTCAAGCTGGAAGGCAAGATCACGGAGCAATGGGCGGCCCTGCTTGATGGGGAATGCCGCTCTTACCTTCGGAAGAACAAAGCCGTGTATTTGGATTGCTCGGATGTCGAGTACCTCGATGGACGGGGAGTCGAGGTGCTGAATGCGTTTCCTCATTCACACGTCACCTTAATGAGCGCTCCGGCCCTTGTGACGGAGCTGCTCCAGACTGGAGGCCGGTCATGAACGTTCAAGCCATTACGGTCACGGAGTCGTTGAGTCCTCGGATAGTTGCGGATCGAAAGCCCGAATTCTGTCAATCAGCCGCTGTGGTAAACGGGGAGGTTCCCCTCCTGGTGAGACTCAGGCAGGGAGATGAAGGGGCGTTTGAGGAATTGGTCACGCGGCATCACAGTGCCTTGATCAGAATGGCGATGGGCTATGTGGCGGATCGGGAAGTGGCGGAAGAGGTTGTCCAGGACACTTGGATGGCGGTTATCGAAGGGCTGGATCGATTCGAAGGACGATCGACACTGCGAACCTGGATCTTCGGGATCCTGATTCATAAGGCCAAGGATCGGGGTGTCCGAGAAAAGCGGCACACGACCTTCTCTTCCTTTGGGTCTATCGATGACGACGGCGAGGAAACGATCGATCCATCTCGGTTTCACCAGTCCGGCGAATGGGCCGGCCACTGGGCCTTCCCGCCTCAACCCTGGGACGACCAAACGCCGGAAAAGCTCTTGGCGTCACAGCAGGCGGTCAATGCCATGAACAAAGCCATTGAGGCGTTGCCTCGAACCTTAAAAGACGTGTTGATTCTTCGCGATGTTGAGGGAGTCGAGGCAAAGGAAGTCTGCGATATCTTGAAGATATCTGAGACCAATCTGTATGTCCGGCTCCACCGAGCTCGTGAGCGGGTGCGCCAGGCCGTGGAGACTTATCTTGAGGGGCGACCCTCTGCTGTGTAAGGAAATGCCGGAAGGACCGACCCAGCTTTAACACTCGAGGGGAGGTCTTCACCATGGCACAGGAAGAGGGGCCGGCGATTGTCCCAGAGATAACCTGCCAAGAGATTGCACAGTGGGCCTCGGCCTATCTCGACGAACATGTCGGGGACGAGCGGAAGCGTCAAATAGCCGTGCATTTGGCGATCTGTGCCGGATGTGAGACCTATGTGAAACAGATTGCCACGGTTCGGGACGTGGTGAAGGTACTCCCCAAGGCTGTTGAACAACCGTCCAATTCTCAGCGCTTACGGCAGGCCTTTATTGCGCGGACCCGCCGATCACCATCCGGCGGTTGATGTTTTTGATCGGAGAGTCCCCATGAGAGACGATGAAAGGCGATGGGGGTATCAGGGACCAACGTGCAGCGAGGTTTCGCTTCAGGCCAGTGCGTATTTCGACGACCGTCTCTCGATACCGGCTCAGATGCGAATGACACTCCATTTGGGTGCTTGTATCTACTGTCGTGCGTATGTAATGCAGATCTCATTCCTGCTGAATACGTTAGCTCTCTTTCCACAAATATCCCCCTCGTCAATCAATCGGCTTCGTCTACGCCAACACTTTGCCGCAGTCCATCCACGCTAAGTCAGGCGAGCATCCTGAGCAGCTGGGACAAGCGGTGTTCTCATCTGTAAGAGATCACATGCTCAATCGACTCCAGGTGTATGAGTGACCACGTTGCCATGACGATGCTCAGCGCCGAACAATTGAAGCTTGAGCAATCAAAAACGCTAGCCCAACCGCTGGACCGTTACGGTGTGCTGGCAAGACTGCTGTTCGGGTTAATGGACCTGCTGTACGGGCGGGCTCGGAGCTGGAGTAAGTTCAAAGTCCTCGAAGTAATCGCGCGCGTTCCCTATCAGGCCTGGGAACATGTCGCATACATTGCTATTACGCAACAGTATGAGCATGAAGACTTCGCTCGTCGGGTGTTCGATCATGTCAAAGAAAGCCGGCATCAGCAAGACAACGAACAGTGGCACCTGTTGATACTCGAAGAATGGATTCATCGCAATCGGATTAAGGAGAGCGTTCTTTTGCACCGTCTTGTTCCACAGGTGCTCGCCTTTACGTATTACCAAATCAGCTGGCTGTTATACGTGATGAAGCCGGAATGGAGCTATCGCCTAAACGTGGATTTTGAAACACACGCCGAATACGAATACATGCTGTTTGCGCGAGAGCATCCTGAGCTGGATCAGGTGCCGTTTTAAAGCCTCTTCAAGAAAGACTACGGAAGCTTTGAAACGATGGCTGATGTCATACGGCAAATCGGCTACGACGAACGGGTCCATAAACAAGACAGCATGCAGAAACTCGGCATGCCGAGATTTGCCTGAAGGAGGAAGGATGATGAAAGCCGTCGCCGTTATACCGGGAAAAGTCAACTCGATTCATCTTGCTGAATTACCTAAACCCTCAGTCCACGAAGTGCCGAATGGACGCGGCGTGCTCGTGCAGGTGCTGCAAGTGGGCGTGGATGGCACGGATAAGGAAATCAACGCAGCAGAGTATGGTCAAGCGCCGCCGGGGTATGACTTCCTCGTCATCGGGCATGAATGTTTTGGACGTGTAGTTGAAGTCGGTCCGAACGTCACAGAGTTCGTACCCGGTGACTACGTCGTGCCGACCGTTCGCCGTCCAGGTGGTAGTTTCTACGACCAAATCGGCCAGTACGACATGACCAGCGAGGATATCTATTATGAGCGGGGAATCAATCTCAGCCATGGCTATTTGACCGAGTTGTTTGTTGAGGATCCTGAGTATCTCGTCAAGGTTCCCAAAGGGCTTCAGGATGTGGCGGTCTTACTGGAACCTACCTCGATCATTGAAAAAGGCATCATCCAGGCTTACGAGGCACAGCGGCGATTCAAAATCTGGCGGCCAAAGAAGGCGGCAGTGTTAGGGGCAGGAACGGTCGGACTTCTGGCTGCCTTGTCGCTCAAAATGAAAGGCCTCGACGTGACGAGCTTTGGAAAACAGACTGGCCCCTCACGCAATCTGGATCTCTTGGATCAACTGTGTGTGCGGTACATTTCAACCAAGGATCTGTCAGTTCGTGAGGCGGCCAAGCGTTATGGTCCATTCGATGTGATGTTCGAGGCCACCGGCTATTCCCCTGTTGTCTTCGAGGCGATGGAAAGTTTAGGGAAAAACGGGGCGCTCATCTTAGCCAGCGTGACCGGCGGCGACCGTCAACATGCCATTCCAGCCGACAAGATCAACCTGAACTTCGTACTCGGCAATAAACTCGTCGTCGGCACGGTAAATGCGAACCGAGAGTACTTCGAAGCCGGCGTCTACGACTTCGCGAGGGCGGAGCTGGAATTCCCGGGCTGGTTGTCTCAACTCCTGACTCATCCGGTGACAGGCCTGGAGAACTATCACGAGATGATGTCGACGCTGACGACGGAGAAGAACGCGATCAAGGTGTACGTCAACGTGACCCCTCATTAATACGGGCAAGCGCTATGTGTCTGTAAGAGTTTACTGCCCGGATCGACTGTGTCTCAGACGTCAGAAAGGTACATCGTCATGAATCGGTACGCGAACGTATTGATCTTAACAGCCTGTTTCCTCCTCTCTCATTCTTCTCTTTTGTTTGCCACACAATTCTTTGAACGGAACGGCCTGGTAATCGACGGCTACGATCCGGTTGCCTATTTCACGGAGATGAAGCCGGTAAAGGGCTCATCGGAGTTTCGCACTGATTATCAAGGCGCAACCTTCCAGTTCTCGTCAGCCGCCCATCGGGACGCCTTTGTTGCCGATCCGTCCAAGTACCTCCCGCAGTATGGTGGGTACTGCGCCTATGGGATGGCGAGAGGCTACAAGGCCAAAATTGATCCGGCGGCCTTTACGGTCGTCGGTGACAAGCTGTACCTCAACTATAGTGAAACGGTTCGGTCGCAATGGTTGACGGATATTCCTGGCTACATTCGAAAGGCGGATGCGAACTGGCCGGATGTGAAGACGGTTGCCAAGGTCCACGAGTAAGGTGGTTTGACTTCAGGCACCAGGCGGTGCAGGGTGTGTTGAGCTATTCAATCTATCACTGCTACCCAGGAGGTTTGTGATGAAGAAGATTCTACTGTTGGTCGTGACGGCTGTATGTTTCACGGGATTCGGTGCCCTTTCATTTGCCGAGGAGATGGGGAAGATGAAAGGTGAAATGAAGGGCGAGATGATGAAGGGAGAAATGAAAGCGAAGCATGACGAGATGAAGGCCAAGCATGATGAGATGAAAATGAAGACAGATGAGGGGAAGATGAAAAAGGATGAGATGATGAAGGGTGATATGAAGATGAAGAAAGACGATATGAAGGACGGGATGAAAGGCGAGATGGGCTACTAAAAGAAGCTACCCCACCGCACCCTCTCACGAACGGCCTGTGCTCGGTCCATCCGACTGTAGGCCGTTCGTGTTTTCACGCCTCCATCATTCGCCGCTGTAAGAAACCATCCGCGCTTTCGACGAAACGCTAGGTTGTGCATCTGAGGGAAGCGGAGGTGGAATCATGGCGTTACTTATTCAGTCGGAAACAGCTGTCAGTCAGGAGACAGATCAGAGACAGTTCGCAGAACTGCCAGCATCTGAAACGTTGTCGACAGTGAGCATCCCCATGGTTTCGTCTTCTCTTGTGATCGAACGGGTGTACCGCCATCGACTGCCGGTGCGGATCAGTCATTGGCTCAACGTCCCGTTCCTGATTATTCTCATCATGAGCGGGCTGCAGATCTTTAACGCCCATCCGGCACTCTATTGGGGAGACCGCTCCGATCGCGACCAGCCGTTGCTGTCGATCAGACCGATACAGACCGAGAGCGGTGAGATGAAGGGCATCACCACGATTCTGGGACGTCAGTTCGACACGACCGGCGTGCTTGGCTATTCCGACGGAATGCGCCGCGCCTTTCCGGCTTGGGCCACTATCCCGAGCGCCAAGTGGCTTGCGATGGGGCGACAGTGGCATCTGTTCTTTGCGTGGCTCTTTGTGATCAACGGCTTGATTTTCACCGCCTATGCGTTTGCGAGTCGACATGCCACACGTGATCTGGCTCCAACCTGCAAAGATTGGCGTGGCATCGGCAAGTCACTCAGAGATCATCTGATCCTCAGACATCCTACCGGTGAAGAGGCCAAGCGGTACAACGTACTTCAGAAACTGGCTTACGCCTGTGTCTTGTTCATCGTGGCGCCGCTGATTGTACTGACTGGTCTGGCGATGTCGCCGACGATCGATACGGCGTTTCCCTGGATCTTGACCATATTGGGTGGACGCCAAGCCGCGAGGACGATTCACTTTCTCACCTGTTTTTCCTTCGTCGGATTCATCGTCATTCATGTTCTTCAGGTGGCCCTCACTGGGTTTCTGAACAACATTCGCTCGATGGTCACGGGGTGGTTCATCGTTAAACGTGATGGAGTAAGCCATGAAGCATGAACGTGCGATGGAACGACGCCGATTCCTCAAAGGAACATTGGGTGCCGCAAGCCTGGTTGCACTCTCCGGATGCGACAATCTCACGCAGAGCAGCTGGTTCCCGTCCATTCTCAGTAACGCTGAGCGATGGACGGAAGCAGCGCAACGCGCGATCACGCCAAAAGACGCATTGGCAAAAGAATACCGCGAGGCCGATATTTCAAAGATCTTTCCGGCGAACGGCAACACCGATCCAGGTACGGATGAGTATGCCGAGCATGTCGCACAGAATTTTGCTGAATGGTCGCTGGAGGTAGTCGGCTTGGTGCAGACGCCCAGAAGTTGGTCACTGGCCGCATTGAAAGAGCTTCCCTCTCGGACACAAATCACCCGTCACGATTGTGTGGAGGGGTGGAGCGCAATTGGAAAATGGACTGGTATCCCAGTCGGTGATTTGATACGCCTTGTCGAACCGTTGCCGAATGCTCGGTATGCGGTGTTCCACTGTGCCGATGTTGACGATGAAGGCATCGCCTACTACGAGAGCATCGCTGTGGCCGATTGCTATCACCCGCAGACCATTCTGGCCTATGAGCTCAATGACGCGCCATTGGACATCCCACATGGTGCGCCGCTTCGTCTCCGCTTCGAACGGCAGCTCGGTTACAAACAGGCGAAATACGTGACGAAGATCGAGCTGGTCGAATCCCTTGCCGGCATCGGTGGTGGGAAGGGAGGATATTGGGAGGATCAGGGATATGAGTGGTATGCGGGAATTTAGAATGCTAAAGCTGACTTGTCCTCCTCTTCGTTGGCTGGGAATTGCGATCGGTATTCTGTTGGCAGGATGGATATCTCTTCGACCTGCGGATGCGACGATCGGTAAGCCGGCCCCGGATATCGCCAGTGCAACTTGGCTGAACAGTGCGCCGCTGCGCATGGCCGATCTCCGTGGCAAAGTGGTCATGGTCGAGTTCTGGACGTTCGGCTGTTACAACTGCCGAAATGTCGAGCCGTACGTCAAGCAGTGGTACCGTCAATACGCAGATCATGGCCTTCTCGTGATCGGTGTCCATTCGCCGGAGTTTTCACACGACCGCGAAGTGGAGAATGTGAAGCGGTATATGACAGAACACGACATCCGCTTTCCGGTCCCGATCGACAACGATTTCTCAACCTGGAACCGCTATGGGAATCGCTATTGGCCTGCGATGTACCTCCTCGATAAGCGCGGGATCATCCGCTATATCAAGATAGGCGAAGGAGGGTACGGCGAGACAGAGCGGCAGATCCAATCTCTGTTAGCTGAAACACTCTGAGACCTCTGCGGGATGCCCCAAGTTGTCAACGGCACACGAATAA
>Ga0073934_10007902_pt1 | contig 14484 bp, 13 predicted proteins | sample LarsenN4metaG_FD_76834 | JGI IMG/M metagenome (GOLD analysis project Ga0073934, IMG submission 76834) | Hot spring sediment bacterial and archeal communities from British Columbia, Canada, to study Microbial Dark Matter (Phase II) - Larsen... ...
TCGCGGAAGGATGCCGTGTGTTCAAAATCAAATTCAAATCGATTTCAGCTCTCAGTCGACCTAACATGATGAATTTCTATGACCTGCGGCCGCGGACCGGCAAAACGTTGGGACAGTAGTGATGGAATTCCATCTCGAGATGCGCGAGAAGCGACTGCGGGAACTCGGCGTTCCCGCGTCTGAAGCACGCAGCCGGGCTCGCCGCGAATTCGGCAATTCATTGTTGTTACGGGAGGCGACGCTCGACATGTGGAAGTATTCACCCCTGAAGAATCTGCTTCGCGACATCGGAAGCGATGTGCGTTACGCGGCGCGCTGGCTCGTCCGCACCCCGGGATTCACGGCAGCGGCCATTGTGACCATCGCTCTGGGCGTCGGGGTCAACGCGGGCCTTTTCACGGTTCTGAACGGCGTGCTCTTTCGCGATCTGCCGGCGCCGGACTCGCGCGAACTGGTATCGATCATCCAGAGCGTCTCGGGCGTGGAGGCCCACCACGCTCAGGACGTTTTCTCTCTGTCCGAATACGTTGCCTACCGCGGCCGCACGCAAACGCTCTCCGGCGTGATCGCGATGGCCGGCGCCAGAGGAGGGACAACGCTCGGGGGCGAGACGCCCCAGAAGGTTCTCGGAAGCCTCGTCAGTTGTAATTACTTTGCGGTGCTGCAGCAACCTCCCGTGATCGGGCGCGGGCTGGAAGAGCAGGACTGCGCCCCCGGCGCCGATCCCGTCATCGTGATTAGTCACCACCTTTGGCAGACTACATTCGCAGGGGAACGGGGGATCGTCGGCCGCACGGTCGAGTTGAGCCGGCAAAGGTTTACGATCGTCGGTGTTGCGGCCGAGGGGACATACAGCGGACCCATCAGGATTGGCTACTTCGCGCCGCTGAGCGCAGACGGGCTCGTTGGCGGGAATCGCTTCGAGAACGAGCGGACGCCGTGGCTGGACCTGATCGGCCGGCGACAGAAAAACGCCAGTCTGGAACAGGTTCGCGCGGAGCTCGCAGTCATTGCGGCGCAGCTCGATCAGCAGCAACCGGGCCGGACAACTACGCTTTTGATCGAGCAGGCGAAGGCCCTGCCGCCCGGCCGCCGCGCTGGAGCGACGGGAGCGGCTGCGGTTCTGATGACGGCCTTCGGGTTCATCCTGCTGATCGCCTGCGCCAACGTCGCGAATCTGCTGCTCGCGCGCGGCTCCGCCAGAAGCCAGGAAATCGGGATACGTCGCTCGCTCGGCGCCAGCCGCGCCCGCGTGATTCGGCAGTTGCTCACGGAAAGTATGCTGCTGTCTCTTGCGGGCGGGCTGCTCGGTTCCGTGGTTGCGGTGTGGTCCTTTCAAGGCCTTGTCGCGCGCGTCGTAACTCCGCTGATGCCTCCGCTGATGCCTCCGCTCATCTGGGACTTGAGCCCTGACTTTCGCGTGCTGCTCTTTGCCCTCACGCTGACCCTGGCCACAGGCCTGCTTTTCGGACTCGCTCCGGCGCTTCACCTGTCCAATCCCGATCTGCACAGCGCCATCAAACAGGGCGCCGCCGGCGGCAGCGTCCGTCGAGCCGGTGGACGGTTGCGGGGAGCGCTCGTCGGATTCCAGGTCGCGTTGTGCATGACGTTGATGATCGCGGCCGGACTCTTGTCGCGCGGACTTTACGCCACATACACCGCCGACCCTGGCTTCGCCTACCGTGACGTCGGCTATGCAAACCTTGAGGAATTAGGATCGGAAGGATACGAAGCCGCCCAGGCGGAGGAGCTGCAGCGGCGGTTGCTGGAGAATGTCGCCGCGATTCCCGGAGTGGTGGAGGTGGCCACTGTTCAACGAGAGCCGTTGGGAGACGACGTCGGCGGCATCAGGATTCGGCTGCCCGATCAGGCAGAGAACGAATCCCGTGAGGCGGAGATGAATGTGGTCTCAGCCGGGTATTTCTCTCTCGTGGAGATCCCAATCCTTCGTGGACGTACGTTCACGGAAGCTGAGGTCTCGGATGCGCAACGCGAGAGCGGATCGCGTCCCGTGATCGTCAGCGAAGCGACGGCGCGGAACTTCTGGCCTGGCGCCGACCCGATCGGCCGGGCTCTCCGGCACGGGGAGAACACGTTGCACGTTGTGGGCGTCGCCGCCGATGTGCAGGTCATGACGATCGGACATGTCCCGCCATACTACGTTTACTTCCCCGGCCAGGGAGGACTGCTGTTCTTCAAGAGCCGAACGGATTTAGGCGCCACAATGTCGTCCGTCCGCGCGGCCGTGCGAGCGCTCGATCCCGGTCTCGTGGTTGACGTGCTTCCACTGGAGTCCACTCTGGGCTACTGGCGGGGGCTGTCCCGTACGGTGACGGGGATTGGAGCCGGCTTGGGAATCTTGGCGCTGCTGTTGGCGGCAGTCGGAATCTATGGCGTCGTTTCCTACTCTGTCAGAAAGCGCTACCGCGAGATCGGCATTCGCATTGCGTTGGGAGCAGGCGCCGGCATTGTTCTCCGGACCGTACTCCGCCAAACCATGCGCCCCGTCGTTATCGGCGCCGTCATCGGCGCCGCTGGCGCAACAGCCGTGTCGAGCATCCTGTCGAGCGTGCTGTTCGGAGTAAGCCCGGCCGATCCTATTGCACTCGGAGGAGGCGCCCTCTTGGTGCTCGCTGTGGCGACGGGGGCGGGCGTCATCGCCGCCCGTCCCGCAACACAGGCCGACCCGACGACCGTATTGCGCACCGAGTAGCCTTGCTCCGACGACTCGCTATATGCTCCAACCCCAATACGAACTTGGTTGAGGAGCCTGCCTATCTGCCCACCTGGACTCCACGCCCGGCGCTCGTCCTGTTGCTGCACCCGTCACTTGGCCGTATTACCGCGTATGGTCCATCTGCGCGAATGCGTGAACGCCGTTGATGCACTTGTCCAGATTGCCGACATAACCGGCCAAGTGGCCAACCTGACGGATCGAATCTTCTGTCGGCCGGTTTGCGACAAGTGACGACATCGGTTATGTTGAAAGCATGAAATCCGACGATCTCATCACGGTGGACCCGGAAATCCTAGGTGGAACGCCGGTCTTCAGAGGAACGCGCGTCCCGGTAAAGACGCTCTTTAATTATCTCGAAGAAAATTACACGCTCGAAGAATTCCTTGCCTGTTTTCCGTCCGTCACCCGCGAAATGGCCTGCCGAGTTTTGGAGCGGTCCGAAACGGCCTTGTTATCCAAGTCGTAGGGATGCGAATCCTATTGGACGAATGCCTGCCCGTGCCAATGCGTCACTGCCTTGCGGGCCACGAGTGCGTAGCCGTAAACGACCGTGGTTGGAAGGGCATCAAAAATGGTGAACTCCTACGTCTGGCAGAAGGCCAGTTTGACCTTTTCATTACTGCCGATCAAAGTCTGACGACGTTGGATTCAGGGAGTTCAACGCACGGTGGACGGCTGCCTTCAGCGGCGTCGCGCCACGGCAAACCAGAACACACTGCTTCCGCCTGCTGACCAAGACGCACCGCAGCTTCGCTGATGACCTGCAGTTTGCGCTCAACAGCGGCTATGACACATCGCCAGATTTCCGGCAATCGGTGGAACCCGCTTTATCCCACGGGAGGTCGTGGGCGAGATTATTTAGCAGGGAAGGTGCTCCGTTAGCTCATAGCAACTGGTTGAGCGCAGAGTCGCCGATGATGAGCTTCTTGATAAGATTTGCGCCGCCATCACCATTGGTCATGACGATGTAGCCAGTTTTGCGCTTTCGTGAGGCAGCAGCAAACGCATGAAAGCCTGCGTTATCGCCACCGTGCACGAGGATGTCGTCGGTGTCCGTGCGGACGACCTCCCAGCCGAGCGCCCGTGAACTCAACGGTGAATCGCCTCCTTTGATCACGGGTCGGACCATTTCATCGATCGTGTTGGTCTGCAGCCGGAAACGATCGCTCGATTTGGGATTGACGACCTGAAGCAGGAACTTAACGTAATCCGTGGGCGTTGTGAGGAGTCCCCCGGCTGCTCCATATCGTGCGGCATCGACATCCGACGGCCTTTTCCGTTCGAGAAGTCGCTGCTGCTCGTCGTGCCCATCCGCCGCGTGTTGGTCGAATTTTTTGGTCCACACGTATCCGCTCGAGGTCATGTCGAAGGGGATAAATATGTTCGCCCGCATGTACGAATCGAAGTCGGTCGCGCAGGCTCTGAAGCCCGCCTCGTATTCTCCGCAACGCAAGGGATCGACGCGCCCAGTCAAATGCGAGACGACGGATTGCAGATAGCTGTAGCCCTCGCCGGAATACAGATAGCGTTCGCCAGGTGTGAAGCGAATCGACAATGGGTTTCTTTCCGACCGCCAGTTCGGGAGGCCGCTGGTATGCGACAGCACGTGGCGTGCAGTAATCAGATCCAGGCGGGGATCGCCGTCCAGAATCCGAATCGGACTGTATCGAGTGAGCGGCGTATCGAGGTCCAAGATGCCCCGCTCGACGAGCTTCATCACGGCATAAGCGAAGACAGTCTTGCTGACCGAGCCTGCCTGGAACACCGTCTCATGATCCACACGTTCGTTTGATCCGGCGCGTTTGACTCCGAATCCGCGGCGCCAATGCAGTTTTCCGTCACGGACAACCGCGAGCGACGCTCCGGGCGTTAGCGTTTCTTCCATGAGGGCGGGTATCTCTTGTTCGAGCGAGAGAATGATCCGTCGGACGTCTAGTGCGGTTCGCGTTTGTGCGGTTGACACAGCGGAGTGAAACGCACCGCTGATTGCGCTCAGGCTTGTCTTGACCAGGAACTCTCTTCGTCGCATCTCCGGCCCTCCGACGGCCCCATTCCCACGACCCCTATATACGATACGTTACGACGGGAAGTTCCCGAAAAGGACATCTCTTTAGGCCTGGAAACGCCGACCCATTCCACAAGCCGTTTGATTCAGTTGAACGTGACGTCACAGGCTCTACTAAACATCGCTGTGCCACCGGACGCGGCGCCGGAACTGTCGGATAGTTCCCTCTCAGTGCCTGATAAACCGCGAAACCACAGATGCGCCAACGTTCGCAGGCGGTCAGCTTTCACATCAACGAGATGCCGATAATTCAGGCGATGCGCGGCGTAGGTTCTCGGACGGCGCCTGGATTGTCAAAACTTTGTGCGAGCGGGATTCTTCGTATAGTTTTTCAGCGATGTGAAACAGGAACCTCCAGGAGATCTCTGCGTGCCTGTGGTGCGGGCTCACACCGACGCGCGAGCGCTTGATGGCTCGCCTGTCGAATTGTATCGACTGTTGAGACCGGAAGGCGAACCAAACATAATCCGCAGTGCGCTCGAACCCGGTGCGACGATTCTGGAGCTTGGAAGCGGCGCCGGACGCAGCGCTTGAAAGAGCCGGCCTACAGCTCGATCGTTGGCTGGATGACCGGCGAACATGGCTGTCTGCTCGTGCGACTCTGCTCTGACGTACCTTGCAATTGTTTTTAGCCCGGGAACCATTCCGTCACCTTGCCGCCTACTTTACTTTGCCGGACACGTCGCGTTCGTGGTTTGACTTCTACGACAAGCCGACTTATCAATAACTGAGATCAAGTCGGAAACTAAGATCAAGTCGGATCTTTAAACCAGATGCGCCGAGCCGCGATGCTGAAGTAAGCGGGAGGATGGTTATTCCGCTCGAATAGTTGCCAGTGGATCAATAGCCGCTGCTTTAACAGCCGGACGAATACTGCCGGCTACAGTCATGACAAGAGCGAGAAACGCGGCCGCACCGTATACCAACGGATCGCCTGGACTCACGCCAAACAGCAGGGACCTCAACGTCTGAACGACGAAATCGGCCACAGGAACGGCTGCAACAATGCCGCCGAGGGTAAGGAGGATGCCCTGCCGAAGAAACATGATCAGAATGCTTCGTCGATCCGCGCCTAAAGCCATGCGGATTCCGACTTCCCGCGTGCGTGTGGATACTGCAAACGAAAGCACACCGTGAATTCCGATAGCCGCGAGCGAGAACGCCAGAAGCGTGAACGTTCCTAATACCCGGAGCTGCACGCGGCGGGGTGCTGTTTGTGTGGTTACGACGTCTTCCAGCAATTGGACGTTGGAGACTGTCAGCGCCTGATAAACCGCAAACCACAACGACAAGTGTCCCGGATATCCACGTGCATGCCGCTCAATGCGGGTATATCGTTGCCGGCCGGTCGAACCGGATCTGCATGATCTCGCTCCAACGGACGTACTCGGGCTTTCTACCGCCGCTGACAAAGACCAGCATGCCGAGGTTCTGGCCGCCGAGGTCGCCGGAGAGTTCGAGTTGCAGCACCTCACCGCTGGCGAGCGCAACCGTGGCGCGCGCAGCGCCGCGCTCTTCGGTGGGCGGGAGCGCGATCGAGGCGATAAAACCGAAGGGAATGTTGTAGACCACGCCCTGGGATGGGGCGTCCAGCGTCTCGGTCGTTTCGCTTTCGTCGAGGTCGTAGACCAAGCGGCCGCTGATGCGGCGGCCGTCGCGCTTGGTCACCTCGCCTGTAAGCGGGCGTCCCGCCGGAAATTCGTCGTAGGCGGGACCGCTGTCGGCTGGGCCGAAGTCAACCCGTTCGAAGATCTTCCACGGAATTAGCACCCGGCCGTAGCGCTGGTCGTCAACGTAGATTCCGTCGTTGTCCCCAGCATTTTTGGAACGAATTTCCTCGCCGCCGTGCAGCGCCACCAGCCAGTTGTCGGGCGAATGTTGCACGATCGAGCGGATGCGATCGAAACGCAGGCCGCGCTCACCCTTCGCGGTGTCGCCGGGGAGTTCGTCCGACCCCAGGTTCTGCTTGGGCCCCCATTCGATGAAGCCGCTGAAGTTCCCCGCGCCGCGCGTGCTTACGGCGCCGCGCAGCCGACTGGGAACCGGGCCGGGTTCACTGGGCGCGGCAAGGAAATCGATGCTGCGGATCCGCCCCTCTTCGAGGTCCACGATACCGCGTCTGGCATCCCACACGCGTATCCCGTCGCCGAAGTCGTCGGCGGCAAAGCGGTCGAGTTCCAGCTGGGTTCCGCTCTTGAGAGCGACCCGCAGATCCCAGCCATTCGACTCCACCCGCGCGATGTCGCCGAAGCGCGCCATGAAAGGCCGGCTGAGGTTGACCTGGCCTTTCCAGTTGAACTTGAACCCTAAGATCTCGAAGGGCTCGTCCTCGGTCAGCTGATCGGCCGGAACGTGGGCTGCCCAGGAGTTTTCAGCCTTGGCGCCGTTGAAGTACTGACCCCAGAAAGCCTCCTCGTCGCCCCCAAATTGCAGCCGCCCTTCGTAGACGTCGTCATCTGTGGTGACCCGACCGAAGATAAAACTTGGGTGCGAGGCGACCGAGGCTTCCGCTGCCGAGAGGCTTCCCGCCGGCGAAGCCAGCGCGGCCGGTTCTTCCTGTCCGAACGGCTGCCTGAGGGCGCGGCGGCCGGCGATGAATGCGAGCGTTAAAACTATGGCGAAGGCGAGCGCCGCAATGACGACCTTCGCCGTCGACGTGTAGTAGCGTTCCCTTCGCATTTATAGCAAGTACTTTAGAGTGTAAAGACGACTTTTTCAACTCACTTGGCCGTATTACCGCCATCTCCGAAATGTGGCTTGAAGGGGATGCGGCGAATGCAAAACGCCGAATCGGTAACGCAAAGTCGCCCAGCGTTGATCTGTTTTCGGGACGTCGAGATGCGTGGTAGAAGTGAACCCACCTGCCGTCGGCGCCGAAAGCCCACGAGAAGGGAATGAGAAAAAGGTTCAGAACACGCCCGGCTCACTCTTGCCGGAGCACGACGGTGGGCGTGATTGTGGTCGCCCGGATGGCGGGAAGGAGGGTGGCGAGCAGGGCGGCGCTGCCGAGCACGGCGATCGTCCCCAGATAGGTGACGGCGTCCCACGGGCCGATCTCATAAAGGAGACCCGTAAGCAGGCGCGCCACGGCGAGCGCGCCGGCAAGTCCTAACACGAAGCCGATCGCGACTAACCGCAGTCCTTGACCAACGATGAAACGGATAACATCAGCGGCCTGGGCGCCCAAGGCCCGACGGATCGCGAGCTCGCGTGTTCGTTGTCCCACGAGAAACGCCAGCACGCTGAAGATGCCCACCGCCGCCAGGACGGTCGCCACACTCGCAAACAGTCCAATGACCTGCGTCCGAAAACGCGGATACGCCAGCGTGTCGTCAAATAGCTCCTCCATGGTCTTGAATTTGACGGGCACGGTGGGATTCGCGTCGTTCAGGAGCCTGCGAATCGTCGTGACGAGCGACGCCTCGTCCAACGAGGTCCGAGCCAGGATCGACGGCGAGTTGCCGAAGCCCTGGTTCGATGCCGCGAAGATCACCTGTTGCGCCGGTTGACTCGGGTCCTGCCACCGCGCGTCGCCAACAACGCCAATGATCTCCATCCAGGGCGCCCTGAGACTCGTCCCCGTCCGAAGACGCTTTCCAATGGGCGATTCCCCTGGGAAAGCAGCGCGCGCCAGGCTCTCGTTGATGATGACGACCTGAGGGGAACCCTGCGTGTCGGTCCTTGCGAAGTCGCGCCCGGCAAGAAGGGGAATCTCCAACGTCTTGAAGTAGTCCTCCGTGACCGCGTGGAACTCGGCTTGCAGCCGCTCCCCCGCTCGTCCCTCCGGCCGGCCTTCGACCCAATAGTCGCGGGGCGTCCTGGGCTCCAGTCCCATGCCAATGTAGGCCGCGCCCGCCGCGGCGCTCACGCCAGGCGCGGCGCGCAGGCGGTCCAGCACATCGGCATAGAACCTGATGCGCGCCGGTATCTCCGCCTCATTCTCGACCGCGTATTCCGTGTAGGCCACCAGCACGCGGTCCTTCGTGAATCCGAGGTCGACGTGCTGGAGCGCGAGCAACGATCGCACCAGCAGCCCCGCGGTCACCAGCAGGATGACCGACAATGCAACTTCCGCCACGACGAGCCCCGCACGGAGCCGGGCGCCGGCGGCCGGCGCCGTCAGCTTCGAGCCGCTGCCTTTCAACGCATCCGACAAGTTGAGTCGCGAGGCGTGCAGGGCCGGCGCGAGACCGAACAGCAGGGTCGAGGCCAGCGACAGCGCAAAAGCAAACAAGAGCACGGTTGCGTCCATGCGAACATCGGCGATGCGCGGCAGGTTGCCGGGGGACAACGCCACTATTCCCTGCATGAGCATCGACGCCAGCAGGAGACCTGCCAGCCCGGCTGCACCGGCGAGCACACAACTCTCGGTGAGCAGTTGCCGCGCGACGCGGCCGCGGCCGGCGCCGAGCGCGGCGCGGAGCGCGATCTCGTGTGTTCTGCCCGTCGCGCGCGCAAGCAGGAGATTCGCGATGTTGGCGCACGCAATCAGCCACAGGACGCCCACGGCGCCGAGCAGCGCCCACAACGTCATCCGGACGCTGCCGGTGAGCCGGTCCTGCAGAGGAACCAGCGTCACCGACTTCACGCGATTCTCGGCATGCTCGCGCGCGAGATTGTCTCCAATGGCCCGCATCTGGGCCTCGGCGCGCGTGAAGGGGATTCCCGGCTTGAGCTTCCCAGCGACCTGGTAGATGTAATTCGCGCGCCCTGCCTCAATCTGCGCCGCAGACGCCTGAGGCGGCGGCTCAGGGTTGAAGGGCAGCCAGAAGTCCGCCGCGCCGGGATAACGAAATCCGGGCGCCGCTACTCCGACGATCACCGCCGGACTACCCTCGCGACCGAGCGTTTTCCCGATCGCGGCATCAGCGCTGCCGAAGTGCGTCACTGCCCAGGGATACGCGACGACGGCTGCTGTTGGCCCCGCGCCGGCCGGCGGGACATCCTGCCCGGTCAGCAGGCGTCCGGCGAACGCGGTCTGGCCGAAGACTTCAAAGAAATCGGCCGAGACGAACCGGTAGTTGGCAAACATCGCGCGCCCGCCGACGACAGCCGGCCAATCGTCACCGCCATAGTACGCTGCCATCTTCTCGAACACGTCGTTTCGCGCCTGCCAGTCGAGAAAGTCCGGACCGGATGCCATCTGGCTGCTCTGTCCGGTGTTGGTAAATAATGTCTCGATCGAGACGATGCGCTCGGCGCCGGGATAGGGGAGCGGCTGAAGCAGGACCGTACTGACCACCGAAAAAATGGCGACGCTGGCGCCGATGGCCAGAGCGAGTACGCCGCCGGCGGCAAGTGCGAAGCCCCAGCTCTTGCTCAGGCTGCGCATCGCATAGTGCACGTCGCGCAGGAGTGCGTCGAGCCATCGCGAAATCCATTCCTCGCGTACGGCTTCCTGCACCTGAGGTAGGCCGCCGAACTCGAGGTTCGCCTCCCTTCGGGCTTCGGGCTCGCTGAGCCCGCTCTCGATCAGATCCCGGATGCGACGCTCCACGTGATAACGCAATTCGCGATCGAGGTCGTGTTCCAGCCGATCGCGTCTGCGACGCAAGAGATTGAGGAATCCGGGCATGGCTTATGCTCCCTCGTTGAAGATCAGCTCCACAGCCTCCGTCAACCGCTCCCAATCGGCCCTTTCGCGCGCCAGCTGCTTGCGACCCGCCTGCGTCAGTTCATAGAACTTGGCCTCACGGCCTGTTTCCGACCGGCGCCACGCCGATTTCAGCCATCGCTTCTGTTCGAGGCGGTGCAGCGCCGGGTACAAGGAGCCCTGATTGACATGCACCGCTTCGCGCGAGATCTGCTGAAGCCGTTGCGCGATGCCGTAGCCATGCGCCGCCTCGAGCGACAGCACCTGCAGAATCAACATGTCGAGCGTGCCTTGAGGGATGGGAAATCGTGGGGATGACATTTATGCCAATCCTTCTTTACATCAACCTTCGACATGTAAACTAGAGCATCGTCCATCACGAGTCAAGCGGTGATTCGGCCATCGAAGACTTGCGCATTCCCCCGAATGCGTTCCCAAATCGCATAGCTCCGGAACCCTCAAGCCTGTATTGGCGCGAGACGGTGTGGACCGCATCGTCAGACGCTGCGGTTCTCTGACGGGAGCGGCCTCAGAAGCGCGCTGGCAATGACAGAAAGATCGCGGCGGTCGCGCCGTTGCGGAGTCCTGGAATCAGAATGCTGACAATCGTGAATGAGCGGCGCTGAGCAAGCTGCAGACCGTGGCGGCAGTCTTGAACGGCGTCAGCTGGAAAACCCATCGCCCTCCCCGGGGATTGTCTGGCCGCGCATGTCATCAATCGGAGGAGAGCTGTGCTAAATATCGTCAAGGTCAAATGCTAAACCGGCGATGAACGGCCACTCTGGATTGCCAAAGCTGCCAACAAGCCTCGCCCTGCTGGCGGCGCTTGTCGGTCCACCGTTGTTCGTCCTGGTTCCCAATTGGCTGTTCGGCAGGCATCCGGCGCTTGCCATCCAGGTCATTCTTCAAGCGGCGTACTGTGGATTGGCGGCTCTTGTGGTATGGGTCGTGGTTCGCCGCGAACACTTGTCTCTTGAATCTATCGGTGTGCGTCGGCCGGACTTGACCACTCTCATTTCCGGGGGTCTGCTTTGGGGCAGTTTGTATTTACTGCCTCTGATGACACAGCCGCTGGTGAACGCCTTGGGTACGGATGGTCTCGAAGCTGGTCTGAAGGAGCTGGCGCTCTTGCCGGTTTGGTTTCGGGTGATTGTAGGCCTCACAGGCGGAATTGTGGAGGAAACGCTCTACCGAGGCTACGCCATCGAACGGCTCGCTGCCATAACCGGACGGCGGTGGCTTGGAGGCGCCATTTCGGCGACTGCTTTTGGCTTGGCGCACATCCCCTGGTGGGGCGTTGGGTTTGCTCTCGGAGCGGACCTCCCTTTCGGCATCGTTATGACGATTTTCTATTTATGGAGGCGCGATCTCGTCGCCAACATGATTGCACATAGCGGCGGGTTGACGGTGGCAATGCTGACTGTGGCGCCATAAGCCGCAGGTCTGACACAAAAACGCTCCAGGCGACCCCAAAAGGCACTCTGCCAAACAATTGTCGAAACGCCACTTCGCTCGCCATCGCCGACGGGCGCGGAGTGGGCAATGGAAGCTCGTCGTGGCAAGCTGAACCTCACTGTTTGGTGGTTCGGCTCTCCGCAAAGAGTCGCCATGAACAAAAACCCCAACCGTGTCCGCGGTCGGGGTTTCTCGTTCTCTCCGCGTGGGCTCTTACCTTACACGAGCCTCCGCTTTGCTCCGGCGATGATAGTAAGGCCAGCGCGGCGCTTGATCAAAAGTCTACATTTTTAGATGCGTGCTGACACTGAAATGGAGGTTCGTGAATCTCGGCGAGCGAAATCTGACCGTCGAGGCTTCGAAGAATTACAAGACGCGCCACGTCCCTCTATCCGACTACGCAATCGAACTGCTCCGGTCCTTACCTCGCGTGACCGGTTGCGAATATGTCTTCGCGCTGCAGCTAACGAAAGACCGCTGTCGCGACCCGTGGGGACCGTTCTATGCAGGACGCGGGGCGGTTGGTTTGGACTGGGTTGGGTTTCACGATTTCCGGCATTTCCGGGCGAGCCGGTGGATCATGAGAGGAATGGATCTGAGGACCGTTCAGGAATTGTTGGGGCATCGGGACATCACTACAACGATGCGGTGCGCTCACTTCGCACCATTTCCCATAGGCGACAAATAGGCGACATAACCAATGGGATTTCGGAGTGTTTTTGGTGAACTGTTGAAAGTAAACGCCGCCGGAGTGGCGAAATTGGCATACGCAGCAGACTCAAAATGGGAATTTTGTAGCTTCTGCCCGCTTCGAAACTCCTCGCAACCGCTTCACGCTCAAACCGTTTGCCGGACTTTTGGGTAATTTGTAAGGCTTTTCGAAGGATTCGTTACCCAAATTGTTAGCCAAAATTTCGACTGGGAATCTAAGCGCGCGGCGCTTCGGGAACCTGTGGTAACTTGACCCCATGGAAATCATCATCTCGATCCCCGACGAATTCGCAGCGCCGTTGATACCTTCCGGGCAGGAGCCCTCGCGCGCAGCGTTGGAAGCACTCGCGCTCGAAGCGTACCGCGAGCGGCGGATGAGCGGTTACCAGCTCCGCACTTTACTCGGCATCTCATCCCGCTTCGAATTGGACGCCCTTCTCAAGGAACATAAGATCGAGAAGTACACGATTGAAGATTTCGAGCACGACCTCGCCACGATTGAAGAATCCGATGGAGGTCCGAAAGCCGAACGGCCCGCGTGATCGTCGTTGCCGATGCGGGTCCGATTCACTATCTCGTCCTCATAGAAGTTGTCGACGTACTCTCTCCTCTCTACGATCGCGTCTTGATTCCTCAAACCGTTGCTGAAGAGTTGAAGAGAGAAAGAGCACCGCAAATTGTTCGAGCATGGCTCGAACATCCGCCGGAATGGCGCCAGCTGCAGCCCGACCCCGTTTCCGATCCCACGCTGGGCGAAAGCCTCGATCCCGGTGAGCGGGCGGCCATCGCTCTGGCGCTTTCGACTTCCGCAGACCGTCTCTTGATTGATGACTGGGAAGGGCGTCTCGAAGCAGGACGACGGCGCCTGAGAGTCACAGGCGCCCTGGGCGTTCTCGCGGAAGCGCATCGAAGACATCTACTCGATTTCGAATCGGCGCTGGCGCGACTGTCGCAAACGAGCTTCTATCTCTCCGAAGACCTCGGTAATAAGATGCGTCAACGCCTTGCCGATCAGAGCCCAGACCGGTGAGACCGAATTTGACAGCAAGGGGGGGCGCAATGAACCGCGTGATAACCTACGAGCCATGCCACTGAAGATTACAACTGATCCCGCGCCGCTGATCACCGTCGAAAGCGTAGTCGTGCGGGTACGAGGCACGCGCGTCCGCCTGGATACCGTTGTCTACGCGTTCAACCAAGGCGCGTCTGCCGAAGAAATTCTTCAGCAATACCCGTCGCTGGCGCTCGCCGACATCTATGAAACGATTAGTACTACTTGCAGCACCGAGCCTCGGTTGACGAATACTTGAAAGACCGTCAACGGGACATGAGCCACTGCGTCAGCCCAACGAATCGCGGTCCGATCCCGCAGGCCTTCGCGAACGCTTCTTAAAGCGCCCCCGCAAAGCTAAGAATGCTTTATTTTTGCGATGGCCGAAGGACTTCGACCGAAGTTTCTTCAATCTTCTGTTGCGCGCCTTTCGATCAGCCGCTTTCTGTAAGAAATCACGCTATCTGCGAGGATCATTAACTGGCCATTCACACGAAGCTGGGTCCACTGTCGACGGGCACGGAAAACTGAACTTTTTTGAGCAAGCGCCGGTTTGATTAGTATCATTATCGCCGAAGCGCAGCGGAGGCTCTGGTAGGGTAAGAGCCGCTGCGGAGAGACGGAAAAACCCCGACCGCGGTAACGGTCGGGGTTTTTGTTTATGGCGACCCTCGTGAGAGAGCCGGCCCACAGCAATCAGGCCCAGCTTGCCACGGTGATTGGCCATTGTCCGCCGCCGCCTGGGAGCGGTGGTCAAGGAGCTGGCGTTTTATCAATTGTTTTGCCGTGCGGTGGGTTGTGGCGTGATGTTTTTCGTTTGCCGATCCTGCTATCGCGGCCATGCCTACTGCTGTGAGGCATGCCGGCAGAAA
>Ga0073934_10007903_pt1 | contig 14482 bp, 10 predicted proteins | sample LarsenN4metaG_FD_76834 | JGI IMG/M metagenome (GOLD analysis project Ga0073934, IMG submission 76834) | Hot spring sediment bacterial and archeal communities from British Columbia, Canada, to study Microbial Dark Matter (Phase II) - Larsen... ...
AGATCATAATGTGACCACCGGCAAGATTTATTACTCGGTCATTATGAAGGAGCGAAAGGGACACTATCTTGGAAAAACGGTTCAGGTTATTCCCCATATTACCGACGAAATTAAGGAGTCCATTTTAAAAATCTCTAAGGGGGTCGATGTCGTCATCGGAGAAATCGGAGGAACCGTAGGAGATATCGAAAGCCAGCCCTTCCTGGAGGCCATTCGGCAGTTCAAAGCCGATGTCGGCCCGGATAATGTAATCTACATCCACCTGACCCTCGTCCCTTATATTAAGGCTGCCGACGAGTTAAAAACGAAACCGACCCAGCACAGCGTTAAAGCCCTGCGGGAAATCGGGATTCAACCGGATATCATCCTCTGCCGAACCGACCGCTTCTTATCGGACGATATTAAAAAGAAAATCGCCCTCTACTGCAACGTCGATGAAAAGGCGGTTATAACCGCTAAAGATGTGGAGTGCATCTATGAAGTCCCCCTCGTCTTTCATAAAGAAGGGCTAGATGAGACCATTATCAAGCTTCTCAAACTTTCGAGCCCTAAGGAGCCGGACCTGAGCGATTGGGAGAGGATTGTAAATACGATTCGGTCCCCTAAATATAACGTAACCATCGGTATCGTGGGGAAGTACGTGGACTTGCAGGATTCTTACAAGAGCCTTAACGAAGCCTTAATCCACGGGGGAATTGCCAATCAGACCCAGGTCCATATGGAATGGATTGCCTCAGAAGATATCGAGAAGAAAGGAGCCGCCACCTATCTTTCCAGCGTCGACGGAATTTTAGTTCCAGGAGGGTTTGGAGAGCGCGGGGTCGAAGGGAAGATCGAGGCCGTTCGCTATGCCAGAACGTATAAAGTCCCTTATCTCGGGCTTTGTCTGGGATTACAGTGCGCGGTCATCGAGTTTGCCCGAAACGTCTGCGACCTTACCAAAGCGAACAGCGCGGAGTTTGCCCGGAACGGCGCCGAACTGGTCATCGACCTCATGCCGGAACAGAAAAAAGTCACCGATAAGGGAGGTACGATGCGTCTGGGAGCTTACCCTTGCAAAATAGAATCGGATTCGCTGGCTCATAAAGCTTACCAGAAGCTGGAAATCTCGGAAAGGCATCGCCATCGTTACGAGGTCAATAACCAGTTCCTAGATCTCTTAAAGAGCCGAGGGCTGGTGGTCAGCGGAATCTGGCCGGATGGCAACCTGGTAGAAATCATCGAGCTGCGGGATCACCCCTGGTTTTTGGGGACCCAATTCCACCTGGAATTTAAATCCAAGCCCCGGGACCCGCACCCTCTGTTTCGGGATTTTATCGCAGCGGCCATTAAGCGTAAAACGCTTTTATAAAGGGAAGGGGAGAGTCGGGACCCAGGCCCTCCCCAAGTTCCCCCTCCCGACGTGGGAAGGGGGTTAGGGGGGAGGTGAGTAAAACAAGAGACCCCTAAATGCCCCCCTCTCCTCCTTTCTCCCGGGTTGCGCCTTTAGAGTGAGCGATCGGTATAAGTTATTTACACCGAGGATTTCCTGTGAGCTCCGGGGGTACGGTGATTTCCTCGGCAGGGATGAAGGTGGGTTTGCCGATGTAGGGGAAGTCATAGATATCGCTGGTCGCCTGTATTTCCGCGGCCACGCCCGGAGTGATGAGTTGATGATCGCAGGCTCGCATGGTTACGGTCCCCCAGGGGACTTCAAAGTCCATGCCCTCCCAGGCTTTAATGACGGCCTCGGCGTCGGTGGATCCGGCCTTTTTGATGGCCTCGGCCATAAACCGGATTGCCCAGTAGGCCCTTCCCATGCTCAGATTCGGATACTGGAAGGCCAGGGGAGCATCTTTATATTTAGAAGACCACTTATCGAGGAAGATCTTATTGAGCGGCGAATCGATGGTAATCATATAGGCATCCGCAGTTACATGCCCTACGGCAGCCTGCCCCACGTCTTGGGTGATCAGAGGATCGTCTAAGAAGTAATTCCCTAACTTGACCTTCCACCCCAGAGCGGCGCCTTGTTTGAGCAATAGCCGGAGGTCCGTCCCCCAATTTCCCGTCAATACCACCTCCGCTCCCGACGCCATGATCGTGCTTACATAGGGAGCAAAATCTTTGGTCGCGAGGGGATGAAAGACCTCGCCGACGATCTGAGCATCCGGCGGCATCACCTGCTTGAACTTTTTCTTAAAACCTTCGGCAGCTTCCTGCCCGAAGGCGTAGTCCTGATTGAGAAGGTAGTACTTTTTGAAGTGGGGATAGGTCTTTGCAAAATACACGACGATGGCCGCGGAGTGCTGATCCGTGTTCATGCAGGCCCGGAAGGTGTAGGGGGAAAATTCTGAGCCGGTGATCTTCGCCGCCTCCGTCCCATAAGTCAGGTTGATCACTTTATGTTTTTCGGCCACCGGGGCCAGAGCCAGGGCAATATGACTGCCGGTGCCCGTCATGATAAATTTAGCCCCATCCTCCAGGATTAACTTCCTCGCTTTCCGCGTAGCTACGGCAGGGTTCAGCTCATCGTCTTCCACAATGGCCTCCACCTTCGCCCCCAAAAGTCCCCCCTCCGCATTGATTTGCTCAATAGCAAACTTCACCGCGTTGACATAGCGCTCCCCCACATCCTGGAAGGGCCCCGAGAGCGGCTCTATGACGCCAAAGACGATTTTATCCTCTGCCATCAAGGCGGAAGGCAGAGAAATAAGCAAAAAAAAGATTGAAAGAACGAAAGTAGAAATCCGGCTCGCTAGGTTCTTTTTCATAATGTCATGATCTCCTTTTTTTAGCTACAAAGACCCGAAAACCCTAAGATTTAGAAGGCGAGAGGCTAAGCATAACCTTTTGGTCCATAACCCTGTTTTCCCGCTCCCAGGCTCCAGCCTGGGAACGAGGTGCGGACGAAAAGGTTATGCAAGGGGCGAGATTGGATCCTCGCGACTCTCCTTAGCGCTCGAGGGCCTTTGTGGATGAAGACGAACTCAAACCTTTCAACCTGTAAACCTTCACCCACCAGGGCGTTCAAGCCCTTGTGGTTGAAGACAGACCCCCCGATTCCCCGATTCCCCGGTTCTCCGATTCCCGCTTTAGTGCCCTTATGGTTGAAGACGGACCCCCTTAAACTTCCAGATACCTTTCGCGAACTTCATGGTTATTCCCGAGGTCTCGAGACGTTCCAGCAAAGACGACCTTCCCTTTGCTCATAACGTAGACCCTTGAAGCCAGGCCTAAAACGACCTCAAAGTTCTGCTCGACCAGGAGAATAGAAACGCCTGCTTGATGAATCTCCCGGATGACCTTAGCGACGGCCTCGACGAGCATAGGCGCCAGGCCTTCCGTAGGCTCATCCAGAAGCAGGAGCTCCGGATTACCCATCAGGGTTCGTACGATCGTTAACATCTGCTGTTCTCCCCCGGATAGATTCCCCCCTTTATGTTTATCCCGCGCCTTTAGCTGAGGGAAGAGATCGTAGGCCCGATCGATGTTCCAGCCTCCCGGGCCCACCTGTTTTTTCTGACCGGGTTTTATCCCCAGCAGCAGGTTTTGCCTCACCGTCAGGTTGGGAAAAATTCTTCGCTCCTCTGGCACATAGCCTATGCCCAGCCTGGTGATTTGGTGCGGCCTCATCCCCAGGATGTTTTTTCCTTTGAAGCGGATGGACCCGGATTGGGGGAGGACGACGCCGCTAATACTTTTAAGGGTCGTAGACTTCCCCACCCCATTCCGACCTAAAAGCCCGACGACCTCCCCCTCCCCCACCTCCATAGATACCCCCTGGAGGATGTGGCTTTTCTCGTAAAAGGTATGAACATCGTTTAATTCCAGCATCATCGGTTAAATTCACTGCCACTTTGTAAAGTTCGTTTTGGGTAAGCCTCGGCCCTCCCCCCCCGGCCCCTCTCCCACCGCGTGGGAGAGGGGCCGGGGGGGAGGGAGCGCTACTCCTATGCCCACGCTCCCATACTTACTTTGCGTCCTTGTGGGAAACTCCCAAATAGGCTTTCTTGACCTCGTGATTCTCCCTTATTTCCTGAGGGCTCCCGGTTGCCAGGATTTTGCCGTAATGTAACACCGTCACCCGATCTGAGATCGAGAAAACCACGTCCATATCGTGCTCGATGATCACCAGGGTCTTTCCCTCCGTAATCCTCTTGATGAGGCGTACAGCTCCTCGGGTCTCTTCCGTGGTCATTCCCGCGGTAGGTTCATCTAACAGCAGAAGTTCCGGATCTGTGGCTAATGTAAGACCGATCTCCAGGGCGCGTTGTTGACCGTACGAGAGCTCCCCGGCGGGGATCATGGAGAACTCCGATAGCCCGAGGGTCTCAAGGAGCGCATTGGTTTCATCTCGGATCTCAGGGAGGTTCTTTAATAAAGAGACCATATTGAAACGCATCCTTTTCTTAGACAGAATGGCGTTTCGTAGGTTCTCAAAGACCGTCATGTTGGGAAATATATTGGTAATCTGAAAAGACCGGGCCAATCCCTGACGGTTGATCTGAAAAGGGGGGACCCCTGTAATATCTTCCCCTTTAAATCGGATCCGGCCTTTTGAAGGTTTATATTTTCCGGAGATGAGATTAAATAACGTGCTTTTACCCGCCCCGTTAGGACCTATGAGGGCATGGCGTTCACCTTTCTCGACGGTGAGATTAATGCCCGAGAGAACCTGAAGGCCGGTGAAATCTTTGTAAAGGTCTATAACTTCCAGAAGCGCCATCGAATACTTAGCTCCAGAAGCAATGCATAACCTTTTCGTCCGCGCCGCGTTCCCAGGCTGAAGCCTGGGAACGAGAAAAGAGCTACGGATCAAAAGGCTATACTCAGCTCCAGAAGTATCCGGGGTATCTCAGAGTTTTGAAATAAAAGTGCCTATTTTATCCCCTGTTCTCTGGATCTCCGGGGGACAAGCCCCATCAATCCCCGATGCGCGAAAAGAACCAGAGAGATGAAGAGGAGTCCGAGGAAAAACGGCCAGTGGGTCGTCATACTGCTCACCCAGTGGGTAAAGTAAATATACACAGCCGCTCCCAGGATAGGGCCCAGAAAGGAGCCGATGCCCCCGATGAAGGTCATGAAAAGCACCTGCGTGGAGAGGGCCAGGTTGATGGCGTCCAGGGAGACAAACTCCTCAAAGAGAGCAAACAGGCTCCCCGCAACGCCGGCAAAAAAACCGGCCAGGGTAAATACAGTAAGCCTGGACAAAAAGACGTTGTAGCCCAGGAATCGGGCCCTTTCTTCGTTCTCTTTTACACAACGGATCGTATTTCCGAAGGGGGTTCTCAGAAGATACCAGCAAACGATGAAACAAAGGAGCACCGCCGCCAGGGTGAGGTAGTAGAGATGGGCTGTGGATCGCATATCTACCTTTCCCAGCAAAGGCAGATACAGATCCGGTCGGTCAAAGCCCAGCCCATCGTCCCCGCCGGTCAGACTTCTCCATTTTAAGGCGATGGCAAACAGAAATTGATTAAAAGCCAGGGTCAACAGAGAAAAATAAGACCCGTGCAACCGAACACAAAAGAACCCGATCAGGGCTCCGCCTAGCGCGCCGGATAGGCCAGCAATCAGAACAGAAAGTAAAAGTGGCATCCCTGCCACGTATTGGAGGGTGAAAACCGTGAAATAGGCGCCGATTCCAAAAAAAGCCGCATGTCCGAAGGAGAGAAGGCCTGCATAGCCTAAGAGCAGGTTATAACTCATCGCAAAAAGGGCAAAAAAAGCGACTTCGATGACGAGGTTTAAGTGGGCCTCGGACAGAAGAAAGGGAAAACCGGCCAATATAACCGCTATCGCTAACCCGATTCCTACGTCCTGAAGCTGGTTTCTTTTCACGCCTTCTCTCCAAATAAACCTTGCGGCCTGAGCACCAACACGACGGCCATGAGCAAGAATTCAAAGACCAGGGCCAGCCTGGGTATGAAAAAAACTCCAAAGGATTGAAGCTCCCCGATCATTAAAGACGCCAAAAGGGCCCCGGCCAGGCTCCCAAAGCCACCGACCACGATTACAACGAAGGTATCGACCAAGATATCCAGACCCATCCCCGGATAGGTGCTGAGAAAGGGAGCCGCCACAACTCCTGCCAATCCTGCCAGGGCAGAGCCTATGGAGAAAACGGCCAAGAACACCCTTGGCACGTTGGTTCCCAGGATATCCACCATCTCCGCATCAAAAACAGCGGCGCGGACGATGATGCCGACCCGCGTTTTGAGGAGCAAGAAAGCCAGGATAAGCAAAACGATCACGGCCACGAGCAAGATGAACAGCCGATAAACGGGATAAGTGGCGCCCATGAAGGGAATAGAGCCCGAGAAGACAGCAGGAACCTGAACGGTTAAAGGGTAGGTGCCCCAAATCCATTTCACCATCTCGACGAGGACGTAAAATATCCCGAAGGTCAGCATCAGCTCATGGCCGTGGCCGTAGGTATGAACCCTTCTCAATAAAAATCTCTCTACGAACGCGCCCATAAGGCCGACACCGACCGGAGCCAGGATGAGGCATAGCCAAAAATTTCCCGTCCAGGTCACCAGAGAATAAGAAAAATAAGCCCCCAGCATATAAAAGGCGGCGTGGGCAATATTTAATACCCCCATCATCCCGAAGACGAGGGTCAGACCAGAGGCCACCAAAAAGAGGAGCATTCCGTATACAAGCCCGTGCATAGCTTGAATGACATAAATTTCCATGAAGACCCCTCTTAAAAAGCTCTTTCCATAAGCGGATACAACTTCTATATTAGAGTAAAGGACGAGGTTAGGTCCAGCATATAACAAATCAGGAAAGGTGCAAGTACTTTTTTATGCCAGGTTCATGGATTTAAGATAAAAAATCATTTTTAACCACAGAGGTCCAGAGATCACAGGGGTTATCCCGGCAAGATCCGGTCAGGTGCGTTGCCGTCTACCTAAGAAGTTTTATAGGTTAAATCTCCGTGTACTCCGCGTCTCTGTGACTTTATATCTTTTCAAAAATGGGACTTTTGGAGGGAAAAGTTGCGGTGGTTACCGGCGCTGGCCGGGGGATAGGAAGGGCGGAGGCATTCGCCTTAGCCAGAGAGGGCGCCCAGGTCCTCGTCAACGATTTAGGTTGTGAGAGGGATGGCACCGGAAATCAAACAAAGGTCGCCGACCAGGTGGTCCAGGAGATTCAGAGCGCAGGGGGCGTTGCCGCTCCGGATTACTCCGATATCTCTACGCTGGACGGAGCGGATCGATTGATATGGACGGCCCTTTCTAAATTCGGGAGGGTGGATATTCTGGTCAACAACGCAGGTATTTTAAGAGATCGGACCCTCTTGAACATGACCGAAGAGGAATGGGATATCATCCAGAGGGTTCACCTCAAAGGGACCTTCCTCTGCACCCGAGCGGCGGCAAGGATTCTAAAAACTCAAGGAAACGGCGGTAGCATTATCAATACAACCTCGACTTCCGGTCTGATTGGTAATTTTGGCCAGGCCAATTATAGCACCGCCAAATCCGGCATTTACGGCTTTACCCGGACCACGTCTATGGAGCTCAAGAAGTATGGCATTCGGGTGAATGCCGTCTGTCCCAATGCTTTAACGCGGATGACCTCGGATGTGCCCGGGTTACAGGGATTTAAGGAAGAGAACCTATCCCCTGAGGCGATAGCCCAGGTCGTGGTTTTCCTAGCCTCCGACCTCTCCCGAGAGATAACGGGAAGGATTCTGGGGGTCCATGGGGGTGTAAAGGGAGGAAAGGTCTACGAGTTCAAAATGACGGTCTCGGAGGGCTACGTCAACCAGAGCGGCATGATCTCCGCCTCGGAAATGGCCGATCATTTGGAACGGATCCTGTGTTCAGGACCAGACATAGATTTCATGGAGGTGCTTAAACTGGAATAAAGCGGACCGCTCCTCTAAACCCACGTCTAACCTCAAAAAGTTACATTTTCCAGATCCTCATAAATGGCTCAAAGGCAGTCCGACAGCGGACCGGGCCGTTTGCGGAAACCCGGGCGGGGCCAGGATAACCCCGCCCGGAGGTAGCCGAATTACGAGCGAACAGCTTAGGCCTTCTCGGGCTCCCAAATACGCCTGTGGCGCGTTTCCGGCATCACAAACAGGCAGATGAGGAAGCACACCGCCGGCACCGCAATGGGGTAGATCAAGGCATACCCGATACTGCCGGTGGACAGAAATGCGGCGGAGGTGATGAAAGGCACCAGGCCTCCCCCCCAGCCGTTGCCGATGTGGTAGGGCACAGAAACGGACGTATAGCGGATCCGGCTTGGAAAATACTCTGCCAGGAACGCCCCAACCGGGCCGTACACCATACCCACGTAGGACACCAGGATGAATATGATGAAGATGGCGATCGGATAGTTGACGGCACCGGGGTTAGTGACTTTACCGAGCCACACATAGAGGGGGTAATACGTCAGGGCTGCCAGCAACATTCCCCCGAGAATGACCCGCTTTCGACCGATGATGTCGGAGAGCCATCCGAACAGAATCAACGTCGGCGACGCGATGAGTAACGCAGCGCCGACAATGTAACTGGAGGTCAGCACGTCGAGCTTTTTCACCGTCTGCAAGAAGTAGAGGGCCCAGAACTGGCCGCTGTACCACACGACCCCCTGCCCGATCAAAACCACGATGGCGACCAGAATGAATTTGATGTTGGAGCTGAGGAACGCCTCTTTCCAAGGGTTTCGTACCATCCCGCCCTTAGCCTTCAGCTCCTGGAAAATCGGAGTCTCCCCCAGTTGCAGCCGGATGTAGATCGCCATCATCACCAGCAGAAAGGAGATGAGGAACGGAATCCGCCAGCCCCATTCGTTGAAGGCGTCGTTTCCCAGGTAGCTCCGGACGCCCACGATCACCGCCAGGGAAACCACGATGCCCAGCGTCGGCGACGTCTGCAGCCAGCCGGTGTAGTATCCCCGGCGCTCGTCCGAAACGTGCTCGGCAACGTACGTTATCGCGCCGCCGTATTCCCCACCCAGGCATAGCCCTTGGATCATTCTCAGGCCGAACAGAATAAAGGCAGCAGTAACGCCGATGGAGGCGAATGTCGGTATCAGGCCGATGGCGGCTGTCGCCAAGCCCATTCCGGTTAGAGTCATGATGAAGGTGTATTTGCGGCCCACCCGATCCCCTAGCCAACCAAATAAGAAGGCCCCCAAGGGGCGAATCAGGAAGCCGGCGGTAAACAGGGCGATCGTGCTCAGCAGCGCCGCCACCGGGTGGGTTTTGTCGAAGAACTTGACCGACAGGACTGCGGCCAAGCTACCGAAGATGTAGAAGTCGTACCATTCAATGATGTTCCCCACGGCGGCGGCAACCACCACGCGGCGGAAGTTTTTTGGGATCTGACCGGCCATAGTATTCCTCCTTTGATGCGTTTGGTTTATCTTGGTATATGGTATTCGTCATACAACTCCGCTACGAGCGGAAAATATCCGACGGCTCAACTTCGCAAACGACCGATCTTAGTTCATAACGCCCAACGCGAAGTTCACCCGCGGAGCGAAGCGGAGATCTCGAAGAATTAAGTTATTGTATACTCTCCGGATACCTCTACGAGGTTGGAAGGTTCTCCAGGTCCCTACGCGACCACAAGCCCTCTGGTTTGTGGTCGCGCGTTGATACCCTGACCTCCCCTATCGTTCCCTTTCCATACTATTCTATATCTCGTTCCCTTTCTATACTCTATGATGGAAATAATTCCCTGCATAAATTCTTGACAAGGTTTTCTGCTATTTTAATTTTCTACTTTCTGTCTATTAGGGGCGGCACCGCTGATTCCCGGTATTATGTGCAAGTGGGGTATATAACTTTTGAACGCAAAATTTGAAGCAAAAAGGGCAAAAACTTCATTAGAAAGGGGTGTACTGCTAATTCTTATTGAAAGTAAAGCATCAGGTTATGGACGTATTTATATCAATTTAGTAGGTGAGTAAAAAAGCCAGTTGCAAAAGAAACCATCAGGATTGTATTCTCCTTAGAGAAAAGTAAAAAATCCCATTAAGATCAAAATCGATCTGAGCATCGATCGTTTCAGTTTTATCCTTAATCCGTCCTAGTCCCTTGTAAAGTTCGTTTTCATACACTTTAAAGTTAAAAACCCCGTGAAGGGGGTCTGTTTATAGCCAAACAGGGATCCCGTCTTAGAAGCTCCGATAGGAGCGACCCGTTTGTAACCGAGGAAACAGGTCGCTCCTATCGGAGCCTGGAGGCTTGTTAGAGGTAACCCTGGCTACAAACCGGTCGTCCCTATTGGAGCTTTGAAGGAACCTCAACACCTGCCCTTCGAAACGCCTCTAAGCGCCGATTACCTCATGTATATAGTTGACCATTTTTTCCACTAGACGTATTGGTGGAACATCCTCAGGACGAATACTTCCATTTCGTAAACCTTCTGCGAGTGAAGTGACCGTTCTACCATCTTTAAACTGAAGGCTGATACTACTCTGGCTAAATCTTACTTGGTAAGGACTTATTCTCCCAGGTAGAGGTATTGGACACCTTACTCCACCTGTAGCGGGTGGTAACGCACGAGGTGGTGGGGGACCAGGTGGAAGCATAAGCCGTCCCCCAGGCCCAAAACCACCTCCTCCAGGTATAGGAGAAATATTACGAGGCAATCCTGTCGGATCATAGGGCGTGAAGCGTTGCAATCCTAGGGGATCTATCAGATTAACTGGATCATTGACCACATACCCATACAGATTCGTATCCCCACCCGCAAACCTGATCGGATCCTTTGCCGTCCATCTCCCTACCTCCGCATCATAATCCCTCGCCCCAAACCGCACCAACCTCGTATCCGGATCATATAAACCTCCTGCATACCCAAAGGGCTGAAACCCAGGCGGACTGTCCCAAGTCACCTGCCCAACCTCATCATAATCGATCCTTTGTTCAACAGTTCCTGTGGCAACATGGACTACGAGCCTTGGACTTCCCAAATGGTCGGGAACAATCCGATAAACCACCCCTCCCTTGATCAGGTAATCCGGCACATTCCCCCGACTCCCATACACAAACCGGGACACCAGGTTCCCACTCCCATCTAACTCGGCAATCACATTCAACCCCTCCTATAAGAACCCCTGCACCAAGACCCCGTTAACCTTCTTCCCTACTCGTCGATTATTCCCATCTATAAGATATTCAATTTGACTCCCTCCCGGCAAGGTGACTGAGACCAAGTTACCTAATACATCATAGTTATAAGTGGTGGTTTGCCCACCCGTGGTCTTTGTAAGCAATTCTCCGTTCGCCGTATAGGTGTATGTCGTGATCCCATACTGGGTCAGTCGATCTTGATCATCGTAACTGCCATGGAAAGTACCTACCCCGGTATAACTTAACCGATTCCCATTGCCATCATACGTGTACGGGGAGATGACATGGCCGTTCTTCCTCACCTCCGCCAATCGGCCTGCGGTGTCATACTCATAGCTATAGGTATCCGTCTGTGCATCGATCGTTTCTGTTTTATCTGTAATCCGTCCCAGCTGGTCTCGGGAGTATACAACATTATAGAGGTTCGTGCTGTTGCAAGCGGCCCTGTAACTGCTCAGCTCCCCAAAACTACTGTAACTTTGTGAAGTACTCACGCTACCTACGGTCGTTCCCGTGATTAACCCATTCTGAGCATTACGGCTTAAGGTCATAGAGCCCGCCTGGGTCAGCAGACCGTCCAGATCGTATTGGAAGGGAATCGTGTTTCCTCCGTGGGGTCCACTTAACGCGATCTGGAGGGTGTTGGCCGCCTTCCGACCCACGACCCGGTCACTATATTCGGTCGCCCACACATTCAAGGTATTGATCGGCTGGGTGCTCCCATCGGGGAACCTCATCTGGGCCTGGGTGCCTTGAGGAAACAAGAGGGTCGCCTGACGGGTGCCCTCGCCGTCCGTCACCAAACTCCCCCGGGCTACCTGCATCGGGCGAGCCTGGCTTAAGTCGATGGCCGTTACCAAGCTGTCATAGGGAATCAGGACCACCTCGGGGAGGACGGCGTAGTCCTGCCAAGCGACCTCCGCCTGCCTCTGGACAGAGAGGTAGCCCGATTTCTGGTAGTTGACCGTCCATACCCCGCCCCCGTTCACCGCCAGAGCGTACCATCCGTCCTCCCGGGTTTCTGAAAACCCGCTGCCTGTTCCTGGGGTGGAAGGGGTCGCTATCCCTTCAGACAGGTTCTCGACCCGATAAAGTTCACTTCAAGCCTAAGACGGATAAAAGGCTCTTAAACCACTCACACCATATATCCATGACATTGCGGTCCGCGCCTCGTTCCCGGGTTGAAGCCTGGGGACGTCTACCCTAGAGGCTCTGTCTCCTCAGGCGAGGCAGAGCCTCGGGATAGGCATTCCCAGGCAGAGCCTGGGAACGAGAAAAGGCTCAAGCCGTAAATGTCTAACTTAAAAGCCTACTTTCAGGAGGGAGGTCAAGGGAAAAACAAGCGTTCAGTAAAATTTTTGTCCTTTTCTCAAGGAGGGGTCTTATACCAATTCTTACTGAAAAGAAAACATCAAGTAATAGAATATAAATAGAATGGAAGATAAGTTAATAACCCTCCAACCCTCCGTGTTAAGAGCAAGGCTTTAGGAAAAAGAACCTACCCGAAATCCATGAAAGCGCCTGTGAAGTCAAAGAGCTGCTAAAGGCTGAAAAGCTTCTCGTAAAAAACAACATCTTCCCCGTTTCCCCCCTTCCCCGTTTCCCGTTGCAAGCCTTGTCCTTACTGAACTGAAGAGCCAACCCGCCAAGACCCGTAAACAAGTCGTCCAGAGGCTGGGAGTCCATCGAGATACCGGAGGACGTTGGCTCGCCAGCCAGGAAAGTCAAGGTTTGCAGGGCATTCTACATATCTATAAGGCCAAAGGCCAAGAACCGAGGCTTAGCCCAGAAATTCTAAACCCACTGAAAGCCCGATTAGCAGGTAGGGGCGTACGGCCGTACGCTCCTACTCTTTGTCGAGGAGTTTCGCCAACCCTTCAAGGAGAGCTTGAAGATTCTTTTACCGGCTAACGGCCGTAGTCATAATGCCAGGGCCTTGGGGGTACCTTCTGAGATGGCGTTCATCTTCTTTCCCCCCAGGTAGGGGCACAAGGCCTCGCGCCCCTACGGAACCCCCTTGAGCGGTTCTGGCAAGATCTCCAAGATCCCTTGGGCTACGCACTCTTGGAGAGGATCGAGGCATTAGAACCACAGGGGGGAAATCTGTTTATACGTTCCTCTCGATCCCAGATTCCGTCTTTAACTTCCTATCCTTATTTTTGCATGCCGTTAATGCTTTATGTTCACAAAGAATTGGTATTATACCTCGCCGTGGGGGCAAAATGGGGACATTCTGATGCCCAGGGATGAGGAGGGAGGGAGAGAGAAGGCATGGAGGAAATCTCTTTATATTCTGGCGTATCGTTTAATGCCATCCTCGTATAAATCTCCCCCGTAAATATCGTTGATCACGATGGCCGGGAAATCTTCCACTTCCAACCGGCGGATGGCTTCCGGGCCCAGGTCTTCGTAGGCAACCAGGTCTGATTTTTTGATGGAGCGGGCAATCAACGCGCCGGCCCCCCCGATGGCTCCAAAATAAACGGCCCGGTAAGCCTTCATGGCCTCTTTGACTTCGGGGGAACGCCACCCTTTTCCGATGGTCCCCTTCAACCCCTTCTCGGCCAGGAGCCGAGGGGTATAGGGATCCATACGGGAACTGGTCGTGGGACCTGCAGAGCCTATGACTTGACCGGGTTTCTCGGGGGTGGGACCGACGTAGTAGATGATCTGGCCACGTAAATCGACGGGGAGTTCTTCATGGTTATCCATCAGCGCCATCATACGTTTATGGGCGGCATCCCGGGCGGCGTAGAGAACTCCGCAAATGCGGACCTTATCCCCTGCCTTCAACCGGGCGATCACCTCGTCGGATAAAGGGGTCGTTATTTTTAATACCTCGGACATAGGAAGGAAAGGTTGGCAGCTGGAGGCCGGAGGTTAGTCTCCGGCCTCTAGCCTCCCGTTTCTACGTGGGACTGATAAAATGTAACGATAGCTTGAACCAAACCGGGTATCGTGTACTCTGAGGCGATCACATGAGGGGTGAGGCCAAAGCTTTTCACCGTTTGTGCGGTAATAGGCCCGATACAGGCCAACAGGACTCCATGGAGGAGCTCCACCCCTTCGCCCTCTTCAAAAAGATCCAGAAAGTTCTTGACGGTCGAAGGGCTTGTGAAAGTAATCATATCCACGCCCCGAGCCTGCAAAAGCTTGCGGATCCGGTCCGCATGGTGGGAGGCACGGATGGTTTTATAGGCCGTCACCACATCGATCTCAACGCCCAGGGCCCTGAGCCGCTCTGGCAAGACGTCCCGGGCGACCTCAGCCCTGGGCAATAAAACGCGCTGCCCTATCAACTCCTCCCCCAGGCCCTCCACGATCGCCTCAGCCCTATACTCCTGGGGAACCCAGCTCACCGGGACGCCCAACTTCTCCAACGCCTCCGCCGTC
>Ga0073934_10007906_pt1 | contig 14475 bp, 10 predicted proteins | sample LarsenN4metaG_FD_76834 | JGI IMG/M metagenome (GOLD analysis project Ga0073934, IMG submission 76834) | Hot spring sediment bacterial and archeal communities from British Columbia, Canada, to study Microbial Dark Matter (Phase II) - Larsen... ...
GGAAGAGCTGCAGCAGACCGGCCACGGGAAAGCGGGCCAGCGTCTGGAGGAGGCGGGCCAGCGCCTGGAGGAACGGGGCGAAGCCCGGGAACAACGCGGGGAACGAGTCGAGCAGCGGGGCGAGAAACGCGAACAACGCGGCGAGCGACGTGAGCAGCGCGGCGAACGGAAGCAGAAGACCGCGGAGAGAATTCGGGAACGCAACCCGTAAGCGGACCTTTCCCGGGGGTGACCGAGCGCCCGCGCGGGCGCTGCGCGTGAGCCTACCCATCTGGCCGACGTCGCTTTTCGCCTTCTTTGGCCCCAGCCCGGGCAGTGCGCCCGGGGGAAGCGGGATTGACATGCCGGCGAGCGCAGGGGAAACTTACACAGGCAAGTAGGCTGGCGGAGCGAGGCAAACGAACCCATGCTGGTTGAACAGAGAGTCTCCCGGCGTCCCCTGGAGCAGGAACTGATCTCGCGCGGTGTGCGCATGACGGCGCAGCGGCGCTTGCTGGTCGAGATCATCCAGAGCGCCGAGGGGCACATCGATGCGCTCGATCTCTGGGAGCGGGCGCGCAAGCAGGACCTCACCCTCAACAAGGTCACGGTTTACCGGACGCTCGCGCTGCTGAAAAAGCACGGCCTCGTGGACGAGCTCGACCTGCTCCACTTGCAGGGCGGGCGGCATTACTACGAGGCCAGGACCATGCGCGACCACATCCACCTGGCCTGCCTCAAGTGCGGGCGGATACAGGAGTTTGAAAGCTCGCTCTTTGAAAAACTGAAAGGGCAGATCGAGCGCGAGCGCCGCTTTCGCATCCAGGTGGTACGGGTGGAAGCGGGCGGATTGTGCGACAGGTGCCAGGAAAAGCAGTAGCCCGAAGTCAGAATTCAGAATCCAGGACTCCGATGCGCAGAGTGCGCGGCCGGGAGTATTGTTGTTTATCTTTCTGAATTCTGACTCCTGACTTCTGAATTCTGAATTCTGATCCTCTCATGCGTAGTGCCCGCCGCTGAAGGCTGCCGGGACGTGATCCGCCTCGAGATTTTGGTGGCGAAGCCTACCGCTCAGAATCCGGAAAATAGCGAAAGCAATTTGGGGCCGTTCCATGATGAGTTCGCGGAAGCTGTCGCGATCGATCTTCAGGACGGTCGTGGGCTCCAGGGCGCGGACGGAGGCGGAACGCGGCTGTTCGTCAAGGATAGCCATCTCGCCGAAGCATTCCTTTTCTCCCAGGTGGGCGAGCGGCCGCTCATGATTGCCGACCCGCCGGAAGACCTCGACCTTGCCCTGAACCACCAGATAGAGATGATGCGGTTCCTGGTTCTCTTCGAAGATCACTTCGCCGGGTTCGTAGCTATGTTCGAGGGCGATGTCAGCCAGGGCGGCGAGTTCCTCGCCCTCGACGGCCGCGAACAGCGGCGCGGATTTCAAGAAGATGGCTTTCTCGATGGAGAGCAACATGGTCTCACCTTTCCGGAGCGAGGGCAGGCTCCCCGCCGTGCCGTCGCCCCCGCGAGCGAGGATCTTGCGCACCGCCTCCCGCAAATGGTTATCAGATGACCGGCTCGCCTCCTCGAGTTGGGCGCGCCAGGAATCTCCAAGCGTCCGCCAGCCGGACCACAGCGCGGTCTCCCGAACCAGCGGGACACGATCGTGGAGCAGGGCTTGAAGCGTCGCCTCGCGACTCGGATGGTCGTGGTGGGCGAGGTAGTAGCCGGTGCAGGCGCGCACCCACGGCTTGGAGTGGCTGGCCAGGGAATCGAGCAAAGGGACCACGGGTTGAGTGGCCGGCGTTCCCACCGTGGGCGCCGGCTCGAGCAGCGCCACCAATTCGCGCCCGATGGCTTTGGGGGCAAGCGTGTCGAGGGCTTCGAGAGCGTCGGCGCGCATCCGGGCGTCGTTCGACTGCAGTTCCTTGAAGATCTCTTGCATGACCTGGCGCCCGCAGAGCACCCCGAGCATTCGGAAGACCCGCTCCTGAATGTTGACGCGATCTTCTTCCAACGCCCGCGCCAGCAGCCGCTGAGCGTCGGTGTCCGGGGAGGGCACGAGTGCGCGCGAGCACTCGAGACTATGGCGGAAGGCCGCGAGTTCGCCGCGCGCGTAATCGAATAGCGGTTCGCGGGCGGTGAGGGGGAGCGAGCCGTCCCGCGCCAAGCGCTCGAACGATTTCAGAACTTTCCAACGGACGCGCCACTCAGGGTCGCGGAGGAGCCGCAGCAGCGGGTCGACCACGCGCGGGTCTCTCAATCGCCCGAGCACATCGGCCAGTTCGCTGCGGATTTCGGCGCGGTCCGAACTGAGCGCAACGCCGATAAGTTCGTCCACACATGTCGCGCACTTGTGGAGAATGGCCGCCAGGCTGCGGCGGGCCGCATGGCGCAGTTCCGGGGGACCGGCCAGCGCCTCGATCAACGGCGGAATGGCACGCGGCCAGCCCACCCGCCCCAGCGCCTGCGCCGCCTCGCAGCGAATCCCCAGGTCCGGGTCGTCCAGCAGCCCGACGAGAATATCGAGGGATTGCTCGAGGGGCAGCCGGCCCAGGACATAAGTGGCCGTGGAGCGCGCGGTCTTATCCCCCCGCGCCAGCTCTTGAATCAAGGGCAGGGAAGCGGCCGCCGCATCGAGGCCCTCGAGCGCCGCCAGGGTAAGTACGGTGTTAACCCGCGCCCGCGTCGAGGGGTCGTGCAGCATGGGGCGAAGTTTCTCCGCCAGGGATGGATCTCGAGTCGCCGCCAGGGCCTCGACCACATTGGCACGCACACGCGGGTCGGGGTCCGCAAGCAGGGGCGTCAGCCTGTCCAGTAGGCCGGCGCCGCCGCGCCGCCCGAGGGAACTGACGGCGGTGGCCCGCACGCGCGCATCGGGATGGTCCAGCAGTTCCAGGAGGGTTTCCTGGGTTTGCACTAGGTCCAGCGTTTCGAGCAATTGCATCGCCGGGACGAGGCGGTCCGGCGGAGCCTGCCGCAACGTCCGGACGAACAGGGCGACGCTGGCCGGGTCTTTCAGCTTGGCGAGGGCGGTGGCCGCCGCTTGGCGCACCGCGGGATTGTCCGCTTCCAGGTTGCGCAGCAACGCCCGCACGTAACCCTTCCGGGTAGTCAGCGAGATGGTCAGCCAGCCCAGGGACAGAACAAAGCCGATGAGGGAGATCTGCTTCAGTGACAGATACCGCGTCCCCAGCAGCAGCAAGACGCCCGCCGCCGCCATGGATAGCGGTTTGATGTAGCCGTCGATGAAACCGCGAATACGCGCGCGCTGGTCCAGCGGCACCGGGCTGTAGAGAAGTTGGAAGGAGGAGTCCTGGAAAGTGTAGAGGAGAACGTGGTCACCCATTTTGCCGGCATACACGGAGGTGTAGCCGAAACTTAGCGTCATCCAGAGTGTGGAAAGCGTCAGGAAGAAAGGATGGAAGGTGATCGTCGTTCCCACGCCGAGCCGGGAGATGAGAGCGGAAGTGAGAAACACCTGGATGAGCAAACACAAGAAGCCAGCGATGCCCCGAAAGGTCCCGAAAAACGCCGTCAGGACGTTTTTGCCGGCAATCGTATTTTCAGGATTGTAGGTCTGCTTCATCACGCTGTTGAAGTTGAAATCGACCACGGTGAAGACCGTCCAGAGCAGGAAGGTGATGAGCGCCATGTTGCGCAGCAGCGGCTCTTCCTTCAGGCGCGCGGCGCCCTCGCGGAACTTCTGCCATTCTGAAGTCTTCCGCGGCGGCGGCAAGGAGGCGCGGTCGGCCGGCGCCGGGGCTCCCACATGCCGGAATTTCTTGAAGACAATCGCACCGAGGACCAGGGCGGTCGAGATCAGCGCCGCCCACACCAGCAGGATGTTCTCCGTGCCCAGCGCCTTTACCGCAGGGCGTGACGTCAAGCCGACTCCAATCATGCCCAGAAGACTGCCCACGGCAATCAGCGGGAACAGGCGCTTCGCCTGGCGTGTGTCGAACAGGTCCCCGAGGAACGTCCAGAACTGCAGCAGGGAAAAATTCCAGATGGCCTGAGCGAGAATGTAGAGGACGGGATAGAACCAGCGCGGCTGCCCGGCCAGGATGACCCGACTGCCGATCAGAATTCCAACAAAAAGGATCGAGACGCTTCCCAGGAACTTCCCGCGGTCGATGCGGTCCACCAGCGACGTGTAGAAGAGCGAGCAGACGACCAGCACGACGGCGTTGGCAAAGTACATGTGCGGGAGGTACTGGACGCCAAAGCTGTTGAGGAAGAGTGAGTCACGGGCATTCCGGCCATACATGATGCCCGCCACCACCAGCAGGTTGACGGTCAGGCAGAGGACCACCACCGTACCCTCGCCCGGATAAACGGGGGCGAGCCGCGCCAGCCACCCTCTCAATCGCGATGCACTGGAATCCGCCAAGAGAAATGCCCCCTCCGCCCGGAGAATCCCTGCCGGGAAGCGTTCGCTTTTGCCGGTTCACGCCCGCAGCGCGAGGGCGAACCGGCTCGAGCTTCTCCTCTTACTCCTCCTGAATCGCCGCCCGGACCATGGCCTGAATTTCCGGCGGAATGCTGGAAGCATGGATGCCGTGGTCCCTCTCTGCATGTTCCGCGGCGAGTTTGAGGACCTCCGCCTCCGTGGCCGCCCGGATCTCTTTGGTGCAGTTCATACCGAGGTCTCTGCACCGCAGCACTTTTGCCATTGACGCCTCCTCGCTGTGGGAGTGACCCCGCATTCTACCACTGCGCGGCGAGGAACAAGACGATTTGTCAGCGTCATAGCCTGACGATCCTGCGGGTTGGGATGATCTTGGCGGCAGAGAGAGGTGCTAGGCAACTCGGGTAAGGGTTCGTCCGAGGCAGTCCGAGCGCTGGCGCGCCCTGCCACGCCGGTGCAATTACTGCCGCAGGTAGACCTGCCCCACAGAGCGAGGGTACGGCCCGCCTTGACTTTCGTTCCGCGTTTAGCTAAGGTGGGAACGTTAAATGATCCAATACTGGATGACCGCCAGAGTCAGTTCCTGCCACCGCTTTCTCCGTCGTGGATCGAACGAGGATTAATCAGGAGGTCGCTCGCTTACTGCGTGCTTTATGAAGACGAGTGTCAAGATTCAAGAGGGTGTGGCGAACCTATTCGGGACCTTCGACGAGAACTTGAAGCTTCTCGAAAGGTCACTCCAGATCTCTACGCATCTGGGCGATGAGACGCTGGAGATCGAGGGCGCGGACGAGAATGTCCGCCGCGCGCAGCGACTTGTGGAAGACTACACCGAATTAGTAAGGCGGGGGGCGCGTTTCGATAACGCGGATGTGCAGGCCTATTTGCGGATCATGACCGAAGACCCCGAGGCCACGCTCAAGGGTCTGGTCGAAGCGGGGCGCCCGCGCACGTTCGGCAAGAAGACCGTCACGCCCAAGAGCCTCAATCAGCGCCGCTACGTGGACGCCATCGAAAAGCACGACATGGTCTTCGGCATCGGCCCCTCGGGCACCGGGAAGACGTATCTGGCCGTGGCGATGGCAGTCGAGGCTTTGCTCACCAAGGAGGTCAGCCGCATTATTCTGGCGCGACCGGCCGTGGAAGCCGGAGAGCGGCTGGGGTATCTGCCGGGCACGCTGCAGGAGAAGGTCAATCCGTATCTGCGCCCCCTCTACGATGCGCTTTACGACGTGCTCGATCCGGACCGCGTCGAGCGCTATCTGGAGAAGGGCATCATCGAGATCGCGCCCATTGCCTTCATGCGGGGGCGCACGCTCAACGATGCCTTTGTGATTCTCGATGAGGCGCAGAACACGACAAGCGAGCAGATGAAGATGTTCTTGACGCGGCTTGGGTTTAACTCCAAGGCGGTCGTGACCGGCGACGTGACGCAGATCGATTTGCCCAACGGCCGGCGGTCGGGGCTGGTCGAGGCCGTCGAGGTGGTCGGAAGAGTGGAGGGTGTCAGTTTCATCTACTTCACCGAGCGCGACGTAGTGCGCCACAGCCTTGTGCAGCGCATCATCCGCGCCTACGAAGAGTTCGACCGCGCGAAGGCGGCGGCCGATTCCAACGGGAAAAGCGCCTAGGAAATAGATATGGGTGGTGCATGGTGAAGGGCGGAGGGCCAGCCATCGGCGCGGCCCGGCGCTCGGTTCACGATTCACTCGTCCTCATTCACAACTCAGTCTGCAGGCGGCATGATTCTGAATCAACAGAAACGGATCGCGGTGGACCTGGCGGTGGCGCGCAACTTCACGGCGCGCTTGCGTCGCGTGCTGAAACTGGGAAAGCGCGAGTTCAATGTCTGTTTCACCGATGATCGAGGCATCGCGCGTCTCAACGCAGGCTACCGTGGTCAGGCACGCCCCACGGATGTGCTTTCGTTCCCGTGGCAAAGAGGGAGGAAGGATGCGGCCCTTCCCGGCATGGAGGCGGCGAGGGAGTTCGCCGGCTACCTTGGCGATGTCGTGATCTCCGTCGAAACGGCGCGGCGCAATGCCCGCCGGGAAGGACATTCGACGGCGAATGAGATTCGCTGGCTGATCTTGCATGGCGTGTTGCACTTGCTCGGATACGACCACGAGCGGGATCGAGGCGAGATGACAGCGCGGGAGTATGCGCTGCGCGAACGGTTGCAAATCGCGAACAGGGGAAGAACGATCCACCCCAGGACGGGGCGAGCGGAACGATGTTGTTAACGGCCATCTGGATTCTGATGCTCATCGGCCTGCTCCTTTGGGGGGCGGTGGCGTCGTATATCCGCCTGCTGATGCGGCGACTCACGCCGCTCGCCACGTGCCGGCTTTTCCAGCCCGAGGAGGGGCAACGGATCAAGATCGATCGTGAACGGGTGGGCGTTTCCATGTCCACGCTGCACGGCGTCTCGATGCATCTGTTCGCCGTGGGGCTGACCGGGTTATTTTTCTTCCGCCGTCCCGGGCACGTTCTGGAGAACCTGGGCACCTCTTTGGCGATCGTGCTGCTTGTGATCGCCATCGTGGACCAGTTGATTCCTTTCCTCCTGGTGGCGAAACACGATAAGCCCGAGGTCATCCTGGCGGGATGGATGCCCTTCCTGCGCCTGTGCGTTTATCTGGCGGCGCCGCTGACTTTTCCGATTCTGGTCTCCACCACGATTGGGCGGCTGCTCGAGCCCGTCTCGGAAAATGAAGAAGCCCCCACGCCCCAGGAGAGCCTTCAGGAACTTATCGAGGCCGGCCAGCAGGAAGGCTTGATCGAAAAAAGCGAGGGCGAGCTGATCCAGTCCGTGGTGGAGTTCACGGACAAGGTGGTGCGCGATGTCATGACCCCGCGACCGGAAATTGCCGCCCTCGAAATCAACGCCCCGCTTGAGGATTTGCGCCGCCTGTTCCGCGAGAAGCGCCTGACTCGCTATCCCGTCTATTCCGGCCAACTGGACCAGATCGAAGGGATCGTGAATGTCCGCGACGTGATGCAACTGCCCCCGGATGAACAGGCCCAGCTTACGGTCCGCTCTTTAGTGCGTCCGGTGCCCTTCGTTCCCGAGACCAAACCAATCCGCGAACTGCTCAGAGAACTGCAGCAGACGACCACGCAGATGGCGGTGGTAATCAACGAATACGGGAGTGTCTCGGGGCTGGTCACGATAGAAGACATGGTGGAAGAGATCGTGGGTGAGATTCGCGACGAGGTCGAGCCCCATGCCGCCGACATCGTCAAGGAAACCGCCAGCACTTACATCGTGGCGGGGAACACCGAGCTGACGCAAATTTCCCAGCAATTGGCGGTCGATTTGGAGAGTGGCGACTACTCCACGGTGGCCGGCCTACTGCTGGCCCACCTCGGCCACATGCCGCAGGTCGGAGAAACGCTTCAGCGTGATGGCTTCACGCTGGAAGTTCTGGATGCCGACGGGCGGACCGTCCGCAAGCTTCGACTGCATCTCGCGCCCACGGCTGCCCGCAAGCCCTCCCCCCATGCCCGACCCCACACATAAATCCGGCTTCGTCGCCCTGGTGGGGCGCCCCAACGCTGGCAAGAGCACGCTCCTCAACGCGCTGGTGGGCGAGAAAGTCTCCATCGTCACGGCTACCCCACAGACCACGCGTAACCGCATCCTGGGCGTGGTCCACCGTCCCGGAGCGCAGGTGGTGTTCATGGATACCCCGGGCATTCATAAGCCGTTCTCGCGCTTGAATGAGCAGATGATGCAGTTTGTCCGCCAGGCGCTCGAGGAGCGCGACCTGGCTGTCCTCATTGTGGACGCCTCAGCCAAGTTCGGCCGAGGGGACGAGTTTGCCATCGAATTGCTCAGGCAATACTCACCGCGCGCCATTCTGGCCCTGAACAAGATCGACCTGGTGCGCAAGTCGCATCTCCTGCCGCTCATCGACCGCTACGCCAAGCTCTATGGGTGGGAGGAGGTCTTCCCCCTCTCTGCGCTGCAGGGCGATGGCGTCGAAGAGCTCCTCGCGGCCGTCGTGCGGCTGCTTCCCGAAGGCCCCGCCTATTTCCCTCCCGATATCTACACCGACCAGCCGGAGCGGTTCCTCGCCTCCGAGATGATTCGCGAAAAGGTCATCACGCAGACGCGCCAGGAATTACCCTACGTCACCGCCGTCCTGATTGAGGAATTCAGCGAAACCGAGACTTTGACGCGCATTCGCGCTACGGTTATCGTCGAGAAGGAGTCCCAGAAGGCCATCGTGATTGGGGCAGGCGGGCAGCGGATCAAACAGATCGGGATGGAAGCACGCGCCGATCTGGAGCGGTTGTTCCCACCCAAGGTCTTCCTGGAACTGGTGGTGAAAGTGGAGCCCGACTGGCGCAATAGTCGCGGCCTCGTCACTTCATTGGACTACCGGGGCGCTGCGTAGGGCCGAGATAGCCTCCGGCACCAATATAGCCGGAAGAAGTCCTGCTCCGCAACAGGCGACGAAGCGGCTCGCGTGGCGTCTTGGCAAAAGGTTTGCTCGCCGTTCTCCTGGAGGGTAGGTCTGGCTGGGTGAGACCCACTGTTGGGTCAAGCGGACGAATCGGAACCTCCAGGTTCACCGATTAGCCTTGATCTTGCCATTTCCCCGTCGTATCCTGCACAAACGACTGGGGCTCGCTAAAGCTTTCGGAGTGGGGCTGGGCAGCAAAAGGGCAGACCCTCAAAGCGGTGCCCGGGCCGACAAAGGTCGCCCGATATCACTGTCAGAAGAAGGGAAGTGAAGCGAATGGCACAACAAGTGCAACGCCGTTTCCCTCTCACATCGCTCGTGGTCATTGTGGTCGGCTTGGCTTTCTGCCCTTCTTCGACTGCTTGGGCGGCGCCACGCAAGCGGCCCCCGAAGAACCAGGCCTGCCCAGCGTTTCAAGATGATTTCGATGGTACCCAGCTCGATGGCTCCCGCTGGGTGGTCGCGAATGGGCAAGCCCCGGGGTACAGGTTCGCCGAACACATCGGCTACTATCAGCCCGACCGCGTCAGCGTCAGCGGCGGGTTGTTACGTATCACACTCACTCAGGAAGGCGGCATCGTGGATGGGGTGTCCGGTGTGATTTCGCGCGGCGGCTTAATTTACACGAAACAGAAATGCGGCTACGGGACGTATGAGTGGAATGTGCGCATGTCCTCCACTCAGTCCAATCCCTCTGACCCCTCGGGTCTTCCTGTCTCCGGGAGCGTTTCGGCGGGCTTTAATTACGTCAATAATTCGGAAACAGAAATCGATTTCGAGTTTTCAGGCAAAGATCCGACCTACCTGTGGATGGTGAACTGGTTCAACACCAACCCGAATCAGGATCCGACCGCCCAGCACGAGACCTACTCGTACGTCCAACCTTTCGATTCAACCAGCGGATTCCACCACTACAAGTTCGTGTGGGAGCCGGGGAAGATCACATTCTACATCGATGGGGTGCAGCGGGCGGTGCATACCACCGATGTGCCGAGCGCGCCCGCCTACTTCATGATCAACCACTGGGGCACGCATAGCCCGAGTTGGGGCGGCTATGCTACGCTCAATGTGACGCGCTACTATTACATCAATTCCGTCCGCTTTGCCCCGTTGCCGTAACGGAGTGCCCCAGGGGGTCTTGTGGATTCAGAGCCTACTGGATCTGCCCGCCGCCAGCGGAGTGAAGTCCGCCGTTACCTGACCTCAGCATTTGCCCGGTCCCGCATCGCCTTCATGTAGGCGATGCTATAGGCAGTTCCCACGCGAGGCCCGCCGATCATCTCCGGCACGTGATCCGGGATGATCGCGCCGTCGAAATTCACTTCCCGTAGCGTTCGCATGATCTTGTACATGTCCATGAGGCCGTTGTCGATGAAAGTCTCGACGAAGTGCGGCAAAGGGGCATCAATGTTCCGGAAGTGGACTTTGAAAAGCTTCTTCCGTTCGCCGAAATAGCGGATGGCGCCCAGCACGTCCATGCCCATCAACTCGCCCCCTTCCATCCAGCTTCCGCAGCATAGGCACACGCCTACGTTCGGGCTGTCGGCGATTTCAAGCGCGCGCTTGTAGCCTGCGAAGTTTCCGAAAATACACCGCGGCACACCTCCCAGGACCGGTACGGGTGGGTCGTCGGGGTGAATTCCGATGCGGACGCCTTGTTCTTCCGCTACCGGAACTACGGCCTTGATGAAATGAATGTAGTTTTCCCAAATCTCCTTTTCGGAATAAACACGGCCGTGCGTGAGCGGCCCGCGGAACGTCTTCCTGTTCCAATATCCTTGGTCGGCGACGGCGAGGTTAAAGGCGCGCGTCCGCGCTTTGCCGCGCGTCATCTCGGGCGCAGTGCTCCAGATGCCATTGCCCATGTGCGCGTAGGTCGTGTAGTGAATTCCTGCCCCCCCGATATTGCGGAGATAGCTCTTGTAGTCCTCGATCTTCTTATCGCGCCCGGGCAGGTTGAGCGTGACCTCCTCCATGTTGTGAACGTCGAGGTTGCCGATGTTCCAGACCTTGAGCCCTGCCCCTTCCACCTTCTGGCGAAGGCGGAGGAAATTCTCGTAGGTCGCGGCCGCTCCGCTCGTCCAGATGGTCACGTACTCCACACCCAACTGCTGAACGAACTGCAAATCTTCCTCGCTCGGATCGCCCGGCAGCTGCACGGCAATCTTGATGCCCGGAGGATTCGGGTGCAGCGTCGCCGCAGCCCCATCCTCAGGACACGATACGAGTGCAGCCGCGCCAAGCGCCCCCGCCAGGACCGACTTCACGAATTCACGTCGGTCGGATGGATCCACAGCTTTGCGCGGACCCTCCCCATCTCGCTTGTTCCGGTTGGTTCTCGTCACAGCAAATCTCCCGCCTGGGTTCTCACCGCCGGGTGAGTTCTACCCGAGCGCGGCCCATTATTGCACACGCAACCCTCCGGATGTCACGCGTGGACTCAAGGCGGCAGGATGGAGAGGCGGTTAGTCGCTGGCGGAGATGCCGAGGGATTTCATCTTGCGGTAGAGGTGGCTGCGTTCGAGGCCCAGGACCTCGGCGGTGCGGCTGACGTTCCCCTGGTTTTCTTCGAGTTTGCGCAGGATGTAATCGCGCTCGTAAGCGGCGCGCGCCTCCTGCAAGGTGGCGGCGCCCGGCGAGGCGCCGGCGCGAGCCGCCGGCGGCCGCGCCCGGTCGTGATGCAGAGTGATGGGCAGGTGGCGGCGCTCGATCTTTTCGCCGGGAACCATGATGACCAGGCGCTCGATCAGGTTCTTCAACTCCCGCACGTTCCCCGGCCAGCGGTACTTGACCAGGACCTCGAGGGCCGCCTCGGAGAGGTTTTTGGGCCGGCGACCGTAAGCTTTGGCAAATTCTCCCAAGAAATGGCTGGCGAGCGCCGGAATGTCCTCGGGATGCTCGCGCAGCGCGGGGACGTAGAAGGGGATGACGTTGAGGCGGAAAAAGAGGTCTTCGCGGAAGTTGCCCTTTTGAATCTCCTCTTCCAAATGCTTGTTGGTGGCGGCGATCACCCGCACATCCACCGTCAGGTTGTTGCGCGAGCCCACGGGCGTGAAGCGCTGCTCTTCGATGACCCGCAGAACCTTGGACTGCGTACGCAGGCTCATGTCGCCCACTTCGTCAAGGAAAAGCGTCCCGCCATCCGCCTGCTCAAACTTCCCGGTCTTGTCTTCGAGCGCGCCGGTGAAGGAGCCCTTGATGTGGCCGAAGAGCTCGCTCTCGATCAGCTCTTCTGGAATGGCGGCGCAGTTCACCTCCACAAAAGCCTTGTCGGCGCGCGGGCTCATCAGGTGGAGGGCGTGGGCGACCAATTCCTTGCCCGTGCCGCTTTCGCCATAGATAAGCACCCGGCCGTTAGTGGGCGCGGCGAGCGCCAATTGCTGCCGCAGGGCTTTCATGGGCACGCTATCGCCGATGATGCGGTACTGTCCGTGTAAGACTTCGCGCAATTGGCGGTTCTCCGCGGCGAGCTCCAGCTGATCGAGCGCGTGCCGGAGAATGAGAAGGGTCTTGTCGACCGAAAGGGGTTTCTCGACGAAGTCAAACGCTCCGAGCTTGGTGGCGCGCACCGCGGTTTCAATCGTCCCGTGGCCGGAAATCATGATGACCAGGGGCGGGTCTTCGAGGGCACGCACCTTCTCCAGCGCCTGCAATCCATCCATCCCGGGCAGCCAGATGTCCAGCAGGACGACATCGCATTTCTTTTTGGCGAGGTAATCGAGGCAGGCCTCACCGCTCTCGACAGCTTCGACGCGATAGCCCTCGTCGCGCAGTACACTGCCGAGCGACTGGCGGATGCCCTCTTCGTCGTCCACAATCAAAATCGAATGGCGCATAGCCATCGAGGGTCACGAACCCTCAGTGGGGAATGACGGAGAGAATCGCGCGGCTCGGGCGTCCATCGCCCGGCGCCATTCCCGATTCACAACTCAGCATTGGTCCCCGCGCTCCGGTGCACCGGCAATTCAATAACAAAGCGCGTTCCGGTGGGCTGGTTTTCCTCCACGCGGATGATGCCATTGTGCTCAGCCACAATGCGGCTCACGATGGCCAGTCCCAGGCCGGTCCCGCGGCCCTTGGTTGAGAAGAAGGGGAGGAACAATTTCTCCTTCGCCTCCGGGGATATTCCCGGGCCGCTGTCGGCCACGATCAATTCCACCACATCCCTTTCCGAATCCAGCGCGGTTCGGACGGTGATAACCTTCAGGGCCGCGTGTTCCAGCGCCTCGGCGGCGTTGTCGATCAGGTTGATGACCACCCGTTTGAACTGATCCGGGTCGGCGGAAACGAGGGGGAGATTGGAGGCGAGTTCCCGTTGCAAGACAACTCCGTCCAGGCGGCCCTCGAAGACATCGAGCGCGTTTTCGACGATCAGGTTCAATCGCGACGGGACCGGTCGCGAGGCAGGAAAGCGCGCCAGGTCGGAAAACTCGTCCACCAGCTCTTTGAGGGACTCCACCTCGCGGCTGACCAGGGCGGCGCTTTCGGCCACCGCCTCGGCCAAGTCCTTCGACACGGTCCCGGATCCCGCCCGCTCCACCAGGCGGCGAATCCGGTCGCTCGAAAGCTGGATGGGCGTGAGAGGATTCTTGATTTCGTGCGCGATGCGCTGCGCGACCTCCTGCCAAGCCGTGGCTTTTTGGGCGCGCAGAAGTTCCGTGAGGTCTTCGAGCACCAACAGTGTACCGACGGTGCCGTGCAGCGCGCGGATGGAAGAGATGGTGAGCGCCACCGTGACGCGTCGCCCGCCCATCTCCAGGTCCATCTGCCGGCTGATGCTGCCCTGGCGGGCGGCCTGCCGAAACAGTCGCGTCACCGCGCGCCAATCGTCGGGGGCGAGCACCTCGGCGAGCGTGCGCGCCTTCCGAACTCTCTCCGGTCCGAACATGCGCTCGACCGCGGAATTGACTTGCGTGATTTGGCCTTGGCGATCGAGCAAAACCACTCCGCTCGGGATGTTCTGAAGGATTGTCTCCAGCGTGCCGGTGTGCGCTTCCAGTTCCCGGTTGGCGCCCTGCAGATCCCTGGCGGCCTGTTCGATGACCCGTCGATTCTCCTCAAGCTGGCCTGTCATGACATTGAACGACTGGATGAGGGTTCCCAGTTCGTCGTCGGCGCGCGCCGTCACGCGGAAGGCGAGGTTCCCGCGCGAAATCTCATGGGTGGCTTCCGCCAGGGCCTGAATGGGAACGGTCACCTGCTTGGAGAGGAACAAGGCAAACCAGGTCGCCACAAACAGAATGAGCAACGTCAGCAACCAGAGGATTGAAAGGTAGGTGCGCTTGACCCGGCGGCGTTCGCGACTCAAGTCATCGTATTTCTCGGCTTCCCGTTGAATCTCCTCGGCCATCTGTCGGACGTTGGTGGGAAGCCGGCGAGCGCTAACGATCGAGCCGAGCCTTCGGCCCGCGGGGCTGACGACCGGAGCAGCCGCCAGGAACAACTCCGACTGCCCATCCGACCAGCGGGTGGTGATTCCGCTCGCCGGAAGCTGCCCTCCCGGGAGGAGAGGAAAAAGGCGAGCCATCTCCGTCATGCTTGGACCGACGTGACCCGTCTGGGCCAGTGACCGTCCCTGGGCATCGATGCAGTAGGCCGACTCGAATGATAAATCCCTCC
>Ga0073934_10007908_pt1 | contig 14471 bp, 12 predicted proteins | sample LarsenN4metaG_FD_76834 | JGI IMG/M metagenome (GOLD analysis project Ga0073934, IMG submission 76834) | Hot spring sediment bacterial and archeal communities from British Columbia, Canada, to study Microbial Dark Matter (Phase II) - Larsen... ...
ACGCCGGCCAGCGACAGCGTCCCCGTCCCTGCGTCCCACGAGCCGACGATGCCCGCCTGGGGGGTGAACGCGAGCACGTCCTGCCCCGCCGCGTAGTTGGCCGTGATCTGCACCGTGCCACTCTGCAACGTCGGGGTGTCGACGTCGACGGCGACGAGCGACCCGTCGACTGCGACGGCCGGCGCGTTCTCGGTGTACGCCGCGCTGCCTCCTGACGTCGTGATCGAGGGTGCGTCGTTCGTGGCGGCTACGGTGACACCGCGGGTCGCACCCGCGCTCGGCGCCGCACCGTCGTCGACCGTCACGCTCACCGTGCGGGTCGCCGTCGCCGGGTTGTCGCTGCTGTTCTCGTAGGTGATCGATCGGATCGCGGTCTGGTAGTCGACGACCGGCGCCGACCCAGACAGCGTCATCGTCCCGCTCCCCGCATTCCAGCTTCCGGTGATGCCGAGCTGGTCGCTGAACGCGAGCACGTCCTCGCCGCTCGCGTAGTTGCCGGTGATCTGCAGCGTCGCACCCGTGAGGTTGGGGCTGTCGACGTCACCGATATTGGCGGCTGCATCGATCGCGACGGGCGCGCCGTTCTCGACGAACGCCGCGCTCCCGCTCGACAGGGCAACCGTCGGCGCGTCGTTGACCGCGACGATGGGGACGGTCGCGGTGGAAGCCGCCGAGTTGATCCCCGAGTTCGCGCCGTCGACCATCACGTAGTCGAACGACGCGTCGGTGTCGCGGTCGGCTGCGGGCGTGAACCGCAGGTCGACGGATCCACCCGCGAGGCTCAGGAGCGACCCACCGGTCCCGAGCCCGATCGCCGAGCCATCGGCCTGGGCGAGCGCCCCGCCGGTGATCGAGATGATGCGGACCTGGGTCGGCAGCGGCGCGCCGTCGACGTCGGCGACCGTCGGCGGCGTCAGCCTGATGTTCGCGGCACCGGGGACGCTGTCTTCGAGGACGTTGGCCGCGCCGCCTCCGGGATCGGTCACCGTCGTCGCGCCGCCCGGGCTCGGAGGGTCGTTGACGGCCGTCAGCGCGATGGCGCGCACGCCGCTGTCGCTGTTGCCCGGCGAGGTGGCCGTGAACGTCACCGTGCGAACCAGCGGGGCCGTTGGGTTCTCGCTCGTGTTCACGTAGGTGACGGAGCGCAGGGCCGTCTGGTAGTCGGCGGCGGTCGTCGTACCCGTCAACGTCAGCGTGCCGGTCCCCGGATCCCAACTGCCGGTGATCCCGAGCTGGTTGCCGAAGGCGAGGACGTCTTCGCCATTCACGTAGTTGCCCGTCACCTGCACGGTCGCGCCCGTCACGTTGTGGTCGAGATCCACGACCGTCAAACCGGGGTCGATCGGCGCCGCCGCGGCACCCTCGGTGTAGGCGAGCGAGCCCGCGCTGGTCGTGAGGTCGAGCGGGTCGTCGACCGCGGTGACGTCGAGGTCGCGCTCGGCGAACCCGCTTTCGGCGTTGACGTCGGTGACGACCACGCGTATCCGCCGCGGCGACGTATCGGGCGAGTCGCTCGTGTTCTGGTAAGTCACGCTGCGCAGCGCGGTCTGGTAGTTGGCAGCCGTCGCCGTGCCGGTGAGCGTCAAGATGCCCGAGCCCGGGTTCCACGCGCCGGTGATGCCGAGTTGGTCGCTGAACGCGAGCACGTCCTGCCCGTTCTGGTACCCGAGGTTCACGAGCACGGTCGCGCTGGCGATGTCGTCGGCCTCGGGCTCGTTGACGGTCAGGCCGGTGTCGATCGGCGTCGCCGCCGCGTTCTCGGTGTACGCGAGCGCCGACCCGGTCATCGAGACCGCGGGCGGTGCCGCGGCACCCTCGGCGGCCATGAGCAGGTAGAGGCCTCCCGCGATCAGCAGGAAGGGGCCGAGGCGGCGGCGCACCGTCGAGGCGCGCGCGACGCCGCGGCGCGCCCGCGCCAGCACCCGTTGCACGAATGCTGATCGGCAAATTCGGCCGTCAGTCCAGCAGCGACACCACCGGCAGCGCCTGGCCGGCGCGGCAGGTCACCATGATGGCGACGCCCGCCCGGCGGACGGGTCGCACGAGTCGGTCCCAGGCGATGAGGCCGTCGGAGCCGGCGAACGAGGCGGCTCCCCCGGTGGCGGCGACCGGGGCGACCGCCGCCACGACCGCGACGGCAGCGAAGATCACGGCGCGAGCCGTTCGCGCACCCACCCGCCCGTGGGGTCCCGGCGGTACCGGACGCGGTCGTGCAGGCGGTCGTCGCGGTGCTGCCAGAACTCGACGTCGTCGAACGCCACGACGTACCCACCCCAGAACGGCGGAAGCGGCGGCTCGACGCGCGCGAAGCGTTCGGTTACCTCGGCAACGCGCGCGGCCAGCTCTTCGCTGCTCACCGGCGCGCTCTGCGGCGACGCCCACGCGCCGATCCGATGCCCCCGTGGGCGCGTGTGCCAGTAGCGCTGGGCTTCGTCGTCGGCGACCCGGCCGACCGGTCCGACGACGCGAACCTGCCGCCCGATCTCGCGCCAGTGCCAGACGAGCGCCGCCACGGGGTTCTGCGCGAGCTGCACCGCCTTCGCGCTTTCGAGGTTGGTGTAGAAGCGCACGCCGGCATCGTCGACGCCGCGCAGGAGGACGGTGCGCGCCGAAGGAGTGCCGTCGCGCGATGCCGTCGCGAGTGTCATGGCGTCGGGCTGGCGCACCTCGGCGGCGATTGCCTCGTCGTACCAGCGCCGGAACTGGACGACCGGATCGGGGGCGGCGGACGCGGGATCGAGGTGCAAGACTTGCGCCATGGCGTTCCATCATGTCGCAATCGCCACCCGCGACCTGGTCGCGACCCACCACTTCTACACCGACGTGATGGGCTTCGACCTCGTGCGCGTCGAGGCGGTTCCACTCGAGCAGGAACCCGGCTGGGCGCGCCATGTGTTCTACGACACCGGGAACGGCGAGATGCTGGCCGTCTGGGACATCCATGACGACTCGATCGGTGACTACCGGACGGACATCTCGACGGGGCTCGGGCTCCCCGTGTTCATCAACCACATCGCGTTCGCAGCCCGCGACCTCGCCGATCTCGACGCACGCAAGAACCGGTGGCTCGCGCACGGGCACGACGTCATGCGCGCCGACCACGGCTGGTGCACCTCGGTCTACGCCGTGGACCCCAACGGCATCCTGGTGGAGTTCTGCGCGACGACGCGCAGCTTCACGGCCGACGACCACCGGGAGGCACTGGAGCTGCTCTCGGCGCAAGAGCCGAAGATCGCGACACCGCCACCGCCCGAGTTCTTCCGGGCCGCGCCCGTCGCCTGATCGCGCCTGGGCGACGCGGCCGGGCGTCCTCTACGGTGCCACGCCGAGAGCGACGCACGAGGCCGGAGGAGCCATGGATTTCGCACCGAGCGCACGGTCGGACGAGCTGCGGTCCGAGCTGATCGAGTTCGACCACGACCTCGTCCGTCCCGCGGAGCCGATCTACCGCGCGCAACGCATCGATTCCGGCGATCCCCACTTCCCGCCGCCTGTGATGGAGGAGCTGAAGACCGAGGCACGCAAGCGGGGGCTCTGGAACCTCTTCATGCCCGACATGGAGTACGGGGTGGGGCTCACGAACGTCGACTACGCACCGCTCTGCGAGGTGATGGGATCGTCACCGTTGCTCGCAGAAGCGACCAACTGCGCGGCTCCCGACACAGGGAACATGGAGATTCTCGCCCAGTTCGGAACGCCGCTGCAGCAGGAGCAGTGGCTGCAGCCGCTGCTCGACGGTGAGATCCGCTCGTGCTTCGCGATGACGGAGCCGTGGGTCGCGTCGTCCAACGCGCTCAACATCTCGAGCCGGATCGAACGCGACGGCAGCGACTACGTCGTCAACGGGCACAAGTGGTTCACGAGTGGTGCGCTCGACCCGCGCTGCAAAGTCGCGATCTTCATGGGCGTGACCGACCCGGACGCCGACCCGTACCACCGCCAGTCGATGATCCTCGTCCCGATGGACGCTCCGGGGGTGACGGTCGCGCGGGGACTTCCCGTCTTCGGACACTCCGAAGGCGGCGGTCACGGGGAGACCGTGTGGGAGAACGTGCGCGTGCCGGCCGAAAACCTCCTCGGCGACGAGGGCGCGGGATTCGCGATCGCCCAGGCGCGCCTCGGGCCGGGCCGCATCCATCACTGCATGCGCGCAATCGGGCTCGCCGAACGCGCGTTGGCGCTGATGTGCGAGCGCGCGCAGTCCCGCGTCGCGTGGGGCCGGCCGCTCGCCGACGAGGGCGTCGTGCGCGAGCGGATCGCAGAGTCGCGCATGCAGATCGAGCAGGCCCGCCTGCTCACCCTGAAGGCAGCGTGGATGATGGACACCGTCGGCAAGAAGCACGCCCGCGCCGAGATCGCCGCCATCAAGGTGGTCGCAGCGCGCGTCGCGACCGACGTCATCGACCGGGCGATCCAACTGTTCGGGGGCGCCGGCGTGACGGACGACTGGCCGCTCGCCTCGATGTACGCGCACGCCCGGACCCTGCACCTCGTCGACGGCCCCGACGAGGTCCACATCCGCCAGATCGCCCGGACCGAGCTCGCGAAGTACGAGCATCTCCGCCCGTGAAAGTTCGGGTTGGGTACGGCCTCGGGAACCTTCGGCCGCTCGACGGCGAGCGCCTGGGAGCCCTCGCCGAAGCGCTCGAGCGTCACGGCTACGACTCCTTGTGGCTGTCCGAACGGGTGAGCGGGCCCGCACCCGACCCGGTGTTGGCCTTGACGTTCGCGGCCGCACGCACGACACGCATCAAACTCGGCACGAGCGTCTCGGTGCTTCCGGGGCGAAGCCCGGCGCTGGTCGCCAAGGAGTGGGCGACGCTCGACGTGCTGTCGGGTGGACGGGCGCTTCCCGCGTTCGGCCTCGGCATCGTCCATCCCGTCGAGCAGCAGGCGTTCGGCGTCGCGCGCGGCGATCGCGCCGCGATCTTCGACGAGGCGCTGCCGCTGCTGCGGCGCTTGTGGGCCGAGGACGCCGTCGACCATTCCGGCACGTGGTTCCGGTACGAGGCGATGACCGTGTTGCCCAAGCCGACGCACCGCCTCGACGTGTGGCTGGGCGGGCGGGCGGCGTCGGAGCTGCGCCGCGTCGGCCGGCTCGGCGACGGGTGGCTCGCGTCGTTCACGACACCACGGCAGTGCGCCGACGCCCGCATCGAGATCGAGCGGGTGGCTGCGGCCGCGGGGCGTGCGATCGACCCCGAGCACTTCGGCGTGATGGTCCTCTACACGCACGATGAGCTGCCGCCGCAGTTCCGCGACGTCCTCGCTGCCCGCAACCCGAACGCGAACCCCGACGACCTCGTCGCGCGCGGCTGGCCCGAGCTGCGGTCGTTGTGCGAGCGCTACGTCGACGTCGGCTTCTCGAAGTTGGTGCTCGTGCCGCTCAGCGAACCGAAGGATTGGGACGCCGAGCTCGCGACCGGCGCCGGTGAGGTGCTCACGCTCCAGACCTGACGCATCAGCGGCGCAGGGAGTCCAGGGGGTTGACGGGCACGCCGAGAACGCGGACCTCGAAGTGGAGGTGCGGCCCGGTCGCGAGCCCGGTCGCGCCGACGAGCGCGACGGTCTGCCCGGTCTCGACGCGCTGGCCCGCGATGACCGAGAGGGACGACGCGTGCGCGTAGAGCGTGGCGTACTGGTTGCCGTGATCGACGATGATCGTGTTGCCGTAGCCGTCGCGCACGCCGGCGAACGCCACGACGCCCGGTGCGGCCGCCTTGATCGGAGCTCCGTGCCCCGCGCTCATGTCGACGCCGTTGTGCATGCGGCTGGTGCCGAGCACGGGGTGGACGCGCGGGCCGAAGCCGCTCGTCACCGCGCCGGGAACCGGTCGGGCGGCCGAGAACGACGCGGCGCGTACCTGCCCGCGCTGCCGGGCCGCGAGGAGCTCGGTGATCGCGTTCGAGGACGCCTGGAGGGTCGCCAGCTCGGCTGCGAACTGGTCCTTGCGCGCACGGATCGATTCGACGAGCGCGCGCTCTCGTTGCTCCTCGATCGCGACGGCTTCGCGCTCACGCGCGTGGGTGGCGCGCAGGTTCGCGAGCTGGGTCCGCTCGTCCTCCGCGGCGCGACGCGCGGCCTCGGCCTCGGAACGCTGCCGCTCGACGGCCGCTTCGAGCTGCTCGATGGTCTCCTTCAGCCCCGCGAGCTCGTCGACCTCCGCCCATCGCACCGACGACACGCGGCTGAGATAGAGCGCGCCCACGTACGCGTCGCGCACGCTGTCAGCCTCCACGAGGCCCACCTGCACGGGCGGGCCGCCGACCCGGCTGACGTACAGGTCGGCCGCCGACTGCTCGGCGCGCCCGCGCGCGTCGTCGAGCTGTCGCGACGTCCTGGCGATCTCCCGGTCGAGCTGGGAGATCGCGGCGAGCAGTCGATCGACCTCCGCTCGGTGCGCCGCGACGGCCGCCTCGGCCGCCGTGATCTGCGCGTCCAGCGCCGCGAGCGAGGCGTCGAGCTCGGCGCGCCGGGACCGGATGGTCGCGAGCTCGCGCAGCGCGGCGGCTTCCTCCGCGGATGCCTCGCCGATCGCCTGCTCGAGGTCACGGATGCGGTCGGCACTGGGCGGCGCGGGCCCGGCCGCGGGAACCGGCGCGACCGAGGTCAGCATGATCCCGAGCGCTCCGACCAGCGCGGAGGCGGCCCGCCGCGTCGGCCTCATTCCTCGGATCGTACGCAACACTGCCCACACCAGCAACGGGAGACGGCACCAGCCAACTCTCCATCGGCAGGCCGGACGAGCGCTCCAGCGCCCGGTGGCTCAGGCGTCGAGGAAGCGGCGCAGCCCGATCGCCGAAGCCACCACGCCGATGGCGGCCCCGATGACCAGCACCAGGATGCCGATGCCGATGGCGTCGCCGTTGGTCAGGTAGAAGTCGCGAAAGAGGCTGTCGGTGCTGCGATCGAGGTGGCTCGAGAGCACCACCTTCAGGGCGTAGACGAGCCCGACCGCGAAGCCGGCCCCGATCGCACCCTGCACGAGCCCCTCGGCCATGAACGGGATGCGAACGAAGGAGTTCGACGCCCCGACGAGCTTCATCACCTCGATCTCGCGCCGCCGGGCGAACGTCGCCAACCGGATCGTGTTCATGATCAGGAACGACGACGACGCGAGCAGGATCACGGCCATCCCGATGAACGTCCATCGCACCCAGCGCGTGATCCCGAGGATGCGGTCGATGATCTCCTGCGCGGTGACGACCTTCTTCACGCCGGGTTTCGACTCGAACCCGTCGGCGAGCACCTCGGTGTCCTCGACGTCGGTCGGGACGACACGGTACGAAGGCGGCAGGATGTCGGGCGTCGTGTTCTCGACGAGCGCGGGCTCGTCCTCGAAGATCCGCTTGAACTCCTCGTACGCGTCCTGCTTCGTGAGGTACTCGTAGCTCTCGACGGCACCGCTCGCGCGCAACGCGTCGAGCTCCTCGCGCACGTCGGTGATCTGCGTGTCGGGCGCATCGGGATCCATGAAGATCTCGAACTTCACTTCCTTCCACCGGCTCGTGCCGTGGTCGACGAGGCGCTGGAACAGCAGGATGCCGCCGAACAGGAACAGCGACACCGCGACCGTGAGGATGCCGGCGATCGTCATGAGGAGGTTCCGGCGCAGCGAGATGAGCGTCTCGCGTACGAAGTAGCTCAAGCGTGACATCGATCAGCTCCCGACGCCGTACACGCCCCGCGCTTGGTCGCGCACGAGTGAACCATGGTCGAGCTCGAGCACGCGCCGCCGCATGGCATCGACGATGCGTTCGTCGTGCGTCGCCATCACGACGGTCGTCCCCGTGCGGTTGATGCGATCGAGGAGACGCATGATGCCCACCGTCGTCGCAGGGTCGAGGTTGCCCGTCGGTTCGTCGGCGAGCAGGATCAGCGGCCGGTTGACGAACGCCCGCGCGATCGAGACGCGCTGCTGCTCGCCGCCCGACAGCTCGGTCGGGAAGTTGTCGGCCTTCGACGTGAGGCCGACGAGGTCGAGGATCTGCGGGACCTGCGTGCTCACGATGCTGCGCGGCCGACCGATCACCTCGAGCGCGAACGCGACGTTCTCGTACACGGTCTTGTTGGGCAGCAGCTTGAAGTCCTGGAAGACGCACCCGATGTTGCGGCGCAGCTGCGGCACCTTCCACGAACCGAGGCGCGCGATGTCGCGGCCCGCGACGAGTACGCGGCCCGACGTCGCGACCTCGTCGCGCAGCAGCAGCTTGAGGAAGGTCGACTTCCCGGAGCCCGATGGCCCGACGAGGAAGACGAACTCGCCCTTGCCGATCTCGAGCGAGAGATCCCTGAGCGCGACGACGTCGCCCTTGTACGCCTTGGTGACGTTCTCGAAACGAATCATGGCAGGCGAAGCGAGGATAGCAGGAGGCCCCGTGTCCGCCCCGGAACGGTCCGCACCAGGCTACCCGCCGTCACCGCGGCGTCGCCACTGCAGGTATGCCTCGATGAAGGGCTGGAGCTCGCCGTCGAGCACCGCCTGCACGTTCCCCGTCTCGTGCCGGGTGCGCTCGTCCTTCACGAGCTGGTAGGGCGCGAGCGTGTAGGTGCGGATCTGGTTGCCGAACGCGACCTCGCGCTTCTCCCCGGACAGCGCGTCGAGCTCCTGCTGACGCAGCTCGCGGTAGTGCGCGGCCAAGCGGGCCGCGAGGATCTGCATGGCCTTCGCCTTGTTCTGGAGCTGTGAGCGCTCGTTCTGGCACGAGACGACGATGCCCGTCGGCAGGTGCGTGATCCGCACGGCCGAGTCGGTGACGTTGACGTGCTGCCCGCCGGCGCCCGAGGAACGATAGGTGTCGATGCGCAGGTCGTTGGCGTCGATCTCGGGCGCCTCGGCCTCCTCGATCGCGGGGTCGCAGTCGAACGCGGCGAACGCGGTCTGCCGGCGAGCGTTCGCGTCGAACGGCGAGATGCGGATCAGACGGTGGACGCCGCGCTCGCCGGTCAGCATGCCGTACGCGTACCTGCCCTTGACGATGAACGTCGCCGACGTGATACCGGCCTCCTGGCCTTCCTGGACGTCGTCGACCTCGACGTCGAAGCCCTGGAGCTGCGCCCAGCGCGTGTACATCCGCAGGAGCATCTCGGCCCAGTCCTGCGCGTCGGTGCCGCCGGCGCCCGATTGGATCGCGCACACCGCGTCGCGCTCGTCGTGCTCGCCGCTGAACAGCGCACGCAGCTCCAACTGCGAGAGATCGGCGCGCACCTTCGCGATCGCCTCCTCGATCTCCGGTTCGAGCGACTCGTCGCCTTCCTCGCGCGCGAGCTCGAAGAGCGTTTCCGCGTCCGACACCCGCCGGTCGAACCCTTCGACGAGATCGATGTCGTCGCGCACGCGCGCGAGCTCCGTCGTGACGCGCCGACCGTCGTCGGGATCGTTCCAGAGCTCGGGATCGGCCGCCTGCTCCTCGAGGTCCGCCAGCCGCTTGCGCGCGTCGTCGACTCGCAGGTAGCCGCGCGCGTCCTCGACGCGGCGCGCGAGGTCGGCAAGCTCCTCGGAGAAGTCGCGCATTCACGCGCGCCCGTGACAGAGCTTGTACTTCTTCCCGCTGCCGCAGAAGCACGGATCGTTGCGCCCGGGCGTCTTGTCGACCTTGACCGGCTGCTGGGGCTCGGGGGCGCTGCGCCGGGCGGGCGCGGCCGTCGCCTGGGCCGTCGCAGCCGCCGCGACCGGGGCGGGGACCGGGGCAGCCCCGTCGGCGGTCGCAACCGCGGTCCGGATCGCGCCCGAGCCCTGCACCGGCTCGTCGGGGGCGCTGTAGCGCACGTTGGCAAGCTGCTGGGAAGGCTTTTCGTCGACGACCACCTGGAGGTGGAACACGTAGCGCACGAAGTCGTCCTCGATGCGGCCCATCATCGCCTCGAACATGTCGAAGCCCTCGCGCTGCCACTCGGCGAGCGGGTCGCGCTGGCCCATCGCGCGCAGGTTGATGCCCTCCTGGAGATAGTCCATCTCGTAGAGGTGCTCACGCCAGTGCTGGTCGAGCACCGACAACATCACGCGGCGCTCGATGTCGCGCAGGGTGTCGGTGCCGATCTGCGCTTCCTTCGCCTCGTACAGCTCGAGTGCGTCGTCGTACAGCGCCTGCTCGAGCGCGTCGCGCGACGGGAGGTCGTTCACCTGCTCGGCGGTCAGGCGCGTCGGGAAGTAGGTCTTGGCCGCGGTGAGCAGATCGTCGACGTTCCATTCCTCGACCCAGTCGCCCTCACAGTGCGTGTCGACGAGCCGTCTGATGGCGTTCTCGATCGCTTCGAGCGCCTCCTCGCGCAGATCCTGGCCGTCGAGCACCTCCTGGCGCCGGCGGTAGATGACCTTGCGCTGCTCGTTCATCACCTCGTCGTACTTGAGCACGTTCTTGCGGATCTCGAAGTTGCGGTCCTCGACGGTGCGCTGCGCGCGCTCGACGGCCTTGCTCACCATCTTCGACTCGAGCGGGACGTCGTCGGGGAACGACGCGCCCATGACCCGCTGCATCAGGCCGGTGGCGAACAGCCGCATCAGGTCGTCCTCGAGCGACAGGTAGAAGCGGCTCTCGCCTGGGTCGCCCTGGCGCCCCGACCGGCCGCGGAGCTGGTTGTCGATGCGGCGCGACTCGTGGCGCTCGGTCCCGAGCACGTACAGCCCGCCGAGCTCGCGGACCTTCTCGCCTTCGCGCCGGCATTCCTCCTGGAACCCCGGCAGCAGCTCGGCGAAGCGCGCCTGGTACTCGTCGGTCCCCGGCTCGAGACCCTCGCGGACGCACTCGCGGCGCGTGAGACCGTCGGGGTTGCCGCCGAGAAGGATGTCGACGCCGCGGCCCGCCATGTTGGTCGCGACGGTCACCGCGTGGAGTTTGCCCGCTTGGGTGATGATCTCCGCTTCCCGCTCGTGTTGCTTGGCGTTCAGCACCTCGTGCGGGATCCCCCGCTTCTGCAGCTCGCGCGAGAGCTTCTCGGACTTCTCGACCGAGATCGTGCCGACGAGCACGGGCTGGCCCGTCGCGTGCCGTTCGACGATGTCGTCGACCGCGGAGGTGAACTTGCCGTCCTCGCCCTTGTAGATGAGGTCGGGCTTGTCGTCGCGGACCATCGGGCGGTTCGTGGGGATCGAGACGACCGCCAGGTCGTAGGTGTGCGCGAACTCGCCCGCCTCGGTCGAGGCGGTACCGGTCATGCCGGCGAGCTTCTCGTACATGCGAAAGTAGTTCTGGAGGGTGACGGTCGCGAGCGTCTGGTTCTCTTCTTTGATCTTGACGCCTTCCTTCGCCTCGACGGCCTGGTGCAATCCTTCGCTCCAGCGGCGCCCTTCGAGGATGCGGCCCGTGAACTCGTCGACGATCTTCACCTCACCGTCCGAGACGATGTAGTCGACGTCGCGCTTGAAGAGCTCCTTGGCGCGCAGCGCCTGCTGGAGCTGGTGCACGAAATTCTGGTTGACGTGCTCGTAGAGGTTCTCGACACCGAGCGCGTCCTCGACGCGCCCGATGCCTTCCTCCGTGGGGACGACCGTGCGCTTCGCCTCGTCGACCTCGTAGTCGCGCTCGCGCTGCAGTCCGCGCACGATGCGGGCGAACTGGTAGTAGAGATCCGCCGCATCGGTTGCGCGTCCGGAGATGATCAGCGGCGTACGTGCCTCGTCGATGAGGATCGAGTCGATCTCGTCGACGATCGCGTAGTAGTGCGGTTTCACTTCCTTCGGGCGGTGGCCGCGCTGCACCTGCTGCTCGATGCGACTCACCATGTTGTCGCGGAGGTAGTCGAAGCCGAACTCGTTGTTGGTGCCGTAGGTGATGTCGCAGTCGTACTGGCGTCGCTTCTCGTCGGGCGTCGAGCGATCGGGCACGACCGTCCCGACCGTCAGGCCGAGGAACCGGTGCACTCGACCCATCCACTCGGCGTCGCGGCGCGCGAGGTAGTCGTTGACCGTCACGAGGTGCACACCGCGGCCAACCAGCGCGTTGAGGTACGAGGGCAGGGTCGCGACGAGCGTCTTGCCCTCACCGGTCTTCATCTCGGAAACCCACCCGAAGTGGAGCCCCGCGCCACCCATCACCTGCACGTCGAAGTGCCGCTGGCCGAGAACCCGACGGGCGGCCTCGCGGACGACCGCGAACGCTTCGGGGAGCAGCTCGTCGAGATCTTCTCCTCGAGCGAGGCGCTCCCTGAACTCCACGGTCTTGGCCGCGAGCCCGTCGTCGGAGAGCCGCTCGATCTCGGGCTCGAGCGCGTTCACCTCCGGGACGATCGCCTCGAGCGCCTTCAGACGCTTGCCCTCGCCCGCGTGGAGCAACCTGTTGAACAGACCCATGCGGTCGGCCAGCGTACCGGCCGCTCGGCGCCCCGCCGGCGCAGCTCCCGCAGCCGGGGCCGGCCGCCCCGCGCCGCTCAGCCCGCGTCGATGAGCTTCTCGCGGATCGCGTACATGGCAGCCTCCATCCGCGACCGCAGCTGGAGCTTCTCCAAGATGTTGCGCACGTGGTTCTTCACGGTGTTCTCCGCGATGACCAGGTCGGCCGCGATCTCCTTGTTCGACATGCCGCGCGCGACGAGCCGCAGTACTTCCAGTTCGCGGTCGGTCAGCCGCGGTGAGCCGCCGTGCTGGTCTTCCACGCGCCGCGACAGCACGTTGAACTCCGAGAGGAGCTTCGAAGCCATCGACGGAGAGATGAGGCTGTGCCCTCGGTGCACCGCCCGCACGGCCTCTGCGACCTCCTCGATCGACACTTCCTTGAGCAGGTAGCCGTTCGCACCGGCACGCACCGCGCCGAAGAGGTCGTCTTCCTCTTCGGAGACCGTCAGCATCACGACCTTCACCGCCGGCTGCGCCGCGCGGATGCGGCGCGCCGCTTCGATGCCGCCCATCGCCGGCATGCGCACGTCCATGAGCACGACGTCGGGTGCGAGCTGCTCGGCCTGCTCGACCGCCTCGACGCCGTCGGTCGCCTCGCCGACGATGTCGATGTCGGGCTCGGTCGCGAGCACGAGCTCGAGGCCGCGCCTGAACAGGGCGTGATCGTCCGCGATCAGCACGCGAATGTGCTCGGTCTGGTCTTCGCCGTTCGCCATGTTGTTGCCCGACCCCGCGAGTGTCGTGGTTCAGCCGTCGTTCACCCCGACGCCTCGATCATTCCCAAGTGACCGTCGCGCCTCCGGTAGAGCACCGCCGCCCGGCCTGTGCCGGGCATCGTGAACAGGAAGAAGTCGTGACCGAGCAACTCCATCTGGAGCGCTGCTTCCTCCGGGTCCATCGGCTTGACGGTGATCTGCTTCGTCTTGACGATCGGGAACGGGTCGGGCTCGGGTTCGGCGGTCGCGTCGGGCACCGGACCGCTGTTCTCCCTCCCGGCTCGCGCCGTGTTTCGGCGATGGACGCGCCGCTCGTGCAGCCGCCGCATCTGCTCCTCGACCTTGTCGAGCGCGATGTCGAGTGCCGCGTAGTGATCGGCCGCCGCCGCGTGTCCCTTCACCAGGTGCTTGTTGACGTGGACGAGGATCTCGCACTGGTGCGAGTCGGCCGCGCGCCGGGTTGCGTGCTCCGAGAAGTCGACGTCGACACGCCGGACATCCTTCGCGTACTTGGAGATCCGGTCGAGCTTCTCGAGCGCGTGCGCGCGGAGCTGCGGAGGTACGTCGACGTGCTTGCCGAATACGACGACGTCCACGTCAGTCGTCGCTGCTGACCTGTGTCCGCATCACGGGCGAGTATACGCACCGGGTGCTTCGGCGGCTGCTATCCGTGGCGGATCGTGCGCGCGGCCGTAGCGACCGCTACGAAACCGGCACCCGCACGGCGCAGGGCGCGCGCCGCCGCGCTCGCTGTCGCGCCGGTTGTCACCACGTCGTCGACGAGCAGCACCGACGGTGGCGCGCTTCCCGCGGGGATCAGCCGCGGCCCGGCCCGCCGCTCGGCCGCGCCGCGACCCGTCTGCGCGGGGCCCGGCGCGCGCGCCAAGAGGCGGCGAACGGGCAGGTCACGTCGGCGTCCGACCGCGCGCGCCAGCAGCTGCGCGTGGTCGAAGCCGCGTGCCCGCGTCCGGGCCGCGCTCGCCGGTGCCCAGGTCACGACGTCGAACTCGCACCACTCGGGGAACACGCCGTCGATTCCACGCGCGAGCCATGACACAACGGCTCGATGGTCCCGGTACTTCGCGCGCGCGATCGCCTCGCGGACGGCCCCTTCGTACACGTACGCCGCGCCGATCCAGTCGGCGCCGGGCGGGCACGGCCCGGCGGGCGCGGGACGAGCCGTCGCCGCGCACCCCGCGCAGACGGCAACGCCCGGCGACCCGCACGCGACGCACGTCGCCGGGAGGACGGCATCGAGGAGATCCGCGAGCACGCGCCGCACGCGCGCAGGCTACGAACCGAGTGAGACACCGGCGGCTCGCCGCACCGCCGCAGGAAGCGAGCGGCGGTAGGGCGGGCGCGCGATCCCGGCCTCGGTGATGATGCCGGTGACCAAACGGGCGGGCGTGACGTCGAACGCGGGG
>Ga0073934_10007909_pt1 | contig 14470 bp, 10 predicted proteins | sample LarsenN4metaG_FD_76834 | JGI IMG/M metagenome (GOLD analysis project Ga0073934, IMG submission 76834) | Hot spring sediment bacterial and archeal communities from British Columbia, Canada, to study Microbial Dark Matter (Phase II) - Larsen... ...
GACCGCGTGCCCGCCCGCACCAAAGCCTGCAACGACAGCCGAGCCTCGTCCGTGAGGCAAACCACATGTTCCTTCATGAAGCGTCATGTAACACATGACTCATCTTTCGGGAAGACGTACTAGGATTTCTGGCGGCCACGATTCAGAATCCCTGTGTAACAGTAGCCCGGCGGGCACGTAGCTGGAGGCCAACAAGGAGAAACCCATGCCGTCCCTTCATCGACTCGCCGGCCGTGTGGCCGTCGGGGTTGTGCTCTGTGTCACAGTGCCCGTTCTGTGCGCCGATTCACCGGCGACAACGACCGCCGCCCGCTTCGACGGGTTGGGGCAGCACACGCGACCGATCTCCACGCGCTCGGCCGAGGCCCAGCAGTTCTTCGACCAGGGGCTGGCGTTCCTGTTCGGATTCAATCACGACGAGGCGATCCGCTCGTTCCGGCAGGCGGCGGCGCTCGACCCAGAGTGCCCGATGCCGCATTGGGCCATCGCGCTCGCGAACGGCCCGAACATCAACTATCCCCTCGTCGATGAGGCCCACGGCAAAGCCGCGTGGGAAGCGCTGACGAAAGCCCGTGAACTGGCCCCTCAAGGCACGCCGCAGGAGCAGGAACTGATCGCAGCGCTGTCCACGCGCTACGCGATGCCGCAGCCGGAGGACCGCAAGCCGCTCGACGAAGCCTATGCCGAGGCGATGCGGAGTCTGTGGGTGAAGTATCCGGCCGACGCGGACATCGGCGCCCTGTACGCCGAGGCGCTGATGGACCTGCGGCCGTGGGACCAATGGACGAAGGCGGGCGAACCGCAGGCCGGCACGGTGGACGTGCTGGCCACGCTGGAGGCAGTGCTCGCGCGGTCGCCGCACCATCCGCTGGCGCTGCACCTTTACATCCACGCGGTGGAGGCCTCGCCGCATCCCGAGTTTGCCGCATCGGCTGCCGACCGGTTGCGCGACCTGCAGCCGGGATTGGGACACATGGTGCACATGCCCTCGCACATCGACGTGCGTCTGGGCCGCTGGCAGCAGGCGATCATCGCCAACGAGAAGGCGGTGAAGGCCGACGCCGCGTACCGGCTGAAGCAACCGGACCAGGGTTTCTACCGGGGCTACATGGCCCACAACCATCACATGCTGGCGTTTGCCGCGATGATGCAGGGCCAGGAAAACCTGGCGACGAACGCCATTCGCAGCATGATGGCTGAAATCCCCGAGGACTGGCTGAAGGCCAACGCGGCAATGGTCGACGGCCAGTTTGCCATGCCCTATGAGCTGCACCTGCGGTTTGGCCGCTGGGATGCCATGCTCGCCGAACCGAAGCCGGCCGAGAATCTGCCCATCGCCCGGGCCGTGCGGCTGTACGCCCGCGGCGTGGCCTATGCGGCCAAGAAGCAGATTCCCGAGGCGAAAGCCGAGCAGGCCAAGTTCCTCGCCGCGAAGGCGCTGTTGCCGGAAGGAGCGATGTTCGTGCTCAACCCCGCCAGCGACGTGCTGGCCATCGCCGAGCGAATGCTCGCCGGCGAGATTCTGTACCGCGAAGGCCGCACGGAAGACGCGCTGGCCGCGCTCCGCGACGCCGTCGAGCGGGAGGACGCGCTGCGGTACATCGAGCCGCCGGACTGGATTCAACCGGTCCGACACGCGCTGGGAGCGACGCTGCTGGATGCCGGCCGCGCCGCCGAGGCCGAGGTGGTCTATCGGGCCGATCTGGTCAAGCACCCGGAGAACGGCTGGTCGCTGTACGGCTTGTCGCGCTCGCTGCGGAAGCTCAAGCGGCACGACGAGGCGGCCGAGGTCGAAGCCCGCTTTCAGAAGGCCTGGCGTTACGCCGACGTGAAGCTCAACTCGTCCTGCTTCTGCCTGCCGCGGGAGGAGTGAACGGCGTGTCGGGGACGAGTCCAAGGGGCGGGAGCCCCGCGGCTTCCGGCCCCGTGGGTCAATACTCCCACGACGCCAGTCCGCCGGTCAGGAACCGCTCGGTGGTGAACAGGTCATTGTCCGAGTCAAAGCGGTCGTACTGGGCCACCAGCGCCAGCGAGAAACCGTGGTTGAGGTACTTGCGGAGCTCGCCGCCGGCCCGCCAGATGCGGGTGTTCCGCGAGGGTTCCAGGGTAAAGTCGTAGTAGTCGCGGTAGGTGAAGCCCCCGCGGAGCGTCAACTGCACCCGTTTGGGCAGCACCAGAATGTGCTGGCCGTACACGCTGCCGGCGACATACCGGTACGTGCTGCCCACGGTGTCGGCGTTCTGAAAATCGACCCCCAGCCGCCACAGCCGGAACATCGACTGCGGCCGGGTGAAGTCGTGCACCACGCCCAGCGTGTTCGACCATCCGTCCTGGGACGTGAGCTCGGGACTCACGCCGTCGTTGAGGATGTGGTTGTTGTCGATCGACCAGTAGGCCGTCGAGGTGTGCGCGGGAGTCCAGACCGAACCCAGCGAGGCGACGAGCGTATGCCGGTTGCCGAACGTGTCGCCGTCGAATTCGTCGTGGGTGAACAGATACGACAGTCGCGGTTTGAGCCGGCGTTCCCCCCAGTCGAGGCAGCCCTCGACAAATCCGCCCGGGCGGTAGCTCTGCAGGTTGTACCGCTGGAAGCTGCCCTCATTGAGCGTGAAGTCGCTGTCAAAGATCGGTCCGAACCGCAGCCGTTCATGGTCGAGGATGTACCACTTGATGGTCGCCGAGGCCAGACCCTGCGCGCTCGACAAACCATCGGTCGCCAGTTCCCGGCTGGACGGTGCCAGCCCGACGTTGCTGTTGTACTGGCTCCCCAGGTCGAGGCGGATCGAGATCCGGTCATTCCAGACGAAATCGTCCGCGGGATCGGCCAGCAGCGGATCGAGATCCGAACCGTCGAACGTGCGGATCTGGTAGTTGGTGGGCAGAACCTCTGAACCGGCCGGCAGCGTCGCCAGGAGGTCCAGCGACATCACGGCATACTCGCTGTCCGGCGCCAGCTCCAGCACCATCTGCACCGCCGCGTGAGCCTCGGCATAGTCCCCAAGCCGGGCCGCCGCCTGGGCCAGTCCGTAATACGCGGCGACGCTGTGACGATCCTGCTGAAGCGTGGCCCGGAAGGCGTCGCGAGCGCCGGCCCAATCCTCGCTCTGAAGCCGCAGTTGTCCCAGCATCCGCCACGCCGAGGCGTCCTGCGGATTGCGATCCAGGCGCTGCTTCAGCGAGCGCTCCAGCTCGTCGGATAAGAGTTCTGGTTGCGCCCAGGCCGGCGCGCAAAGGCAGACCAGACACCAAACGGTCAAAAGCCGGGCCATATCGTTCGGCTCCGACGCAGCACTTGAATTCAGGCTGCCGGATGAGGTGTGGCGGCGATGCACCGTCCGAACGCAGGTCCGGGAACCGCCAGCCGCAGTCAAGATGCGGCGACTTATAAGCCGATAATTCGTTACCGTCGATAGAGTCTGCCCAACCATCAGGGTTGCGACCTCGCTTTGTGGGGGTGTGCCGGCGGTTGGACGTTCCGAATCGGCAGAAATCCGCCATTCCCGCCCAGAGACGACCAGATTCGAGCTGGCCGCCGCCCCGAACCGGCGGAGTTGATCTTCTCTCTTCGGAGCGTGGCGCAGATGATCGTCTCCGTGGGCCCGTGAGGTCACCTTCCCGTTCTGACAAGGATGTCGGTATGAAGCGATTCGCATGGAGTCTGGTGGTCGCCAACCTGTTGGCCACCCAGGTGCAAGCGGATGAGGCCGCCGCTGTGGAAGCGGCTCCCCCGGTGGAAGCCGTCGTGGAGATCGCGATTGCCGCCGAAACCACCCTGAGCGCGCCGCTGGTCGATCCGGCGAGTGAAGCGCTGATGGCCTTCAGCGGCCCTGCACCCGACGACCAGTCACTGGCCAGCTCCACGTCCATCGACGGGGAACCGCTGATGCACACCATGACGCTCGGCGGAGAAGAAGAGTTGACGATGAACGCCGCAGCGCTCGGACTGCCGGGACTCGGCGACAATCGCATCAATCTCAATGCCTTCGGACTGTTTGGCGAGCACCGGGACCAGATGCGGCTGCAGCGTGACGGTCAGGCCGTGACCACCCGCAAGGTGGGTCTGCTGAGCATGTTCGGTCGCAACAAGTCCAAGTCGTCCCAGGCGACCGTGCGGACCGTCTCGACGACCGATCGGGCTCGGGCTCAAAAGCTGGCGGAAATCGACAAACTGCGCGACGAAGCCCTGCGGACCGGCGATCGGGCCAGGCTCGAGCAGGCCGACCGGCTGGAGGCTCAACTGCGGTCGGAAACATCGACCAAGCCCGCGAAGTTCAGCCTCTGGCGGAAGTAACGCCGACCTGTCCTTCATCCCCGGCGACAGCCCGACCACCACCCCGCATCCCTTTCGGACGCGGGGTGGAGTTTTTTCCGCCCGTCAAAACCGGCAGACTGTACGCAGCAGGCATCTCAACCGCCTCCAATCGGGAAGAATGACCGCATGTCGAGGGATTCGATTCCAGCCCCCTGGAATGAGGCCCGGGGCATCGAGCACGCCCGGATGCTGCTGGATTCCTATCGCCATTGGTTGGGCCGTGAACTGCTGCCCCGGTCGGGCATCCCGGAACGTGACGCCGTCGCCTTGTTCTTCGCCCCGTTTGTCGTTGTCTCCCACGGCGTTGAGACCGACCCGATCTTGAATTACGGCAACCGCGCGGCCCTGACCTTGTGGGAGATGGAGATTCCGCAGTTGCTTCAGACGCCCTCGCGGCTGACCGCCGAACCGGTGCATCGCGATGAGCGGGCCCGGTTGCTGGCCCGCACGACCCGCGACGGGTATGTGGATGACTACCAAGGGGTTCGAATCAGTGCGACCGGCAAACGGTTTCGCATTGAACGGGCGATCGTGTGGAATCTCATCGACCCCGCTGGACAGTATGCGGGACAGGCGGCCACGTTCTCGGAATGGACCTGGCTCCCGACGGCCCAAGCGTGAAGGCGGCGATCGCGGGACTTGCCATTCGGGCAGGCAGTCCCTGATGCAAAACTGGTCAGGCTCACTGGCCCGGAGTTACGGATAGCCGAAACCGGACTGGGAGATGTCCATGCGGCGCCCCCCCGAAACCGATTCGGCATCCCCAAAATGACAAAATCGCAGCCGGTGGCACCACGGTTGCTGTCAGGTTGCTGTCAGAATCGACCTGCCTGCGATGCGGCGCTCCCCTTCTCGCCGGCCCCCTTCCCACCTTCCCCCGACACGCGCCCCGCGTGCCTGTCAAGGATTGGCCATGGCCCCTGGATTGACCGCGCCAGCAGTGCGCTCCCCCGGTTCCCTCGAATATCTGTTGCTGGGGGATCTGCTGGAGGTGCTGGAAGAAGTGCCGAGCATACCAACCAGCCGCTGGCTGTTGGCCATCCTGGACCGACTGCTCGCCCTGCTGTTGGCAGCGGGACCGATCTCCGGCGAAGAGACCGAGCCCAGGGCGGACTGGGAGCCGGACCCGGAGCTGTTCGAGAAACTGCAGCGGCTGCGCGACCGGGTGGCGCTGCGGGCGCCGTACCAATTGCTGGCCAATGAGGTCCGCTGCGAGCTGCGGCGGCGGCTCAGTTGGCACCCGGGCTCGTGAGCCGACAGGTCACTCGGTCGCCTGCGGTTTTCCGGGACGTGTTTCCTCCAGCCGCTGAATTGCCCGCTCGACGTATGGGGCCAGTTCCTGATTGTCCCGATACAGCGCGACGATGCTGTTCCAGGTGTTGCGGGCCTCGAAGACATTGCCCTTGAGCCGGAGTTCCTCGGCGCGGAACAGCGAGTCCTCCAGAATCTTTTGCCGGTCGAGTTTGTCGCCTCCCTCACTGATGATCTTGGCCTTTTCGCGCTTGGCGATCAGGACGTAGACCCGTTCCTTGGGCTCCTTGTCCAGCAGCCGGATCATGCCGTCGTAGATCTCCAGCGCGGAGATCCGGTCGCCGAACCGCTCGAACTTGTCCGCCTCCAGGAACAGCTTCTCCCCTTCCGACTTGGGAGGACGGATGCCCCGGTTGCGCGCCTGCTCGACGGCGAAGTGCATTTCCGCCTTGTCCAGAAGTTCCTGCGCGCGGGCGGCATGCCTGCCGTCCGGGAAGCGACGGAGCAGTTCGGGCAGGTATTCGTTCTTGGCATCGACCCAGTGCGTGGGATCCTCCTGGGCCATCAGCGCCTCAGCTTTGGCCATCAGCGCATCTTCGCCCGGTGGTTGCAGCGCCCAGACGACGCCGCCAATCAACAGCAGCAGACACACGCCCAGAAACCACGCCCGCTCATAAAACGGCGTCTTGTCCTTTTTCTTCTTGCGCTTCTTCCTGGCGAGCGGGTTGGCCTCACCGGCGGCGGCAGTCTTGGTCGAGGCCCCGCCCATCGTGGCCCCGACGATGCTGGCCTGCTGCGACACCTTGGCAAACACCTCGTCAATCGCCACCTGCAGCGCCAGCGCGTCGTAATACCGCTCCTCCGGCTCCTTCTCCAGCAGTCGGAACACCAGGTCCTCGACCCAGATGGGAATGTCGTGCACCAGCGACGTCGGCCGGGTCGGCTCCTCCTGCAGATGCATCACCAATAGTTCGCCCGCGTTGTCGCTGTCGAACGGCGTCTCCCCCGTCAGCATCTCGAACAGCACGCAGCCCAGGGAATACAGGTCGGTCCGGCGATCGACCGGCGGCTTGCCCCGAATCTGCTCCGGCGCCATGTAGGCATACGTGCCCACCGTCTTTCCCGCCGCGGTCAACGCCGTGGCCGTGGTGTCGCGGGCGATGCCGAAGTCCGTCAGCTTGATCTTCCCCTCCGGGTCGATCAGCAGGTTCGCCGGCTTGAGGTCGCGGTGAATGATCCCCGCCGCATGGGCGTGTTCGAGCGCTTCGGCAATCTGCCGCGTGTAGGCCAGCGACTGTTCCCACGGGAGCCGGCCGCGTTCCTTGAGCAGCGATTCCAGCGAGCCTCCCTGCACCAGTTCCATCGCATAGAACCGCTGCGAACCCACCTTGCCGCCGCCGTAGTAGCGGACGATGTGCGGATGCTGCAGCTTCTTGAGGATGGCAATCTCACGCTCGAACCGCTGCTGGACCTGCGGCGAGTCGCTGGCCTCCGGCGACAGCACTTTGATGGCGCAGGGTACGCCGGTTTTGGTGTACACCGCGCGATACACGATCCCCATCCCCCCGGCGCCCAGCCGTTCGCCGAGTTCAAAGGGGCCGATCATCCGCTTCGACATGGACTGGTTCCGTAATCGACATCGCGTCCCCAGGGCGTCGACGTCTCACTCCATTCTGTGCCGAGACCCCCGCCGCCGCAACCACCGCGCCAGCTGGGATTCCCTCGTCGAGGGGCCCCGGCGACGACGGCGGTTGGCCGCCAGGCGCATCGGCCCGGTGGACAATGGCATTCTCTCAACGACCAGACCGCACATGGCGGCGACGGATCTCCTCGACCAGCAATGGATCGATCTGCAAGGCCTGCTCGAAACAGGCCTGGGCTTCGGCCCGTCGGCCGGTCAACTCCAGTAGCTGGCCGAGTTCGATCAGCACATCGGGCTGGTCCTGACGGGTGTCCAGAGATTGGCGGTAGCAGGTCACGGCGGCATCGAAGCGGCCGGCCCGCTGATAACTTTGCCCCAACAGCCGGTTGGCGTCCGCATGTTCCGGCATGTCCCGGACGGCCTTGTGCAGTTCCCGTTGTGCGTCGACCATCTGTTCCTGAAGGGCCAGCGCGCTGGCCAGCTTCAATCGCTGGCTGGCAACGTTCTCGCCCAGGTTGGCGGCACGAATGGCCTCAACATCGGCGAGCAGGTCCGCATCGGGAACCCAGTCCATCGCCTCTGTCACCCGGCCCAGGTTCTTTCGGATCAGCTCCGTGATGTCAACCTGCCTGTCGATGGCATCGATCAATTGTTCGGTCGTCGGCAGTGCCAGGCTGCTGGTCGTGGCCGAGGCATACTCCAGGGCCGGCAGATCGTCGCGGCAAATGGACGCCCCCTGGGAGAGGGACGCCAGGCCGTGCCGGCCCATCAGGTATCCGGCCAGAAAGACCTCCGGGCGGTTGAGCGGCCTGTTGGTCGACCAGTAGCCAACGTCCAGATCGTTTCGCAGCGCTGCGTTTTCCTCAATGGCGACAAACCGCTCACGCCGCAGCCGCAACGGCGCATCGACGCTGCCGATCAGCAGCAGTTCCGAAGTGTTGTACCAGAGCGCCGACTCCGGGAATTCGCGGCAGAACGTGGCGATCACCGTACGGAACGACGGCAAGTCGAGCAGCCGCATCGGAACGAACTGGCAAATGAGGCCGCCCGGGCGCAGGCGGCTTCTTGCGATCCGGTAAGACTCGGCTGTGTAGAAGGCAGCGGCGCCTGTGCGGAAGATCTGCCCGACTTCGATGGAAATCAGGTCGTACTCCTCAGAACTGCGGGCCAGATGCTGCCGACCATCCGCCATGATGACTCTCACCCGCGGATCGTCGAGCCAGGGGGACGGCAGATCCTCACGCAGCAGACGCACCAGCTCGGGTTCAATCTCCACACAATCGAGGCGGCGGATGTCGTGCATCAGGAATCGGCTCGGGGTCAGGCCGGCGCCCAGACCGACGACGACGACGTCCTGCGGACGGGGGTGCAGCAGCGCGGGAAGGTGGGCCGCCATCCGTTGGTGGACGGCGGCTTCATCCCCCTGCCAGAGTTGGTCGATTTCCAGCCGCAGCATTCCACCGTCTCGAATGACGGCGAGGTTGCTTCCGATTCCTTCGCGGCAGGCGACAAGGTTGCGACCGTGGGCCAGCAGGTCTTCGGGCAGCCGGGTGTCCCGCGCCACGCCAAGCAGCAGCCACACGGCGAGGGCGGCAACAGCCAGCGAGACTCGCACGGAGCGCCGGGCCGTCCGCTCGGCGAAGAGCCAGGCGGCCAATCCGATGGCGACGCTGATCCCGGTGCAAATCAGCAGCGTGGCCTTCATGCCCAGCCACGGCAGGGCGGCGAACCCGACGAGCAGCGATCCGACGATCCCGCCCAAGGTGTTGAGGCCGGTCATCGTGCCGACCGTCAGACAGGCCGTGTCGGCGCGGTCCGTCACCAGGCGAATCGCCAGCGGATACGACATGCCCGAGAGCATGGCCGGGACCAGCAGCACGACTCCAATGATCGCCGTCTCTGAAGCGCCGCTGGACAGGCTCAGCCAGAACCGCCAGGACGTCCAGGGCTGCAGGAGTACTGCCAGGACGGCCAGCCCCGTGGCCACCTGAGCGGCTCCGAAAGCCAGCCCCGCATGGCGGATCCGCGGGGACAGCACCGCCGTCAAAAAGCTGCCCAGGACCATGCCCAGGAGCAGCACAGTCAGGGTCAGCGTGTACGATTCGACCGAACTCAGCACCAGCAGAGACAGGAAGCGAGTCCACAGCACCTCATAGCCCAGGGCTGCAAAGCCCGACAGGAAGAACAGGAAGTGGACAATCGCCGCGCGCGGGGCTTCGGTCACCGGGGCAACGACGGGCACCGTCGATTCGGTGTTCCTCAGCGACGATGATCCGCCCCCGAACCAGATCAGCACCATGCCCGCCGCAAGACTGACGATGGCCGCGGCCGCGATCGATGCATTCACGCCGATCGTGCGGAGCAGAACAAACCCACACAGAGCGCATCCCCCGGCGGCTCCCAGCGTGTTCAATCCATAGACGAGGCCCACGCCACGCGTGATCCGGTCGTCAGCCGATAGGGTCGCCCTGACCACCAGCGGCAGCGTCCCCCCCATCAATACGGTCGGAGGCAGTATGATCAGTCCGACCAGCAGCGTACTCACCAGAGCCGCCGGGATGTGGAACGCCTCAGAATTCCATGCATACGCCGCGTCGGTCAACCGAAACAGCCAGGGCGTGGCCGCAGCAAACAACCCAATCCCGATTTCCAGCAGCCCATAGACGCGCAGCGGCTGCGTGACCCGTCGCGCAGTCCGGCCAAATGCGTAGTTCCCGACCGCCAGGCCGCCAAAGAAAACCGCGAGAACCGTGGCGACGGCGTACGTCGTGCTGCCGAAAACCAGCGACGCCTTCCGCATCCAGGCAATTTCGTACGTCAGGGCAGCCGCGCCTGACAGGCAGACGCAAACAGCCACAGCCAGGGACGGGCTGCGTCCCGGCGTATCGCTCCGTCGTTGTTCCCTCTCTGCCGGCATAAGGGATGCCCTGCGGTGCACGACGGTCATAACCGTCTGCGATTGTAATGGCGGTCCCCGTAGGTCACGACCCTGCAGGCCTTGAAGTTCGATTCGCCACGGTTGCAGCCCGCCTGTCCCCTCTGTCGCCTGACTCGTCCCCCCACGCGCGTGGCGGCCGCTTGTTCCCCTCCGGGGAATGCTCTACCCTGAATGCGTTCGTGGCGAAGAACCCCCGTGACGCCGCGCGGGCGGAATCTGCTCAGGAATCGACCCTCTTACGAACAGTCGCCGACTGTCCATCCATAGGAACATGCGATGCCGCCGGTGCTGGCTTGGGGCTTTGCCGCGCCGTGGCTGCTGTGGGGGTTGCTGCTGGCGGTCGCCCCGCCGATCATTCACTGGCTGTTCCGCCGCCGGTATCGGGACACCCCGTGGGCGGCGATGCAGTTTCTGGCCGCCGCGGCGAAGCGGCAGACGCGGTGGCAACGACTGGATCAATGGCTGCTGCTCGCGGTGCGGATGCTGATTCCGCTCGCCGCCGCGGTGGCGCTGGCCGGGCCGACGTGGCAACTGGCCACGGGGGGCGGTCCGTCGACGGCGCCGGTGCAGCGCGTCCTGGTCGCAGACGCCAGCTTGAGCCTGTCCGCGGTGGAGAACGGTCGGTCGCGGTTGACGGCCACAAAGGACCGGGCCCTCGCCCTGACTGGCACAGCCCGCCCCGGGGACGCCTGGCAACTGGTCCGCATGGCCGCCTCCCCGCCACGGGCTGTGATCTCGCATCCAGCCCTGCAGGTTGGACCAGTCAACGAAGAACTGCAGAACCTCGCCCCCACCAGTGAACCCGCCGAACCCCTGGCGGCGCTCGACACGGTGTTGTCGCTGCTGGGGCAAGACCGCGGGGGATTTCGGCGCGAAGTTCACCTGCTCACCGACGGCCAGCGGAGCAGTTGGCGTCCCGATGACGAGCCGCAACGGGCCCGCCTGCAATCGCTGTTGCAGGCAATCGGTGCGCAAGCCCGCATCGTCTGGGAAGACGTTTCCTCCGGTCCGCTCGATAATACCGCCGTCGTCGATCTGACGCTGGACCGGTCGTACGTGCAGGTCGGGCAGCCGATCCGCGCCACCGCGACCATCCGCCGATTCGGTCAGCCCCCCGAGCAGCCACGCACGTTGGAATGGCGCGTGGACGGCCGGCTGGTCGCCCGGCAGGCCGTGGATCTGTCGCAGGAAGAAACCGCCACGCAGACGCTCCCCTACGTGCCAGCCAGCGCGGGGGACGTGCGGATCGAGGCCGCGCTCGATCCGGATGTCCTCACTGCCGATGACCGCCGCGGCGCTGTCTGTCTGGTTCGCACCGCGGTGCGGGTGCTGCTGGTGGACGGCCGGCCGTCCGGCGTGCCATTCGAGAACGCCACCGATGCGCTCAAGCTCGCGCTGGCCCCAGCCGCCGGCGCGACGGCGACTGCGGGAGAAACCAGCGGCATTGAGCCGACGGTCATCAGCGATGGCGAACTGCTGGGGACCGAGCTGTCCCGGTTCGACGTGGTCTTTCTGTGCGACGTCCCGTTGCTGACGTCCCGCGATGCGGAAGTGTTGAAGCAGTACGTCCATGCGGGGGGCGGGCTGGTGATCGCCGTCGGGCCCAGGCTGAATATCGACAGCTATCACGCCCAGCTCTATGAACAGGGGGAGGGGCTGCTGCCGGCGCGGTTGGGGGAGATCGTCGGCGATGCGGCGCAGCGCGAGACGTCGTTCGGGTTCGACGGCCGCGAGTTCTCGCATCCGATTCTGCAACCGTTCCGGGGCAATCCCAACACCGGCTTCGAGCTGACCCGCACGTTCGCGTTTCGGAAAGCGGTCCCGGTTGCTGATCGGGCCACGGTCCCGTTGTCGTTCGACACCGGCGACCCGGCCATCGTCGAGGGGGCCTACGGTCGTGGTCGCGTGCTGCTGCTGACGACGGCGCTCGACCGTTCGTGGGGCACGTGGGCGGTGTGGGGGCATACCTTTGTCCCAATGATGCATGAAACCGTGCGGTATCTGGTGGCGTTCCGTTCGCGCGAGCGGACGTTGCTGGTCCGGCAACCGGTCCGATTTCGTCTCGAAGCGCGACTGGCCGGGACCACGTGGTCGGTGCGGTTGCCGTCCGACGAGCGCGTGCCGTTACCGCCGCCGTCCGATGCCGCTGCGGGATTGCTGTACGAAGACACCGCCGAGCCGGGGTTCTACGGCATCGAAGCGCCGGGCTCGGCGAACGGCACGGCGTGGTTTGCCGTGAACGTCGATCCGCGGGAAAGCGACCTGCGGCCGTTGTCCGCGACAGAACTCCGCGACGGCCTGTTCGGCGGGAAGGAGTACGACACCGACGCCGACCGGGCGGAGATCGCCGAGGACGCCGCCCTGCTGGCTGATGATGCTGCCGGGCTGTCCCGCTGGTTGCTGGGAGTCGTGCTGTTGTTTCTGGTGTGCGAACCCTTTCTGGCCTGGAACCGTCTGTTAAGCGCCGGGGTGGCACTGGGGCTCGCCGGTTGTGCGCTCGCGGGGTGGCTCGCCGGCCCGTGGGGGGCCATTGCCGCCGCGGCGATCGGCGCGTTGGTCGTGGCGGGAATGTGGTATCGTCCGGTGTTGGCGCCGCGGCAGTGACCAGAGGAAATCCTAGATTCGAATGTCGAAATCCGAAGGACGCTCCAAAACCAAAACCGAGCAAACGGACTGACAGCGCCGCGTACGAAAGCGCCCGTTTTGATTTTGGAGTTTGGGGTTTCCTTCGGATTTCGGATTTGAAATCTCGGATTTCCGGCCGATCCGGCCGCGTGGATCCAAAACTGGAGCTAAACGTTTGGCCGGCAAAAAGCCTCGCAAGATCCGGGTTGATCTCCGCAAGAACCGCACGCCGGCGGCCCGGCAGAAGGACTTCACCCGCGCCCATCGAGAGGAGCAACTCGACGACCTCCCTGCCGCCGACGCCGCCCGCATGAGCGGCAAGGGGGAACTTTCCCGCAAGCGGACAATCGTCGGCGAAGTCACCGAGGACGACCGGATTGTGCGGGCCGTCGATGAATCGCGGTGCCTCCGCGGCCGGGTGCTCAAGGCGGTCGGCGCAACGCAGTGCACCGTGCAGGACGACGCCACCGCGGCGCTCTACGAGTGCTCGGTCCGCCGCATCCTCCGCACGCTGGCCAGCGACGAGCGGACCGTCGTCGTCGCCGGCGACCGTGTGCTGTTCCAACCGATCGACGCGCACCGCGGCGTGATCGAACGGGTCGAACCGCGACAGGGGGTGCTGTCGCGCGGGCATCAGCGGCGCGAACACATTCTGGTCGCGAACGTCACGCAGGTCCTCATCGTCGCCTCGCTCGCGGAGCCGCATCTCAAGCCGGCCCTCATCGACCGGTTTCTCATCAGCGCGGCGAAGGGGGGCGTATCGGCGGCCATCTGTTTCAACAAGGCGGACCTGGTGAACCTCGCCGAATTCCAGGCGGAAATCGGCCTCTACAGCCGGCTCGGCTACCCAACCGTGGTCACCAGCAGCACGACCGGCCGCGGCATCGAACGCCTGCGGCAACTGCTGCACGGACAGCAGACCGTGTTCGCCGGGCAAAGCGGCGTCGGCAAGTCGTCGCTGCTCAATGCCGTGCAACCGGGCCTCGGCCTGCGGACCGGCACGGTGAGCGAAACCTCGCAAAAAGGCCGGCACACCACGCGGTCGGCGGAGCTGCGGCAGCTCGATTTCGGCGGCTGGGTGGTGGACACGCCGGGCATTCGGCAGATGGCGTTGTGGGACGTCCCTGCGGGGGAAGTCGAGGCCCACTTTCGCGAGTTCCGCCCCTGGGTCCCCCGCTGCAAGTTCCCCAACTGCCTGCACCTCGAAGAGACCGGCTGCGCGATCCGCCAGGCCGTGCACGAGGGCTTCATCACCCGGCTGCGGTATGAAAGCTATCTGCGGCTGGTGCTGGGGGATGAGTGAAGTTGATCGAGTCATGAGGAAAGGCCCGCGGGCGCGCGGAGGCCGCCTCCCGTGATGCGCGCGGAAGTCCCGGAACCCGCCCCGAGCCGCCGGCGACGGGGTGGCCGCCGGTCGGCTCAGGGCGTGTCGGCTATGGTGATCGCAGCGACTGCGTGGAACGTGGGAAACAAACTCAGCGGGCCGGCCCGTTGTGCGGGACAGTGTGCGGTCCCGACGCCGGTGTCGGCAGTCGGAACCGCGTTGGGGAAGATGCGCATCTTCTACCCTACGGGGAAATGTCGCGCATTTCGCGCCATTTTTTCACGAATCGCCTGTTTTCAGGCCGTTTTCGTCGCGCGGCTTGTTGCGCGCCGAGGTCCGGGAAGCGTCCGGACGGCACATTCGAGGTCGTTGAAGGAC
>Ga0073934_10007910_pt1 | contig 14469 bp, 16 predicted proteins | sample LarsenN4metaG_FD_76834 | JGI IMG/M metagenome (GOLD analysis project Ga0073934, IMG submission 76834) | Hot spring sediment bacterial and archeal communities from British Columbia, Canada, to study Microbial Dark Matter (Phase II) - Larsen... ...
GCGGCGGCGATTTGATTTAAATGCGGCCCGCCCTGAAGACCGGGGAAAACCGCTTTATCAATTTTAGCCGGCAGATTACGTTCATCTTTGCGGGAAAAAATCAAAGCGGCCCTCGGCCCGCGCAGTGTTTTATGAACTGTCGTCATAACAACATCGGCTAAGATCCGGCCGCCCTGAACGGAAAAAGGCGAGGGGTAAACCCCGCCGGCAACCAAACCGGCGAAGTGCGACATATCAACCATAAGATACGCCCCGGCGGCGTCTGCAATCTCGCGAAACTTTTGGAAGTCAATAAAGCGCGGGTAAGCAGTGTAGCCGGCAACAATGATGTTTGGCTTCTCCCGCAACGCGATGTCTTTGATTTCACCGTAATCAAGTGTCTCCGTTTCTCTGGAAACGCCGTAGGGAATTTGCGTCCAGAACTTCCCCGTCACCGACACCTTCTGGCCGTGAGTGAGATGCCCGCCGTGTGCAAGGGACATCCCCATAATCTTCCCGCCTTGAGGCACGAGCGCGAGGTACACCGCCAAGTTCGCCGGCGATCCGGAAAGCGGCTGGACGTTCACCGCCCATTCCTCCGGCGAAAGTTTGAAAAGTTTAAGCGCCCGTTCCCGCGCCAACCGCTCAATTTTGTCCGTTATCTCGTTGCCGCCGTAATAGCGCGCGCCCGGATATCCTTCGGCGTACTTGTTTGTCAATTCTGAACCAAGCGCCTCCAAAACATCCTCGGAAACGAAGTTCTCCGAGGCGATGAGATTGACCGTCTCATTCTGCCGCTTCTTTTCGGCTTCAATCAGTTTTTTAATTTGCCTATCCCTCATCGGAAAAGCGCGCAACACCAACCTGTCGACAGGTATAGCGTATAGCGTAGAGGGAAAAAAGAAAAGCTGGCTGGGGAAAGCGGCCGATTGTAAAACCATCTCAGTGGCGGGGTGAGTGGAGTGATGGAAAAAGGAGTGATAGAAAAAGACCGCTTGGGAAACCTTCGCAAACAAGGCAGGGCGCGGCAGGTCACCCATAACCTACGAGGAAGGCTGTATCGCCAAGCGGCCAAAGACGAGTTTATAGATTCTCTTTAAAACATTTTACCACGACGGTAAAGCTTATCGCAAGATGGCGCACAGTTAACACCTTGAGGCGGAAAAAAGCCGATTTAGGGGCAACAGTGTCAACCGGAGGCCGGGCAGGCAATTTAAGTTTACTTAAAACACGGCGTTTTAAGTTAAACTTAAATTAAGGACGAGTGGGGCGGCAAAAGCCGGCTTTCAGAAGACCGAAACCTCTAAGTGTTAACTGAACAGGTAGTTACCCCTTGCCGTTTTGCGGACCAGTTCTGTTGAAAAGCGCCTCGCTTCCTATCATCAAAAAAACAGCCTGCACTCCGGCGGCAATCATCGCGTCCCAGCACGGTTTGCAGCACCACCAATGCCCCCAAAGATAAAGATCCGCCCCCCGCGGATCAAAGCCGTTTGATGACGCGTCCGCGATGGCCCGCGGCTCGCTGTGATTTTTGGGATGACACCCCTCACAAAGCTCGTACCTCTCGCCGGTCGGGATGCCGCGGCGTTTGCGTTCACAGCCGTGCCGGTTGTGATAATCGTTCCCATTCGCCCCCCGCCCGATAATCACCCCGTTCTTGACGAGGACACTCCCTGTGGGATGCGCCCCGTCCAGAGAATGGGCGAGGGCATACTCCTTTGCCGCCAGCATAAACTCATTGGACTCCGGCACATACTCATATTTCCGGCCGGCGGGCAGATACGGATACTTGATAGTCATCCCCATAGGATATAGTATGGAAACTTCCGCGGCAAAACTCCCTCCAATGACCAAGTTTGACGAAATTTATCAGAACCTCATTGCCGCCATAATGCGGCGGGGTGTCGCCGAGGTCTCCGAGCGCACCGGGCACGAAACACGGGCTTTGCCCGGGCTTCACTTTTCCCTTGATCTTAAAAAGGACGGTTTTCCTCTGCTGACCTTGCGAAAAATCCCGATAAAGATGTTCGCGGCCGAGCAGATTTGGTTCCTCTCCGGCGCGCGAAAACCGGAGGTGTTTCTGCGCGACTTCACGAAAATCTGGGACGACTTCACCAATCCGGGAGATGTGGTTACGGTCGCCTACGGTTACCGCTGGCGCAAGCACTTCGGCCGCGACCAGATAAGACTTCTCGTTGACCTCCTTCAAAAAGAGCCGAGCTCGCGGCACGGCGTCGTCGTTACCTGGGACCCAGCCCAAGACGGCCTGTCGCTTTTCAAAAAAAAGAATGTCCCCTGCCCTTACACCTTTACTGTCAATATAATCGGCGGACGGCTTAATCTCCACAACATTGTCCGCTCCAATGATATGATTCTCGGGATGCCCTCCGACGCGGCGGGGTTCGCCTTGCTTGCTCATATTCTCGCCCAGAAACTTGGAGTCGGCGCTGGCGTTTATTCGCACTCGATATCCAACGCCCACATCTACGACATCCATTACTTCGCCGCCAAGGAGATAATGAGGCGTAAAAACAACCACAAAAAAATCGTCTTGGAGCTGCCGCCAAAATCTTTTGAGAGAGCGGAGAAACTGGACAAAAAACTCCTTGAGGAAATCGCTGGCAATCTTTCAAAACAATACCGGCCAATGGAGCCCATCAAGGGTCTGAAAATTGTTTTGTAGTTTAATCCTTAATCTATGATCCATACCTTTATCATCGCCGCCCTGTCCGCCGACGGTTTTATCGCGAAAGACAACTCGACGCCCTCAACAAGCTGGACGAGTAAGGCTGACAAGAAACGTTTCCTGGCGTTGACGAAAGAGGCGGAGGTCGTCATTATGGGCCGGACCACTTTTGAAACCATTGGCAAACCCCTCCCCGGCCGGCTGAATGTAATTTACACAACGGGGGCGGCAAAACACGCCGGGGCGGAAATTACCAGCAAACCCCCCGCCGAGCTCTTGGCGGAACTGGAAAAAAGAGGTTTTCGGGAGGCGGCAGTCTGCGGCGGCGCTTCAATATACACGCTATTCATGAAAGCCGGCGTCGTGGATACGATGTACCTCACGATTGAGCCGGTGGTTTTCGGGGACGGCATTCGTTTGTTCAGGGAGCCAATTGACGCTAAACTAAAGCTCGTCTCGGCGGAGAAAGTTGAGGATTCGGTTCTGTTTGAGTACACCGTCTTAAAATAAATCCCGCCCGAGCATTAGAGATTTAAGTTAAACTTAAATCACCTAGAACATTTTAAGTTAAACTTAAACGGTGTCTGTTTTAACCAAAAACCAGATTTTAGCCCGCATCAAAGCCGGCGACATCGCCATATTGCCGGCGCTTGACTCTTTCCAGCTTCAGGATCACGCCGTGGATCTGCGGCTGGGTTTCACTTTTTTAATCCCGAAGGTTTGGCATATAACGCCGGCCGGCCGCCAGTCGCTGGACATAACTTATTTTGGTAAAAACAACGCCGATTTTTTTGAGATTGTGGAGCTGGAGGAGGGGCAGTACTTTGACCTTCTGCCCCAGGAGTTCATTCTCGTGTCGTCTCTGGAAACAATAAAGGTGCCGAACGATTTGATGGCTGTGCTTTATCCGCGCTCCTCAACGAACCGTAAGGGGCTGTCGTTGGACCTGACCGGCATTATTGATTCCGGCTACGAAGGTACTTTAACCTTGCCGATTCGCAACAACACCCGCTCGCAAGTTGTCCGCCTTTATCCGGGCGAGCGAATCTGCCAGATCGTCTTTGAGGAACTCGCGGAAGAAATCCGACCTAAAAAAAGCAAGTATCACAGGCGCGACATCGCCGAAGGTATTGGCTTGGAAAAAAGAAGCGAAGCGGAGCTCGTGAAAAAAGGGCTGATTAAAAAATTGAAGGAGAACTATAAGGAAGTCTGACTTTCCGCAACCGTCCTGACACTCCGCCCCGCCCCGACTCTAGTCGGGGCGGGGCGATCCCTTCTCGATTTTTGATTTTACCCCTACCCTTTCACTTCCACTCCCATACTCTTCGCACTCCCCTCTATTATCCTCATCGCCGCTTCCACCGAATCGGTGTTTAAGTCTTTGAGTTTCCTCTCGGCAATCGCCCTAATTTGCTCCTTTGTTATGACGCCGGCTTTGCTTAAGACATTTTTGCCGGAGCCTTTTTCTTTGCCGATCGCCTTCAGAATCAAACTGGAGGCAGTGGGGGTTTTGAAGACCAGATTAAAAGTTCTATCATCATAAACCAAAACTTCCACTGGAATCATGTCGCCCTTCATTTCCTTCGTCCCCTCGTTAAAGCGGCTGATAAACTCGCCGATGTTCACCTTGGCTTGGCCTAAAGCCGGCCCAATCGGCGGGGCCGGCGTCGCCTTGCCGCCTTCAATGATAAGCTTAAGTTTTCTGACTGGTTTCTTCATTTTGCAAAATGTTTAGCTCTTGGCACTCGGCGTTCAATCCCACACACTGCGCCGAATCCCTTCACACCGCGTCCCTTATGCCGATTAAATCCTCTTCACTTGTAAAAAATCCAACTCCACCGGCGTCTCCCGGCCGAACATTGAAACCAAAACTTTAATCTTGCCCCGTTCCTGATCAACCTCGGAAACCCTGCCCTCAAGTTCCTTGAACGGCCCGTCAACTATAACAACCGGGTCGTCAGTCTCAAGATCAATGGCGTGCTTCGCCGTCTCGGCGCTCATCCGCTTAAAAAGTTCGTTAACTTCGGGCTGGTCGAGCGGGACAGGGTACACGCCGGAACCGACAAAGCCGGTTACCCGCGGCGTGTTGCGGACAACATACCACGAATCGTCGGTGACAATCATATCAACAAGAACGTAGCCAGGATAGATTTTTTCCTCTTCCTCCACCCGCTTACCCCCTCTCACTCTGATTTTCTTCTCCACCGGTACAACCACATTAAAAATCTTGTCCTCCATGCCGAGCGACTCAATGCGTTGCTTCAAATTGCGCGCCACGGCGTTTTCGTAGCCGGCGTACGTGTGAATGGCGTACCAGTGTCTCTCTTTGTCCAGCTTTTGTTTTGCCATTTTATCATTCCATAAAGGCGCGGGTGTGGCCGCGAGATATCAAACCACGGCTTCAAGAAACCGTCCGATGCCCTTGGTGAACAAGAAGTCAAAAGCGCCAAGAAACAGCGCCGTCGCAAGCGAAATGACAATAACAACAGCGGTGTAAACAAGTGCCTGCCGGCGGGTGGGCCAGCTGACATGCTTCATCTCGGCACTGGTCTCCTTGACGTAATCTAAAACCTTTCGCATATTCTCTGTTTTCCCTATTAAAAAAGGCCCGACGGCCTTAAAACTCATTATATATGATACACCGGCCCGCGGCAAAAAGTCAAATGGCGGGCAACGGCAAGTTGCCCGCCTCGCCAAGGAACAAACGGAGCGTTAGGCGGCCAGATGGGTATCTCCCTCCGCCAGACGTGAAGCTTGCGTCCCGCGCCGCTCTCTTGGCGACGCGCTTCCGCTTAGTTAGTAAACGAACAAGCTTCTAAGCACTCCTCGGTACTTAGCGCTACCCCTATAATACCCCCTTCCGCCGGGACGATACAATCCATTATTCAGTCAACACCTTGAGGTGGAAAAAGTTGATTTAGGGGCAACAGGTGTTAACCAGAGCCCGCGCCGGCAATTTAAGTTTAACTTAAATTAAGGAAGTGTTAACTGAACAATCTAACAATCTATCTGATCTCGTAGGTAATGGAAACGTTGGAAATGATTTTATTTTCGCCAGTCGGAACCTCCGGCGGTGGAATTGGCGCGCCAAGCGCACCGGCCTTGTTAAGCGCCGCCTCGGACCGGGCGTAGTAAATCGGCGGGTAACTCCCCGACTCTGAAAAGTCCACGATTCTCACCAGCCGAACGTTGAGATCTTTGGCAAGATTTTCCGCTTTCTTCCTGGCATCAGCTATCGCCTTGCGCCGCGCCTCAGCCTTTAGTTCTTCCTCGTTATCAATGGAGAAATTGATGCCGCTCAAGTTGGAAACTTTAAGCGAGCCGAGCTTGGCGAGAATCGAACCAGCGTCCGCCACTTTTCTCACCTTAACCTGCAAACCATGAGCGGCCTCATAGCCGACGATAACCTGCCTTCCCGGGAGCGGATAATAACAATCACCGCCTGCCGGGCAGATCTCCCGCCGGTACTCGTATTTTGGATAGATATTATAACTGGCAGTTTTAATGTCCCTTTCAGCAATACCGGCCGCTTTAAGCTCCGCTATAACAGCATTCATTTTGTCGGTCACTTTCTTCTGGGCATCGGGGACCTCCTTGGCCTCCTCGCGCACCTCAAAAGTTATCTCCGCGAGATCCGGAACCGCCACCACCTCACCCTTCCCGCTTAAGGTGATCACATTTTGGGCCGGATAATCACGGCCTACGGTGGCATATTCCTTCAAGGTCACGAGGGTCTTTGCCAGGAGAAAAAACGACAAAAGAGCGCCGACGAGGAGCACTGTCTTCCTATAGTAACACCGGTGGTCGCCCCAAAAACCCTTAAGATTATCTGCGTCCATAAATTTTTTCTTGAAGTTAATAATAATGAACCGACTTAATAATAATGAACCGACAACACAGGGGTGCATTATATATCACTCATCCCCGCCAAAGAAGAGGCGGCGGCAATATCGGCGAGGTTTTCAAAAAGGGCGAGAACGGTCATCGGGCCGACGCCGCCGGGAACGGGAGAGATGGCGCCGACAAGCGGCGCGACTGCCTCAAAATCTATGTCGCCGACGAACTTAACCCGGGGAATTTCCTCCGCAAGTTTTTCGGCGTGATGACTAATTCTGTTTATCCCGACATCAACGGCAATCTGATTCGCCCCAGCGGCGAAATAATCGGCGCCAACGAACCTCGGCTTGCCGACAGCAGCAACAACGATGTGGCTGGCGCGGGTGATTTCTTTCGTATTCAGCGTCTGGCTGTGACAGACGGTAACCGACACCCCATTTTCCTCTAAAATTTCCGCCACCGGCGCGCCAACCAAAGCCGAGCGCCCGAGAACGGCGGCCTTTTTGCCGGCAAGGGGAACTTGGTAAAAATTCAGCAGCTCTAAAACGGCGCGGGCAGTGGCCGGCCAGAGCGCGGCCCCGCCTCGGGCGGCGCGCCGCCTTTCAACACTTGTAGTCGTCAGTCCGTCGGCGTCCTTCTCCGGCGAAACCGCATCAATAGTTTTTTGTCTGTCCAGACGCACCGGCAGAGGGAGCTGGACGATGATTCCGTGAACGTTTTTGTCACGATTCAAATCGCTGATTTTATCAATCAGCTCTTCTCCCGAAACTGTCTCCGGCAACCGAATGTGCGAAACCTCGGCGCCGACCGATTCGCCAAACAATTTCTTCTGCCTGATGTAGGCCGAGGACTCGGAGACACTTCCAACCTGAACAATCGTCAAACGCGGCTTGAAACTAAGCCATTTAATCTTCCCCTTTAACTTTTCAGCGAGCGTTTCCCGCGCCCGCCGGCCGTCCAAAATTAAAGCCATGCGAGCTAGTTTAAAACACAAGGCGTAAAACATAAAGATGAGAAGACATTCGCGCCGAAGTGTTGACGCGGCAGAGCGTCTGGCCGCGCAAGCACGCTCCCGACGTCAGATCTTGCGCCAACGGGCAGGGTGGCCGCCTGATGCAACAGATTTAGGCGGCAGAAAAACCTGACCTTAAACGCCCGCGGCCCATCCCAAACCAAAATGAGATGGGGAATCAATTAAAATTATTCTCATGGGCGCCGGCGGGAATTTTTTCCGGCCCCTTGTTGCGGTAGCGTCTGATAAAGTCCTTAATGCGCTCCGACGGCAGCACTCCGTCGTCGCCCGCGCCGGCCGGCACGGGCGAACCCGCCGTTAAATTGAAACTGTCCACCCTTCCCCAAGCGACAAGAGCAATGTCGCGCTCATTGACCTCGCGCGGAGTGATTATTACCTTAGGCAAAAGAAATTTTTTGAGTTCTTGCTTGACCGATTCAGGGACCGCCGGATTGTAAGCAATCCAGACGTCGCCATGTTCAAGGTTGTGAACGATATACTCGTCCGGCACCGCCTCCGCGTAAAAATCTTTCCTCGCGGTTTTAGCGTAGTGCCAACCGCTCGACGGAGGGTTGGAGCTGTAAGGGGGGTGCTCCGCGCCAACGTCAATATGATCGGAGTTTTGGATCGGAAAAGCCTGACTAAAATCCTGCCCCAGCGGTTTAGAACTTCGCACCACCGCCGCAACTCCCCACGCCATTGCGCCGACTAGGACAGCAACGCCGCCGAGCCAAAGGACTCTACCAATCACAAAACGCCGCCGCTCGGCGCGCTTCCGATTATCACGTTCACTTTCCTTAGCGAGTTTCTGTCTAAGATAATCGTCTTTTCCGCTCCGCTTGTTGTTGAGGATCTCGTTCATAAATTTAGCGCTGTTTATTTAATTAACCGATAATCATATAATAACACACTAAGACACTAGAACTAAAACACTAAAATAAGAAACCAAGTAATGAGGCACTGCGCTCCCTGCGAAAAAAAAGCCCGTCGAATCACCAGTGAGGAGATAAAAAAACGGCTGCTGGCTCTGCCGGGCTGGCGGTCAGTTGACGATCACCACCTGACAAAGGCCTGGAGCTTCCTGGACTTTAAATCGGCGCTGGCCTTCGTCAACAAAATCGCCGCCGTCGCCGAAGAAGAAAACCATCATCCGGATATTTTTTTCACTTGGGGCTTCGTGGAAGTTAAACTCTTCACTCACTCAATTAACGGCATCACCGAAAACGACTTTATCATGGCCGAGTTAATTGAGGGAATTGGCCGGGCCTAAACAACCAAAACCGGCCGAAACGAGGTCCGGCCGGAGAAACTGTTTCCGCCCCTCCTACCGTCCTTCCGACACTGTCACAAAAGTCCGCGCCACACCATTCAGCCCCAAGTTGTCCGTCACCGTCAGGGTGACGGGGTATCGGCCCGCGGTGAGATAGCGATGCCCAACCTTGCGGCCGGCGGCAAAATAACCATCGCCGAAGTCCCAGGAGTAAGAGACAATACTGCCGTCGGAATCATAAGATCGGCCGGCGTCAAAACTAACCCATCTCCCCGCCAAGGCCGTTTTCTCCTGCCCGGCATTTGCGAGAGGAGGTTTATTTCCGTTGGCGACAACAACCCCAACACTGGCCGCGGCTATCCTGCCGGACGAACCGGTGACAACGGCGGTAATCGTATGATTGCCGTCGGCAACCCCCCTGCTGTCCCACAAAGTATTTTCCCCGCCGGCCGCTACCCCATCCACAAGGAACTCCGCGGCGAAGATGCCGGCGGCGCCTGAGACTTTCATCTGCAAAGCGACCTTACCGGACACAACGGAACCGTCCGCCGGGGAAACAATGGACAAACGCGGAGAACCGTCAAAAACCGGATCAAAACGCACCGCCTTGGACGCGTCAACAAGTCCCGCGCCAAAAGTCCCGTCGAAACCAGCCGGACCGAGATCATAAGCAGTACTTAAAAGAGCGGCGCGAATATCGTTCGGCGTTGAAGCCTTGCCGGCCGACGCGACAAGGGCTGCCACACCCCCAACGTGCGCGGCGGCTACCGATGTTCCCTGATAGAAAAAATAACCGAAACTTGATGTCCGGGGATCAAAGCCCTGCTGGAGGACACCGTCTCCGTAACCGTCGCCGTTTTGGTCAGCGTAAAGGTCGCCCCCCGGCGCGACAATGTCAAGGCCTTCGCCGAAGCTCGAGTAGCCGGCCAGCGAACGGTCAAAACGGCTCGCGCCTACGGCAATCACATAATCATCGTAAGCCGCCGGATACAAAATGCCTCTCCGACCGCTGTTGCCGGCGGCGGCAACGATGACCGCCCCCCGCCTGTAAGCGTATTCAAGCGCCTCCTCAAGGTACGAAGCCGGCGCCGGGCCGCCAAGCGGCAGGATGATAACCTTTACCCCTTTATCGGCGGCGAAGCGGATACCTCTGGCAATATCCGAATAAGCGCCGGCGCCGTTTTTGTCCAGAACCTTAATTGGCATTATCTTAGCCCTAAAAGCGATGCCGGCCGCCCCCTCGCCGTTGTCGGTCGCCTCGGCGATTGTCCCGACAATATAGGTGCCGTGGCCATTGTCATCATCCGGAGAAACATCATTGTTCACAAAATCGAAACCGGGGACAAAAACAGTGCCGGAAAAATCCGGCGCCGGTTTCCGGTCGCCGTCCACAAGAACGACACCGGTATCCAGAACTGCCACTACCACTCCCTCACCTTTCGATACGTCCCAGGCCCTCTCCAGAGAAATACCGCCGGTCGCCGCCTCCCCCAAGTTCCACTGTCGGGTGAGATAGTAACGGTCGTCAGGCACGAAAAGGGCGCGGGCCTCGAAGTCCGGCTCCGCGTAAACAACGTCGCTCCGGCCCCGAAATTTTTTTACCGCTGAATCAACAGTCTCACCGTCCGCAACCGACACAAGGTTAAACTCCTCCTCCCCTTTCAACCGAACGACGACGCGGTTGGGGACAAACCTCGCAAACTGGCCGTTCACAAACCCGCCCGCAAACCGCCCGGCAACCTCCTGGAGCTCCTCCTTCGGCGCGCCCAAAAGCGCCCGTCGAAAAGCGGCGATCTCGTTGCGCAGATCGCCCAAGGTAAAGGCCGCCGAGGCGAAAAACGGCCAAGCGGTGATTAATCCCAAAAAAGCAAGGCGCGGCAGCAGGTATTTTGTCCGCCGACTTATAACCATGAAAAAATTCCCGAGATAGTAAATCAGCTGTTCGGCCGCAAACAATCGTCTCCTGTCAGTGATTTATACTACTCGTTTCCGGCTTTTTTACAAGGGACTGCCAGACAGCCGCTAAAACCGCCGTCCAAAAGACCGCTAAAAGAAACGAGCCGGCCACATCTGATAACCAGTGAACACCTAAATAAAGGCGGCTGACGGCGACGGCAAAAATAGCCGCTCCGGCGGCGGCAACTGTAAAGATTTTCATTGGTCGGGAAGCTCCGCTTCGCCAAAAAATCAACGCCGCCGGCAGAGCAAATGAGGCAATCGCCAAAGTGTGGCCGCTCGGGAAACTGCCGCCGGCAGCGGGAATTAAAGAAAACGGCGGGCGGGCTACGGCGAGCGCTTCCTTGAGAAATTCACCGCTTGCAAGCGACAAAAACACCGCCGCCGCCAAAAACAAGGCGTCAAAGAGGCGGCCGTTTTTAATCAAGACAGTAACGGCGACAAGCGAAAGCAGCCCAACCGCCGCGGCGGCGCCCAAATTGGTGACAAAAAACATAACGGAAGTCAGAAGAGGGGCGCGAAAGCCGCTGACGATTTCCGCCGTCCCCCTGTCAGCCAACCGGACCGCTCCGCTCTCAAGAGATGCCGCCAAAAGGACAAAAATCGCCGCGGCGGCAAAAGATATAAGAAATAACACCCTCCGGCGAGTACTGCGAAACCCGCCGGAAAACACTGAATCTGCATTGTTACCTGATGGAACCGCCATGAATGGGCCGAACGAATAAGGAAGCGGCGATCTTTTTAACATTCGCGATGATCTCCGGATCACTGCCAAAGGGGACAGTTGCCCGAAACACCACCTTGTCTATTCCGGTAAAAACGACGCGCTCAAAGAGGTGGAACTTCCTGCCGGACTTCGTGAGACCACCCTCGTAAATCAGACTGTAGGACAAGTCTAGCTCTTCTTCTTTAAGGGACGATTCATCAACATCAAAAGACCCGCCCTGCCGTCGCCACTCCGACACCCGTGTTTCCAGAAACTCTTTTTTCTCGGCGGGGAGCTGGAGACGTTTTCTTGAACTTTCCTCGCCGCGCACGACAAACACCAAAGTGTTGTCGCCGTGGCGGGTGAAAAAGCACGGTGCGGCGGCATGGACGGCCGTGTAAAATTTACTGATGACATTCAGGTACCAGCGCATTTTGGTTTCCCAGAAACTTATTAAAAATACCCCGAAATCCAAACGCCGCCTCGGTACGCGGCGATGAAAAAGAAAGTGCAGAAGCGATCGTACAAGCGGACTGCGGCCGGCGCCAAACTCGCCGAAATACTCCGCCGAATACGAAATCTCGTCCGCCTTCGATAAACTGTCGTCCATATGAAGCGCCGCGGCTTCATCTAATCTTACCATGTCTGCGGAGACTCAAAATCACAACCTTAACCCGCGAACCGCCGAAGGCGGTCGGAGTCGCGATTTTTTCAGAGGAACATCCTATCTGATAAACATCGCGTCGCCGAAGGAGTAAAAACGAAACCGCTCGCGGACGGCGATTTTATAAAGATCAAGGATGCGCCGCGGAGCGTGCTTGTGGAGAAGAAAAGCGTCAACGAGATACATCAGCGACGATCCGGGGAGATGAAAATTTGTGATAAGCGCGTCAACCACTCTGAAATTATACGGCGGACGGATGAAAAGTTCAGTTGAACCGGAGAGGCCGCTCTCCCGGCCGCGCAAAAGGGAAACGGCGGTGGACTCAAGCGCCCGCACCATAGTGGTGCCGACGGCCACCACCGCCCCGCCGATTTTCTTAACATCAGCGATTTTCTTAACAGAAGCGGCTGGTATCTCGTAGCATTCGGGGTGAAGCTTGCCGGTTTTTAGGTTCCGCTCGTTAAGAGGTGCGAAGGTGCCGAGACCGATATTAAGAGAGGTAAAAACATGATCCACGCCGGCCCGAGAGAGAGACCGTAAGAGTCTGTCGGTAAAATGAAGCGTAGCGGTGGGGGCGGCGATTGAGGCGCTCTTCCGCGCGAAAACCGACTGGTACCGGCGCCGGAGCTGACGCTCGAACAACGGCGTGCCTTTTAGGTATTTGGGGATAGGCATATACCCTTTTTTCTCAAGCAGACGAAGGAGAGGTTTTAAACCAAAGTTATACCGAAAGGAAAAAATCTGATTATCCTGCCCGGCAACCGTCAAAAAATGTTCACCGTTAAAGAACAGCCGCTGATTTTTCTCAACGCGGCGGTCAACGAGCCCCCTGATGAGCTGATCGCCTTCCCGAACGGAGTCAACGAAGAGCAGTGTCTCAACCTTGCCGCCAGTTTCTTTGCGGAGGACGACTCTCGCCGGATAAACCTTAGTGTCATTAAGCACTAGAAGGGACGGGATGGGGAGGTGATGGGCGATGTTTTTAAAAACGTCAAACTGAATTTTACCGCTGTTCGTGTCGTAGACGAAAAGCCGCGCGGCGTCGCGCGGCTCAGCCGGCTGTTTGGCGATCAGCTCTGGGGGCAGCGTGTAATGATAATTGTCTTTGAGGGAAGTCATAATGGATCCCGACACCGACAGCGGTTAATAAGTTTTTCGCTGTCTTGACAATAACACTGACTCATCAACGAGGGTGCCTACTGGGATTCGAACCCAGTCAAACGGCTCCACAGGCCGTTGTGCTAACCGTTACACCATAGGCACCATTTGAAGAAAAGACGGCTGTCCTTGAAAGTTCAGCGGTAACTAGGCGGCTCCTCTTTTATACCAAATTTGTGATTGGCCAGTCTAGCAAGCGCGAAAATAAGCGACGAAAGGCGATTCAGGAAACTCACGGTGGAGTCCTCTATTTTAACCTCCCCCCGCCGAAGCGCCTCCACGACACGCCGTTCGGCCCGGCGGGCGAGCGTCCGGGCGACATCCAAAAGAGCCGAGAGCTCCGAGCCGCCCGCTATGGAAAAACCTTTCAGCGGCGGAAGTTCGTGCTCTATAACGTCAATGACTTCCTCCATTTTTCTGATCTTTGACTCGTCAATGCTCTTTTGGGCGCCGGCGAGTTCAGCTTGAACAATAAAAAGATTTTCCTGAACCTCATGAATAAGCTCGCGCAAAAGCGGGCCGCTCGCGCCAACCCGAAACTTCCACTCGCCGGCCTGAACCTTGCAGAGTCCGAGGAATGAGTTGAGTTCGTCAAGCGAGCCGAGCGCCTCAATCTGGCTGGACGCCTTGGAAAGCCGCTCCCCGGGGGCGGAAGAAAAAACCTTGGTGGTGCCGGAGTCGCCTTTACGGGTATAAAACATAGTGAAACTATCTCCGAGCCAAGCGCTGAACTCCTTCCAGTCCCTTAATTTTACCACATTACCTGACGATTTACAACCACCGCCGCGCTAGCTTATCAGCCGGATGGTTCGCGCAACGAGGACTTCAAGGATTGGAAGTATATTAATGGAAACACTCGATGGAAGAAATGGATGTAATGAAAAATATCGCAAAAAAACACGAACTGTGTATTACGGGAGGAAACGACTGGCATGGCATAACATTACTCCGGATATTCAAATAGGGATAGATATCCAATTTCAGAAAAATCCGGCGCGCGCAAAATCAGAAAAATTGCAAAGTGCGTTTTTGTGCGGGGAAAAGCGAGGCGGACCTTCAAGACTCACGATTCCCTTAGTGGTGTCTTTATACAACCACGTTCGAACTCACTTTATCAAAAATTCCTGACCCTGAACAGTACCGCGCTCCGCGTGACACCTCCGCCACGCGACTCCGCCCGCCTGACGGCGGTGCAAAGCAA
>Ga0073934_10007911_pt1 | contig 14468 bp, 9 predicted proteins | sample LarsenN4metaG_FD_76834 | JGI IMG/M metagenome (GOLD analysis project Ga0073934, IMG submission 76834) | Hot spring sediment bacterial and archeal communities from British Columbia, Canada, to study Microbial Dark Matter (Phase II) - Larsen... ...
CCGGCTTTCGGCTGCGACCATGCGCCGATGCTTGTTGAGCGTCTCGGCGAACAGCTCCGACCGCATCGGCACGGCCTTCTCGGCCGCCGCGGTCGGCGTCGGCGCGCGCAAATCCGCGGCGAAGTCGATGAGGGTCGTGTCCGTCTCGTGGCCGACTGCGGAAATGAGCGGGATCGCGCTCTCCGCCGCGGCGCGGACGACGACCTCCTCGTTGAAACACCAGAGGTCCTCAAGGCTGCCGCCGCCGCGCGCGACGATCAGAACATCCGGACGCGGAACCTCGCCGCCCTCGGCCAGCGCGTTAAAGCCGCGGATGGCCGCCGCGATCTGAAGCTCGGCGCCTTTGCCCTGAACGAGCGTCGGCCAGACGATGACGCGGCGCGGAAACCGTTCCCGCAGGCGATGCAGAATGTCGCGGATGACGGCGCCCGCCGGCGACGTCACGACCCCGATGACGTCGGGAAGAAACGGGATCGGCTTTTTGCGCGCCGCATCGAAGAGCCCTTCGGCGGCGAGCTTCCGGCGCCGTTCCTCAAGGATCGCCATCAGCGCGCCGGCGCCGGCGGGCTCGAGGCTGTCGATGACGATCTGGTATTTCGACTGTCCGGGGAAAGTTGTCAGCCGGCCGGTCGCCACAACCTCCATGCCCTGTTCGGGCGCGATGCTGAGGCGCTGCGCCGTCCCCTTCCAGACGACGCCGGAAATCGTCGCATTCTCATCCTTGAGGTCGAGATAGAGATGGCCCGATGCAGCGCGCGTCACGCGCCCGAGCTCGCCCTTGACGCGCACGAAACCGAAGCCGTCCTCGATGACGCGCTTGACCGCGCCGGCGAGCTCCGAGACCGTGTATTCATGGATGTTATGGGTTGCCTGCGCCGCCATCGGCTGCTTTAAGCACGGTTCTGATCCTGAAATGAAGTTGCGTGCCTGGCGAATGTCGCCGCGATCGGCCAGGGCTCCGGCAATCGCGGCGGCCGTCACGAAAAACCGTAGCGGGAGAGCCGTTATGAGAAAGTTTTTGTTCCTCGGCGCCGCCGGCGCCGCCGGCTTTGTCGGTTTCGCCTCGTTCGACACGGCCGCGCCGGCGGGCGCGCCCTTCATCGATCCCGTCGCCGTCGCCCGCGCGATGTGCGGATCGACCCACGACACCGGGCTGAAACGGCGGCAGGTCTTCGCCGCCATCGGCGCGGCGCAGGCCGCACAGGCCGACAGCGCGGCGGCGTCCGACGCGCTCAGGACGCCGGTCGCCGGCATCAGCTACAAGGTCTCGACGGTGAGCCCGAAAGCGCAGGCCTATTTCGACGCCGGGCTCGCGCATCTGTGGAATTTCAACCATGGCGAGGCGATCAACGCCTTCAAGGCGGCGCAGGCCGCTGATCCCGATTGCGCCATGTGCTGGTGGGCGGAAGCGTTTGCGCTCGGGCCCAACATCAACCTGCCGATGGCGGCGGAAGCGAACGCCCCGGCCTATACGGCGTCGCGCGCAGCCTTCGACAGGAAAGCCAAGGCGAGCGAAAAAGAACGCGCGCTGATCGACGCGCTGCAGGTCCGCTACGCGAAGAAGCCGCCGGCCGACCGGTCGCGTCTCGACCTTGCTTTCGCTGAAGCGATGGGGACGGTCGCAGCGCGCTTTCCGGATGACGATTTCATCGCCGCGACGGCGGCGGAAGCCAACATGGACACCCAGCCCTGGGATTATTGGCAGGCGGACGGACGCACGCCGAAGGGCCGGGCCGGAAAGACGCTAGCGCTCCTTGAACAGGTGCTCGCCCGCAATCCCGCCTATCAGCCGGCGATTCACCTCTACATCCATACGACCGAGGCGACGAAGAACCCTTTCCGGGCCGTTCCCTATGCGGACCGTCTCGCCGCGCTGTCGCCGGGGCTCGGCCATCTCATCCACATGCCGTCGCACACTTACGCGCGCATCGGCCGCTACAAGCAGTCGATGGACCTTAATCTCGCCGCGGTGAAGGCCGATGAGGCGACGCTGGCGCTGGGGCCTCAAAGCCCGATGTATGAGTTCGGCTATTATGTTCACAACGTTCATTTCGTGATGACGTCGGCGCAGATGGGCGGCGACCGCGACACGGCGCTCGCGATGGCGAAAAAGCTCGACGCGAAGATTCCGGTCGACATGGCGGTCGCCGTGCCGCTCGCCACGCCGATCAAGGCCGCGCCCTATTACGTCTATGCGCAGTTCGCAGCGCCCGACGAAATCCTTGCGCTGCCGGAACCTGGCGCCGAGGCGCCGTTACTGCAGGCGGCCTGGCATTATGCGCGCGGCGAGGCCTTTGCGCGCAAGGGCGACAGCGCAAGCGCGCGCAAGGAAGCGCGCGCGATCGAACAAATCCTGAAGGAGGAAGACTTCAAGGTCCTGCAGGACAATCTCATCCCGGCGCCGGGCATCCTCAAGATCCAGCACCGCACCGTGATGGCGCGCGCGAGCGCAGCCGAGGGCCGGCTCGCCGACGCGATCGCGCTGATGGAGGAAGCGGTCGCGTTGCAGGAAGGGCTCAATTACACCGAGCCGCCTTACTGGTATTATCCGGCCAAGCAGACGCTCGCCGCGATGGCGCTGAAACATGGCGAGGCCGAACGCGCCGAACAGCTCTTCATCGAATCGCTGTCGGAGGTTCCGAACAATGGCTGGGCCTATTACGGGCTCGCCGCGGCTTTTGGCGCGCAGAAGGACAAGGCGGCGCAGAAATACGCCGCCGCGCTGATGAAAAGCGCCTGGCTCGGCAAGGAGAAGCCGACGCTCGACCGCCTCTAGGTCGAGACTGCGGCCGAATGTTTACCAGGGGCGCGGTCATCGGCCAGACTTTCATGACGCCGCCATGAGAGTCCCGCCGTGACTGACGTCGACCCGAAGACCCGCGTGCTCCTCGACATGATCGCCATGCTCGGGACGCCGCCGCTCAGTGAAATGACGCCGGAAGCCTTCCGGGCGATGCGGGCAAGAAGCCGCGACATGCTCAATGTCGCGTGGCCGGAGCCGGCCCAGTATCGGACATTTCAAGTTATGGGCGCGGCGGGGCCGATCCGGGCGCGGCTCTATGATTATGCGCGAGAAGAGGCCCCGCGGCCGACGCTTGTTTATTATCATGGCGGCGGTTTCACCTTCGGCGATCTCGACAGCCATGACCAGCTTTGCCGGCGCGTTGCACAGGCTGGCGATCTGCGGGTGATCTCGGTCGAATACCGGCTCGCCCCCGAAGCGCCGTTTCCCGCCGCCGTTGATGACGCCTGGGCCGCGCTCGCAGACATCCTTGCGCGCGCAAGCGACCTTGGCGTCGATGCGGCGCGGGTCGGCGTCGGCGGGGACTCGGCGGGCGCCAATCTGGCGACGGTGACCGCGCGGCGCGCCGCGCTCGAAGGCGCGCCGGCGCTGAAGCATCAGCTCCTCATCTATCCGGTGACGCAGTCGGTGCGGTCGACGCCGTCGCGCGAGCGCCTCGCCGAAGGCTATTTCCTGACGAAGGAGAGCATGGACTGGTTCGACGGCCATTATCTGCCGAAGAACGTCGACAGGACCGATCCGCGGATCTCGCCGCTGCTGCATCCGGCGCCGGCCGATCTCGCGCCGGCCTATGTCATTACGGCGGGCCTCGATCCGCTGCTCGATGAGGGACGCGCCTACGCGCAGGCGTTGTCAAAAGCCGGCGTCCCGTGTCGCTATGTCGAATATCCCGATCAGATCCACGGCTTCGTCTCGTTCTGCAATTTCTCGTCGGTCGCGGAGGAAGCGATCGCCGACGCCGCCCGCGCCGTGAGCGAAGCGCTGCGGTGACGGCGACCTGCGCCGTGCGCAGGGCTAAAGGCCGAACGCGATCAGGAAATTGTTGGCGACGATGAGCCCGTTGGTCGTGACCGCGAGCGTGAAGGCGGCGATGACGATTCGATGCGGGAACCACAGCACCATGCCGGAGATGACGAGCTGCAGGAACAGCTTGGCGGCGATCCATCCCGCGCCGTGGTGATCCATGATCGCGCGCATCAGCGGGTTTGCTTCCTGCGCGCGGCCGAGCTCGATCGCGGCGATGGTCGAGACGATGTCGAGCACGCCGACGATGTTGTAAACGGCGACCGCGGCGAGCGCGATGACGACGTTAAGCCTGATCGCGCGCGCTTCGGCCGCCTGCGCGGCGAGCGCCTTTTCGCGGGGAGTTGTCTTGAAGAGCGAAACCAAAGGGGCTCCGTTAACTTTATTGTGACCCGATTGTCGACAAAAAGCGGCGAAGAGCAGGCAAGGCGCGCCCGGCGCCGGTCGACGGCGCGCCGGGCAGGCGTTAATCTGCAAAAACCATGACGACTGAAATGGCGCAGGCCGAGGAAACGGAGGCGAGCGGCCGCGCCCCGGCAGGCGCGAGCGCCCGCGCAATCCTGCTCGCCCGGGCGACGCTGTTCGTCGAGCGCGCGGCGCCGTCATTTGTGCTGGCGGGCGCGCCGCTGGCGCTCATCCTCGCCGCCGGCCTCTTCGACCTTTGGCGCTTCGCCGGTCTCTGGGGCCACGCGGCGGGGCTTCTCCTGCTGCTTGCATTGTCGGCTGTCCTGTTCTGGCGCCATCGCCCTCAGCGCCTCCTGCCGACACGCGAGGACGCGCTCGCGCGACTCGAACGCGACGGGCTGATGCGGCATGAGCCGCTGCAGGCGCTTGAAGACGAGCCCGCAGCGGGGGCGGGCGCGCTCTGGCGGGCGCATCTTGAGGAATCGCGGCGGCGTCTCAAGAAGACGAGGCTCTTTTCGCCGGCGCCGACGGCGAACGCGGTCGACCCCTACGGCCTGCGCTATACGGCGGCAGGCGTCCTGTTGATTGGCCTCATCGCCGCGGGGTCGCAAGCGCCGCGGCGCATCGCGGACGCCTTCCTGCCGAGCGATCCTAGGGTCACTCGCGCGGGTTTTGCCGATCTGTGGATCGAGCCGCCGGCCTACACCGGCAAGGCGCCGATCCACCTCTTGCGGGCGAAGGACCCGCTCGGCGGGGTCGGGGAGGCGGTCGCGGCGCCCGAAGGCTCGATCGTCCGTATTCAGACGAAACCCGGGGCGAGATACCGGTTGTCGCTGAACGCGGGCGGCGTGACCGAAAGGGCCGAACGCGAAGGCGGGCCGGGATCGGCGCGCGCCGCGCTGGCGCTCACGCGATCCGGCGCGCTTGATCTCGCCGCCGGCGGACGCCGCAGCCGCTGGCCCGTCACCGTCATCGACGACCGTCCGCCGGCCGTCGAGTTTGCAAGGCCGCCCGCATCCGACCGGGACGGCCGGCTCGTCGTCGCGCTCAAGATCGACGATGATTACGGCGCGGCGTCGGTCGCGCTTGAAATGCGCCTTGACGGCGGGCAGCCGCGCCCGCTCGATGCGCCGGAGATCGACGCCGGCGTCGCGGCCAAGCCGCAGCGCATCCCGCTCGAATCGCTCAAAGGCGGTCCGGGCGTGCGCGCCGCCGCGGTCGACCTAACCGCGCATCCCTGGGCGGGGCTCTCCGTCAGTCTTGCGGCGGTCGTCGTCGATGAGGCGGGGCAGGAAGCGCGAACTGATGCTGTCGACTTTCAGTTGCCGGCGCGCGCCTTCGCCAATCCGCTCGCCAAGGCGGTCATCGAGCAACGGCAGACGCTCGCCGTCGCCCCCGCCGAATGGCGCCGCGTCGAATGGGCGCTCGGCGGCCTGACGCTCGGTCCCGATTTCTTCTTCGATCGCGCGAAAGACTATCTTCTCCTTCGCACGGCGATGTGGCGGGTGAACAAGCGCGCCGGCGAGGAGAGCGACGCGACTGTTGAAGAATTCTGGCCGCTCGCTTTGCAGCTCGAGGACGAGACGACGGAGCTGTCGCGGCAGCGGCTCGATGCTGCGCGAAAGGCCCTGCGCGAGGCGCTCGAAAACGGCGCGTCCGACGCCGAGATCGAACGCCTGACTGAGGCTCTTCGCGCCGCGCTGCAGAACTATCTCGAAGCGCTCGCACAGTCGGGAACGGAGCCGGGCGAGGAAGCCTCCGAAGCCGACCGAACCGTGACCGCCGAAGATCTCGAATCGATGCTCGATGCGGTGCGTGACCTCGCAAAGTCCGGCGCGGCGAATGCGGCGCGGCAGGCGCTCGCTGAACTTGAATCGCTGCTTGAGAACCTTCGCGCGCCCGGCCGCAGCGCCGCCGGCGCGGCTGGCGGCGGCGACAAGCAAGGGCAGGGCGGGCAGGCGGGCGCTGTCGGCGATCTCATCGCCCGCCAGCGGGCGCTCGCCGATGAAACCTTCCGCCGCGGCGAGAGGCGCGACGCGCCGGGCGACGATCTCGCCGACAAGGAGGGCGCGCTCGCCGGCGATCTCACCGATCTGATGAAGTCGCTCGAGCAGTCCGCGGCGGGCGACGGCGAGGAGGCGGGCAAGCCGTTGTCGCGCGCACTGTCGGCGATGCGTCGGGCCGAAGGCGACCTTTCGGACAGGAATTTCGACGGCGCGCGCAACTCGATGGAAGAAGCGATCGCCAACCTTCGCGACGGCGCCGAGGCGCTGGCAAGGGCCGAGCGCGCGCAAGCGCAAGCCGCGCGCGGGTCAGGCGGCCAGCCTATGCGCGATCCCCTGGGGCGCCCGCTCGGCCAGCCGACAGGGCAAGGCGTCGAGGTTCCGGAGAAGTCCGACGCCCAGCGCGCGCGCGAACTTCTCGAAGAGCTTCGCCGGCGCTTGTCGGACGGGGAACGCAGCGAAGACGAGATCTATTACCTCGAGCGTCTTCTCGAACGGTTCTGAGACCGGCCCGCCTCAAGGGAGCATGCGGAGCGTCAGAACGGCTTTCCCGCGCCGTGGACTTCATTCCCGACCGTCGATAGGGTCCCGCGCCTCGGCTCGGGGCGGCGCGCTTATGGCGAAAAGACTTTTCCAGATCATTCTCATCGCGATGGTTTTCGGCGTCGCCGCCGGCTGGCTGGCGCACGCCAATCTGAGCGCCGACGGGCAGGCCGACTTCGCGGCGGCGATGAAGATCGTCACCGACATCTTCCTGCGCCTCATCAAGATGGTGATTGCGCCCCTCGTGCTGACGACGCTGATCGTCGGCATCGCGCATATGCGTGATCCGAAGGCGCTCGGCCGCGTCGGCCTCAGGACCATGCTGTGGTTCATCGCCGCCTCGCTGTTCTCGCTCGGCCTCGGCCTTGTGATGGTCAATCTCATCCAGCCGGGCGCGGGCTTCGACGCCGGCCTTCCGGCCGCTGCGAACGGCGCGCCGACGGCGGAGAATTTCACCCTCGCCAACGTCATCACCCATCTGGTGCCGCGCTCGATCTTCGAGGCGATGGCGACGAATGAGATCCTGCAGATCGTCATATTTTCGGTGTTCGCCGGCGTCGCGCTCGCCAAGCTCGGGGAGAAGACGGCGAAGGTCGTCGAGATCACCGAGCAGGTCGCCTATCTCATGCTGAAGATCACCGAATATGTGATGCTGCTTGCGCCCTTCGCCGTATTCGCCGCGCTCGCCGGCGTCGTCGCCACCAAGGGGCTCGCCGTCATCATAGATTACGGCAAGTTCGTCGGCGGCTTTTATCTCTCGCTCGCGATTTTGTGGATTGCGCTCGCCTTCGCCGGCCGCCTTGTCATCGGCAGGCGGACCGGCGAGCTGATCGCCACGATCCGCGAACCCGTTGTCATCGCCTTTTCGACGGCGAGCTCGGAGGCCGCTTATCCGAAGCTCCTCGAGCGGCTCGAGCGCTTCGGCGTCGCCAACCGCATCGCAAGCTTCGTGCTGCCGCTCGGCTATTCGTTCAATCTCGATGGCTCGATGATGTATTGCGCTTTCGCGACGATGTTCATCGCGCAGGCCTACGGAATCGAAATGTCGGCGATGCAGCAGGTCACCATGCTGCTTTTCCTGATGGTGACCTCGAAGGGCATGGCGGCGGTGCCGCGCGCCTCGCTCGTCGTCATCGCGGCGACGCTGACGGCCTTCAACCTGCCGGAGGAAGGGCTCCTTCTCCTGCTCGCCGTCGACCAGTTCCTCGACATGGGCCGCTCAGGCACGAATATCGTCGGCAATTCGGTGGCGACGGCGGCCGTCGCGAAGTGGGAAGGGCTGTTGCGCGACAATCCGCTTCAGCCGCCGCTCGCCGGCCGGGCGCTCGACGAGGGCGCGGCGCAGGTGACCGCGTCGCGCCGGGGGTGACGACAGCGGTTATTTCGCGCCGATATGCTTGGTGACGAAGGCGAGGGAACGCTCGAGCATTTCGGTTCGGGTTCCTTCTTGCGACAGCCAGTGATCCTCGCCCCTCAACTCGCGATGTTCGACCGGGCGGCCCTCGTTCTCGAGCGCCCGCTTCATCATCAGGCTCTGCCCCGGCGGCGCGACGATGTCGTTCGTTCCGTGCAGAAGCAAGACCGGCGGCGTCGCCTTTGACACCTGCTTTTCCGGGCTGACGGCGATCGCTTCCTTTTCCTTGAATTTGCTGCCGATGCGGTTCGTCCAGTATTTTTCGGCGCTTTCGCTTTCGGACGCGATCAGCGAGGGCAGGTTCGAGACGCCGTTGACGCTGACCGCGCAAGCGTAGAGCTCGGGCGTCAGCGTCGCGCCGGCGAGCGCGGCATAGCCGCCATAGCTTGCGCCGACGATGCAGACGCGGCGCGGATCGACGAGGCGGTCGGCGACGAGTTTCCTGACGCCTTCTGAAATGTCGTCCTGCATCTTGCGGCCCCACTCATTGTCGCCAGCCTTGCGGAAGCTCTCGCCGTATCCGAAGGAGCCGCGGAAGTTCGGCTGGTATACGCGATAGCCGTTCGCGGCGTAAAAACCCGCCCACCAGTCGAAACCCTGATCATCGCGCGAGGTCGGTCCGTCATGCGGCAGCACGATCAGCGGCGCATCAGCGCCCGCGCCGACCGGTTCCGTAAGGTATCCGGGCACGTGCACGCCGTCCGAGGCGACGTAATCGAACTTCACGCGTTTGGGCTGCGTGCGGCCGTCGAGCGCCGGATAGGTCGACCCGATCGCCGACAGGCTCTTTTTCGCCGGCTCGAACAGCATGATCTGGTCGGGATGATCGGGATAGGCGACGTTGACGATCAGCCGCTGGTGGTCGCGCGACCATGACGTGATGACCGCCGAGCCGCCCTTGATCGCCTTCGACGCCTTTTCCTGAAGGCCCTTCAGCGGCTCGTCGAAAAACCGGGCGCGGGGAAAGTCGTCGACATAGCGGACGCCGACGATCCGGTTCGTATAGGGATCGACGATCGTCGAGGACATGTCATAGCCGGGTACGCCTTCGCCGCCGGGGAGGAACGCGCCCGTCTGGGGGTCGATCCGGCGCAGCGCCATGAACTCGCCGAGCTGGGCGAGACCGGCGATATCGGCGTTCGCGCCGATAAGGCCGAAATCGGCGACGGCGTCCAACTCGCCGATCTTGCTCTCGATCGCAAATTTCTGCTCATAGCCGCCGGAGGGCTTGCGCGCAAAATATTTGATGACCTGCTTGCCGCGATCATAGTCCAGACGGCCGACGGGCTCGCAGTCGGCGTCCAGCACCCAATCGAAGGTTTCCGCCTCGCCGCGTTCGACAAGCCGCTCGCCGCCGTCCTTCAACGCGACCGCAAAGACGGAATATGGACTCTGATGCGCCAGGAAGACGGCGGCGCCGTTGCGGCACTTGATCTCGCCGGAGCCGGAATAAAAGGCGTTGCGTTGCCACGATCTGAAGGGAATTGACTTGCTCTTCGCCTGTCGGTCGATGCGGAACCAGCGCCAGATTTCGATGGTCTCGATCCCCCGCCCGTAATTGGCTTTGAGCGTTCCTGAGACGGGCAGCATGACATGCTCGTCGCCGACCCACTGAAGGGCGCGCGCCTTCGCGTTCTCGAGCGCCATTCCGACCGCCTGCGCCTTGCCGTCAAGGTCGATGAAGGCGACCGCGCGCCCGCCCTCGGGCGTTCGCTGGATCTGCGCGAGCGTCCGCCCGTCGGGCGAGAGCGCCGCTTCACTGACGGCCGGAAGCGCGCCGAAGACGGCGGCATCGCGGATGACACCCTGTTGCGCGCTCGCCGTCGCGGCGAGGACCGACGCGACCGCAATCGCAAAAACCGCCTTGCGCATGTTCTCCCCTTCCGCCGCCGCAAGAATGTGCGGCGGGCTTAGTTGTTCGCCGCGACGAGCTCCAATCGTTTGGCGGCCTTGTCGTAGAGGTAGAATTCTGAACCCTTTCCGGCGAAATCGGCGCGGGCGATCATGCGTCCGCCGTCGACCGATTTTGAGACGATGGAGATTGCAGCGCCTGCGACGGCCTTCTCGAGCGCGGCTTGGGTCTTCTGGTCCGCAGGATCGACGTGAACGGGCCGCTCCCCGCCGCCGCTCGCCACATAGAGAATTCGCACGCGCGCTTCGCGTGGATCGTAGACGACGCGATTGACCGTCCCGTCCGTCTCGCCGCCCGCCCTGAAGGACGCCGTGTCGAGGTCATACTCCGTCAGTATCCGGCTGCCGCCCTCAGTGCGCAACACCTGGATGGAGCGCGGCGCCGCGCCGACGCCCATGAAGCTGATCTCCTCGGCCGTGACCTGATCGCCGGAGATTTCTCCGGCCTTGTTGAAGCGCGTGCCGCTTTCATCCGCAGCCATGATCTCGACCTTCTTCGAGGCCTCATACTGGTCGATGCGCGCGACCGCCTTGCCGGCGGCGTCGACGATCCAGTCGACGGTCTTCTTGTCGCCGTCTGAAAGGCGCCTGATGTCGCCGGTCCTCAGGTTCGCAATTTGCAGCGCATAGAGGAGCTGATCCTGACCGTCCTTCAAACGCGACCCGCTTTGGAGGCTGACTTGCGGGAAGCTGCGCGCGAACAGCGCGCGCTCATTGTCGAGCGGCATCGAGGCGAGGAGGACGCCTGCGGAGGCGATGAAATAATAAAAGTCAGCGCCTTCCTCATTGCCGAACAGCGTCTTCGAGGCGCCTGTATCGCGGGAAATCGACATCCAGCGCTGAAACTCGAGCGTCCTGACGCCCGACACCGTGTCAATGCCGCCCTTCTCGCCGGCGAAGCGGACAAGGACATAATCGTCGCCGCCCCATTCGAGGTCCTGCGCCTTGACGGGACCGAGGCCGATCCCTTTGGGCGCCGCCGCCGGATCGTCCGTCGAATAGATCGCCAGCGCCTGCTGTTCGTTGAAATCGCGCAAGACGGCGTAATGTTTCCCGCCCGGCGAAATCTCGACGCCATAAATTCTGTCGGCGGCGTCGGCCGCCGTCGCGCCAAGGACGAGTGCGACGACCGCCGGCATGAAACCGATGATCTTCATGAACTCTCCCCGCAAAAAATTGCGCCGCCATAAAAAGGCGAGCTCCCCCGCTTGCGTGTCATATCGGAGTACTTGAGAGGCCGCTAGCGCCGCGCCGCCGCCCGGCCGAGTTCTTCTTCCGCGATTGCTTCCACCCGGCGGGCGTTTTCATCCCAAGTGAAACCCCGGCGGATCAGGGCGCTGCGCGCCGCGGCGCCGAAACTGCGGCGGCGGCCGGCGTCGCCGAGGAAGGCGTCAAGGCCGGCATGGAGCGCGGCGTCGTCGCCGCTCCGCACGAGGATCGCGGCGCTGTCGTCGATGACCTCGCGGATGTTCGCCATGTCGGGCGCGATGATCGCGCGCGCAGCGGCCATGTATTCGAAAAGCTTCAGCGGCGAGGCGTAGGCCGTCACCGCCGGCTGCAGCGCGACGTCGAAGGCGGCAAGATGGGCCGGCACGTCGTCGCGCTGGACGACGCCGGTGAAGACGACGGCGTCCGCGACGCCGAGCGCTTTCGCCTGACGTTCAAGCCCGGCCCGCGCATCGCCATCGCCGACGATGAGTAAAACGAGGTCAGGTCGCCGCCGGGCCGCGAGATAGGCGATGATGCGGTCAAGGCCGTGCCAGTCGCGCACGAAGCCGGTGAAGCCGAGCACGATCTTGTCGTCGAGGCCGTAGCGCATTCTGACCGGGTGCGGGTCATGGTCGCGGAGAAAGATGTCTTCAACGCCGTTCGGGATGATGTCGATGCGCGCAGGATCGACGCCCGCCGCTTCGACATAGTCGGCGAGCGCGCGCGTCACCGGCAGCACGCGCGAGGCAGCACGCCAGATCGACCGTTCGCTCGCGCGCGCCAGCGCTGTCAGGGCGAGCTTGCCGTGCCGCTCGCGTTCTTCGGCGAGCGGGGCGTTGATTTCGAGAAGGAAAGGGAGGCCCCGCGCGCGCGCCAGCCTGACGCCGGAATGGTAGAAGAGATTGTAGCGCTCATAGAGGACGTCCGGCGTGAAGGCGCGGGCGCGCGCAGCGAGCCTCAGATAGGCAGGCGCTGAATAAGCGACCTCCGCGAGCTCGTGGACCGGCGCCGGCAGGAACCGGCGAAGGCCGACGCCGGCATGGGCGTCGAGCGGACGCGCCGAGGGCGGCGCTTCATCGGGTCCGACGATCTCCAGCGTGTGACCACGGCGCGCCAGCGCCTCGGTCAGGGAGCGGATGTGCACCGCCTGACCGTCGGAGGATTTCGTCCGGTGGGAATAAAGGATCTTCATCGGCGCGCGGGTCTATAGGGCGGTTTGGCGGGCCGGTGGTGGCCATTCCGCCGCAGCAGGGTTTGTTGCGCCGCCAAGGGGGGCGTGCTATGCGCGCCGCAATTCGCGTCAAGGAGCCCGGCAGCCCTGCCGCTCGGCTCCAATTTCGCTGAAAATTCAAAGGACTAGGCGAGGGGGCTCCCCGCGCCGGACCGGACGGAGCAACGGGCCGCCCCATGTCTGCGGACGCAACTTCCTCAACAGCCGCCGGCCGCTATGCCGAGGCGCTTTTCGATCTCGCGCTCGAAGGCAACGCGCTCGATCGCGTTGAAGCCGACCTCAAGGCGCTTGCAAGCGCGATCGGCGCTTCGGCCGATCTCCGCGCCATGCTGAAAAGCCCCGTCTATGACGCCGACGCCAAAGCGCGGGCGATCGCGGCGATCGCCGACAGGGCCGGCGCGTCGCCGCTGACGAAAAATTTCCTTGGGGTCGTGGCCAAGAACCGACGCCTGTTCGCGCTTGACGGCGTCATCGCCGCGTTCCGCGATCGCCTCGCCGCCCACCGCGGGGAAGTCGCGGCCGAGGCGATCTCGGCGGCGCCGCTCAATGTCGATCAGGCCAAGCGCCTTCGGGGCGAGATCGAGCGCGTCGTCGGCAAGGCGGTAAATCTCACCGTGAAGGTCGATCCGGAGCTCCTCGGCGGCATGGTCGTCAAGGTCGGCTCGACAATGATCGACTCCTCGCTCAAGACAAAACTCAACAAGCTTAAATCCGTGATGAAAGAGGCGCGCTAGCCATGGAACTCAATGCGGCGGAAATTTCGAGCATCCTGAAGCAGCAGATCAAGGATTTCGGCAAGGACGCTGAAGTCTCGGAGATCGGCCAGGTGCTCTCGGTCGGCGACGGCATCGCGCGCGTCTTCGGCCTCGACAATGTTCAGGCCGGCGAAATGGTCGAGTTCGCCAATGGGGTGAAGGGCATGGCCTTGAACCTCGAAACCGACAATGTCGGCGTCGTCATCTTCGGCGAGGACCGCGAGATCAAGGAAGGCGACACCGTCAAGCGCACCAAGGCGATCGTCGACGTGCCGGTCGGCAAGGGGCTTCTCGGGCGCGTTGTCGATCCGCTCGGCAATCCGATCGACGGCAAAGGGCCGATCTCGGCGAGCGAGCGCCGCGTCGTCGACGTCAAGGCGCCTGGCATCCTGCCGCGCAAATCCGTGCACGAACCGGTGCAAACCGGCATCAAGGCGATCGACGCGATGATCCCGGTCGGCCGCGGCCAGCGCGAGCTTGTCATCGGCGACCGCCAGACCGGCAAGACCGCGATCTGCATCGACACGATCCTGAACCAAAAGGCCGTCAACGCGACGGGCGACGAGAAGAAGAAGCTCTATTGCGTCTATGTCGCGATCGGCCAGAAGCGCTCGACCGTCGCGCAGATCGTCAAGACGCTCGAGGACAATGGCGCGCTCGAATACTCCATCGTCGTCGCCGCGACGGCGTCGGAGCCTGCGCCGCTGCAGTTTCTCGCGCCCTTCGCCGGCTGCGCCATGGCGGAATATTTCCGCGACAACGGCATGCATGCGCTCATCATTTACGACGACCTTTCGAAGCAGGCCGTCGCCTACCGCCAGATGTCGCTGTTGCTGCGCCGTCCGCCGGGCCGCGAAGCCTATCCGGGCGACGTCTTCTATCTCCACTCGCGCCTTCTCGAGCGCGCGGCGAAACTGAACGAGGATCACGGCGCCGGGTCGCTGACGGCGCTCCCCATCATTGAGACGCAGGCGAATGACGTGTCGGCTTACATTCCGACCAACGTCATCTCGATCACCGACGGCCAGATCTTCCTCGAAACCGATCTTTTCTATCAGGGCATCCGCCCCGCAGTGAACGTCGGACTTTCGGTTTCGCGGGTCGGCTCGTCGGCGCAGATCAAGGCGATGAAACAGGTCGCCGGCAAGATCAAAGGCGAGCTTGCCCAGTA
>Ga0073934_10007912_pt1 | contig 14466 bp, 11 predicted proteins | sample LarsenN4metaG_FD_76834 | JGI IMG/M metagenome (GOLD analysis project Ga0073934, IMG submission 76834) | Hot spring sediment bacterial and archeal communities from British Columbia, Canada, to study Microbial Dark Matter (Phase II) - Larsen... ...
GACTTCGGCTCCGACTTGGAGTCGTAGCGCTTCTGCCACTCCGCCAGGATCCGCTCGCGGTTGGCGGCGGCCCAGCCGAAATCGTTGTCGATCAGGAGCGACTCGAGGTCAGCGGGCAGATGCTCGAGCGGCTTGGCGACGCCCGGCATCGCGACGATAGCATAGCCCTGGTTGTACATCTCCATCGCCTTGCGGCTGATCGACCAGTCCAGCAGCGTCTTCGCCGCTTCGAGGTTGTCCGTTCCCTTGATGATCGCGGACGCCTCCATGTCCCAGCCGATCCCCTCGCTCGGAAAGATGATCTCGATCGGCGCACCCTTCGACTTCTCGGTCGCCGCCCGGTACTCGAAGGAGATGCCGATCGGGAACTCACCGGCCGCCGCCATCTTGGCCGGCTTGGACCCCGAGTGGGTATAGGCGCCGATGTTCTCGTGGAGGGCGTCCATGTATTTCCAGCCCTCGGCCTCGCCGAAGAGCTGGAGCCAGCTGGAGACGTCGAGGAACCCGGTCCCGGAGGACGCGGGGTTCGGCATGACGATCTGCCCCTTGTAGACCGGCTTGGTCAGGTCCTTCCACGACGCCGGCTTGGGCAGGTTCTTCTTCTGGGCCTCGACGGTGTTGAAGCAGATCGCGGCCACCCAGGCGTCCATCCCGACCCACGCGGGCGGATTGCCGCCGTCCCGGAACTGGGCCGAGAGCCTCTCGACGCCCTTGGGCGCGTAGGGGAGCAGCATCCCCTCGGGCTTGAGGATCAGGAGGCTCGTGGCGGCGAGCCCCCAGATGACGTCACCCTGGGGATTCGCCTTCTCGGCGAGGAGCTTGGCCGTGACGATGCCGGTCGAGTCGCGGACCCACTTGATCTCGATGTCCGGATGATCCTCGTTGAAGCGGGCGGCGTACTTCTTGAGGTCGTCGGCCTCAATGGCGGTGTAGACGGTGAGCGTCTTCCTCTGCGCCCACGCGTCACTCGGGACGAGCCCGAGGCCCAACAACCCGGCCACGACACCCAGGACCAGCAAGCGCACCCATGGAGCCCTGCGATCAGTCATCGCGCCCTCCTCCGGCTGTGCCTTGTTCGCTGCCGTACGCACGTTCGCGGCCCGACACGGGCGGCACTCGAGCCGCGTCGAGCGCCTCATTGTAGCCTACTCCCCCCGCGGCTGTCAGGACGCCCTCGGGGCGGCCGGGGCGGCTCGGCTGGTTGGCGCCGGGACGGCGGGGCCGCCGGCCCGGACACGGCTCAGGAGGCCGAGGCCGACGACGAACATCATCCCCACGGCGAGGATCGCCACGCGCTGGTTGCCCCCCGTCATCAGGGAGACGAGGCCGAAGAGAATCGGGCCCATGATGGCCGCCGTCTTCCCGCACAAGGAGTAGAAGCCGAACATGGCGGCCTCCTGCCCCCGGGGGATGAGGCTCGCCATGAAGGCGCGGGCGGCCGCCTGGACGGCGCCGAGCCCGGTGCCGGCGAGGATGGCCACCACGAAGAACTGCGCCTTGGTCTGGACGAAGTACGCGGCGGCGACGACCGCGCACCACTGCACCAGGGTCGCCATCACCACGAGCTTCGGCCCCCGGGTGTCCGTGGGCCGCCCCCACGCGAGAGCCCCCGCCAGCGCGGAGAGCTGGACTACGAAGTAGAGCCCGATGACCTGCGCCGTCGTGAAGCCCAACGTGTGGCCGGCGAAGACGGAGGAGAAGTACACGACGGTGTTGATGCCATCCTCGAAGAAGAGGTAGGCGAGGAGGAAGCCGCGGAGGTCGGGCATGAGGAGGATCTGCCGTAACGTCGCCCAGGCCTGGCCGAAGCCGACCCGGATCGCCTCGGCCACGGTGAGGGCGCCGGGCCGATCTGGCGGGAGGTAGAGCATTGCCGGCAGCGCGAAGAGTCCGAAGAGCGCGGCCGTGACGAGAAACGCCCCTCCGACGTGGCCCCTGAGCGCGAACGGGAGCGCCGCGCCGAGCGCCACCGCCGATCCGGCGTACCCGGTGGCGAAGCCGTGCGCCGACAGCCGACCCCGGCGGTCCTCGGTGGCCAGCTCCGGCAGGTAGGCGTTGTAGCAGACGATGCCTGCCTCGAACCCCACCGTGCCGGCCACGGCCAGGATGAACCCCCACACGACGTCCCCGGAGCCGACCGTCGCCATGAGCGCGGTGGCGACCACCGAGAGGTAGGTGAGCGCCCCGAGGAAGCGCTTGCGCACGCCGGCGTGATCCGCGATGGCGCCCAGCGGCGGCGACACCAGCGCCACCAGGACCATGGAAGTCGTGACCGAGAGGCCCCACCAGAAGTCGCCCTGGCCGCGCTCGTTCCCGACCACGGCCAGCGCGTAGTACTTGGAGTAGACCGTGGCCGGGATCACCGCCACGAAGGCGGAGTTGGCGAAGTCGTAGAGAAGCCACGCGACGACGGCCTTCGCGTCCCGCCGGCGCGTCCCGCCGTGTTCGCCGCCCGCCATCGTGGCCCCCCTCATCCCCTGCCTTCCCTCCCCCTGAACCGGCAACAGGCCAGGCGGGCTCGCGTCACTCGAGGACGGGCGCCCGCTCGTAGCACGGCGGGTGGAAGGTGACGGAAGACCGCGCGGACGCGCGCCTCGAGCAGCCGGGTCGGCCGGATCGGAAGCGGGGCGGGTGGTCGGGTCACACCGCGGCTCCAGGGAATCGCCCAGCACCCTAGCACGAGGGCGTGCTGCGGCTCAAGCGACTGGCCGAGGAGCCTCCGGTCCGGTACGATGAGGGTCCGATGACGCCGGCCGACGGGGTCCCGCTCGAATTCCTGGGCGCCTGCCTCCGGGCTCACGACAGGGTCGGTCTGTCGTTCGTGTCACAGGCGACCGTGCTCCCCGCCCCGGCCGCGCGCGGTTGGCCCGCGGTCTAGCCGTCGGCCGCCATGCTACCATCGGTTCCGTCGGGCGGCCGGTGGGGCTGTGCGCCGGCCGCCAAGGGCGTATCATGGGACGCGAGTCCTGGCGCCCGGATCGGAGGCGCGGGGACGGGATCCCGAGAGGGGGGCGACGCCACCCGATGACTGACGCGCGCGTGATCGCGGACACCCTCGGTCGGCCGCTGCGCAACCTGCGGCTGTCGGTCACCGACCGCTGCAACCTCCGGTGTCAGTACTGCATGCCGGAGGAGGAGTACGTCTGGCTTCCCCGGGCGGATCTCCTGACCTTCGAAGAGATCCGGGAGCTCGTCTCCGTCTTCACGGGATTGGGCGTGGACAAGGTGCGGCTCACCGGCGGCGAGCCGCTCCTCCGCCGGGACCTGCCGGCGCTGGTGCGGATGCTCGCGGAGAATCCCGCGATCCGCGACCTCGCGCTGACGACCAACGGGCTCCTCCTCCCCGAGCAGGCGGGCCCGCTGCGCGAGGCCGGCCTCCACCGCGTGACCGTGAGCCTCGACACGCTCCGTCCCGACCGCTTCCGCGCGCTCACCCGGCGCGACGCGCTCGACAAGGTGCTGCGGGGGATCGAGGCGGTTGGGGAGGCAGGCTTCACCGGCCTCAAGCTCGACACGGTCGTGATCCGCGGGAGCAACGACGACGAGCTGGCCGACCTGATCGAGTTCGGAAAGCGGGCGGACGCCGAGGTCCGCTTCATCGAGTACATGGACGTGGCCGGCGCGACGCACTGGGCCCTGGACAAGGTCACGTCGAAGGCGGCGATGCTCGAGACGCTGGCCGCGCGCTACGGTCCAATCGAGCCGCTCATGGAGAACGGCTCGGCCCCGGCCGAGCGGTTCCGGCTGCCCGATGGGACCGTGTTCGGGATCATCGCCTCCACCACCGTGCCCTTCTGTCGCCGCTGCGACCGGAGTCGGTTGACGGCAGACGGGACGTGGTACCTCTGCCTCTACGCCCAGCGGGGCGTCGACCTCCGGACGCCGCTCCGGCGCGGCGCGTCCCCCGACGAGATCCGGGCCCTCATCACCGCGGGCTGGACGGAGCGCCGCGACCGCGGCGCCGAGGAGCGGAAGGAGCTGGAGGCGCTCGGGCTCCGCGGGGTCTTCGTCCAGATCGACGGGCTCCGCCGGGATCCCCGCCTCGAGATGCACACGCGCGGGGGCTAGCGCGCTCCCGGCGTCGCGGGGGTCGCTGCCGCCAGGCGCGGCGCGCGGCGGGCGCGCTCGTCGACCGTGATGCTGAGCGCGGCCCCGACCAGGAGCTGGGCGCTCGCCACGGTAAACGCCGCGCCGTAGCCGCCGGTCAGCTCGAAGAGGAAACCTCCGAGCCACGATCCCGCCGCGGCGCCCACCTGGTGGACGAGGAAGATGGCGCCGAAGACGGAGCCCACCGAGAACCGCCCGAAGATGTCCGCGGTGAGAGCCGAGGTCATCGCCAGGCTCCCGGACATGCTCACCCCGCCCAGCAGCGCGATCAGGAGGAGCGCCGCCGGGCTGTCGTGAACCAGGAACATCGCCGTGAAGAGGAGGGCCCGCGTCGCGTAGAGCCAGGCCAGGACCGGTCGGCGTCCGACGCGATCCGCGACGGTGCCCAGCACGATGGCGCACGCCATGCTGGAGCCGCCGAGGAGCCCGAGGGCCCAGGAAGCCAGCATCGGCGCGTAGCCGTGGTCGGTGAGCATCGGGATGCCGTGGGCCGAGAGCAGGCTCATCGAGAAGCCGCACGTGAACATGCCGCCCGAGAGCAGCCAGAACGGGGAGCTCTGGAGCGCGACCCCGACCTCGGTTCGCTCGGCGCCGGGGCGCCCCCCGGTCGCGGCCGCGGCGGGGAGGCCATCGGGCGTGAGGCCCACTGACTCCGGAGACTCGCGTACGACCCAGAGCCCGAGCGGCAGGACGAGGACGAGCACGAGGAGGCCTAGCACGCCGTAGGTCGCGCGCCAGCCAACCGTGAGGATGAGCCACATGACCACGGGGACCAGGAGGCTCATCCCGGCCATGGAGGCGCTCCCGAGGAGCGACAGCGCGGTCGCGCGGCGTCGCGTGAACCAGCGCGAGACCACCGCCGAGCCTACCACGTGGCCGGTCGCGGCGAGTCCGAGCGCGACGACGACGCCATAGACGAGGACGAGCTGCCAGAGGCGGGTGACCTGCCCGGTGGCCGCGAGGGCGGCGGCCAGGAGCACGGTGCCGGCCACGGTCACCGGGCGTGCCCCCGCGCGGTCCACGAGGCGTCCCACCAGCGGCATGAAGGCCCCGTAGACGAAGAGCCCGAGCGAGACCACCGCGGAAAAGCTCGCCCGGTCGATCCCGAGGTCGGCGACGATCGGCTTGAGGAACGGCCCCACGGTGAAGCGGATGCCGCTCGAGAAGAACGCCATCACGGCGAAGGTGAGGGCGATCCACCAGCCGTAGAAGACGCGGGTGGATCGGGCGGACACGACCGCCACTATACCGGACGGGTGCGCGTGTTACAATCCAGCCCTCGCCAGGGTTGCCAGGGAGGTCGCGCCGCCCAACGACTCGAGGTCTCACCGGGAGCATGCCGAGCCATGCGGATCCGAGAGCTCCAGGCCTTCGCCACGTCGTTTCCCGTCCCGCCCGCGGAGAGCGTGACGCTCGGAATCGGGCGAGCCGTCAAGCGTGACGCCGTCGTCGTGAAGGTCGTGACCGAGGACGGCCTCGTCGGGCACGGCGAATCCCACCACGGCCGCGCGCCCGGCGCGGTCGCGCACCTGGTCAACACCACGCTCCGCCAGCTCGTCCTCGGGATGGACGCCGCCGACGTCGTCGGGGTCTGGTCCCGGATCTACCGGATGCAGCTCGGGAGCCACGGGATGGGTGCAGCGTGCGCCATGGCCATGAGCGGGATCGACCTGGCCCTCTGGGACATCCGCGGGAAGGCCGTGGGCTGGCCGCTCTACCGGCTGCTCGGCGGCGCGGCCCGCTCCATCCCGGCCTACGCGGGCGGCGTGTCCCTGGGCTACCAGGAGCCTGCCGCGCTCGTGGACGAGGTGCGTGCCCTCGTCGGCGCGGGGTACCGGGCGGTGAAGCTCCGGGTGGGGGACTCGCCGGCGCGCGACCTCGGCCGGGTCGAGGCGGTGCGAAAGGCCTTCGGGCCCGACCTGACGATCCTGGTCGACGCCAACACGGGCTACACCGTGGAGGACGCGCGGGTGGCCATGCCGGGTCTCGAGGCGAACGGCGTGCGCTGGCTCGAGGAGCCGTTCCCGGGCCACGACTACCGCAGCTACGCTACGGCGGCGACCTTCGCCCGGGTGCCCCTCGCCGCGGGCGAGAACCACTACACGCGCTTCGAGTTCAACCGGCTGATCGAGGACCGCGTGATCGGCATTCTCCAGCCCGACCTCTCCAAGACTGGCGGCCTCACCGAGGCGCTGCGGATCGCCGCCCTGGCGTCGGCCTGGAAGCTCCCCATCCACCCCCACACGTCCATGACCGGCCTCAACATGGCGGCCAGCATCCACTTCCTCGCCGCCATCGACAACGGCGGGTACTTCGAGGCGGACTGCTCGAAGAACAACCTCTTCCGCGACCGCCTCACCTCCGTGCCCTACGCGCTCGGGCCGGACGGAGGGGTGCGCCCCCTGGAGCGACCCGGGATCGGCGTGGAGGTGGACGAGGCCTTCCTGACCGCCCATCCGGTCATCGAGGGGCCCAGCTATGTCTGACTGTCTGAGGCGGCGCCTGAGGGTCTGAGGCGAGGCGTTCCGGAGACACCGCCACCGCCCGGGCGAATCGGCTCACCAGCGCCGCGCGCGTGATCCACAAGCGCCGCGCCCGGTGGTAGGTGGCGTGGCGCAGGCGGAACGCCCCCGCCGGATGGAGCGAGGCCAGGAGGGCGCGTTGATAGGGCGCGACGAGGTGCGGCCAGAGCCAGCCGTCGGGTTCGGGCTGGAAGCCGAGCCGCGCGAGCCCCCGGTGGAAGATCGTGGTGGCCACGAAGGCGGCGACATCGTCGAGCGGGCCACCTGGCCCTGCCAGCGCCGCCAGGGCGTGGAGCGAGGAGAGAAGCTGGCGCCGGAACTCGAGCCCCACTGCGAGCGGCGTCAGGCCGTTCGTGTGCATCTCGGCGATCCGCGCGTTGTTCAGGTGGATCACCCCGATGCGCTCGCCGCGCCGGATGCGGGTGCCGTCGGGGAGGGCTCGGGCTCGACGGCTCGGCCGGACTTCGATCCGGAGGGCGGGACCGACCTGAGAGGCGGGCGTGTCCAGGCGGTGGCAGGCGCGATAGAGGCCGTCGTAGGCGAGCACCGCCAGACGGTACCAGGGTCGGCCGGGAGCCGGAGACGGGGCGAGGGTGGGTGGGCGCCCGCCGGGCAGGGCAGGGGTCACCCGCTCCTCTGTCACGTCACGCTCCAGCCTGGCACGGCAGCACGCCGAAGACCCGTTCGCGGCTCTCGGGCAAGAGCGGCGCCCCGGCAAGCCACTCGCAGAACGCCCTCGGTTGCTCCACCGCCCACTCCGCGACCTGGGCACTGACGGCGAACCCCTCGGCGAGCTTCCGGTCGGCCAGCGAGCCGAAGAAGAGGGCGAGGACGCGCGCGAGCGCGGCCGCCACCCTCTGGTCGATGCGGACGTGAGCGGTGAGGGTCTGCGCCACGAGGTCCCCGCGCGGCTCGATCTCCAGCACGGTGATCGCGCTCCCGCTGATCGTGCCGAGGAACGCCCCGCGGTGCTCGCCCCAGGACAGGATCACCCGGCGGTGGGGCTCGCGGACCAGCACCCGGTAGAAGCCCCGGGCGCCCGCCCCGTCGTCGGCCCGGTAGCGGTCGTCGCCGAGCGGTTCGACCGCGTAGGAGGCGAGCTTGCGGAAGCGGGCGGCGGCGGCCGTCACGTCCGGGGCGTCCACGAACGCCGCGTAGACCTCGAACGGGGCGCGCGCGGGACGCCCCTCGACGGTGCGCCGGAGCGTCGGCTCGAGCCAGACCCGCTCGACCGAGGCGACGACGTCGACCGGGAAGGCCTCGCGCGGTGCGAGGAACGGCGGCCAGGCACGCCCCCCGGCCGGGTCGGCCCAGGCGGCGGCCAGGGCGCCGGCGACCAGGAGGCCGGCGACCCAGGCGGTTTTTTCCTTGCGCGCGGCGCGATCCGTGCGAGACTGTCGCGGAGGCACGACCGTGCTGGGGAGCCCGACGAGGGCTCTTTCATTTTGCCTGGAAGCCGAGGTGCCCATGACGTTCCGCCTGCTGCTGGCCACCTTGCTCACCCTTATTGTCGCAGCTTGGCCCGGCCGGGCCAATACCCTAGGCCTGTCCCCCGACTTGGTCCGACGGCTCGACCGCGGCGAGGTCGTGCTGCTCCTGGACGTGCTTCCCGCCGGGGGCACGGGGGAGCGCGGGCAGGGGGGGACCGCGATGGCGCTCGTTCAGGCGTCGCCGGAGACGGTGTGGCGGGTGCTCGTCGACTACCCGCGCCACCGTGGCCTCTACCCGCGGGTGGTCGAGGCCGAGGTGCTGGAGGCCGACACCGGGCACGCGCTGGTCCGCTACGCGGTGGGCATCGGTCCCTTCGCGTTCACCTTCCACGTCAACAACTACCCCGACGCGGCCAGGGGACGGCTGGAGTGGCGGCTCGACCACAGCCGGCCCAACGGGCTGTTCCGGGACAGCTGGGGGTACTGGCAGCTCGTGCCTCACGGTCGCGGGACCGTGCTGACCTACGCCATGGCGGCGCGCATGACTCTCCCTCCGTTTCTCACCCGCGGCGCCGAGCGCGATGGCCTGGTCGACACCCTCAAGGCCGTCCGGGACCGCGCCGAGCAAACGAGCTAGATCATCCGAAGGGACCTCGGCGGCCCCCTCCCAGAAGGGGGTGCGGCGGCCAAGCCGCCGCTCGGAAGCGGTCGCTCGCATGCGTTCCTGGGGCTGTTCGCCTTCTTCCGCCGACAGATGCCTCCAGGCCCAGCTAGGCGGTCGGCGCGCCGACGCCGGCGACAGCCGGCCGCAGCACGAGGCAGAGCGGGATCGTCACGAGGACGACGAGCGCGACCACGACCAGCGTTCGGGGGACGCCGAGCGCGTCGCCCAGGATGCCGTAGAGCGTCGGGGCGAGGGACGAGGCGCCGACGCTCAGCGTGTAGAAGAGGCCGTACGCGCGCGACCGGCGCTCCGGCCGGACGAGGTCGGCGACGGTCCCGTAGAGGACCGAGGACGTGCCGTTGAGCGCGACCCCGAGCGGCGGCAGGACGGCGAGGGCGGCGGTCGGCGGCGCCGCGACGACGATGCCGATGCCGAGGGCGGTCGCCGCCTCGGTCAGGACCACGGTCCGGATCACCCCGAGTCGCTCCGCGGCGAGGGCGCAGACCAGCTTCCCGACCGCGCCCCCCGCGAAGACGAGCGCCAGCGCCACCCCGAGGCCGGCCACCGTGACGCCCTTGGCCTGCAGCGCGAAGGGCAGGAACGTCAGCAGCGCCGACCGGGTCGCGGTGTCGATCATGGCGATGGCGGCCAGCGCCCGGAAGCCGCGCGCGTCCCGGATCCCCCAGTGGCTCTCGCGTGTCGGCCTCGGATTCGCCGCCGCGCCTGCGGCCCCCGCGCCCAGCCCGGCGAGCAGGAGCCCGATGGCGGCCGCCGTGACGAGCCCGACGATCCCGAAGGCCGTCGCCGCCGCGCGCCAGCCCACCCCCGTCGCGGCGAACGCCACCGCGGCCGGCGCCGCGATCTTCCCCAGGTCGCCGGCGACGTTGTAGGTGCCGAGCGCCGCGCGTCGCGCGCCCGTCTCGAAGGCCTTGGAGACCAGGGACGACGAGAGCGGATGCTGGACGCCGGAGCCGAGCCCGGCGCCGAGCAGCAGCGCGAGCAGCGCGGGGAAGGTCCCGGTCGAGGCGGCGACCGCCACGAAGCCGCCGGCCGTCACCACCGTGCCCATCGCGAGGATCCAGCGCTCGCCGTAGCGCTCGGCCAGCAGCCCGGCGGGGATCTGGAACGCCGCCATGCCCCCCGAGTACGCGGTCTTGAGGATCCCGACCTGGGTCAGCGTGAGGTGGAGCTCGGCGGCCCAGAGCGGCAGCAGCACGTAGACGACGTCCGAGAAGCCGTCGTGGAGGACGTGCGCCCCTGCCGCGATCGCCAGCACCGCCCGTGCCCGCGTGCCCAGTGTTCGACTCCTCCCGGTGCCGTCGCCGCCGTTCGGGTAGAATACATCAGGAGACCCATGACGCGGGCAATCGAGCCTATCCGCCGACTGGAGGCCAACGTGGCGCGGGCGCTCGTGGGCAAGCCCGAGGTCGTGCGCCTGGCCGTGGTCGGGCTCCTGGCCCGGGGCCACCTCCTCATCGAGGACGTGCCGGGGGTGGGCAAGACGACGCTCGCGGCGGCGCTGGCCCGCTCCATCGGCGCGGGGTTCCAGCGGATCCAGTTCACCTCGGACATGCTCCCCTCCGACGTCCTCGGGGTATCGGTGTACCAGCCCGACCGCGGCGAGTTCACCTTCAAGCGCGGCCCGCTCTTCACCAACATCGTCCTCGCCGACGAGATCAACCGCACCACGCCGAAGACCCAGTCGAGCCTGCTCGAGGCCATGAACGAGGCCCAGGTCTCGCTCGACCACTCGACCTATCCCTTGCCTCGGCCCTTCATGGTCCTGGCTACGCAGAACCCGCGGGACTACGAGGGGACCTATCCGCTGCCCGAGTCCCAGCTGGATCGATTCCTCCTGCGGATCCGCATCGGGTATCCGGAGGTCCCGGACGAGAAGCTGATCCTGCGCGGCGGGGTCGAGCCGCCCTTCGAGGCCCTCACCCCGGTGCTCGCGACCGGGGAGATCCTGGCCCTCCAGGAGGAGGCCGATCGGGTCCGCGTGGACGACGCCATCCTCGACTACGTGCTGGCGCTCGTCGCGGCGACACGGGCCTCGCCGCTCCTCGCCCTGGGCGTCAGCCCTCGCGGCTCGCTGGCCCTGGTCCGGGCGGCGCGGGCGCATGCCCTCTGCGACGGGCGGGACTACGTCATCCCGGACGACGTCAAGTCCCTCGCGGTCCCGGCGCTCGCCCACCGCGTGCTCCTCAAGGGGGGAGAGCGCACCGGCAGCCCCCGGTCCGAGGCGGTGATCCGCGGGGTCCTCCAGGACACGCCCGTCCCCCGATGAGCGGAGGGGTGGCGGGGCGACCTCAGAGGACCGCGGTCGCCGCGAGGTGGCCCGTCCGCGTGTGGTGGCGGCTGGTGCGTCCCCGCCACACCATCTGGCCGACGCGCGACGGCTGGTGGTGCCTCTTCGCGGCCATGGGGCTGGGCCTGGCGGCCGTCAACACGGGGAACAACCTCGTCTACCTGCTCTGCTCCATGCTCCTCGCCCTCATCGTGGTGTCCGGGGTGCTGTCGGAGCTGTCCATGCGCGGCCTCCACCTGTCGGCCGTGGTCCCCCAGGAGCTCTACGCCGGCCGGCCCGCGCTCGTCGGGACGACCGTCGCCAACCGGAAGCGCTGGCTCCCGTCCTGCTCGATCACCGTGGAGATTCTCGGCCGGACCGCCCGTCGGCGCTTTCTCCACGTGCTGTGGCTGGAGGCGGCGGCCGAGCGCCTCGTGACCTGGGAGACGACGCCGCCGGCCCGCGGCCGACAGCGCCTGCCCGGCGTGCGCCTCACGACCCGGTTCCCCTTCGGCCTCTTCGTCAAGTCCGGCCGCCCGGCGCTGGACGAAGAGGTCCTCGTCTATCCCGCGATCGGCCCCGTGCCGCGAGAGCTGTGGCGCCGGGTGGGCGAAGCCGGCGAGTCAGCGGCGCGCCGGCGCGGGCACGGTCACGACCTCTACGACCTGCGGACCTACCGACCGGGCGACGATCCTCGGCTCATCCACTGGCGCTCGAGCGCCAAGGCGTCGGCGCTGATGGTGCGCGAGCTCGAGGAGGACAGCGCCCTCGACGCCCGGATCGTCCTCGCGGGGACCGGGGCGGCGAGCCGCGCGCGACTCGAGACGGCGCTCTCCGAGGCCGGCTCCCTGGCTGTCCAGCTCCTCGGCGCCGGCGCGGCGGTGGAGCTGGTCGGGCCCGGCATCCACGTGCCGTCCGGCCGGGGACGTGGCCACTCGCGGGCGATCCTGACCGCGCTGGCCCTGTACGAGCCGCCGCCGACGGCGGCTGCCGCCCCCGGCATCCCGGTGGTGTCGTCACGCCGGGCGGTCCGCGAGGTCCGCGTCAGCCTCGACTGAAGGGGTGAGCTGACGTGGTCGTCACCGCGGCGCTCCGGGTCGCCCTCTATCTTCTGGTCGTCGACGGCGTGGTGGCCCTGTACCTCGGGGAGCTTCTCGGCCCGCCGGGAGTCGCCGTCGTGGGGCCGCTCCTCGTCCTGAGCTGGTGGACGTCGACCCGCTCGGCGGGGCCGGTCGTGCCGTCTCTCCTGGCGCGGGTCGTGGCCCCGCTGGCGGCGGCAGCGTCGGCGGTCGACGTGCTGGTCCTGGCACCCGTGGCGCTGGACGCGCTGGTCCGGCTCCTCCTCTTCCTCGCCCTCTACAAGCTCTTCACGCTCCGTTCCATCGGCGACACGCGCGTCGTGACGTTCCTGGCGTTCTTCATGCTGGTGGCGGCGGCGTCGTCGGCGTTCGGCGTGGGATTCCTCTTCGTGTTCCTGGTCTTCGTGATGCTGGCCACGTGGGTGCTCCTCCTCCAGCAGGCGCTCGTCGAGGCCCAGTCGGCGGCCGACCGGGTCGTGGTCGGCCGTGGCCTCGCCGGGGCGAGCCGTGTCCTGGCGGCGCTCGCGCTGACGGCGTCGGCCGGCGCGGTCGCCATCACGGCCGTCTTTTTCTTCGTGATCCCGCGCGTGGGTCTCGCGGCGCTGCCGTTCCGCGCGGGCATGGGGCAGATGGTCACCGGGTTCTCGGACCGGATCGAGCTCGGGGCGTACGGCCAGATCGAGACCGACCCCACGGTCATCATGCGGGTCCACATCGCAGATGGCGTGGCGGATCCCGAGCGCCTGCCCGGTCTCCGCTGGCGGGGGATCGTCTTCGACGAGTTCGACGGACGGGCCTGGAACGCCCGGCCCACGCGACGGATGACGGCCCAGCGGTCGCTGGGCGGTGACTTCTGGGTGAGTCTGCCCCGCGCCACCGGACGGATCCTCCGTCAGGAGGTCTTCCTCGAGCCCATCGGCTCCGACGTCGTCTTCGGGGCGCCGCGGCCCCTCCGCTTCCGCATGCGCACCGACACCGTCTACGTCGACGACATGGGGAGCGTCACGGTTCCGGCGCCGCTCGCGCGGCTCTCGTACACGGTCGAGTCGGAGCTGGAGTCGCCGCCGGATGGGCGCCGGCACCTGGCCGCGCCGCCCCTGGACTCGGAAAGCCGCGCCCGGTTCCTGCAGCTCCCGGCGCTCGCTCCGCGTATCGCGGCCCTGGCTCGGGAGGTTGCCGGGGACAGCCGGGATCCCTACGAGACGGCGCGACGTCTCGAGGGCTTCCTCTCCCGAGAGTTCCGGTACACGCTGGTCCTCGAGCGCCAGACCGCGCTGGACCCGCTGGAGGAGTTCCTGTTCGTCCGACGGGCCGGGAACTGCGAGTACTTCGCCGCCGCCCTGGCCGTCATGCTGCGGAGCCTGGGGATCCCGGCCCGCGTGGTCGGCGGGTTCCAGCGCGGCGAGTGGAACCCCTACGGCCGGTACTTCATGGTGCGGCTGGCCGACGCCCACTCGTGGGTCGAAGTCCACGTGGGCTCGGCGGGGTGGGTCACGCTGGACCCGTCGCCGCGCGCGGGCGTCGGCGTGGGATCGGGGAGCCGAGCCTTCGGGCTCTACCTCGACGCGATCCGGCTGGGCTGGTATCGCTACGTGATCAACTGGACCATCCGGGACCAGGTCTCGACGGCAATCGCCATCCGGCGGCAGGCCGTGGCCTGGCGGGCGTGGCTCGCGGCGGCGACCGGGTGGCTCGACGGACGCGGCGTCGCCGCGGTCGGCCTCGGGGCGCTGGCGGCGTGGCTCGCGTGGCGCCTCGGGCGCCGCCTCCCGGGCACGAGCCAGGGGCGCGGGCGGTCGCGGACCGTTCGCTTCTACGAGCGAGCCCTTCGGATCGCGGCCCGGCGCGGGCTTCGGCCTGAGCCCGGCGAGACGGCGCGGGAGTTCTGCACCCGGGTGGCGCGGACGGTCCCGGGCTGGGCCGAGCCTTTCGCCCGGCTCACGGCGGCGTACGAGCGGTGCCGGTTCGGCGCGGGGACGCTCGCGCCCGGCGAGCAGGCGGAGCTCGATGTGTGCCTGGCCGCCGTCCGGCGACCGGCGCCCGCGCGCCGCGTCACGGGACCCGCTTGACAAGCCGGACCTCACAGGCTAGTTACAGGCGTGACCGCCGACGGCGCCAGCCGGCGCCGTGCGCCGACCCCTCGCGACCGGGACGATCCAGAGAGGGAGGGCCATGATCCCTGCGGCTTTCGAGTACCACGCCCCGAGCTCGGTCCGCGAGGCGACCGCGCTGCTCGCTCGGCACGCGGCCCCGTCTCCGGAGGCCCGCGACCCGATCTGCGGAATGGCCGTGGAGACGGTCGGGGCGCAGCACACGTCCGACGCGGGAGGCCGACGGTTCTACTTCTGCTGTGCCGGCTGCAAGGCGCGCTTCGACC
>Ga0073934_10007913_pt1 | contig 14466 bp, 14 predicted proteins | sample LarsenN4metaG_FD_76834 | JGI IMG/M metagenome (GOLD analysis project Ga0073934, IMG submission 76834) | Hot spring sediment bacterial and archeal communities from British Columbia, Canada, to study Microbial Dark Matter (Phase II) - Larsen... ...
ACAGAGGAACAGGATGCAGAGTATCCTTAAGAAGGCCTATGAAACCTTTAAAAATACATGGGGTTGTGGCAAAGGTTTCCACAAATAAAAGCCTTGGGCTTTATCTTCAGGAAATCAGGAAAATCCCCACTACAACCAAAGAGGAGGAACAGGAGCTAGCTGAAGGGATTCAGAAGGGGGATCAGGAAGCCCTCAATCGCCTGGTAGAAGGGAACTTAAAGTTTGTGATCAAGGTGGCTCTGTGTTATCAAGGGTGTGGTCTATCCCCGACGGATCTAATCAACGAAGGGAATCTCGGGCTCATCGAGGCAGCTAAACGCTTTGATCCCTCGAAAAAAGCTAAGTTTATCTCTTATGCCGTATGGCGGATCCGACAACCTATTTTACGGGCTATATCTGATCAAAGTCGTACCATTCGATTGCCAATAAAGCTAGGAATGCTCGTGATCAAACTCAATAGGGTAATCCGTGAGTTATTCCAAGAGAAAGCGGGAATAGAGCCTACGCTGGAAGAAATCGCAGAGCGGATGGACCTTTCGGAGGAGAAAGTCCGGACGAGGTGGTTCTTAGACAAACCCTGGTCGAGAAGCTTGGAGAACTTTTAGACGGGTTAGATCCTCGGGAAGCGGTCATTCTGCGATTACGATTTGGATTGGATGGAGAAGAGCCCCTGAGTTTGGAAGAGATCGGAAAGCGATTACATCTGAGTCGGGAGCGGGTTCGACAGCTTGAGAAGCGAATCAAAGAGAGGTTAAAAAAGCGAGAAGATACTAAAAACTTAGAGGATTATTTAAGTTAGAACTAACTGGAGGAGGTGTAATGGCGTAGATTTATACTACCAGATCTCCAAGATCTGTCTACACGGGATAAAAATTAGGGAAATAAAAAAGCGTTTGGTACACTTATTGAATGACTTATGGAAGAATCATTCATGAAAGGAGATCAGGTTATGGAATTCAAGATCCCCCAACCCTTAAAGGTAGAGCATGAAGAGCTTCATGCAGACCTTGTTAAAGCTACTAAAGTAGGCGGAAAGATTGGAGATGCCGCCAAAACAGTCGCAAAGATACTACACCCACATTTTGTAAAGGAGGAAGAATATGCCTTACCACCCCTTGGATTATTGATAGTCCTGGCAGAAGGGAAGGTCACCTCAGACATGAGAGATGTTCTGACGATGACTGATAAGCTGAAAGCAGAGCTTCCCCAGATGCTGGAGGAACACAAAGCTATCGTGGGTGCGCTAGAGAATCTCGTGGATGTGGCAAAGGAAGAAAATAAGATAGGATATGCTCACTTTGCCGAAAAATTGATGCTACATGCACAAACCGAGGAGGAGGTTTTATATCCTGCAGCGATATTGATGGGTGAATATTTGAAGCTGAAGTTCAACAAATAAGACGGTCTTGATGGTTTTTAGCCACGTTAAATTAGAGGAGGAAAACTATGGAAACGAACGAAAAAGAAGCTTATCAGAAAAAGATGGAAGCTCAACTTAATGAGTTAAACGCTAAAATCGATGAATTAAAAGCTACTGGAGAAAAAGCTGTAGGGAAAGTTAAGGCTGAGCTTAACGAGAAGATCGAAGAGTTACGTCCTAAGCAGGAAGCGGCACAGAAGAAGTTGAAAGACTTGAAGAAAGCTAGCGATGAGGCCTGGGAAGATCTCAAAGTGGGTATGGAGAAAGCTTGGGAGGAATTAAAAGGTGCCTTAGACATTGTTATGTCGAAATACAAGCAAGAGTATCAGAAGACTGTAGAAGCTAAATTGGGTGAATTCGGTATTCATATAGACGAGCTAAAGGCTAAGACTGAAAAAGTGGGAGTGGAATTAAAGGACGAGCTAAATAAGAGGATCGACGAGTTACTCAAGAAGAAAGAAGCTGCATGGAAGTATTTGGAAGAACTGAAATCTGTGGGTACAGACGTTTGGGAAGATGTAAAACCCAAAATTGATGCGGCTGTTGAGGCTTTAGAGAAGGCCTATCACCAGGCACGTTCTCGTTTTAAATAATCCTACACAAGCCTGTTTGAAGGGGATTACTTGAACTATAAAGGATGGATAGCCTAAGTGGAACCCCTACGGGGGATCACAGCAACTCCATCCTTGATCTTGTCACTAGGATACACAACCACTTGATCATCCAGGTTAAGCCCATCAAGTACCTCCGCTTCAAGACTACCCCATTGTCCGATATTGACCGGCTTTAATTTCGCCCGACCTTCAATAACGAGAAAGACGGCCCAAGCTGGTCCATTTCGAAAGAGTGCACTTATCGGGGCCTTGAGTACATCTTCTCTTTCCCAAATAACAATCTGTGCTTCGACTCGGTAGCCATCTCCGAGAGCGGTTCTACTTTCAGGAGGATCTACAAAATCGACAAGGACATTCACGCGTTGTTCTTCTACCCCAAGCGCAGAAATTTTGGTAAAAGCCGAGGGTTCCACAAGCCGAACCACACCCTGGAGGGGCTGATCGCATCCCCAATGCTCCATCACTACTTTATTTCCTGGTTTAATCTTTACGGCATCGCTAGAGAGTACATCTACCACTAATTCCAGGTCGTTCGGATTACCCAACTCCATAATCGGCGTTCCTGGGGCTACTACGGCTGTACTTTCTTGAAATACTCGTAGGAGCCGACCGTCAATGGGCGAATAAAGGTTAAACCTCATTTGGTCTTCATCTTGGCCATCGGTCTGAGGCGATGGCTGAAGTAGTGCAGCGCGAGCCTGCTCCAGTTCGAAGCGTGCGATCTCCTCCGCGAACTTGGCAGACTTAAATTCCTCCGATCGAGTTCGGAACAGAGTGAGCACTCTGTCTAGCTCCTGTCTGGAGATCACACCATTCTGAAAGAGCTTCTCAGCTCGCTCCTTTTCGGACTCGGCCAATTTGAGTTCGGCTCGTACTCGTTCAAGCTGAGGAGTGGCCTGTTTAAGAGCTACTTCAGCGGCTTTCACTCGCGCAGTGCTTTCAGCGCGTGCCCGCTCATCCAGCAAGGCTGGGGGACTCGGTTTAATCATAGCTAACAGGGTTTTGCCACCTCGGATCGTATCACCAGGGTGTACTTCAACCCGGAGCAATTGCCCCGCAAGTGGTGCAGATACCACGTAACGCTCCTTGATTCGCGTTTTCCCATCTTCATCAATGGTTATGCGTAATGGGCCCCGTATAACAGACGCTAGATCAACGTCCACCGGCTTAGGTAAAAATGCGTAAACAATTGTTGCCAAAACAGCGAGACTAATTATACTAATTATAAGGTAAAGTAGATTCTTTATCGAAAATTTCATAAGTAATATGATATTATTCTCTCGCTTTCAATACAGCAACCAGGTCCAGGTGATCCAGCTTTCGCCGCACAACCAATCCAGAAACCAGCGCTGCGATCATAATAACTGTAGCTGAAAAAGCGAACGTGGAACGGTCCACAATTAAAGGAATACGGTAAATTTCTGTATCAAGAGTTAGGGTTGTGAGGGCAGCAAAACCATATCCCAGAACGAGTCCGAACGGAATAGCTATCAGTGTCAGAACAGCAAGCTCTCCCAGAAGGATAGCCGATACTTCCCTGCGGGTGAAACCAAGTACCCGAAGGGTAGCAAACTCCCGACTCCGTTCCGAGAGCGAGATCCGAACCGTGTTGTAAACGACTCCAAAAGCAAGGATAGTGGCAAAAAGGACGTTGAAAGCCTTCATTAGAAGTAGATTTTCTGCAACGGTCTCTCGGAAGCTTTCTAGGGTTGCTTTTTTTACAGCTACACTTGCAACTCTAGGCGTTGCTTTGAGGGTCTTGTAAAGTTCTTCTATACGATTGCCATCGACTGCTAAAAAAGCACCAGATCGGTTAAATTATCGAGCTGAGCCAAGGTCCAATTCGCCCAGATGATCTATTGAGCAAATCTTGATCCAAAATTAAAGACTTTTTCAAAATTAAGAGGAGTAACTGCATGGAGCCATTAACCCGAGACGACCTCAAAATACTCATGGAGAAACGTCAAGGACCCTGTATTTCTTTGTTTATGCCTACACATCGTGCAGGAGAAACGCAACAAAACGCCATCCGATTTAAGAACTTACTTCGTGAGGCCGAGAAGCACTTGATCGAAAGAGGTCAAGACGAACGTAACATCCAACAATTATTGATCCCAGCTCAGGCGCTTCTGAATGCTAATGATTTCTGGCAACATCAACGAGATGGATTGGCCCTGTTTCGTTCTCCTGAGTTCTTCCAGTACTACCGTCTTCCCTTCCATCTAGATGAGCTCGTTATAGTCGCTGACCACTTCTACATCAAGCCTTTGCTTCCCATGCTTAGTGGAGATGGGCGATTTTATGTGCTTGCCCTCAGCCAAAATGAGATCAGACTGCTACAGGGTACTCGTTACAGCGTTCATGGGGTCGATTTGGAAGGCATTCCAGAGAATCTTGCTGAAGCCCTTCATGAGGAGTACCCGGAAGTGCAGATTCAGTTCCATACAAGCACTCCTGGAGGGAGGGGGACACGACGACCGGCTGTTTTCTATGGCTATAGCGCTGGCATGAGTGAAAGCAAAGATCGAGTGCTCAGGTACTTTCGCGAGTTGGATAAGGGCTTACATGAGTTATTGAAGGACGAGCGGGCCCCTTTGATATTAGCGGGTGTTGAGTATATCCTCCCGATTTACAAAGAAGCAAATACTTACCCACACCTAATGAACGAAGGTATTCTGGGAAATCCAGAATTAATAAGTGTAGAAGAGCTACACAAGCGGGCCTGGACCATCGTACAGCCTCACTTTCAACAAGCTCAGGAAGAAGCTGCAGCCAAGTATAGACTGTTGGCTGGTACCGGACAAGCCTCGAATAATATCCGAGAGATTCTACCAGCTTCTTATTACGGACGGGTTGAGACCTTATTTGTAGCCATAGGTCACCAGCAATGGGGCACCTTTGATCGGATCACCAATACTGTAAATCTTCATGTAAACCCGGAACCAGGCGATGAAGATTTACTGGATTTAGCAGCGGCACAGACACTCTCTCACGGAGGAACCGTTTATGCGGTTGATGCAGAAAAGGTTCCTGATGATCAAACCCATGGACCTATAGTCGCAGTATTCCGATATTAAAATATAAAGTCTAGAGCATGGAAAAGATTCTAGGCCCTAGGCTCTAGGCTCACATGATGGACCTACAATCGAGTGTTCTGTTAACCGATCTCTACGAGCTTACTATGCTTCAAGCCTATTTCGATCAAGGAATGGAAGAGATAGCCGTCTTCGAGTTCTTCTCCCGTAAGCTCCCGTCCAGCCGTGGTTTTTTGATGGCGGCTGGTCTGGAACAAGCCCTGGATTACCTGGAGAATCTTCACTTTACTCCCCAAGAATTAGAGTGGATGGCCAGTAGTGGTCGTTTTCGTAAGAACTTTGTGGATTACCTAGAAAGGCTACGGTTTACCGGCGATGTCCATGCCATGCCAGAGGGAACCATCTTCTTTCCTGATGAGCCAATCCTACGTATCACTGCTCCTCTACCTCAGGCCCAGTTAGTAGAGTCGCGGCTGATCAACCTTCTTCATTTTCAGACCTTGATCGCGACCAAAGCGGCACGAATGGTCCTGGCGGCACCTGGGAAGTTGTTGGTAGATTTCGGAATGCGTCGTGCCCACGGTGCGGAAGCAGCTCTGTTAGCAGCTCGAGCGAGTTACCTGGCCGGATTCTCCGGTTCGGCAACTGTCCTGGCAGCACCTCTGTTCGGGGTTCCAGTGTATGGTACTATGGCCCATTCGTTCATTCAAGCCCATGATGATGAGGTAAAGGCCTTTGAAAACTTTGCTCGTTCTCAGCCAGACAACGTTGCTCTACTGATCGACACCTACGATACAGAAGCCGCTGCTGAAAAGGTCGTGGCTTTGGCACCTCGCCTTAGGAAAGAAGGTATCTCCATCAAATGGGTCCGCTTAGATAGCGGAGATCTGGCAGATCATGCTCGGAAGGTACGCCGTATCCTAGATGAGGGTGGGCTTGCTGAAGTTCGTATTTTCGCGAGTAGCAGCCTAGACGAGTATACCTTACGAGAGTTTGCATTAGCAGGGGTCCCTATAGATGGATTCGGCATTGGCAGCCGGTTAGATACCTCCTCTGATGCTCCGTATTTGGACTGTGCCTATAAGCTCCAAGAATATGCTGGGCGTGCACGGCGTAAACGCTCGGAAGGTAAGGCAACTTGGCCAGGCCGCAAACAGGTTTATCGCTATCAGGGACCAGATGGGCCTATGATGCACGACGTAGTAACTCTCGAAGGGGATATCCAAGAAGGAGAGGCTTTGATTCAACCATTTATGTCTGCGGGCCGTCGATTAGGCCCTCCAACTCCACTTTCTGATTTACGTAAGCGAGCTGCCGCGGAACTGGCACGTTTGCCAGAGCATTTGCGAGAGCTTAAGAATGAACCGCCTTATCCGGTAAAAATATCTCAAGCTCTTTGGGATCTAGCCCAAGCAGTGGACGTTGAAATATCTCACCCTAAGATTACATAAAACCCCTACAAGGATATATAGTAAAACGCATTTGATATGAGAAATCTACTCAACAAAATTGCAAATCCCTTTATGAAGGTAATTTTGCGTTCTCCTTTTCATGGCCTCCTCAGTCACAGTACGATGCTGATTAACTTCATCGGACGAAAGAGCGGGAAGACCTATACAATCCCAGTTAATTACGTCCGCGATGGAGATACGCTGGTCGTCTTGAGCCGGGTGAATCGTACCTGGTGGAAAAACCTGCGAGGGGGTGCTCCTATCACTGTGCGTGTACAGGGACAAGACCTGAGAGGTGCCGGGGTTGTCTTTGAAGATCCCAAGTCGGTTAGTCAGAGTCTCCTCACGCTTCTACAAAAGGTTCCCACCCTCCGAAGGCATTATCCCATCCGTCTTACTACGAACGGCCAGCCTGAAAACCCTGAAGCTTTCAGGGAGATGACCCAAGATAAGGTTATCGTTCGGGTCACAGATCTTAAACCGACAGGATATCAAAAAACACCTACGAGATAGGTAAACAAGACCGAGAGAGGATCTTATTCATTGCTTACTTAAGAATCTTTTTAATTTGGAGTTCCTTTTATAAGCTGATGAAGCTCGTTCAAGTTTGTCTGGACCTCGGAGGGGAGGTGCACACCTGAGGATCCAGTATATCTCGAAAGGGTATACTCCTCTAGGAAAGTATAAGCCTTCTCAGCAAGGGAGGATGTGGGATCGAGGCGAATAGCGGTCTCCAGGAAAAACTCAGTTTCTGGAATCCAAGATGAACGGATGTAAGATTCGGCTATGCCAAGCAGGTAGTAAGCCTCGGCAAGGTGGGTTTTGTCTGTAGGATGGGTAGCAACATAACGGTGAAGGAGACTTGAGGCAACGACAAAGTATACAAGCCCCCGGCGGTCTGCCGGAAAACGATTCTGGAGTTGAGCATTTTGGATGAGCTCTCGGGAATGAGTAAGCTCGTTTCCGTTGGGTTTATAGAGTTGAAGTTCTTTGAGGGCTTCCACCCAGTTCACGAGATAGTTTGCCAGATAAGGATGCACGTCGGACCTTTGTTGAAATTCCTCGAGAGCGGTTATGGCACGCGGGAAGTCATTATACACCCGAATACAGATCTTTAGGTAATCTTCGAAAGCACCCAAAAGATCGATCTCACCAGCTGTCATGGACGGAGAGTGGAAGATGGTCTCATAGGTCTCAAGAGCCATGTCGAATTGGCGTGCTGCCACTTCTAATCTTACCTGATCCTTTATGGGTAAACTTCCGACATTCACATTTTCAATAAAACGCTTTCCGAGATCAAAGTATCGGTAACTTGGGAGCTTTGAGTGACACACAAAGCAGTTCTCTGTAAGCTCATGGAGTACAAACCGTGAAGCTTTATACTGTCCTTGCTCATAAAGTTGCACCGCATCCCGGGCATTGCTCACGAGGGAGCGACGAGGGGAATCGAAACTCAGGTTTAGACCCCGGCCGTGAGTATCGAGTTTCGCTGCGTTCTTAGAGAGTAGATGTAGAGCACTAAGGATACGGGGACGATTTATGGGATCCTGGAACTGCTGCTCGTTCAGACTTAAGGGGAAGGCTTCGGTAAGTGCCCGGAAGATCTCCTGCATGGTGGCTTGTGTGTTACTCTTCAATTCATCGGCGGGTGCTTCTCGCATATTCGAGAGAAATATAAGGACTATCAGAAACAATGCACTACTGATCTTGTGTTGAAATGTTCTCATGGATAACCTCTTTTCATTTTATAATTTTTCTATTTACCGATATGAACCTATACACGAATGCTTGATAAATTTACACAGTGGAAAATGCGAACCATCCATTTCCAGATAGCAATAAGTAAACCACCGATGATAGAATCTGGTTTGAGTTCTGGCCTAACAACTCGGACTATTAATTCCACCAGCTAAACTCAGAAACTCGATTCTTTGTCCTAATTTCTGACATCCCTAATATCTCTCGATATCCCTCGTAGACATGTGGTTTCTACCGATATTGTGAATTTTTGTCTTAACTTCTGACTCTGCCTAGTACGCCTTATAGAGAGGGATCTTCGATAGAATTGTAGAATTTTAGGACATACTGTATAACTTATATCTTGTAGTAGGAGGTCTAACATATCCTACACTCAGATCTGACCCAGGGCCTGTAGCCATCGATACTATAACATGCTACAAGGGGATTTCTATATTTCGAAGCTCTGGCATATCAATTGCGAGATTTCTAGAGGATGAGAGGGGGGTTCGAGTAGATCTACTTGATATGAAACAATCGGATGATGAAGTATTGGGGTCCAAGTTTCCCAAGCCTGAGGGAGCTAAACCTAAGCATATAAAATCGGCCAAGAGTAAAAGGAAAGCTTCCTCTGGGTAAAAGGGAGTTTTCAGAATAAGGAGGGATTAAAATGATTGTAGAACTAAGTGTTATACCGGTTGGAAACCTAGAAGGTGCCAGTATGAGTGGGCCTTTAGCGGAAGTTTTAAAGGTCATCGATGAGAGTGGTTTAAAGTACCAAGTCACCGCCACCGGAACGATTCTCGAAGGATCTTGGCAGCAAGTGTTTCCTGTTCTAGAGAAGTGCCATGAGATGGTAAAACGCCGAGCAGGTCGTGCTATTACCCACATTACTATTGATGATCGGGTAGGCGAGAAGGAATCGATGGAAGATAAGGTGATTGTTATAGAGAAGAAGGTTGGAAGAGAACTGAGAACTTGTGGTCATCAACCGGTACACGGGAAGCACCACCATTAAAGTAGAGAAGGTCGGAAGGAAGCTGAGAAATGGGGTCATACACCTACTCCTGGATGAAATACGAAACAACTTCTAACAAGAGGGTTTGGGAGGCTGTAATCCAGCCTTTCCCCTCGCTTTCTGGAGGATAGGTAGACATAAACAGCTTGGCTCTCAGAGGTTGGTTAGAAGAGAATGGGGTAGTACAGAAAAGGTTAATCTTCAAACCTAAAAGGAGGTTATCATGGAAATTCCATTGCAAATCAAGGTGCACAATGTTTCCCTTTCTGAAGTGGATGAGAAAACGATCCGTGAGAAGGCAGCCAAGTTGGAAGAGTTCTACGACAGGATTACAAGCTGCCGGGTGACCATAGAAGCTCCAGGTCGGCACCATCAGAAGGGGGGGCCTTATAATGTACGTATCGACCTAGGCGTGCCCGGTACAGAGCTCGTGGTCAATCGTGAGCCTCAAGAGGATCTTTATGTGGCCATTCGAGACTCTTTTAATGCAGCAGGTCGCCAATTGGAGGATTATGTACGTCGCCTCCGTGGGGACGTCAAAACCCATGAAGCAGAACCTCATGCCCGGGTTAGTAAGCTGTTTCCCGAAGAGGGTTATGGCTTCTTAGAAACACCCGACGGACGCGAGATTTATTTTCACAGAAACAGTGTACTGGATGAGGGGTTCAAACATCTGGGAATTGGAACAGAAGTACGCTTTGTTGAAGAGGAAGGTGAAAAAGGTCCTCAAGCCAGTACCGTGAAGCTCGTTGGTAAACACCAGCCGGTCTAACCGTGTAGATGAAGATTGTCCTTAATCAGGCACTACCCAGTATGCGCCCTGTTGATCAGGGTTTACACGGGTGGGTTAATCTAGAATAGAGGAATAAATTATGGAAAAAGACTATCTCGAATACTATAACCATCTTAAAACGCTAATGGGCAGGCTAGGGAAAGAGATTCCAGGCCCGATGTCTGGATTTGTTCAGCTCCACAAGCACGCTGTAGCCGAAGGTGCACTGAATACAAAAATTAAGGAGCTCATTGCCTTGGGTATTGGCATCGCTGTTCGATGCGATGGGTGTATCGCATATCACGTTCATGACGCCCTCCGTGCCGGTGCTACACGGCAGGAGGTCTTGGAGACGATTAGTGTTGCCATCCTTATGGGAGGAGGACCAGCGACGATTTACGGTTGCCAGGCGCTAGAAGCTCTGGAGCAGTTCGAAGCTTCAGGATTGAAGAATTGAATCGAACCAACAGACCACAAACGAGGGGAATAGTAATATGAACGAGCAAATTAGCCGGGGTAGTTGGGCTGCTTTCTTCGATCAGTTTAGCCGAGACAATCAGGGTAGGCCGGTGAGTATTGAGGTAGTCGGTCGAGAATTGGGTGCGGAGCTAGCCGCCCAAACCATCTCCCTGATAGCTGTGGGCTTTGATCAGAGACCAGACACTATTCTAATTACCGTAGGCCAAGGCGAAAAAACGCTCACCCACACTATTCTAGCTCCTAAAGCCGTGTGGCTCGCATGTACGGATAATGGCAAAGCATGGGCGTTGGAAGTTGTAACTAAAGATAATAGTCAGACCATCTTACGTTTTGAGGATGAGGATCCTTTGCGTATCAAGGAAGAGATCTTAAAGGAGGTCAATGCCGCCTTTAAGTGTGAATCACGCATCAACCTAGATAATTATCCTGTCCACATGGACTTCAGCAATGGCATCTTAACCCTGGAAGGGGAGATGGAGAATATAGCAGCCAAGAAGCTCGCGCTAGAGCTAGCTGGTGCTATACACGGGGTCAGTGGGATTGTAGACCGGCTGCGTGTGACCCCCGCTGAACGTATGAACGATGACGCCATCCGTGATCATGTCTGTCACGCATTTATCCAAGAACCTGCTCTAGAGAACTGTGATATCCAGGTGCGAATCAAAGATCAGGTGAACACCTTCAGAAAATCTCCATTAGAATCTGATGGGACCATCGAGGTGGCCGTAGAAGATGGAGTAGTGACCCTGAACGGGCAGGTAACCAGCTTGTCCCACAAACGTCTGTGCGGGGTGCTGGCCTGGTGGGTACCGGGTAGCCGGGATGTCATCAATGGCTTGGAAGTAATGCCCCCCGAAGAAGACAACGATGGCGAAGTGACCGATGCTGTGTACCTTGTATTGGAGAAGGATCCCTTCGTAAATGCAGACCAAATCCGTGTCAGTACCCAAAATCGTGTGGTCACCCTAGAAGGTCTGGTGCCTGACAAAAGCGTAAAAGAAATGGCAGAATTCGACGCCTGGTACGTCTTTGGGGTAGATAAGGTTATCAACAAGCTCCAAGTACAAGAATGAGGCTTTGACCTCGGAAGCTGTAGCTGATAATAGCTCAAACACAGGGAGGCAACGTTTCGTTGTACACGAACACCTTGTTAGCCATTTACATGATGACTTTCGGCTGGAAATGGTGCGAGGTCGACCACCCGGTTTAGCGGACGGAATCAAGGGAGCGAGTCAATTCCATTCTTCATGGGTCCAATCGCTCGGGGATTCTTTCCGATTCATTTGGATAACTTACCACTTTACTACTTTTCAGCCATGCCCTTAGACCAACCTAGAGAAATCCACTACCAATCAACCCTCAACTGTTCGCTGCGCAGATCCATTGAACAGGCGCAGTAATGGCAAGAATCATCGCCGAATCTATAAATACCATGATTTGTCGTGCTTTGAAATCGCCAGTATACGGTTCGAGCAAAGCCACCCGCACGATGCCATGCAGAACTCCGGCGAGCATGATGCCCCCCAAACGACAACACCCCCTTAAACGCTTTGTATGGATTAGAAGAAATATTTCTTGATATATTTAACCTCAGGCGCAATCTCAGACAAGGGTAAACATTTATCTACCACTCCATCTGCCAACGCATTGCTCGACATTTCAGAGCTGATAAGCTAGTTTAATAAGTGGAAACCTAAAGACATAAAAGCGATTGGTATATTTATTGAAGAACAATTCTGAAGTAACTAGAAAACATATATTCCCATCTAGAAAACATATATTTCCATAAGGAATATAAGGATCTTCTACCGTTTCGTTAAGATTATAGCACATTATCTGTCATTGCGAGCTGTCGATGATCCTTCCAAGATTATTCTTTCGATAAGGAACGGGATGTTTCTTTGCAACTGCTAGGGTAATGAAGCCCAGCTTTTATTAGTGCATCGGTTGATATAGTTTGTTTTATGCCGCGATTGAACAACAGACAAGGTACAACTGATCTTTCAACAGTCCCTTGGCTACATCGATTGAGATTCTGGTTTATTGGCTTATTGCTACTGTCCGGGTTGGTTGGGGCTATCATCCACTTCGGCGAGATCGAGCACTTTACACAGCTTGTACGACAAGCCGCACCGGAATGGCTCATTGTTGGACTGATTCTTCAGGCCGCTACTTACTTCAGCACTGCTGCCGTTTGGCATCAAACGTTGCGATACGCAGGTGTGAAATACCCCATGCTATCACTCGTACCATTGGGGATCGCCAAGCTCTTTTCAGACCAGGCTCTTCCTAGCGCAGGTATGAGTGGAACAGCCTTTTTTGTTGCGGTTCTTAACCGCCGCGGAATATCCACTGAGCTCTGTATGGCCGCACTATTAGTAAGCCTCGTGACCTATTACACGGCTTACCTTCTCGCCACGCTCACGAGCATAATACTGTTATGGTTCTACCACGCAATCCATAAGTGGATAGTCATTGTCGCTATACCGTTCTGCATAGTTGCCGTGGCAGTCCCCGTTGCGGCTTTATGGCTCCGACGCTGGTACAAGCGATCACTTCCACCGGTACTGATGCGGATTCCTGGTCTTACTAATTTGTTGAATGCACTTGGCGGTGCCCCTGATTACCTCCTGCACAACAACGTTCTGCTTATCAAGACAACGCTATTTCAGGAGGCTGTTTTTCTCCTGGATTCGGCTACCTTGTGGGCGATGCTACGGGCTATCGGTCAAGATGTTTCATTTTTGGCGGTCTTCCCCAGCTTTGTCGTTGCCTCTATAGTTGCGACACTTGGTCCTATTCCATTGGGACTGGGTACTTTTGAGGCCACATGTGTTGCTATGCTTAAGACCCTCGGTATCCCCTTTGAGGCTGCGCTCACCGCTACCCTGCTGCTGCGTGGTTTTACACTATGGTTACCCATGTTACCAGGTTTGTGGCTGGCGAGAAGGGAACTACATTGAAAGATGAGCAAAACCAAGGTAAACCGCTCTTAATTTGGATTTCCTTTTATAAGCCCCCGATCAAATATCGAAAATGTAGGGGCGGGGTTACCCCGCCCCTACGTTCAATTCAAGAGTTCTTCTATTTTTGAAAACGAATTGGTATAAGATAAGGGGGGGTTGAACGTTCAGTGAAAAAAACATAACTCCCAGCCAACAACCCTCAATCTCTATACCCTCTTTCAACTAACAATCCTTCCTTTCAACACCCCCAGCTTTTCTGGCATATCAATTGCGATAATTCGAATATAGATCTTGTTGGAAACATAGAGGAGGTGATTTGGCCAGGAGAGGGGATGGGGACCTTGGGTTGGGCGATCCTAGGCGTCATTATCATCAATGCTATATTTGCCTTTTGGGAAGAGTATCGTAACTAACACAAATGATGAATCATGAGCCATGAATATGGACTAATTCATGATTCATGATTCATCATTTCATGACCAATCATGTATCAATCAATTCTTGTACCACTCGATGGCTCTATGCATGCAGAACAAGCCCTGCCGATAGCACGAGGTATCGTAAGCAGGATAGGAGTGGGAGCAAAACTCCAGTTGGTGCTTGTACACGTACCCACCCCAACCAACTACGCTGATGGTGCCATCATTTTCGATGAGACCTTGGAAGCTCAAATCAGGGAGTACGAACATAACTACCTGGATAATGTAGCGAAAAAACTGGCGTTAGGTCCAGATGTCTCTGTTACAGCAGTAGTACTAAGTGGAAAGATTGGGAAAGTTGACGAGACGCTCCATGACTATATTGTAAATACGGGTGTAAACCTGGTGGTGATGGCGACTCATGGACGTGGACCATTGACTCATTTCTGGATCGGTAGTGTCGTTGATAAGTTGATACGCCAATCGGTAAAGCCTATTTTATTAGTACCTGCACGGGAAAAGACAGAAGAAGTACAAGACCTTACCCGTGAACA
>Ga0073934_10007916_pt1 | contig 14464 bp, 13 predicted proteins | sample LarsenN4metaG_FD_76834 | JGI IMG/M metagenome (GOLD analysis project Ga0073934, IMG submission 76834) | Hot spring sediment bacterial and archeal communities from British Columbia, Canada, to study Microbial Dark Matter (Phase II) - Larsen... ...
AGCAGTGCCGGCAGGTTCACTTCCGGTGGCTTGAGATGGCCAAGCCTTGGCAGGCACCATGGCTTGAACCGCCTCGGCGCACGGGAGGCATAGCTGTCGCTTCGTTCCAGCAGGGTGACCACGTTGTTGTTGATCGGGCCGCCGATGGAGTGGGAGAGCCCTGCGTCGAACCGTTTCCGCAGCAGCAGCTGGTGGTTTTCCACGATCTGGATCATGCCGGTGGCACCCAAGGGGTGACCCCGCCCCTTGAGTCCGCCGGTTATGTTGGTGGGAAAGATGCCCCCATCGCCGGTGAGGGAGTCATCCAGGAGGCTCGTTAACAGCTGGGAGCGGGGGAAGATTCCCAGGTCTACCATGTTGACCGGGCCGAAGCCGTTGAACGGGTCGTGCATGTTGACGTGCAGGCGTCCGGCAAAGGAGCGGATATCCTTGACCCCTGCCATGCCGTAGGCAACCGCCGCCGCCCTGACCGTGGCGGGGAAGGAGTGGAAGTAGTGCCGGTCTGCGATGGTGGGGATGTCGGTGGCGCTGCCGACCCCTGACACCAGCACTTCGTCGGGCCGGGAGGTCAGCACGACCGCCGCCACGCCGTCGGACATGGGGCAGAAATCGTGCAGCCGGAGCGGCCACCAGTACATGTAGTTTCTGCCGTCGGCGATCTGGCGGTAGTACTCTTCAATCGGGATCTCGTGGCGCAGGTGGGCATCGGGGTTGCGGGCGGAAAAGCGGTGTGCCCGCTCGGTGAGGAGGGCGGAGAAGGCGGTCCACTCCTCCAGGGAGAGGCCGAGGCGCTTCATCAGCGAGCAGGCCACCAGGGCGCCGCAGGCGGGCATGGAGAGGCCGTACTCCGCCTCGTCCCGGTCGATGACCCCGGCGACGATCCGGGTGGCGTTGATCGTGTTGGCATCGCTCATCTTCTGGATGCCGATGGCGAGTACGTTGTCGCAGCGGCCGGAGGCGATCTGCAGGTAGGCGTTTTCAAAGGCGGAGGCCCCTGAGGATGATGCCGTGTCGATCAGAACAGAGGTGGCGCCGGATATCCCGAGAACGCCGGCTATCTTGGCGGCGGTGTTGTCCACCCCCGAGAAGGCGACGGGGTTCTGGCAACCGACCACGACCGCCTCGATGTCCCGCGGCCTGATCGTTGTTTCCCGGAATGCGGCGGAGGCCCGGGCCGCCATCTGCAGGAAGGTCAGGTCCTCGCGATCCTTGCCGTTGTAGCGCCCCACCGGGGCCATCCATGAAGCGGCGACGTAAACCTTGCGTGGCTGGAATTCAAGATCCATGAAATCCTCCTTTGGGCAGATTGTAACTGAAAAACCAGAAGGGGCAAGGATCGGCTCAGCTAAGTTTCGTTTCCTCCGTCGTTTCGTTGGCATTCAGGCGGGTGAATGCCTGAGCAAAGTCCCGCGGGAGGCCGGGGAGCTTTGATGCAGATGACCGCGGCAGGCCGCGGCTCGGGGCAAAAATGCTTGTATCTGCCGTGAGCCTCTGCTATCAAGACGGATGATTCTGCATTGAAAAGGAGCCAATCAATGGCGATAAGTATGAAAAACGTGGTTGTTTTCGTCCGCGACCTCGCAGCTGCCAGGAAATTTTACACGGAGCAGCTGGGGCTGCCGCTGGTGCAGGAGACCCAGATGATGATGGAGTTCTTTCCGGGCGAGGGGGCCAGCCTTGGGGTGGCCATGGCAATGCATGAGGCTGCCATGCCGCTGGTCGGCAGACATACCGGCATCACCCTGAAGGTGGATGACATCGTCGACCTCTGCCGTCAGCTGACGGATGCCGGGGTGAAATTCGCCGAGCCCCTGGAAGCCTCTCCGTGGGGGAAGATGGCGGTGGTGTGTGATCCGGACGGCAACCAGCTTGCTTTGGTTGATCGGTAGGGCCGTCAATGAAAATCATCAACAGGGCGCTGCTTGATGAGCTGACCGCTGCGGCGAAGGGGAGTCCGCGGCTGCGCAAGAACTGGAACATCCACCCCCATGACGGGTTCCCGGCGCAGCGGCTGCTCAATGCCATTGAGCCGGATTCCTACATCCGGCCGCACCGCCATCTCGACCCGCTCAAGGACGAAACCCTCGTGATCATTCGCGGCAGGCTGGGGGTGATCCTGTTTGCCGACGACGGCACAATCGGCGAGCGCATGCTTCTTGAGGTGTGCGGCGAGGTCCTCGGCGCGGATCTCCCCAGAGGCTGCTTTCACACAGCCGTCAGCCTTGCCGAGGGGACGGTCTTCTTCGAAGCAAAGGCAGGCCCCTATCTGCCGCTCACCGCAGAGGAGACGGCACCCTGGTCACCCTCCGAGTCGTCGCCCCAGGCCGCAGCCTACCTGGAATCGCTGAAAAATCTGTTCTGAGGTGTTCTGTTGCGCTGTCTCTCATTTCTCATTCTGCTGCTGACCATGGCCCTTTCCGTTTATGCCGCTTCTCCGGTAAAGGCACGGCCCCTGAGTGGCATAGGCGTATTGACCATCAGGGAGGGGGGGGATGATCTGGTACTCTACCGGGAGCCCGGTTTGGGGCGGGTGTCCGAACTCCCCGCGGCTAAACTGCCGGCGCTTTTTACGCTCCCCGGGCCGGCTTCCGGCAGTTACCCTGCGGTGGTCCTTTCCAGCCGACCGGGCTGGCTGCGCATCATATATGACGAGACGGAGAGCTACGGCTGGCTGGAGAGACGCAGGGGGGACCTGTTCCTGACCTGGGAGCAGTTTTTGAACGGGAGAGCCTGCTCCCTGCTGGCCGGCCTGCGCCAGGACTATTATCAGCTGCGCAGGGCTCCTTCTTCTACGGCGGAGACCGTGGCAAACGTGGGGCGGGGGGACAGGCTGCAGGTCGGCATGGTTGAGGGGGACTGGATCAACGTCCGGGACAACAGGGGGAATGACGGCTGGCTCCGCTGGCGTGATGACAACGCCCGGTTGCTGATTACACTGGCTGACCCTGACTGAACCGGGTCGGCCAGGGGGGTGAGCCGGGCAATTTTTCGGTTGACTTGTCCGACGCCGCGTGTTATTCGGGAAAACCATGATTATCACGGTCAATGCATCTGCAGCACGAGCTATCAGCGCCGCGGCGGTTTCCGCCGCAGGGTTGCCCGCTGCTGCTTGCTGAACGCCGTCAGTCTATTCAGAAAGTAAAGCCGTGGGCAGAGAGGCCCGCGGCTTTTTTTATTTTTCGGAGGTAATATGAGAACAGCTCTGGTAAGTCCCGGTGTGGGAGAGATGACCTACGAAATCCGCAACATCGTCAATGTTGCGGAAAAGCTGCAGAAGTGCGGCGTGAAGATCAACTGGGAGAATATCGGCGATCCCATTGTCAAGGGGGAGGTCATCCCTGCCTGGATGAAGGAGATCGTTGCCCATGAGGCCATGGAGAACGACACCTGGGGGTACTGCCATACCCGTGGCGTTCTGGAGACCAGGGAGTTCATCTGCGGGTTGACCAACCGCCGCGGCGGTGCGCAGATCACCCCGGACGATATCATCTTCTTCAACGGCCTCGGCGACGCCATTGCCAAGATCTACGGCAGCCTCCGCCCGGAGACACGGGTGCTGATGCCGTCCCCCACCTACACCACCCACACCCTGGGGGAGTCGGGCAATGCCCATGCGGCACCGATCTGCTACCAGCTTCGTCCCGAGAACAACTGGTATCCCGACCTGGAGGATCTACGCAACCACGTGAAGTACAACCCGCAGATCGCCGCGGTCATGCTGATCAACCCCGACAACCCGACGGGCATGGTCTACCCGAAGGAGACCCTGGAGCAGATCGTGGCCATTGCCAGGGAGTTCGATCTCTTCATCATTGCCGACGAGGTCTACAACAACATCGTCTACAACGGCGAACAGACCGTGCCGATCTCGGACGTCATCGGCGAGGTGCCGGCCATCGCCCTGAAGGGGATCTCCAAGGAGTTCCCCTGGCCCGGTTCACGCTGCGGCTGGATCGAGGTGTACAACTTCGGGGCCGATGCCGATTTCCAGAAATACATCAATGCGATCCTGACGGTGAAGATGAACGAGGTCTGTTCCACCACCCTGCCGCAGAAATGCATCCCGGCGATCATGAAGCATCCGCAGTACCCGGTCTACCTGGAAGAGCGGACCCGCCGCTACGAGAAGATGAGCAACATCACCCACAACTTTCTCAAGGATGTGCCGGGGCTGATCGTCAACCGGACCAACGGCGCGTTCTACATGTCCGTTGCCTTCGAGGACGGCCTGCTGAAGGGGAGCCAGAGTCTCCCGATCGAAAACCCGGAGGTGAAGGATCTCGTGGAGAAACTGGTGAGCGCGCCGAACGTCTCGCCGGACAAGCGGTTCGTCTACTACATCCTGGCAACAACCGGCATCTGCATCGTGCCGCTCTCCTCATTCAACACCTCGCTCCAGGGGTTCCGTGTCACCCTGCTGGAGAAGGAGGAGAAGGAGTGCGAGCGGATTTACGGCACATTGGCTGAGAAGATCCGTGAGTATCTGAATTCCTGAGGAGTTGTTCGAAGGTGAAACGAATTGAGGAGGGGGCGCCTGCCGGATAATCCGGGGCGCCCCCTTTTCAGTTGTCGGCCAGCAGTTTGACGGCAACCTTGCGCTGGCGCGGTCCGTCGAATTCGCACAGGTAGACCGCCTGCCAGGTGCCGAGGAGCAGTTTCCCCCCCTCGACCGGTATGGCCAGGGATGACCCCACCAGCGTTGATTTGATGTGGGCGTCGGAGTTCCCTTCGGCGTGGGTGAAGTGATAATCCTCCGGAACCAGCTGGTTGAGAAAGGTGATCATGTCCCGCTGCACGGCGGGGTCAGCCCCCTCGTTGACCGTTATTCCTGCCGTCGTGTGCTGCACGAAGAGGTTGCAGAGCCCGCTCTTTATCCCGGAGTCTCTGATGATCTCATGGACCGCGGCGGTGATGTCGACGAACTCCGTCCTTGCCCTGCTTTTGATCTCAAGAAACCGTAGCATTTTCCCTCCGGGCTATTTGTTCCCTTCGCCCGCAAAGCTGCATCCGCCCGGATCCCCCAGTCGGCATGCCTGGAGGAAATCGGCGTTTGCCTCCTGCTTCCGTCCGAGATCGTCGAGGAGCATCCCCCGGCTCATGTATCCCTGGACGCTGTTCGGCGAACGTTCGATATAGCTGCCGAGATCCCGCAGTGCGTCGTCGCTTCGCTTCAGCTTCATGAAAAGGAACGCCCTGGTCATGTAATAGTCCGGATTGTCCGGGGCCAGGATGATCCCCTTGGAGTACAGCTCCAGGGCGTCGGCCGTGCGACCCTCCGACTGGGCCTTGTCACCCAGTTCAATGTAACGGGCCGCCCCCGGAGGATTCCTGAATCCGGTCAGGCAGCAGAGGGTGACGATTGCAATGATGGTCACGAGTCTGTTCATCGCTCAAACCGCCGGAGTCCTATCTGAGATTCAGCCTCGAAAGCAACAGGCCGAGATACTTGTTGATGGGGTTGCTCCTGTCGAGGAACTGGAGCGGCGGTGGTCTCCGTACGCCAAGGCTTCCCAGGCAGTCGATGATTCCGGCGTGCCTGCCGTGGCGCAGCCCCATGCGCATCACCCAGATGGCATCCTTTTTCCTGCTGGCAAGGAGAAGAATCTTCCCCTGCCTGAAGTAGTGCTCGGGGTTTTTCGGTTCTTTCTTGATCGCCTCATGGCAGAGGTTGGTAGCGGTCTTGTAGCTCTGCTTGACCTCTGCCAGGCAGAGGGCGTAGGCGGACAGCACCGCCGGTGTTCTGGCAAAGGCTGGGATCTGCTCAAGCTCTGCCAGGGCAGCCGCATAGTTCTTTTTTCCAATCGCCTCGGTTGCGAGAGAGAGCTGTTCCTGTGCGTCGCTGCTTCGTTCCGAAATCGAAGGCTCACTGGTCATTGCGCCCCCTCCCTGCTGGAAATTTGCACCTGTCTGATCTCCTTTCGCAGCTTGTCGATCTGTGCGAGAAGGTTTTCCACCCCTTTTTCCATGATCTTGGCCGATTCGAGATTGCTCTGGGTGGAATCCTTCACATTGTCGATGGACTGGACGATCTGCATGCTCCAGTCGGACTGTTCGCTGCAGGCGAGTTTGATGGTTTTAAGGTCCATGGTCATCCGTTCGGTGGAGTTTGCAATGTCCGCCCCCACCTGTTGCTGGTTCGTTGCCGAATGGTTGACCTGGGAAGTGAAGCTTTTCATCCGCTCCACGGCGTTCATGATGCCGCTGTTGGTCCTGGATGCCTCCTGGCAGGAACGGGCGATATGTTCCACCATTTCGGCAACGTGCTTCATGGCGTTGTTGATGATCTGGCTGCCATATGCCTGCTCCACCGTTGCCCGGGCGATTTCGTTCGCCCGTGTGGACGCCATCTGCACTCCGGCGACAATCTTCCCCAGGGCTTCTCCCGAGCGCCGTGACAGCACCTCACCCTCTGAAACCTTTTCCTCGGTCTGGCGGATGGCCTTTACCGCCTTGGCCGTCTCTTCCTGGACCCCTTCGATGAGGGAGGCAATCTCCATGGTGGACTGGCGCGTCCGGTTTGCCAGTCCCTTGATCTCTCCGGCTACGATCGCAAAGCCTTTGCCGTGCTCTCCTGCCTGGGCGGCGATAATAGCCGAGTTGAGAGCGAGCAGGTTGGTCTGCTCGGCAATCTCGTCGATTACCGAGAGGATGCTGCCGATGGCGGAGACGCGCCCGGAGAGGTTGTGCATGGAAGAGACGGTGCTGCTGGAGGAGTGCCTGATTTCGTCGATACCCTTGATGGTCGCTTCCACCGCCGATTTTCCCTGCTCCGCGTCCATGAGGACCTCGCCGGCGATGGAGGCGGTCTCCCGGGCATTCTGCTCGACCTGTTTGTTGGATGCATCCATCTGGGCGATGGATGATGAGGTGCTGGCGGATGCGTCCATGAGACTCCGCACGTTCAGGCCGATCTCTTCCACCACCGCCGCCATTTCGGCGATCGAGGACGAGACTTCTTCAATGGATTCGCTCTGCACCGTTACATCCTTGCGTACCATGGCGATGCTGTCCGATATCTGCCTGATGGATGCGTTGGCGATCTCGGCCGAGCCGGAGAGGTTGATGACGCCGTCGCTGACCTTGTCTACGGAGTTGATAATGCCGTTTACCGCCGCAGAGGTCTGCTCGACACCGCTTGACTGCACCTGGGCGGCATTGAGGATCCGTCCGGCGGCTTCACCGTTCTGCGAGGAAATCTGGGTGAGTTCGGTGGCGATGTCATTGATGGTTATGATCAGCCCCTCCAGCTTGTCCAGCATGATGTTCAGGTTGTTCCCCAGTTGGTCGACCTCGTCCCGGGATCTGGTCTCCACTCGGGCGGTCAGATCGCCGGCGGAAACCCGCTCAAGCGTGCTTGACAGGCTGTTGATCCGTTTGGCCAGTTTTCTTCTTGAGAGAATCCAGATGGATGCGGCGAGAAAGGCGGCATTGAGGATGAAGATGATCAGTGCGCCCTTCAGGGTCACCTGAAGGGTTGCGGTTACGCTGTCCTGCAGATTTGATGCGGTGATGATCGCGCCTGCGACGGCGAGCAGAAGGGCAACTATCTGGAAATAGCGCATGATGCTGGCGCCGATGTTGAGATTCCGCTGTTGCATTGGTTCTCCTTCGGTGGGTCATCTGTCGGTAGCGGGCGCTGACTCTCCGCCGGTAATCCGGGCATGCGGGATTGTCAGCCGATGCATTTTAGATGCGATTCTCGCTTTCGGCAAGGTCTTTTCCCTTGACATGATACGCATGGCCGTTATTTTACTAGCAGCCGGCAATACGAACTTGCTGCGACAGCCGCCGCCGGATAACGGCCCTTGGAATAAGGAGGGGCATTCCCGATGCAGTTGATGAGGATGATACAATCTGTTTTCCTGACGTTTTCCCTGGTGACGGTGATGTCCATCGGGGTCTCCTGTACCAGGAAAGCAGAGGAGGAGAAGGGGGGGAGGCTACAGGTTGTCGCCACCATCTTTCCCCTTTACGATTTTGTCCGCGCCGTCGGCGGGAATGCCGTTGACGTGCAGCTGCTGCTGCCACCCGGGGTGGAGTCGCACAGTTTCGAACCCAAACCGGAAGAGATCATCCGGGTCAGCAGGGCGGATCTCTTCGTTTATACCAATGCCGAAATGGAGCCGTGGGGCGGGAAACTCCTCGAAAGCGTGCGGGGGGCCGGCGCCCCGTCGTCGCTGGAGGCCGGGGCCGGTGCCCGCTATCTTGCCGCAGCCGCGCGAACGGATGGCGGCGGGGACGGCCATCACCACGAATCGGTTGCGGGGCGGGATCCGCACATCTGGCTGAACATCGCCAACGCCAGGATCATGGTGGATAACATCGCCGCGGGCCTGGCGTCGAAGGCACCGGCCAGTCGCGAACTGTTCATGGCCAACGCCGCAGCCTACAAGAAACGGCTTGACGGGCTGGAGAGCAGTTTCCGCACCGGGCTTGCCGACTGCAGGACCAGGGAGTTCATTCACGGAGGGCATTACGCCTTCGCCTACCTGGCGCAGAGCCACAACCTGAGCTATCTGTCCGCCTACGGCATAACCGCCGACAGCGAGCCATCGCCGCGGCGGATGATGGACCTTGTCAGGAAGATCCGCGAGCACAGGCTGAAGGCCATATTCTTCGAGGAACTCCTCGCGCCCGGTGTGGCGCAGACCGTTGCCGCCGAGACCGGGGCAGAGCTCCTCAAGCTGCATGGTATCCATAATGTCACCAGGCAGGAGCTTGACAACGGCGTCTCCTACATCGGTCTGATGGAGCAGAACCTGGTGAACCTGCGAAAGGGGCTTGAGTGCCGGTAGATCTGGTGAAACTGGACAGTGTCTGCTGCAGATACGGCGGGATGGAGGTCTTGAGCGACATCTCCCTCCGCGTGCATGCCGGTGACTACCTGGGGATAGTCGGCCCCAATGGTTCGGGCAAGAGCACCATGGTGAAAACCATCCTCGGCCTTGTCTCCCCCGCCTCCGGAAGCGTCTCCCTGTTCGGTGACGAGCGGGCCGGATTCGACGGCTGGCACAGGGTCGGCTACCTCCCCCAGAGGCTCAGGTTTTTCAATCCGGATTTCCCCGGCACGGTGGAGGAGATCGTCCGCCTGGGCCTTCTCGCGTCCGGGGGGGCATCTCCGGAGGGGAGCATTGACCGTGCCCTGGAGACCATGGGGATAGCCGACCTGAAGAAACGGCTCATTGGCGATCTCTCCGGCGGCCAGCAGCAGCGGGTCCTCCTGGCACGGGCCATGGTCAACCGGCCGGAGCTGCTCATTCTCGACGAGCCGACCTCTGCCCTCGATCCGGAGACGCGGGAGCATTTTTATGCGCTTCTGGAGTGTCTCAACCGGAGCGAAGGGACAACGGTCCTTCTGGTGACCCATGATACCTGGAGCATCGGTAAATATGCCAACCGCTTCGTCTATGTGGACAAGAAGATCGTCTTCGACGGCTCCTTCGACGATTTTTGCCGCTCCGACGAGATGACGGCCTTTTTCGGCGAGCATGCACAGCATCTGATCTGCCACAGGCACCACTAAGGAGGTCGTTGAAAAACGGCCATCTCGCCGCCGTCCTCGAAAGCCGCCGTGTGCGGCGTAGCGCTGCTACGCCTCCGTGGGGCTTTCTGTGGGTGCGACGATCTGACCCTTTTTGAACAACCAGAGTTTTTCAAAAGCCTGCCTAAAAGGACGGATGTCCGGAAAGGAAGCATCGGGAGTATGAAGAAAGGGAGTGCCGGGGGAATTTTCGACGGTTACGGACGGGAAAACCTGTTGCCGCTGCTCTTCACGCTGGTTGTCCTTGCCGTCGTTGTCTGGGTACGGGTGCGGCTGCTGCAGACCCCGCTGGAACGGGACGAGGGTGAGTATGCCTATGCCGGGCAGCTGATCCTGCACGGGTTCCCCCCCTACCTGCATGCATTCTCCATGAAGCTGCCGGGGATGTTCTACCTGAACGCCGCCATGCTGAAGATCTTCGGCGAGCGAGTTGCCGCCATTCATCTGGGGCTTCTGATCGCAAACCTTGGATCCGCCGCCCTGATCTTCCTGATCGCCTCCAGGCTTTTCAGCCGGGGGGCCGCTCTCGTGGCGGCGTCCCTCTATGCCCTGATGACGGTCAGCCAGCACCTCCTCGGCACCTTTGCCCATGCCACCCACTTCGTCGTCCTCTTTGCCCTCGTCGCCTTCAGTCTGATCACGACCGGTCAGAAGAGTGTCTCCCCCTACCGGTACCTTTCCGCCGGCATCTTCTTCGGACTTGCCTTCCTGGTGAAGCAGCATGCCGCCTTTTTCCTGCTTGCCGCCATACTGTTCGTCCTGCTGGAGTACAGCCCGCTCTCCCAGGCGGCGGGGAGCGCCATAACCATGGTTTCCGGCTTTGCCATCCCCCCGCTGCTGACCGCACTGGTCGTATTCCTGCAGGGGACATTCGCCACCTTCTGGCTCTGGACGGTCAAGTATGCGAAAAGCTACGCCACCGGACTCCCACCCATCTGGGGCTGGGTCAACTTCCGCTCCCAGATGGGGGAGATTCTGGACAGCATGGCGATCTACTGGCTGCTTGCCGGCGCGGGGCTGCTGCTGGTGACCTTCGGCAGTTCCCGCAGCGCAAGGAATTTCCTCCTGCCGCTCATGATCTGCTCCTTTCTGGCGCTCTGCCCGGGATTCCATTTCCGCCCCCATTATTTCATTCTGGTGGCGCCGGTCGTGGCGCTCATGGCATCCGCCCCCTTCGCCGTCAAGCCGCTTCCCGGGTGGCTCAGGGGGGGGCTCTTCCTTGTCCTTGCCGGTGCGACCCTTTTCCAGTTCTGGTCCGAGGGGTGGTTCCTCTTTGCGGCGACCCCGGAGGAGTATGTGAAGAAGGCTTATCAGACCACCAAGCCGTTTGCCGAATCGGTCGCCGTTGCCCGGTATGTGCGGGAGAATACCGGGAAAAAGGATCGCATCCTCGTCCTCGGCTCGGAGCCGCAGATCTATTTCTATGCAAATCGCCTCTCCGCAACGGGCCACATCTACATGTACCCCTTTATGGAGGATCAGCCCTATGCCGAAACCATGCGTGCGGGGATGCTCCGGGACATGGTGGCCAACAGGCCCAGCTACGTCATCCTCGTGGATGATATCAGCTCCTGGCTGTCGGTGACCCCCGATGGCGAAAAATTCCGCGGGCGGCTGGGGGAGTTCGTCGCGAGCGGCTATGAGCTGGACGGTGTCGCCGCTGTCTCGCGGGAGGGGCGTTCCTATTACGTCTTCGGTGCCAAGGCACGCCAGTTCGTGCCGGGCAGCGGTTCCCGCATTCTCGTCTACAAGCTGAAATCCGAAGGAAGGCAATGAAGATATCCGGAAAACAGGGAATGATTCTGCCGCTGGTGGCACTCTCCGTGCTTACCCTGCTGGTCTGCATGACCAGGTATGCCGACTACGATCTCTGGTGGCATCTGAAACTGGGGGAGCAGATCCTTGCCAACTGGCAGCTGCCGTCGAGCGACAGTTTCTCCTACACCGCCTTAGGACGACACCAGTTCACCGGCGAATGGCTGGGGGATGCGTTCATCTTCCTGACCTTCAAGGCCGGCGGGTTTCTCGGTCTCAACCTGCTCAAGGCGCTCATGCTGCTGGCAACCTTCCGCCTCCTCTATCTCCGGATGATGGAGTTCTCCCCCGAGGGGAGAGCGCATGCGGCAGCGGCGATCATTACCCTTCTGCTGGTCCTCTTTGCCGTCCGTTTCCGTCTCTTCGTCCGTCCCTACATCTTCTCCCTACCGATGCTGGCGGCATACCTCTATCTCCTCGGGCCGGGACGGCGGGATCAGGGGAGGGGGATCTATCTCCTGCCGCTCCTCATGCTCGTCTGGGCGAACATGAGTGTCGGGGCGGTGTTCGGCGTCTTCGTGCTCGGTGTGGCCACCGTTACGGCGTTCCTGCAGCAGCGTTCCACCCGCCTTCTGCCGGTGCTGCTGCTGACGCTCGTTGCCTCCCTCGTCAACCCGGAGACCTACCGGCTCTACACCCTGACCCTGGGGCTGACCAGCGACCCCTATCGCACCCTGGTGGGGGAGTACCAGCCGATCACCCGGGATATCCTCTTCGGCAGCGGCCTGCGCTATACGATCTGCTTCCAGATTCTGGCGGCGGGAAGCGCTCTCTATTTCATCCTCAAACGGGGACGGAAGGACCTCTTCCAGCTGATCCTGTTCGCCTTCTTCCTCTATGAGGCGTTCCGCCAGGTCCGCCTGGTGGAGCTCTTCAGCATTGTTGCGGCCCCCTGCTTTTTCGCGCTGCTGGTCCGTCTCGCCGCATGGCTGCCGCAGCTCCCCGAGGGGAGAAGGCCGCTGCTCCACGCCGGACTGGCCGCTTTCATCCTTGGCCTGATTCCCCTGACGGTCCTCAATAACCCGGTGTACTCCTTCGGGGTCGGTCCCAAGGAGGGGGCGATCCCGGAGGGTGCGCTCCGCTTCCTCGACGAGCAGGGGATTCAAGGCCGGATGTTCAACAGCTACGGGTTCGGCGGCTACATCATCTGGCGGGGCGGGGGGAGGCAGGTCTTCATCGACGGTCGCTACCGCCGGGTCTACACGCCGGCGGAGTACGGTGCATACAAGCAGATGCTGGAGTCGGCAGAGGCGTGGCAGGCCGGGGAGCGAAAATACGGCTTTGACCATGCGGTCCTGGAGTACGATCTGCTCAGCCAGCGGTTCCCGGCGCATCTGCCGGACAACCCCGGGTGGGCCCTGGTCTACTGGGACAACCACTCCCTCGTCTACGTCCGCCGGACCCCCGAGCGGGCCGCGCTGATCGCCGAACGGGAGTACCGGGTCGCCAGGCCGACCTTCCTCGACCTGAGCTACCTCGACCGGTACCAGAAGGAGGGGAGGGTGAACGAAATCCTGCCGCTGCTCGACCGGGAGGTCGCCCTCAATCCGGACAACCAGTTCGTCGTCCTGGCCAGGATCTATCTCCGCTACGGGTTGGGGAAGCTCTACCTCGGCCAGATCCGCGAGGAGCTGGAGCGGATCCTGCCGCTCAAGCCGGATTTCGCCATGAAGCATTCGGCCCTCGCCATGGTGCTGGCCGCGACGGGCGAAAAGGAGCGGGCGCGGCAGGAGGTGCTCCGGGCGCTGCGGCTGGACCCCCTGGACGAAGGGGGGGTGGCACAGGCCAAGGCCCTCGGGATAAAGGTCAAGGTCCCCAAAAAAGCCATTCCGGGGCATCCTTAGAGGCAGTGAATAGTAAATAGTGAGAAGTGAGAAGTGAGAAGTGCTTATGGTCTCTAACGGAGTTTACATGCCGATCACTGAAATATTTTCATACGGATTCATGCAGCGGGCGCTCTTTTCCGGGGTGCTGGTCGGCGTCCTCTGCGCGGTCCTCGGCGTGTTCCTTGTGCTGCGCCGGCTCTCCCTGATCGGTGACGGGCTCTCCCACGTCACCTTCGGCAGTGTCGCCCTTGCCCTTGCCCTCAAGGCCCAGCCGCTGCACGTGACCCTGGTCGCACTCCCGCTGGTGCTCCTCTCTTCCCTCGGGATACTCAAGCTGACCGACAAGGCGCGGATCTACGGCGATGCCGCCATCGGCATTGTCTCCGCCACGGGGATCGCCGGCGGCATGATCCTGGCCGGAATGTCCGGCGGCTTCAACGTCGACCTGTTCGGCTACCTGTTCGGCAACATCCTTGCCATCAGCAACGGCGAACTGCTCCTGGCCCTGCTGCTCTTCTGCCTGGTCATGGGAGTGGTATGCCGCTACTACAACGAACTCTTTGCCATCACCTTCGACGAGGACCTGGCACGGTGCAGCGGCATCAAGGTGGAGCGGATCAACGGCCTGCTGGCGGTCCTGACCGCCCTGACCGTCGTGCTTGCCATGAAGGTTGTCGGAATTCTCCTCGTCTCCGCTCTCCTCATCATCCCGGCGGTCACCGCACTGCAGGTCGCCCGCGGTTTCCGCACCACCATTTTTGCCGCATCGTTTTTCGCGGCGTTCTCCGTGGTGAGCGGCATCGTCTGCTCGTTCGTCATGAACCTGCCCGCCGGCGGCGTCATCGTCATGATCAACATCATCCTCTTCGCGCTGGCCTTCTCCTGGCGCAGGCTGGTATCGGCAGCCGCGCGCTGAGCCATGCGTGCGGAACATCACGAAGGAAAGGTGCACGCAATGAAGTCATATCCATTCCGGATCGATATGCAGGTGCGGGACTACGAACTGGACATGCAGGGGATCGTGAACAACTCGGTCTACCAGCAGTACCTTGAGCATGCCCGTCACGAATACCTGAAGAGCCTGGGGGTGGATTTCAAGGGGTATGCGGACCGGGGTATCAACCTGGTGGTGGTCAGGGCCGAGCTCGATTATCGCCAGCCCCTGACCAGCGGCGACCGCTTCTGGGTCGGCGTGCGGCTTGAGCGGGAGTCCGCGGCCCGGTTTGCCTTTTATCAGGATATCTACCGCTCATCGGACGACCGGCCGGTTCTGCAGGGTAAG
>Ga0073934_10007917_pt1 | contig 14463 bp, 9 predicted proteins | sample LarsenN4metaG_FD_76834 | JGI IMG/M metagenome (GOLD analysis project Ga0073934, IMG submission 76834) | Hot spring sediment bacterial and archeal communities from British Columbia, Canada, to study Microbial Dark Matter (Phase II) - Larsen... ...
GGTCATGACCAGCGCCAACCTCTCCGACGAACCGATCGTCTACCGGGACGACGATACCCTGCGTACGCTCTGCGGCATCGCCGACCTCTTCCTCGCCCATGACCGGCGGATACACGCTCCGTGCGACGATTCGGTCATCCGGGTCTTCCGTACCCACCCGCTGATGATGCGCCGCTCCCGCGGCCACGTCCCCCGCATGGTGACGGTCCCCGAATTGTCCGGTCCCGTCCTTGCCCTGGGTGGCGAGCTGAAGGCGGCGGCCTGCCTTGCCGCCGGGACCGGGGCTTGCATGAGCCGCCACGTTGGGGACCTGAAGGGGGAGGCAACCCTGGCCTCCCTGGAGGAGACCGTCGGTGCCCTGGAACGGCTTACCGGCATCGTCCCCCGGGTTATTGCCCACGACCTGCACCCGGACTACCGCTCGACCCTGCTGGCCGATAAATACCCCGGCCTCCCCCGGGTGGCGGTGCAGCACCACCACGCCCACCTGGCGTCCTGCATGGCGGAAAACCGCCTGGATGGCGAGGTCATCGGCGTGATCTTCGACGGCGCCGGCTACGGCCCGGACGGCACCGTCTGGGGTGGTGAGTTCCTGGTCGGCGGCTTTGAGCGCTTCAGCCGTGCCGGTTCCCTGCTCCCCATGCGCCTCCCCGGCGGCGACGCGGCGGCCCGCGAGCCGTACCGGATGGCGATTTCCCTCCTCCACGTGCTCCATGGGGACGATCTCTTCACGGTTCCCCTCGACTGTCTCGCCCGGGTCGGGGAGGGTGAGCGGCGCCTCTTCCTGCAGATGCTGGCCCGGGGGCTCAACTCTCCCCTTACCTCCAGTTGCGGCCGGCTGTTCGACGGGGTGGCCGCACTTCTCGGGGTGCGACAGGTCATGAGCTACGAGGGGCAGGCGGCCATCGAGCTGGAGGGGGTCGCCGAGCGGGGGACTCCGGGGGAGCCCTGGCCCCTGCCGATCGTGGCCGGGGATGACAGGCTGATTCTGGACTGGCGGCCGCTGGTGGCGGCGCTGCTGTCGGATCTGGCAGCCGGGAGGCCGGCGTGCGACATCGCCGCCACGTTCCATCTCTCCCTGGCTGCCGGGACCGCGGCGCTCTGCGGCGAGATCCGCAGGCAGAGCGGTCTCGGGTGTGTCGTGCTGTCAGGGGGGGTGTTCCAGAACAGGCTTTTCAGCGAGCAGCTGGTGTCGCTTTTGGCAGCGGACGGATTTCAGGTGTTCTGCCACCGGCTGGTGCCGCCGGGTGACGGCGGGCTGGCACTGGGGCAGGCCATAATTGCGGGAAGGAGTCAGACATGTGTGTAGGTGTGCCGATGCAGGTGATCAGCATTGACGGCGACAACATCGTGGCGGAGACGGATGGTGTCCGCCGTCAGGCGAGCCTGATGCTGCTTGCCGACGAGGTGAAGGTGGGGGATTTCCTCATCATCCACGCCGGCTTCGCCATCTCCAGGCTGGACGAGGAGGAGGCGCGGGAGACGATCAGGATGATGAAGGAGGTGTTCTCGGAAGAGGACATGCAGTAAGATTCGCTCCTCCCCTGACAAGGGGAGGCGGGGAGGGGTTTTTTGTGGGCGGATTGGAACAGTCCGTGCGGCGCAGCGTGAGCGGGCGGCCGGGGCTCCCCCTCCAGAAAATCTGCATGGCGATCAGCGGTTGTTCTTCGTGGCTACGGCGTTGCCCCGCAAATAGTTTCCCGGAGTACCCCGGCGTACCGTTTCGCCGCACATTTTCTTCCGGAGAAACCCCGGCCACCCTTGACCAAAAAATTGCGGTGCAGTGGGTTTTTTCTGTTGCTTTTCAGGCGAAAAGACCAGAGGCGGGCGGGGGCTTTCCCGGAGAAAAATGTGTAGCGAAAAAGGGTGGAGGTGCCAGAGCCACTGATGTCTGCGTAGCGGTAAAGCAGACAGGAAGGAAACCGGTGCCCGCATTGCAGATTTTTCGGAGGGGAAGTCCTCGCCCGCCGTTCGCTGCCCGAAGAGAAAATAGCTCACATTGACAAGAGGTTATCATGAACTACCAGGATGAATACCGCGACCGGGAGCTGGTGCGGGGGCTGGCGGAGAAGCTGGCCCGCCTCGTTGCCGGACGGAAGGAGCCGATGACCTTCATGGAGGTCTGCGGCACCCATACCATGGCCATCTACCGCTTCGGCCTGCGCAGCTTGCTCCCGCCTGAGGTGCGGCTGATCTCCGGCCCCGGCTGCCCGGTCTGCGTCACCCCCAACGACTACCTGGACCGGGCCATCGCCATCTGCCGCCTCCCGGAGGTTATCACCGCCACCTTCGGCGACATGATGCGCGTGCCGGGGTCGAGCTCGTCCCTGATGGAGGAGCGGGCCAAAGGCGCTGATATCCGCATCGTCTACTCCCCCCTGGATGCCGTGGTCATCGCCGCGACCAACCCCGGGAAGAAGGTCGTCTTCCTCGGGGTCGGCTTCGAGACCACCGCACCGACCATCGCCGGCAGCATCCTGGCCGCTGAGGCCAGGGGGGTGACTAACTACTTCGTTCTCGCCTCCCACAAGACCATCCCGATCCCGATGCAGGTTCTGACCAACGACCCGGAGCTGGCCCTCTCCGGCTACATCTGTCCGGCCCACGTCAGCGCTATCATCGGCGTCGATGCCTACCAGCCCCTGGCGGAGGAGTTCCATACCCCCTGCGTCATCACCGGCTTCGAACCGGCCGACGTCCTCCAGGGGGTGGTGATGCTGGCCGGGCAGGTGATTGCCGGGGTGAGCCGGGTCGAGACCCAGTACAGCCGGGTGGTTCGCCCCGAGGGGAACCCGAAGGCGAGGGCGATCCTCGACCTCCTCTTCGAACCGTGCGACGTCCCCTGGCGCGGCATCGGCGTCATACCGGGGAGCGGGCTGAAGCTGCGGGAGGGGTATGCCCGTTTCGACGCGGAGAAGATGCTGCCGGTGGATGTGGAACCGACCGTGGAGCATGCCGGCTGCCGCTGCGGCGAGGTCCTCAAGGGGAAGCTCTCTCCCTTCGACTGCCCCCTCTTCGGCGTCGCCTGCACCCCGGAGGTGCCGGTGGGGGCCTGCATGGTCTCCTCCGAGGGGACCTGCGCGGCAGCCTACAAGTACGGCCGCTGAAACGTGGTATAGTTGAAACAATGAGAGTGCCACGCGAGTACGGCAGCTGAAAGCACCCTGCATTCGAGCTGTCGTTTTTTTTCTGCATTACCACGGCTCATTCCACTGCAGCCAATAAACTCGCTTCGCTCAGACAGTATCGGCTGCTATCGCTCCATGTCGCCGGGTAGTGCGACGAAAAAACACTCAGGCTCTCATTCCGGCTGCTTCCATCTGCCGGATCCCACATTCAGCCGAGGTAACCATGAAACGCGTCGTCGTTGCCGGGATGGGGTTCGCCGGGGTGAGGGCCGCCCGGGTGCTGGCGGGGCAGGGGATGGAGGTGCTGTTGGTCGACCGGCACAACTACCACCTCTTCCAGCCGCTCCTCTACCAGGTGGCCACCGCCGGCCTTGAGCAGGAGTCCATCGCCTACCCGGTGCGGGCCATGGCTCGGGGTTGGCCCGGCACCCGCTTTGTCCTTGCCGAGATCATCGGTGCCGACCTGGATTCACGGGTTCTGCAGACCTCAGCCGGACCGATTCCCTACGACTATCTCATCGTCGGCGGTGGCAGCGTCACCAATTACTTCGGCAACGACGCCATCGCCCGCCATTCCTTTGACCTGAAGAAACTCTCCGATGCCGAGCAGCTGCGCAACCATATCCTCTGGTCCTGTGAAAAGGCGGTGGCCGAGCCCGACCCGTCCCGGCGCCGGGCGCTGATGACCTTCGTCATCGTCGGCGGCGGACCAACCGGGGTGGAGTTTGCCGGCGCCCTCATCGAGCTGGTCCACTACGTCTTCTCCAAGGACTACCCGGAGCTGCGGGCACGGGAGGCGCGCATCATCCTGGTGGAGGCGGCGGACCGTCTGCTTCTTGCCATGCCGGAGAAACTGTCGGCCTACGGGGCGGATAAGCTGCGCGGGATGGGGGTGGAGATCCTCTTCGGCCGCCGGGTGGTGGGGGCGACCGGCGAGCAGGTGGAGCTGGACGGCGGCGAGATCATCGACGCCCATACCCTCTTCTGGTCGGCCGGGGTACGCGCCGCGCCGCTGGCGGCTGCCCTCGGCCTTCCCGCCGGGCCCGGGGGGCGGGTGCCGGTCGGACCGGACCTGACGGTGGAGGGGCGGCCCGAGCTGTTCGTTGTCGGCGACATGGCGCTGCTCAATCAGGACGGCCAGCCGCTCCCCATGGTGGCGCCGGTGGCGATGCAGATGGGGATCCATGCCGCCAGGGCGATTCTTTCCAGGGAGCGGGGGCGCCCTGTCGGCCCGTTCCGCTACCGGGACAAGGGGAGCATGGCCACAATCGGCCGGAGCGCCGCAGTGGCGGTCAGCCACGGCCTGAGCCTGAAGGGGTATCCGGCCTGGCTCGCCTGGCTGCTCCTCCACCTCTACTACCTCATCGGCTTCCGCAACCGGATCCTGGTGCTGCTCAACTGGTCCTGGTATTACTGGTTCCACGAGCGTCAGGTGCGGCTGATTACGGACTGCGAGCGGGGTACCGACTAGGCGCCGAAACTTAAACTCGAAACCATTTCACCGCAAAGTACGCAAAGAGCGCGAAGGATACGCGAAGAAAACCGTTTCGCGCAGAGACGCAGAGACGCGGAGAGATACCTTTTGTAACCACGGATGAATAGGATGAACGCGGATAAACCGGATGGTATGGTTTGCCGTTATCCGTGTGCATCCTATCCATCCTGGTTTTGCTTTGCTTTCTTCGCGTTCTTCGCGTTCTTCGCGTCCTTGAGCGACCGCAGGGAGCGGGCGGTTCAATGGTGGGGGACGCTGTCAGAGGAAGTTGGCGATGGAGTCGGCCAGCTGCTCCCGGATCTGCCTGCTTGCCTCGACTTCGTCGATGTTGGTCTGCACCGCCTCCACCACGATACGGGTCTGGGTTTTCCTGTGCCTGACGGTTTCGTTGTACTCCATTTCGCTGGTTTCGCGGGAGGTCTGCGAACCCGAGGTCCCGGATCTTCCCCTGCTGCTCCTGTGCCCCTCGTCGCTGGTCATGCCGAGCTGGTTCTCGGTTACCGCGCTGGTGCGGCGCACGGTCGTCCCCTGCAGCGGCTCCTCGATCTGCACGTCGACGATCCCGTACCAGGTATCGACGGTGACAAGGAGACCGACAATCCCGCCGGTTGTTGCCCCGGCCGCCGCGCCGATCGCTGCTCCCGTGCCGGTACCCGTTGCCAGACCGCCGAAAATTGCGCCGCCGAACCCGCCGGCAATCGCCCCCTCCTTTGACATCCCCTCCCTTGCCTTGTCAAGGTAGACGAAATTCACCAGGAAGCGGATCCCCGCATCCCTGGCGCTCTTCGTGGTCTTGTAACCCCTGGAGCCGAGTTTCTGTACCAGAAGCTCGTCGAAATTGATGTCCGGCTTGCCGGTCTGGTTGGAGACCCGCAGGTACACCGGCCGGTCATCGATGGCATCCGGGCTGATGAACACGGACTGCTGCAGCTGGAGCTGCGTCTCAAGATTGCGGTGTTCGAGTGCGGTGCAGCCGAGTTGGGATGCGAGCAGGGAGAGTGACAGTATCAGCAGGGGCATTCTTTTCATGCAGCATCGTCCTTTTCCGGCCGGGAGGCCGTCGGCAGAGGATTGTGGCGGCTGTCCAAGTATAATTAGGGTAGGGGCGGTGGCGTCAAGCAAAAACTGTTGTGGTCGGTTATGCGACGGTCCGTCTCAAGATCTGCCTGTCGCCCCGCACCCTTCAGGAGTGGGAGCAGGGGCGTCGTATTGCCTTAGTGACTCTACACCTGGTATGAAGCTCTCAGGATCAACTCACACACCGATGCTATTCGTCCCCAAATTCCTTCGTATTCATAACCCAGTAGTCACCTTATTTTTAGCCTTTCCACCCGAAGCGAACCGCTGTTAATTTTCAGGGTTCCTAACAGGGTGGTGTAGCCCTGATTGCTGCCGTACGATAAGTCGTACCCCCCCTTGAGAATGAGGTCATACCCTCTGTTGATGCGTAGATTTTCTGCGAATCCAAACTCCCTTGCCTGTAACTTTCCGTTGCCGGTTAAAGCTGCGTAGGCGGCACTGATACTGTCGAAGTACGCCTCCGGAGGATCGGGAATTCGCACAGGCTGGATGAAGTTGAAGGTCGCAGTAGCGCTTTTGTCCGCATCCATGGTTACCGTGCAGTTACCGCTCGTATTAATGCAGGTCCCGGCCCATCCGGCGAAGAATGAGTTAATGTCAGGGGTTGAAATGAGCGTTACAGTGGAGTCCTTTTCGAAAAAATTCGCGCATGAACCTGTCAGGCAGGAGATCCCGGCAGGAACGCTCGTCACCGTCCCTCCACCCTTGATGGCGCCAGCTCCCGTGCCGTTTATGGAAACGGTCAATTTCTGGGGATTGTGAGTGAACGTTACTGTAACAATTCTATCTTGGCTCATCGTTACCGTACCTGTCTCAGTCCCAGAAAACGTGTAAATCCAATCTGGATCAATGGTTACTAAAAGCTTCACCTGTATGCCGGCATCGAAATAATGTGTGCAGTATTGCCTGCATTCTATCCCAGGAGGGTCGCTTTTTATCGTGAAGAGGTTATTGTCATCGCCATTTTTCACGATTGAAAGCTTATAAACCGGAGCAGAGAGATCGATCTTTGCTATAACAGCATCGAAAAAACCGCCTATCTGGGTTTGGAATGCATTCGCTATCGGGAAATCCGTTGATGTTGCCTCCCCGGTAATGTAAATTTCCGTTGGTGAACCGACTGCAATGCCGCTTCCTTCATCGTTCGTGAATCCGCCAAGAAACGTTGAATAGAGGATTACGCCATTCGGGTCTATCTTGGTAATAAAAAAGTCGTCATTGGCCGAATGTATTTCCTGATATGCACCTTCCGTCACCGGAAAATCCGGGGAATTCGTTGCACCAATCACATATGCGTTTCCGAGAGCATCAGCCGCAATATCAACGCCATAGTCGAAATAGTACCCTCCGAGGTAGAGAGAGTAAAGGATAGTATCGCCAGCGGGGGCCAGTTTGGTTACAAAACCGTCTCCGAAAGTAGCAATTGAGGTACTCGGCAAGTTCTGAGCGCTTGGCCAGTCCTCTGACTTGGTCTGTCCTGTTACAAGAACATTACGCTGATTATCGGCCTCAAGACCTAAAATCCCATCCACGTCGCCACTGCCACCTAAAAATGTTGAGAAAACAAGCGCAGATCCAGTTGGATTTAATTTGGCAACAAAACCATCACTAAGGCCTTTCTGCACGGGTTGAAGTGCGTTCTTGACGGGGAAATCGTTACCCCCTGCACTCGTGGGGGAATGAGTGTTCCCGGCCACATAGGCATTCCCGTCAGCGTCTATTGCAATTGCGTTTGCTTCATCAATCCCGAAGCCACCGAGATACGTAGAGTACAGAAGCTGGGTAGCGTTACCGTTCAGCTTCGCGATGTATGCATCACCTACTCCACCGTATGTTGTCTGAAACGCTCCGGGGGTAACCGGAAAGGTCGGCGATTGAGTGAAGCCGGCAATATAGGCATTACCTGAGGAATCTATGGCAATACCTGAAGCTCCGGTATAAGAGACAGTCGCCGCATCTTGTGGTCCTCCGGACAAGAACGTTGAATAGAGCAAATCGGATCCCGACGAACTTATTTTGGCTACAAAGGCAGAATCCCCACATTTAGCATACGTTTTCGATAAGCACGAAGGTTGGATGACACCGGGAGTAGTGGGGAAATCATCCGAGCCCGTTGTTCCAGCCAGATAAACATTTCCCGATACATCGACGGCGATGCCATTTCCCAACTCGTTGGATTCACCCCCGATGAGTGACAAATAGACCAGCTGACCTGCGGAATCGAATTTAGTCACAAAGATGTCTTTGGTACTTCCATCGATGCTTCGCGCATCTGTATCACCGACAACGTAAGCGTTTTTATCAGCGTCTACCACAATCTCGCGGCCCGCGTCATATCCGGCATCTCCCATAAAGGTCGAGTAACTGAGAACCGGATCAATAACTAGAGGTACTGAATGATCATACGCGGCAACCTGAAAACCGACGATATTATCGTGAACGATGTAATCTCCGATGACGTCGACCTTATGACCACCGATCAATTGATACATCTTCGGCCGATGAAGCCGGAGTTCTTCTTCCCCCCAAAAAAGAACGAGATCACCCGCCGAGTCAACAGACATACGGTCAATCCCATTAAAGGTAAACCGGATTTTGTCAGGATCAGCCTCAGGCTTTACGATAAAATCATATTCCAGATTAGTTTCATACGAATAGAAAATGAGATCAACATCAGGATAGATCTCTTCATACACTACATTATCGTAGTGAGGAACATTTCGCACCCAAACATCCCGGTCCTTGCCGATAAAATAATTACTTTTACCACTCAGTTCTCCTTTACCCATGATCCGGGGATTCTTGTTTACACCAAGGAACTGCATTTTGATTCGTGTTTCTTTTCTCGATTCTTCATGCAAAGTTAATTTCTTAAACGAAGCTGGTTTGTCAATATGGGACTGGTTCAATCGTGGCGCTGGGATAGCGATTACCGCCTCATTTGGAAAGAGCATGAGCTTATACCCAGCAGAAGGATAAAGATAAAGGACATCAGAGCTTGTCTGGCCGATATTTTTCTCAAAATAAGCAACGCGCTTGAATGCTCCACCGGCTACATCAGCCGATCGCATATTGACATCGGCTCTGACTTTGATTGGAAACAGGAAGACTAAACTTGAACTAATAATAAATGCGAACAAGAGAAAACAAAATTTGGTATCAAACCTATTCATTGTAGTTTTCCTCTGCCCTTTCATTTTCCTTCATAAAATAATTCGTTCCGAATCTCTAAGGCACAACGGTAATGATACGGAGTGGTGACGCGGGCTTAGCCTATGTCTTGAGGGCTTCAGCAATGTAGTTTGCTGTGGGTCACACCCATTCGCAGAAGCTTGCCCACAAGGAAGCATGATTCGTGAAGTTAAGTAAATATTAATCCAATTCGGGGATTTTACAATCCGGTACAGGATTGTAACGGTTGAACCTAAAAACGGCTGTTGGAAGCTGCCGGAATGAGCGCCTACGAGCTATTTGGTGACGGGGATGGCTTTACCCCTTCGCCTTGGGGTGGGCCTTGTCATAGACTTCCAGCAGCCGGTCGATGGTGACGTGGGTGTACTTCTGGGTGGTGGAGAGTGAGGAGTGGCCGAGCATCTCCTGGATGGCGCGCAGGTCTGCCCCTCCCTCCAGCAGGTGGGTGGCGAAGGTGTGGCGCAGGGTGTGGGGGGAGGCCTTCTTCATGGTCTGCTGGTGGAGCATGTAGCGGTCGACGATCCGGGCGACGCTCCGCCGGGTCAGCCGCCCGCCGCGGGCGTTGGTGAACAGGGGGGCATCCAGCGGCGGGTTGTTCCGTGCCTGCAGGTAGTCGGTCAGCGCCGCCACCGCCTTGCGCCCCAGGGGGACGATCCGCTCCTTGTTCCCCTTCCCCAGGACCCGCACGCTCTCCCCGGCGAGATCCGCACCTCCCACATTCAGCCCGGTCAGCTCCGACACCCGCAGGCCGCAGGAGTAGAGGGTCTCCAGGATCGCCCGGTCCCGCAGCATCAGCAGATCCGGCCCGCCCGGGGCCTCCACCAGGATCTGCGCCTCGTCCACGGTGAGGTGATAGGGGAGCTTCTTCTCCCGCTTGGGGGTGCTGACCAGCTCCGCCGGGTTTTTCGCGACCATCCCCCGGCGCAGGAGGAAGCGGAAAAGGGAGCGGATTGCCGCCAGCTTGCGGCCGATGCTGCTCTTTTCCATTCCCCGGTGCAAGTGGGCCAGGTAGCGGCGGATGTGGAGGTGGGTCAGGTCGTGGACCGTGATGCCGGCGTCGATCTCCCGGCTGACGAAGTCGGCGAACTGCTCCAGGTCGCGGCGGTATGCCTCCACCGTGTGGGGTGAGGCGCTCCGCTCGCTGGCCAGGTACTGGATGAAGATGTCGATCTCATGGCGCATCGTTTCCCCCCCTTGAGGCCCGATCCCCCCTGCAGTTGACCAGCAGGAGCAGGGCCGCCATCCCGGCAAGGAGGCTGCCGAAGAAAAAAGCCGCCCGGCTCCCCTGCCACTGCCAGATGAGGCCGAAGATGAGACTGGCCGGCAGGGCGCCGGCGCCGACGGCGAAATTGAACCAGCCGAAGGCATGGCCCCGTTCGGCGGGGTCGGACAGGTCGGCGACGTATGCCTTTTCCACCCCTTCGGTAAAGCCGTAGAAAAGGCCGTACAGGGCGAACAGCAACCATATCTGGGCTTCGCTGGTCGCCACGGCAAAGCCGGCATAGGCAAGGGCATAGACCATCCAGCCGGCAACGATGACCCACCGGCGACCGATACGGTCGGACAGGGCGCCGAAGGGCATGACCGAGAGCATCTTGATCAGGTGGAAGAACGCCCAGAGCTGGGCGATGCGCACCGCGGGAACACCGGCCTGGGACGCCTTGAGGAGCAGGAATGCGTCGGAGGAGTTCCCCAGGGTGAAGAGGAAGAGGATCAGCAGGTAGGGGCGCAGCCGTCCGTCGGGGAGCCTGCCGAGAACGGCCGTTGCGGGCCGGGGGGGTGGCGCGGTCCGGGTGTCGTGGATCCTGAGGGCGATGAGCAGCACTGCCAGGAAACCGGGTATGGCGGCCAGAAGGAAAAGGGTGCGCAGGTCACTGGTCACCGTAAGGAGGATCAGGGAGGCGATCAGGGGGCCGAGCAGCGCACCGGCATGGTCCATGGAGCGGTGGAAGCCGTAGGCCCTCCCCCGGTCCCCTTCGTCCACCGTGTCGGCGATCAGCGCATCCCGCGGGGCGGTCCGCACCCCCTTGCCGGTCCGGTCGATGAAGCGGATGGCAAGCACCTGTCCGGCGCTTCCGGCCAGGGCGATCAGCGGCCTGGCCATGGCGGAGAGGCCGTAGCCCGCCAGGACCAGCCCCTTGCGGCTGGCAACCCGGTCCGACACCGCGCCGGAGTAGAGCTTCACCAGGGCGGCGGTGGTTTCGGCAACCCCTTCGATGATGCCGAGGAAGGCCGGCCCGGCGCCGATGGTGGTGGCGAGAAAGACCGGCAGCAGGGGGTATATCATCTCGCTGGAGATGTCGGTCAGAAGGCTGACCAGGCCGAATACCACCACTGTCCCGGGCAGGCCGCGAAAGAGCCTCATCCTGGCAGCTCCGTAACACGGGAGGCTGGGGGGCAGCATCTGCCGGCCTTTGATATGTCTGGTGGGGGGCAGGTCACAAAATTCGCTCCTTGTTGCCAGCATCAGTAGCGGAATCGGGGTACCGGGCGCAAATCTTTTGACATGATCCGCCCGGGGCAACTATAGTTTGCCCATGCCCAGAGTTGCAATTGAAAAAGTCGACAATTATGACCATGACCTGGTCAAGACGGGCCTGATCCGCCTCCTTGCCCCCCTTGGCGGCATGGCCGCCTTTGTCCGTCCGGGGGAGCGGGTTCTGCTCAAGCCCAACATGCTCTACGCCAAGCCGCCGGAGGATGCGGTCACCACCCACCCGGCGGTGCTGCGGGGGGTGATAGAGCTGGTGCAGGAGGCGGGTGGCACGGCCCTCGTCGGGGACTCCCCCGGCATCGGCAACCTGCGCAGCGTGGCGCGGCGGTCGGGGATGCTGGAGGTGGTTGAGGCGACCGGCGCCGAGCTGGCGGAGTTTTCCGCGGTGCGGCCGGTGAAGGCCGGCGGGGTCTTCAAGCAGTTCGAGGTGGCGGTCCCCTTTCTTGATGCGGACCGGGTGATCAACCTCCCCAAGCTGAAGACCCACGAGATGATGACCATCACCTGCGGGGTGAAGAACCTGTTCGGCGTGATCGTCGGGACGGCAAAGCCGGCCTGGCACCTGCGGGCGGGCGACGACCGGGAGCTGTTTGCCCGGATGCTGCTGGAACTGTACCAGGTCCGTCCGCCGGACCTTACCATTGTGGATGCCATCGTCGGGATGGAGGGGGACGGGCCCGGGAGCGGCGACCCCTGCCATGTCGGACTGCTCCTTGCCGGGGATAACGCGGTGGCGGTGGATACGGTTGCCGGAGACATCGCCGGCATCCCCCGGCATCTCCGCTTCGTGGAGCGCCAGGCGGAGCGGCTCGGGCTTGTTGGTGCTGACCGGGGGGAGATCACGGTTGTCGGCACGCCGCTGGCCGGGATCAGCGTCACCCCGTTCCGTCTCCCCCCGATAGCCGACGTGCAGTTCGGACTCCCCCGGTTCCTCAAGATCCGGCTGCGCAACCAGCTCACCACCCGGCCGGTGGTCGTGCCGGAGAAGTGCCGCCTCTGCCGGATCTGCGTCAATGCCTGCCCTCCGGGGGCGATGACGGTGGAAAACGACCGGATAATAGTGGACTACCGCCACTGCATCCGCTGTTTCTGCTGCCGGGAGTTATGCCCGGAAGCGGCCCTGCGGGTTGAGAAGGGACTTCTGCTCCGTCTGTTGGAGCACCGCCGTCGTTAACGGGCTGAAAATGTTCCGGCGCAGGCAGAACTCAAGAGAAGATCATGATTATGATTTCACGGAGTTCCAGGATTCCCCAGCTATATTCGGGCGCAATATACAGGAGCTCCGCGACGGTAAATATCCCGAGCAGGATCATGATAACCATTTTATTCACTCTGGCCAGGCGATGTTCTGCATCCATACGTCACCGTTTCCTGTTCAGATAGACGGTTAATTCCTCATTTGCGTAGACAACCCGGCCGACTTTGTCGGCATTAAACCCCGGCAGCGGTTTTCCGAATGTGTAACATCGGCTGATTTTCTGTCCTGCCGCTGCCAGACTTTCCAATGTGCCGGGAGTAGTTACAACCCGCTCCATTCGCTGTTGCCCCGTGTGGAGGCAGCGCAGGCCGTACCCGATCTGGCTGGAGGTGACGATGGGGATCTCCTCTGTCAGGACAGGGGAAACCTGCTTGGCTGCCGTAACCGCCTCAGGCCAGGTCTGCTTGTAATATTCGGCAAGCAGCCGCTGTTTTTCCGGCTTTTCGAATATGTCCCGCCGCAGGATCAGGCAACCGTAATCCCAGTGTGCCGCAACCACGTACCTGCTGTCAGCGATTATGTCGTAACTGCTTGTGGAGGCATCAACTGCCATGTTCCGCAGTCCAGGGTAATAGGTATAGACATAGGCTTCTATGGTGTCACGTCCGGGTGGATGCGTATACGCCAGCCGGTTCTGGAGATTGCTGCCGTAAGCCAATGAGGGGAAGAAGAGAAATGGGTCGCTGATGAGGTGGCAGTAGAGCCCCGTCTTGTCATTCCTGGTAATGTAATCGAGAGCCTCGCAAACGAACCCCTGCTGCGCGCGGGCGGTTCTTTTGGCCGGTGAAAAGTATTTGAAATCGGGGGGGTACTGTTGCCGTATCCTGTCCTGGAGCACGGTGCCCAGGTTGAAGTGAGGTTTTATGGAAATGGTCAGTAGGCTTGCGTTGAGCAGGGACAATATTATGCATGTGCTCTTCAGGATGGCACTGCACCAGCTGTCGGCCAAAATTTTCATGGTTTCGCAAAAGGAAAAAAGACCGATGGCAACAACGAAGATGGCCAGTCTCCCCATGTACGGCACTTCAGCTTCGGAAACGGATAGCAGCAAAAGAAATCCGACGGGGAGATAGGCAAGGACGACAAACCGTGCCACACCGGCTTTGCCGGCACGTAGCAGTGAGCAGAGCCCGAAATAGAGCCATGACGAAAAGCCGACACCCCAGAAAACCAGTCCGAATCCGCCGTCACAGCTGCCGATACCGATATCTTCAACCAGCTGCCGTGCTACCCACTGTTCAAGGTTTCCCCTGATGTTGCCGAGAATCCCTACCCCCCCCGGTTTGCCCAGGAGAGGACCCAGAAAGTTCAGCGGGTAAAACGGGTCCTGAAATACCGCCATGTTCCTGCCGTACCACCAGCCGCACAGCAGCAGGATAACCCCGAGATATCCGGCCGTGTGGCGCCACTTTATCCTGAAGAGTCCCGGCAGAATCAGGAGCTGCAGGGGGAGAACCAGGAGAAGGGCCGTATATTTCATGCCGAGCATCAGGCCGATTGATACGCCGGCGGCATAGAGGCAGGTGATGCTGCCGCTTCCATGGAACTGGAGGGCAAAATAGAGGCTCAGCAGGCAGAATAGCGATACGATCAGGTCGATGTAGTTGACACCCGCCTGCATCATGACGACCGGACAGAGGGCATATAGAAGGGAGGCGAAGAGAGCATCCCTTTCGCGGATGTCGAAGTGGCGCAGCAGCGCATAGACCGTCAGGATGGAGAAAAACACGAACGGAACGTTGACGCCGTCTACCATGCGTTGATTGCCGGCAAAAATCGTCGGCCAGAGGAACAGCAGTTCAGCGTTTTCCGGAAA
>Ga0073934_10007918_pt1 | contig 14463 bp, 16 predicted proteins | sample LarsenN4metaG_FD_76834 | JGI IMG/M metagenome (GOLD analysis project Ga0073934, IMG submission 76834) | Hot spring sediment bacterial and archeal communities from British Columbia, Canada, to study Microbial Dark Matter (Phase II) - Larsen... ...
CCGCCCAACCCCGAAGCTCGGTGACGAGCCGCTGCCTGGGAAGGCCGTCCATGAGATGGGACCCTGCGTACCTCGGGTCCATCAACTCCTTCCACCACTTGCCGATCGCCGAGAGCCTAGGGACCCACGAGGCCGGAACCCGAAGGTCCGTCCCACCGTATCCCATGGCCGCCGCGACGCGCTCCTGGACGTACCCGACGAAAGCCTCACCGCCGGACTTGGCGTCGGAAGCCACGACCTCGGGCGGAACCACGTCCAGCCGGTTCATCTTCTCCTCAGGAGAGCCGTCGGCCCCTGCGAGCTCGCGCCACGCGGAAGTCGCGTGGAGGGGCCTCAGGCTCCTGAAATCTCGCGTACCAACCGGTACGCCAAAGCGCATCCAGATGCACTTTGAGGTACTACGCCGCCTTGCCCTTCAGCGCCAGGATGATCGCCACCGCCAGCGATGCCCCTGCGATCACGACCATGATCCACGTCGGCCACGCCATGGCCGACCTCTGGTCGGCCGTCTCGTGCGACTTCTTGTGCTCTTCGATCTCGTTTTCCGCTTCGCCGATCCGGTGATGGGCGCTCTTCACGCTGCCTTCGATCTTGCCGACTTCCTCGGTGGTCTTGAGTTGAAACTCGTGCAACTCGCGACGGACCGACTCGATCTTGGAGTCCAATTTATGGACGCCTGCGTCGATGGCTCTTTCAAGACGAGCGATGTCGTCGGCCATAAGAATCGTCACTTCTGCTCCGTAACCTTCGCGGCCACCGAGGACCGCACGACGCCCCTGGGTAACGTCTTGACGACGACGCAGCGGATATTTTCGGGGTCCTGTTCCTGGTGCGGCAGGTGCTTCATGAAGGACGCCCTGATCTCGCCGCGCTTCTCCAGCGAGACCTTGACGGCCGTTCCGGCCTTCACCTCGGCCCACGGACACTTACCCGGCATGGGAGACCTCCTGTTGCGGCGCCCGACCCGGCGGCGGGTCGTCGTTTCCGCTTTCCTCTTCCTCGGGCGGCTTCACCTTCTTGGTCGGAGGGATGCTCATCATGGTGACCGACCCATGACAGCCGCGATTGAGAACTCCCTCCACGATGATCACCGGTATGTGACACTCCGGGCAGTTCACGTTTTCCTTGATGAGCCGGCCCATGTAGGTGAGTCGACCCTTGCGATCGCGCTCGAAGCGCGGAGGCCGCATCTCCATCATGTCCACGTCCTGGTGCATGACCTTCGCCTGACAGAGCTTGCACTTCAGGACGATGAGCATTCGCATGGGTGGCGGCGTCTTGAACTTCTCGTCGGGCTTCCAGGTTGGCATCGATTCATCCTATATGCCAAGTAGACGATCCAGCAACAAGTCCCGCTCGTCCTCGGTCAGCTTCTCGCCGCGCTTCCTCTTCTCGATGATCGCGTCGGTCGAGATCTTCTTCGGGTCGATCGCGGGGACGTGGGCGTCCACGACGGCCTGAGCCGTCGCGGCCTGCTTGGCGTCGTGCGGGTAGACGAACCCTTCCGCGTCGGACTTGACCGAAACGACGGACTCGCACCCCGCGGCGCGCAGTTCCGCGTGAAGCTGCAGCAGATCGAAGACCTTGGAAATTTGGATCATCCGTGCACCACGCCCCCGAGGAAGCTGGAGGGAACGTCGGGGGTCCCGGCCACGCCGCCCGGCTTGTCCGCGGCGACGGTGCAGACGTTGCCCGTGCTGTAGTAGAGCGCGGCGGCGTAGTGGATCCCCATTCCCGTGAAGAGCTTGCCGCCCCGGGTGATCGTGGTGATCCGGGGCTGCGGGTTGGGCGTCCAGGAGTCCAACTTGCAGGTGATAGGGTTCGCCAGGGTGTCCAACCCGATGCCGGGACCCATGGTCGCTGGGATGACTGCCGACGCATCGAACCCGTTGATTTCACACTGGAAATCGACGGCGTCCTCGCCCAGGTCGACGAACCAGATCCTCGATCCGACACCGGCATTGAATTCCTGCCATGCCGCGGCGACGACCGAGGCCCACGTCGTAGCGGCTCCGTCGTTGACGTACCCCGGGCAGGTGAAGGGGTAGATCGCCCGCCGGTTGTAGTAGTTCGCGAAGCCGACGATACTCCGGTCGACGGCCGGGTCCGCCTGCGAGTAGAACCGCGCCGCGCCGCCGCCACCGCCGCCGTCGTTCCATAGGCCGACTGCGCCCACGAATCGCCAGTTGGGACCATCGCCGGCGGCGCCGAGGTAGAGGAAATTGAATGAGTCTAAGCTCGGCGCCGTCGCCGAGAGCCGGAACGTGAGTGGAGCATAGGCCGACAGCGAGTTGGAGACGTAGGCGTAATAGAGGACCGGTGTCCCGACCACAGGAACTCCAGGCGCGGCTCCCGAATCTCCCCCATTGGCGTTCAGGAGGTTGTCGGCTGTCGAGACGATGGCGTCGGTCAGGCCGCCGACGTCGACCATCTCGCCGGCGATCTCGATCACGTCCCCGATGTAGGGGGTGAGTTCCAGCGTCGTGGAGCTGACGTAAACAATCCTTCCCTGGAAAGCCCCCAGGACGCCACCCGAGGACGCCTGGTAGGACGGAGCCTGGTTGTCGGCCTGGAACGTCAGTACATCGCCTGCGCTTGGCATTTTTACCTTCTAACCGAAGATGTCCCCAAAGATGTAGGTCACCGGGAGATCCGCGGCGAGGGCGTTTCGCTTCGCGTCCGCCGTGAAGATCACGTCATCGGCGGCACCCGTGTAGCGGACGCCCCACATGGTGATCCCGTTGAACGCCGTCGCCACGGGGACCATGGTACGCGGGACACAGACGTCAGCTCCCTCCCCGACACCGGGAAGCCCGCAGGCCCCGATGATGTTTCCGGCGACGTCCGTGAGGCCGACCTGGACGTTGTTCGTGGCGCTCGTCCACTTGGCGCGGCATCCCGCGAACACGCCGTTGTCGTAGTCGCCGGCGCCCAGCGCATGAGCCACGAACGTCACCGCCATGAGCGGCGTCCATACTCCCCCCGCGGTAATGGCGCCCGTGAACGTGGTCTCGACGTTGTCGTTCACGTAGTTGCGACAGACAAACAGCGGCTTACGTCGGCGGTTGTAATAGTTGGCCAGCCCGCGATCGTTCTCGTTGTCGCGGAACTCCGCGTTGCCGGTCCCGTTGTTGTAGGCCCGCACGATGCCGACGTATCGCCAATACCGGCCGTCGCCGGCTCCGGTCGGATCCAGGTACAGGATGCCGCCCGATGACGGATCTCTTGCCGGAGGGATGTTCGACGCACGGATGGTCAAGGGGCTGTACGCAGGCACCGAGTTGGAGACGTACAGGTAGTACGTCGTGTCCGGCGCCATGATATTGCCGCTGTTGCCGCCCAGGGCTGTCAGGAGCGTGTCGGCCGTTGTGACGAATCGGTCCACGAGACCGTCGATGTCGACCATCTCGCCGGCGATCTCGATCAGGTCGCCAACCCCGTAGGTGAGTTCGATCGTGGTGGTGGTCGTCCAGATCGCGTACCCTTCGAAGAGCCCATGCTGGACGCCACCCGAGGACGCCTGGTAGGACGGAGCCTGGTTGTTGGCCTGAAAGGTAAGGACGTCTCCTGCGGATGCCACGCGGGCCCCCTTAGCTCACGAGAACCTTCGAGTACGCCTTGTTGATGATCGTCGCGCCGGCCGCCTCAAGCGCCCGACCGATGTTCTGCCCGGGAACCGGAGCTCCAAGCGTCCCCTGAGTCGGGGTCGCCAGATCCAGCACCAGCCAATCGCCACTCAGGACCGCCCCGTTCACCGACACGAAGATGTCGCCGTCGGTGACGAGCACGGCCGGAGTGCCGGCGCCGCCCGGCGCGTCGATCGAGATCCCGTCGATGATGGAAGTCGCCGCGCAGGCGACCGCGTTGGCCGCCGCATTGATCGTCAGCGGCTGACCCTGGGCAATCGCCGCCCCGTCGTTGGGCCGGACGCTCCACTCGCGGATCACCTCGGGCTTCAGATCGTTGATAAGCGCCCGGAAGCTCGGTCTCCAGTGCCGGTACGTCGTGGGCCGCGTCCCCGACGCTGCGATCGACTTGTTGCCCGAGTTACCCGCGAACATCGTCTCGTAGGTCTGCACCGTCGTGAAGCGCGTCCCCAGGAACGTCCAAAGGTCCTCGACGTGGCAGTTCCGCATCGTCCAGGTCGCCGCCGCCCAGGTGATCGTTCCGGCGCCAGTTCCGTCCGTGAGCGTCGAGCGGAAGACGCAGTCGTCGAGGTTCAGGGTCGACGGAGCCGTGATCGTCGCGCCAGCCGAGGCGTTTACGATGTTGACCGCCGCCTCGAACTCGAAGCCGAACAGGCTGACCGTGACGGCGCCGGAAATGGTCGCGGCGGCGGTGGTCCGATACAGATTTACCGTACCGGTGAAATAGGTGCCACGAACCCTGATCGTATTTGAAAACGTCGTCGAACTTGCGGTACCAGATCCAAGGCAGAGGTCCCATGTGGATCCCTGACGTCCAAGGTGCGCCAACTCAATGGGTCCGCTGTAAGTCAGCGTCCCCCCGGTGGACGCATTCGTCGTGAAGATGTATCCGCCGGTGGATCCGACCATTGTCAACTGAATGTTTCCAGAGACAAGGAAGGTGCCCCCGGAAACCACGCTGGTCAATCCCATGGTGACATTGGCACCAAGATCCCTGACCTGCAGCGCGCCGGAGATCGTCCAGGTGCCAACGGAGACCGCGATGGAGGTCCCGAAGGAGAAATCTCTAAAGAACTGGGCGGTGGCTCCGTACACATTGAACACGTTCGCCATCGTGACTGTCGGGGCTCCAGCCGTCTGACTGACTCCGATCATGATGGCCGCATAAGAGATTCCGTCGGCCCAGACCAGCTGTCCAAATCCCGTTGCGGCAACGGTTCCCGTGGTAGGCGCGTTGATCCAGATGACTGCCGACAGCCCCTCTCCCCCTCTGTACTCAACCACCTCATTCTGCGTCATCGTGACGGAGCCGCTCATCGTCGCAGTTCCATCGACCATGATGTAGGCAAACGGGGTAAGCGCAGAGGAAAGGGTCATCCCAATAATCGAACTCGGAGCCATCGTGCCGGTAAAATTGAAGGCATGGCAATAGCTGATCCCCGGCACGATCCCGTCGGCAGACTCGATGGCGGGGGTTGACCCCGTGTTCCGATACGACGCCTGATCCGCCGTGAAGTTGATCGTCCCCGAGTTGATGACCGGCGAGCACGTCGCTGCGCCGACGCCCATGATGATCGAAAAGTGTCTCGGGATCGATCCGGCCGTCGTGCCGCGGTAGTAGTCCACCGCCGTCGTGAGTCGGCCCATGAGGGAGAGGTAGCCGGACCCGGTGATCGAGCCGCCGACGCCCTCGGAATAAAAAACAGCGCCTGAGAGTTCGCCGTCGACAGAGACGTCCAGCGACGAGAAGACCACGGCGTTGCCGACAGTCTCCATGAGGCGGTACGGCGTGTTGCCGGCACCGTCGGCGGCGACGCCCATGTTGTGGCAGTTGTTGATCGTCCAGCCGAAAAGGACCGACCTGGACGCCACGACGCCATAGAACTTGCAGTTGTAAAGCTCGATTCTCCCTCGGTTGGCGTTGTTCGAGAAAAGAAGCGCGTAGATCGAGCTGTCGGTCCTGGAGACGCTTACCTCATCGAGGCGAAGGTACCCGACGTCCTGCTTGTCGATTCCGTCGGTGATCCATCCGGATCCGCCGCGGACCCAGGTGAACTCCGAAAGGTCGATGTCGAGCTGACCCTGGAGGCGATGACCTTCAAGGTTCAGCTCCAAGGGCTTCGTGATGATCGGACTTTCGGTGAGGTCGCCCTTCAGCCAGAGGCGGACGGGGTCGATGATCGCGTAGCTCTCGCCGACGCCGAAGCTCCACGGCTGATCGAGCGTCAGAACCTTCGTGGCGCCGACGTAGCTGGAGACCCTGGCGGCGCGGTACACGGTGCCGCTCGCCGGCGACGTGTCGCGCATGACGACCCACCAGTCCTTGTAGAAGTCGTCGACGGCCGACAGCGCCCCCGAGCCCGTGATCGAGCCGCTCGTCGTCCCCGCCTGGGTGGTGTCAACGACGGTCGTGGCCGTCTCGCCGATCAGGCCATCCTCGATCGAGGCGTACTGGCGCCCCGAGCCACCTTCGACAGGAAGCTCGTCGGCAACCGGCTGGCCGTTGATGGTGTTGCAACCGCAATCGCTACCTGACATGGATCCCCCTTACTGGGTCGTCGCCACCGTCGTGTTCGCCTGGCCGGTCGCCGCCACGCTCGTGGTCGTCGCCACGATCCGGATGGGGCTGTTAGCCTTTCGGAAGGTCTTGCAGGTGTAGAAGAAGTCCGCGACACCGGAGCCATCGGCGTTGAACGTCTTCTCGTAAACGAGCGTGTTGTAGGCGGCGTTCGTAAACTGGTAGTAGACCTGGACCGTGATCGACGCCGAGGCCGTCAGGCCCGAGAAGTGCATCGTCACGTACTCGAACTCGTAGTCGATCAGAGGTGTCACCGTGAAGCCGACGGGCGTGACGTTGTCGAACGGATCGACCTCGTTCTGGTTCTCGACGGCCACGCCGGGCGTCACGGTGAGCGTTCCGGTGACGATCAGCGCCCCGTTGACGTCGGTCCGCAGGACCCGAGCCTTCTGACCTGCCTCGTACCAGCCCTCCATCATGAGGCCGGTGGCCGGATCGAGAACGTTGACGCCAGGCGTCAGGACCGCTTCGCCGTCCTGCTTGACGTTGGCCTGGTTGCCGTTGCACTCGGCCGGAACGACCGGTTGCAGGTACCCAGTGGTTGGAACCGCCATCGATTGCTCCTAGTGCGCCTTGTGGTACTGGGTCCACGTTCCGGACTGGGAGATGTCCTTGGCCGTGAACGTATAGATGTCCGCGTAGGCGAACACCTCGGCGGAAAGCCCCGCGGCGGACAGCTGCGCGGTCACCTGGAAGACGTCCCCATGCTTCAGCGGGACGGGCGCCGGAAGCGGTGTCGGCTGATGGAAGAGGCCGATCTGCTGGCGGAACTGGACGTACCCCTCGACGGGCCGCTCGTTGACCAGGAACGTCCAGAGAACGCGATTCCACGCCTCGTACTGGCAGATCCCGTGCCCGAAGGCGCGGAACGTCGCCACGCAGCGGTCGGGCACCGTGTAGGAGAGGACCTGGGTGGCCGTCGTGCCCGTGATGGACACGCCGGCAGCCTCGGTCCGAAGCGGCACCCGACGGGCCAGAAGCGGCGGCTCCAGCCAGTCCGGGCTCTTGACGAAGTACGTCCCGCACTGCGCCTTCTGCCAGAAGTCCATGAGCAGCTGCCAGCTCCTGGGAAGCGCGTGCTTCTCCAGCATCGTCTGCAGCGCCTCGACTCCGGGAATGGCGGGCGGCGCCCACGTCGGGGCGACGATCCATTTCCGCCTGGGCAGGACGACGCCCTGGCGGTTCATGTCGAAGTACGTCTCCAGCTGGTCGATCGACTTGGGCTGGATGTCGCCGAGCTTGCCGCTCATTGGGTCACTCCAGGGCTCTTGCCCGGCTGCAGAAGCACCGCATCCTGGGGGTCAGGGAAGATCTTCCGGCAGCCCAGCGTCAGCCACACGTCGATGGTCTCGGCCAGCGGGTTGACGCTCCGGAAGGACAGCTGGAAGTCCGGCTCGTAGACCGCGCTCTCCCAGTTCAGGAACGGGAACTCGCCGCTGCCGAACACGGTCGAGTCCGGAAGCGGCTGCGGCATGTAGGCCTTCCGCGAGACCGTCTCCAGGATCTGCACGTTGAAGGCGTCGTCGCGGACGATCATCGACTTGGACCACTCGGTCCAGGCCTCGTCGGTGAAGCGGACCGTCCACTCCTGGTCGCCCAGGCTCGACAGCCGCATGTACTGGTCGGTCGTGTAGAAGAACGGCATCGTCCGGAGCCGGTCGCGGTAGATCGCCGTCATCCGCTCGGCGACGGACGGCGTGGCCTGCATGTGGTACCACTTCTGCCCGTGCAGCGCGAAGCGGATCAGGTTGCTCGACGTCGACAGGTTCCGGAAGACCGCGAAGAGGCACTTCCCGGCCCACCGCTCGTTCATGAAGAACGTCTCCGGCCAGATGAACGGCCGGCCCGCGGAGCCCACGGCGCCGAAGACCTCGTAGTTGGTCCCCGTGCCGCCGCCGGAAGCGATCGTTCCGACGTGGATCTCGCGGTTCATCAGGATCGGGTTGTGCTCGGGATCGAACAACTGAACCGTGAAGCCCTCGGCCCGCTGGCTCTTGAAGAAAGCCTGCATGACCTCGAAAGGACCCTTGCCGTCGAGCGGCATCGGGATGAAGTCGGTCGGCTCCCCGTCGGCCGCCAGCGTGATCGTCGACGGCGCGATCGACAGCGTGTACGGCTTCACGTACTTCTTCAGCGGGTTGACCAGGACGCGGCCGTTCCTCGGATCGCGGATGAGTTCCGGGATCGGCTGACCCGGGATGTAGTCCTTGATCGTGACCTGGCGCGTAAGCCTGGGGATCTTCAGGGTGCTCATCTGTACTGGCTCCGGATCCCCGCTATCGTCGCGAAGATGTAGTTGGGGGCGCCCGAGAGATCCGTGATCTCCATGATCAGCTGGCGCTTCCTCTGAAGGAGGAACGAGTCCATGAGGTACACGGGGAACTCCGCGTTGCCCCAGCCTTCGCTGGAATGGACCAGGTCCGCCATCAAGAGGCGATCCTTGTCCTTCTCGCGCAGCGTGAACGTGAAGGCGCCCGTCGAGGCGAAGAGAAGCTTCGAGCACTCCAGGTCGGCGCTGTCGTCCATCTCGAACTCGAACTGCGTCTTCGCGTTGGCGGCCAGGACCGGCGGGACCCCGCGGAAGTCGTAGTCCTCCGGCACCAGGAGGTACGGGTACTCCTTCATGATGCAGTCGTAGTCGCGAAGGATCTCCGCGGCCATCTGGGGCGGCATCTCCTTATGGTAGAAGCGCCGGCCGAAGGGCACGATCGAGACGACCGTGGTGCCCACGCCGGGCACGGCGTTCTCGGCGAAGATCTGGAACTCCCGCTGCGAGTCGCCCACGTTGAAGAAGTAGGGACACGGCAGGCGGAAGTACCGCTGGCCCGAGCCGCAGATCGTCGTCGAGTGAACGGGCTTGTTGGAGAGGAACCGGTTGGAGTTGGCGTCGAAGAGGTACAGCATCACGGGGCCGTTCGAGAAGGTCCCCATGAGCGCGGCCCAGTCGAAGTGGCCCTGGGAATCGATCGCGTACTGAAGCCTGGCCTTCACGCCGGCTCCCAGCGACACCGAGACGTCGGGCTCGCTGGCCAGCCAGTAGGGCTTCACGAACTCCTTGATGGGCCGGATGCCCATCGCGATGTTCGGGCTGCCGTCGGGAAGCTCCGGCAGCGGCTCGCCGGCAACCTTCCGGATCACCTCAAGCGCGGGGAAAGGCATTACCGAAGCTCCAGCCGGCGACCGGCCATCGTCAGGTAGATGACGTTGTTCGCACCCGTCAGGTCGGTGATGTCCACGAAGAGTCGCTTGTTCCGCTCGATGAACCACGAGTCCGACAGGAAGAAGGGGAAGTCGGCCGTGCCCCAGCCGTTGTCGGAGTGCAGCGTCCCGTTGGACAACTCCCGGTTCGTGTCCTCCTCCTTGATCCGGAAGGAGAACGCACCCGTCGAGACCGCCATGAGCTTCATGATGCTCGTGTCGGCGTCGTTGTCCATGACGAACGTCCGCCGCGCCGAGCCGTTGCCCGCCAAGGTCGGCGGGATGCCGAACTTGTCGACCTCCTTGGGGACCAGGAAGTAGGTGTTCGTCCTCCACCGCCGGCCGATCGAGTCGCCGATCAGGACGTCGATGTCGGGCTTGGCGTCGCGGATGTAGTAGCGCCGACCGACGAGCGTCAGTCGGATCGTATTGGGCGACGCCGTGATGTTCTTCACGCGGCAGACGATGCGCCGCTCCTTGTCCTCGACGTTGAAGAGGTACGGCTCGGGCAGCTTGAACATGCGCCGACCCGTTCCCACGACGGTCCCGGAGTGGACCGGGAAGTTCTGAAGCCGCCGCTGCTCGCCGGGATCAACGAAGTGCAGCGTGTAGCCCCCCGTCGAGACGCCCACGATGTGCGTCCAGTCGAAGTCGCCCTGGGAGTCGATGATGAACTCCAGTTCGGCCTCGTCGCCGGCGGATCCCTGCGCGGCCAGCGTGACAGGGCCTCCCTTGGGTGGGATCTTGAAGTCGGTGACGGAGTCCTTCAGCGGATTGGGCACGACGCCGACGATGGGACGGCCGGAGGGGTCGAGGATTTCACGCCCGTGAGCGTCCACGAGCGGACGGGAGACAAAAGGAGCCAGATGACCCACGCAAGCCTCCTGCGCTGACTGCAGATCGGCCACAACGGCCTCTCCCCAGCGCAGGGGCATCGCCGACACCTGAGGCTATCCCGCTTGGCGGTGCCTGTCAAGAAAGTTCGGCGTGACACCGACGACTAAAGCCGCCCAGTCGCTACCACGGCGAAACGGGAGTTCCCGCTTCAAAAAAAAAGGCCCCTGTTTCCAGGGGCCTTTTTCGATCTGCCGAGCTCTACAGGTTGCTGTCACTCTGTTACCTCCGGCTCGCGCCGGCGGGGAAGCTTCTTCGAGCTTCCCTCTCACGGTTTCCTTCCCGTGAGGTCAGACTGTCGCATCGCCCCGAGGGGCGCCCGCTCGCTCAGTCGTTACTGCTGCCCGGCTCTCGCCTGCTTGCAGTCTGTTCCCATTTCAGGGTCCAGCTTGATCAGAGCGGGTTTTCCTTCGCGGATTACGCCGCGAGGCTCCACTGGATCCGTCGCGTGACGGATCGCTTTGAGAGAACGCCGACCATGTAGGTCCACCACTTCCGCCCCGTCGCGGTGATCGAGAGGGCCGTGCAGATGTTCAGCTCGTTGCGGAACTGCTCCGTGCTGTCGATCCGGCGCGCCTTCCGATCGGGCGTGCAGAAGTTGAAGAAGTTGCCCAGGACCGGGAGGCCCTGAACCACCATCAGCGACGCGAGGTTGCCGACGGCGCCCGAGGGCCCGATACCCTGCGGGATCTTCTTGAGCGTCGTCCTGGTGAACACCGTGTTCTGGCCGAAGATCCACCGGAACGTCAGCTTGTTGTAGATGTCGTCGAAGTCGTTGTGGTAGGCCAGAACGTTGTCGTAGGCGATCTCGCCCGTGAACCCGACCAGGTCGTACAGGTTCGGCGACCCGAGCTGACCGTCGAGGGTCATGTTGGTCACGTTGTTACTACCAAGCCTTTGCTTGGCGGCTACTCATTTCTGGTAGCTCTGCGCGTTACCGCGCAGGTCAGAGCGCGTCTTCAACTCGTTAAGATCGAGTTGCTCCTTGTCCTGAAGAGGTCCGGCACCAATCTTGTGCCTCATCGAGGGGATGATGTGACGTTCGATCCGCTTGGCCACCTTCTCAAACTGACGCCACCCGATTCTAATCAGGAAGTATTCGGCAAGCGATCCGTCGCTGAGTTGCTTCCTGCAGCTCGCGATGGTCGGCTCGACCTCGTACTTCTCGAAGAACCAGCGCGCGATCAGCTCGTTCTCTTCCTTGGTGTACCCTTCCGTATGAAGCCTGAAGACGTTCATAGGCCTTTCGGGGTTGTACCGCTGATGGCCGTAGGTATATGACCCATCGTCCATCACCCACATTGCAAGCCCGACGTCATCGACTTCCTTCAGGATTTGCGGAGTAACAACCTTTGGGATGACTTTCTTGCCGCAGACGATTTTGGTTTTTGAGTCCTGATGAAACGTCGACCAGACTCTTTGCCATTCCGAATCGCAAGCAGTTTGAAAGTACCACTTGGGTTGTCCCCACTTATTAAGGTGGCACCTGGGAGGAGTCGGGGCGACTTCCCTCAGAAGTCCATACTTGTGCATCACCAGCTCTTTCTGATCCTCGGCGTGAAGCACCCTGAGGGTCGCGTGACTCCCACGATTGATGATCGAGGAGTCCCCAAGCATCATGCCGTAGATGATCGAGCGGTGGATGTTGATGAACCTTCTGATGGTCAGCGTATCGATCAGCTTTGGTCTTCCCACTCGCTTCCTCTTGGCTCGTTCGGGCGGAGTTCCCGAGATCGGGGTTTCCGCCACGGCGTTGTCCTGCCTGAGCGTAGCAGGGGTTTCGCCGTTATTGGAGTTTTTCATCGTAGGTCACCCTACGTGGCGACAGCCAGTCCGTCGCATTCCGTCTTCACCGTGTTGTCCTCGAACTTCTTGTGGTCGGTGAAGAGAACCCGGTTCGTGGCCAGGCCGTTGGTCAGGATCGTCGCGTCGTAGATCGGGTAGCGGAGGGGACGAAGAACCGCCTGCCCGCTGGGGGTCGCCAGGACGTACTCCGTCCCGACGAGCGGCATGCCCTCGCCCTGCGACTGGACGAGCCCCAGACCACCGAGAGTTCCGTGCATGAACACACCTCCAAGCCCCTTGGGTTGTCCTTCGGGGCGTACCGAACCCGGCCGAAATGTAAAGCTCGACGGGCGGACCGGTGCATCCGCCGAGCGTTGTGCTCAGTTCGTTCGCGCCCGATTGTCAAAGGGGGCCTCCACCGCTGGGATGGAGGCCCCGAAGTCTTGTCTACGCGATCTCGGTCGGAGCGTGGATGTCGTAGTCCGCCATGCGGCCCCCGGGCGTCGGAGCGTAGCCATTCTGCGCCCGAAGCTCGCGGTCCGTGACGAACTCGTTCAGACCCTGCAGCCGCGTCGCCGGGCCGTAGGTCATGTAGGTGCCCACGCCGTTCACGGCCATCCGACGACGGATGGCGTCACGCATTCGGCTGGACACGTCGTTGCCCATTCCGTCCAGGCCGATCACGCGGGCGATCTCGGTGCCGCCCAGGATCAGGCGCAGCGCATCGTGCGCGACGCTGACGGCGACGCCCGTCCAGATGCCATCGGCGATCTTCCGACGGTTGCCGATGGGAAGGAACCGCTCGACCGCGAACGCCAGGGCCGAGCCGGCCAGGCCGTTGGACGCCAGGCGGGCGATCTTGCCCGTCGTGGAGGCCGGATCCAGTTTCAGCACATTCGTATTGGCCAGGTCGAAGACCACCGCGCCGAGCGTCTTGGAGCCGACGAAGCCGCCCACCGCGGGGATGGCCGTCTCGGTCCAGAACTTGATGTCGACGAACTCCTTCAGGCGACCGAGGATCGCCTGGGGAGCGGCCGAAATCGTCCGCGCCGGATTCCAGCTGACCGGGATCACGGAGTTCCGGCGGTACCGGCGACGGGGGTTCCACGACGTGGTCAGAACCGCGTTGCGGCGGTACCGACGACGGTGCGAACGCCGGCGCCTGGGATTCCAGGACGTCGGCAGGACCGGGTTCCGACGACGGCGCGGATTGTTGTGCCAGCCCAGGCCGCCGGGCCGGATCTGGTGAAGCCGACGGCCGCTGCGACCGCTGAACTGGCCGCGCCGACGGCGACGACGATCCGTCGTCCTCAGACGACGGAAGAGCGGGTTCCGACGCCGACGACTGGCGCGGCGGCGGCCCCTGCGAGAACGAGCCATGCCATTTCTCCTGACATGATGCCTGCCAGCCCGGCGGCGACGGGACTTCCGTCGCGAAATCGCCGACTTGGCCTTCCTGCGATGTTTCAGCGCGGCCTTCACGCCGCCGTACTTCCGGACCATCCGCTGCCACGCGGAGAGCCTGCGCCTGCCGCGGGACTTCCGACGGGCCTTCCGCGATCCCGCCCGCAGCTTCCGCCGCGCCGCGATCGCGCCCTTCACCCCGCCGTGGCGCTTGACCATCCGCTGCCACGCGGAGAGCTTCCGGCGGCGCTTCGAGCGCCGGCCCGGGTTCAACGTTGCCAGCCAGAACATGCTTCCTCCGCTACTTGTGGTAGAAGTCCGTGATGCGGCTCTTGCCGCGCAGCTTCTGGATCACCAACCCATTGCCGGGGTCGTGCTTGATCTCCGGCATCGTGTCCCACGGGTGCTTCCAAGCGCCCTTGCGCTTCGCACCTGCGGGCATGATGTACGTCGACTCCGGAGCCTTGCCCGCGTCGTACGTGATCATCGTGCCGCTCATGCCCGGCGCGTTGATCATCTCCAGCGTGACCTTCTTGGGAAGTGTCCCGTGCGTCCACTTCTGGTAGCCCTTGACCTTCGCGACGAAGTCGTTCCAAAGCTTCGAGTTGCCCGTCGCTTTGATCCGGCGGGCGAACTCGTCGAGCGTCAGCGTCATCTTCCGGCCGCCGCCCGGGTTGGGCTTCGCCCGGCGACTGCCGGGATTTCCCATCACGGTCATGAGCAGGGGGTTCGGCCTCACCTTCCCGCCGGGTCTGAAGAACGCGACGCTTGCGGCGCTGACTACAGTGAAGCGTGGCGTCGCCGACCTCGCAAAATCGCCCTGCGACATATCGCGGTTCATCGCGTCGGCACGAGCCTGCGCTTCGGCGGCCGACCTGTACGGCCCAGACCACTCCTTCCGACCCCAGTCGTAGACGACGAACTGATACGGCTTTTCGGGATTCGGCTCAATGAACC
>Ga0073934_10007919_pt1 | contig 14460 bp, 9 predicted proteins | sample LarsenN4metaG_FD_76834 | JGI IMG/M metagenome (GOLD analysis project Ga0073934, IMG submission 76834) | Hot spring sediment bacterial and archeal communities from British Columbia, Canada, to study Microbial Dark Matter (Phase II) - Larsen... ...
ATCTCCGACGGCGTCCTGCCGGCCGACTCCGTCGAAGCAGCCGAGGTTTCCACGACGCGGGTCGAGCCGGAGGTCTACGTGCCTCCCCGCCCCGGTGCCGAGGTGCGGCGCGCGGGCGGCGAGGAGCGCGACCATGCGCTCTTCTTCGACGCGATGGAGCGTCGCCTTCCCATCGGGCTCGGACGCGACGGCGAACCGCTGTACGCCAACCTCGACTTCGTCGACGGCACCCGCGGCGCGCACGTCAACATCTCGGGCATCTCCGGGGTCGCGACGAAGACCACGTACGCCACCTTCTTGCTCTACGCACTGCTCCACAGCGATGCCCTCCCCGACGCGCACAACACGCGTGCGCTGATCTTCAACGTGAAGGGTGAGGACCTGCTCTTCCTCGACCACGACAACACGGCGCTCGAGCAAGTGCAGCGCGACCGCTACCGGCTCCTCGGCCTCGCGCCCGGCGCCTTCAAGCAGCTTGCGGTGTTCGCGCCGCCGCGCCCGGGCGACCCGGGCGCTGCTCCCGACGTGCAGTCGCGCAGCCTCGGCGTGCACCCGTTCTTCTGGACGATCGCCGACTTCGTCACCGAAGAGCTGCTGCCGTTCGCCTTCGCGGACGCCGAGGACGACCGCCAGCAGTACACGATCGTCGTCGCCAACGTGACCAGCCGGCTGCGCGCGACGGGCAGACCGGGTGCGGGCAACGGCGACTGGCAGGTCCCCGACTACGACGCGGGCGGCGCCGAGATCGGGTGGCGAACGCTCGTCACCTACGACGACCTCGTCCACTACGTGCAAGAGCGCGTCGAGCACGACGCGACCCGCGCCACGTGGGCGGGCCCGGCGACGGGGATGGGCACGATCAACGCGTTCTTGCGCCGGCTCATGTCGTCGCGGCGCGCGCTCGGCCGGCTCGTGCGCGCCGACGTCGAAACCAAGCAGCCGCACCGGATCGACACCGACGCCGCGCAGGTCACCGTGGTCGACCTGCACAACCTGCCCGAACGCGCGCAACGCTTCGTCGTCGGCGTCACCCTGCGGCGGGCGTTCGACCGCAAGGAGCAATCGGGCCAGGCACGCCCACTGCTGTTCGTCGTGCTCGACGAGCTCAACAAGTACGCGCCGCGTGACGGCGACTCCCCGATCAAGGACATCCTGCTCGACGTCGCCGAGCGCGGCCGGTCGCTCGGCATCATCCTCGTGGGCGCGCAGCAGACTGCGAGCGAGGTCGAGCGGCGCGTGGTGTCGAACTGCGCGATCCGCGTCGTCGGCCGGCTCGACGCGGCCGAGGCGGCTCGCCCGGAGTACGGCTTCCTGCCACCCGCGCACCAAAAGCGCGCGACGATCGCCAAGCCGGGGACGATGTTCGTGATGCAGCCGGAGATCCCGGTGCCGCTCGTCGTCGAGTTCCCGTTCCCCGCCTGGGCGACGCGTGCCTCCGAACGCGGCGCACCGCCCCCCGCCCCTTCCCTCGTCTCGGGGCCTGACGACCCGTTCGAAGGCATTCCCGGGAGCATCGCGTGAGGTTCCTGCACACGTCCGACTGGCACGTCGGCAAGACCTTGCGCGGCGAGTCGCGGCTCGACGAACACCGAGCCGTACTCGCCGAGATCGCGGGGTTGGCGGCGGAGCACTCGGTCGACGCGGTGCTCGTGACCGGCGACTTGTTCGAGTCGGCCGCGCCTACCCCCGACGCGCAGCGCGTCGTGTGGGACGCGCTGCTCTCGCTGCGCGCTACCGGCGCGACCGTGCTCGCCATCGCCGGCAACCACGACAACGCGGCGTCGTTCGACGCGTTCCGACCGCTCGCCGCGGCGGCCGGCATCACCTTGCTCGGCTACCCCACCCGCGCGCAGGCGGGCGGTGTCGTCGAGGTCCGCGCGCGTGGTGGCGAGGTCGCGCAGGTCGCGCTCCTCCCGTTCCTCTCGCAGCGGTACGCCGTGAAGGCGGAGCAGGTGATGGGGCTCGATGCCGCCCAGATGACCGGCGTGTACGCGGACCGCTTCGCGCGCATCGTTGCGGCGCTGTGCGAGGCGATGCGCGACGACGCGGTGCGGGTGCTGTGCACGCACGCGACGTTGAGAGGTGGCCGGCGCGGTGGAGGCGAGCGCGACGCCCAGACGATCCTCGAGTACGAGGTCGACCCGTCGGTGTTCCCGGCCGCGCTCCATTACGTCGCGGCGGGGCACCTGCACCGCACGCAGTCGATCGACGCGCCCGCGCCCTGCTGGTACCCGGGGTCACCGGTCCAGGTCGACTTCGGCGAGGAGGGTCACGACAGCGCGGTGCTCCTCGTCGAGTCGCGGCTCGGCGTCCGCACGACCGTACGGGCGCTGCCGCTGTCGTCCCCGGCGAGGTTGCAGACGCTGCGCGGGTCGATGGCGCAGCTCGAAGCGCTCGCGGGCACCACGGGCGACACGTGGTTGCGGATCGTCGTCGAGGAGCTCGGCCGGCCCGGGATCTCCGACGAGGTGCGCGCATTGTTCCCGCGCGCCGTCGACGTACGGGTCCAGTCCGCTCCGGTATCGGACAGTCGCGAGCGGCGCGAGCGAGCCGACCAGTCACCGCGCGAGCTGTTCACGCAGTTCCTCGACGAAACGGGCCACGCCCGCGACCAACGGTTGCTCGAACTGTTCGACGAGCTCGTCGATGAAGTCGTCGCCGAGGAGGCGTGGCGGTGAGCCCACCATGAGGCCGAAGCACCTGGAGCTCGAAGGGTTCGGCCCGTTCCGCGAGCACACCGTGCTCGACTTCGCCGATCTCGACTTCTTCGCGCTCGTCGGGCCGACCGGCGGTGGCAAGTCGACCGTGATCGACGCGATCTGCTTCGCGCTCTACGGCCATGTGCCCCGATACGACGACAAGCGCCTGGTCTCCAATGTCGTCTCGGCGGGCGCCCGCGAGGCTCGGGTGCTGCTCGAGTTCGACACCGGCGGCAGCACGTACGTCGTCGTCCGCCGGGTGGTACTCGACGCGAAGGGTCGCGCCACGCAGAAGGACCCGCGCCTCGAGCGCGTCACCGACGGCGGGACCGATGCGCTGGCCGGGACCGTCCGGGAGGTCGACGAGGCGGTGACGCGGCTCGTCGGTCTCGCGTTCGACCAATTCACGACCTGCGTCGTGCTCCCGCAAGGCGAGTTCGCGCGGTTCTTGAAGGAGAAGCCCGGTCGCCGCCAGGACCTGCTCGTCGACTTGCTCGGCTACGAGCTGTACGAGCGGGTCGGCGAGCGCGCCCGCGAGCGCGCCAAGGACCTGCGCGGCGAAGCACGGGCCGCGACGCAGCGTCTCGAGGAGTTGCGCGGCGCGACGTCGGAGGCACTCGCTGCCGCGGTGGCGCGCAGAACGGCAATCGCCGCTTTCGGCGAGAAGGTGCAGGCCGCGGCGCCCGCCGACGCCGAGATGGCCGCCGCCGTCGCCGCCGCGGAACGTTCCGCCGACGACGCTGCGCAACAGTTGGCGTTCCTCGCGAAGGTCCGGGTCCCGGACCCGGCTGCGACCCTCGGCGAGCGGATCGACGCCGCGCGCCGGGCGATCCACGATGCCGCGGCTCTCGTCGAGACCCGGCAGGCCGCGGCCGACCAGTTGGCGCAGGCGTTGCGCGACGCGCCCGAGCTGTCGGAGCTGACCAACGCCCGGCAGGCGCACGACCGGCTGGCGCGCCTCGACGAGGACCTGCGCGCCTTCGATGCCGAGCGTGCCGCCGCCGACCAGGCACGCACGAGCTCCGAAGCCGAGCTCGCCGCCGCTCGGCGACGACGCGAGACGGCCGACGAGGCGCTCGCCGAAGCACGAGACGTGCACTCGCACGCGACGTTGCGGGCGAGCCTCGTCGTGGGCGCGCCGTGCCCCGTGTGCGAGCAGAAAGTACGCGCGCTGCCGAAGACGCTTTCCGCGCAGCAGCTCACCGAGGCGCAGCAGCAGGCCGCGGCTGCCGCCAAGGCCGAGCAGCGTGCGCACGACGCGCACCGCACGGCGCATACGCGCTTCGCACGCGTCGGCGCGCAACTCGACGCGCTCGCCTCGCAACGGCGCGATCTAGTCGCGCTGGTCGAGCACTATCCCGACCAGAGCGCGCTCGACGAACTGATCGCGGCCACCGCCGCTGCCCGCAACGCACTCGACGCGGCCCAGCGGGCGGTCCGCACGGCACGCGACGCGCACAGCCGGGCGGTCGCGGCCGAACAAGAGCTCGCCACGGAGGTCGAACGCGCCGAACGTGCGTACCACGCGCAGCGCGACCCGCTCGTCGGTCTCCAGCCGCCCGCGCCGGCGTCCCGTGACGTCGTCGCATCGTGGCAGGCACTCGCCGCCTGGGCGGCCGAGCGGCGTCCCGAGGTCGAGCACGCGGTCGAGCAGTACCGCGCGGAAGCCGCAAAGTTGCGGGAGGAGCAGGCGGCGGCCGTGCAGCACTTGGTCCGTGAAGCGGGCGCACTCGGGATCCCCGCCGCATCCGACCTGTCGCAGCTTGCCCAGGTAGTAGCGACGGTCCACGCCCATGCCGAACGCGACGCGTCCGACCTGGCCCGACAGATCGACGAAGCCCGCCGGCTGCGCGAGCGCCAACGCGACGTCGAGGAGCGAGCGGGTGTCGCCGACGCCCTCGGAACGATGCTGCGGGCCGAGCGCTTCGAGCGTTGGCTGGTCGAAGGCGCCCTCGCCGACCTCGTGGAATACGCGTCGAGGACGCTGTACCAACTCTCGGGTGGGCTGTACTCGCTCGCGCTCGACGACGGTCGCGAGTTCGTCGTGGTCGACCACGCGAACGCCGACGAACGTCGCTCCGCGCGCACGTTGTCGGGCGGCGAGACGTTCCAGGCGTCGCTCGCGCTCGCCCTCGCCCTCGCCGACCGCGTCGCCGAACTGTCCGCGCGCGGCACGGCACAGCTCGACGCGATCTTCCTCGACGAGGGCTTCGGCACGCTCGACCCCGAAGCGCTCGAGAGCGTCGCCGGAACGATCGAGACGCTGGGCACGGGCGGCCGGATGGTCGGCATCGTCACGCACGTCCGCGAGCTCGCGGCGCGGGTACCGGTGCGGTTCGAGGTCCGCAAGGGCACGCGAACGTCCACGATCGAACGAGTCGCGACGTGAGGTTCAGCATCGACCCCTGGGATCCGGCCTATGGAGCGACGGTGGAGACCGAGCTGGCGCTCTCCGAAGCGCAGGTCGTCACCGACGTCGAGGTCCCGGACGCGCAGTGGACCGCGCGGCGGCCGCCGCCGTCGACGCCGCGGCCGGCCGCGATCGTGTTCATCGACGGCGTCCGGCGGCTCGAGGCGCGCACCTGGATCGAAGACAGCGATGGGGGCGCGGTCCCGGGCATCTTCGCGTCGTACGCGGCCGGCGCCGTGCGCTGTGATGCACAGGCGCGTTTCGTCGACGCGCGGGTGGGCCGGGGCGTGTTCGCGCCCGCCGCCGAGCTCGCCGACGTCGCGACCCGGCACGGCTGCTTCACCGTCCATCGCACCGAGGAGGCAACACCGGAATCGCTGGTGCTCGCCGTGCACGAGTGCATGGCAGCGTGCGAGGTGAGCGTCGCCGAGGACGCGCGCCGCAACGGCGACGAGCTCATCCTGCTCGACGGGCCCGTGCGCAAGCGAGGGCACATTCGCGACGCAGTCGGCCTGGTCAAGAGCCACCACGTGCAGCACTTGCGCGATGCCGCCCTCAACGCGGTCGTCGCCGCGCTCGCACCGGGCGAGCGCACCCCGGTGTTCCGCATCGATGCCCACCCGTTCAGCCGGTACTCGTGGTACGTGCGATTGCCCGGGCCGGGTGGGTCGCCGTGGGCGGGGATCATGCGGTGCGAGGTCGTCGGTGCGCTGCCCGTCTCGGAAGCGAGCACGCTCGCCGACTCCGTCACGGCGACGCTTCCCCGCTTCGCCTCGCACGCGCACAAGGACCGCCGCGCGCCGCAGAACCTCTACCCGATCGCCGGGCTCGAACGCGAGCTGCGCCGCCGCCTCGGCGACCAGCAGGTCCTCTACCGCGCGCTGCGCGTCGCCAGTTCGGCCGTTTCGATCGCCTGATCGTCTGGGAACACTCCGCGCGTACTTCCCGAACTGGAGGGACGTCGTGCTGACCCGAGCCATCACCGTCAAGGCCCGCGACGCTGCGGAGGACGCCAAGGAGGCGGCGCGCGAATCGCTACACGACGTGCGTGAGCGGGTGCAGGAGCTGCGCCCGCGCCGTCGGAGGCGGTTCAGGAACCGCGCCCGGGTGCGTCACCGCGCGCGCGTCGTCACGTCGCGCCGTGTCGCGCTGCTCCTCGGCATCGTCCTCGGTGGTGCCGCGATCGCGATGCTCGCGAAGCGCCGCGAGGAGCGGCACTACGGCCCGTCGTCCGACGCGTTCGGCGCGGCGGTGCTCGAGGAGCAGCGGGCGAGCAACGGCGGTCGTGAACCGATCGCGACTCCGGGCGCGTAGCAGCGCACGTCGACGCGGTCGCCCGTGCGGTCGTCCGCCGGCTGCGTCAGTTCACGCCCACGTCCGACAGCGTGATGAACCCGTGGTTGAAGCCGTCGACGTCGTCGACGAGCACTGTCTGGGTCGACGTGCAGTCCGAGCCGATCGGGCGGCCGCCGAACGACGTCGCGAGGGGTAGCTTCACCGTCCCCCGGATGGATCCCGCGACACACGTGGGCACGTTGATGCTCGCGACCCTCTCGTACGGCGGGCCGGCCCTCCCCAGCCGGAAGTCTTCGACCCATACCAGCACGGCGGCAACACCGCTCGGGAAGTCGGGTGGTGACCCGAGGCCCTGCGACGCCGCCAGCGCAGGAATGCCGTTGCGGGCCGCGACGCGCGCCGCACCGACCGTCCCCGAGACGGCGGCGAACGGGCCGATGTTCTGGCCGTTGTTGATCCCCGAGACGACGAGGTCGGGGTTCTCGCCGAGTACCCGCAGCGCGTGGAGCACGGAGTCGGCGGGGAAGCCGTTCACCGCGACTGCGGGGTAACCGCTCGTCGTCGTCGCCGAGAACGCCGTGACGCCGCCGGGCGTGGTCTGGTCTCCAGTGCCGCTCTGATCGGTCGCGGGTGCAACGACCGTCACCTCGACGCCGGGCAGCGCGCGCAGAGCCTCGACGACGGCATCGATGCCGGCCGCCGCGTACCCGTCGTCGTTGGTCACGAGGATCTCGAGCGGCCGCGGGTGGGTGGACGTGTAGCACGCGGCCTCGACGTCGTAGACGGCGCCCCCGCTGGCGAGGCACGGGTGCGTCGATGCGAACGGATTCGTCTGGTTCTCGAACGGCCGGACGATCCAGGTGCGTAGCGTCCAGGTCCCGCCACCCGAGTCGGCCCAGACGTCGTTGTCGCCCGTGAAGCCGGGCGGAGCCGACGCGCCCGTGACGTTCCACTCGATGCCGACGACCTGGGCGTTCGAGCTCACCCCGTCGTAGAGGATCGTGTCGGGTGCCCCGGGAGCGAAGGTCGCCGTCGGCGCGCGCAGCACGAAGCGGGCGCCGATGCCCGCGACGTACGCGTTGCCCGTCGCTCCTGCCGTGACGGCATCGGAAGCACGCGGGTGCGCGTGTGCCACCGCGAGCGCGGCGTCGAGCTCGACCGACAGCGTGTTGCACGCCGCGGTGGACAAGTCGGCGCCGACGTCCGAGGTGCACCACCACGGGAGTGGCTGCGGTTGGAACGTCGCATTGCGCACTGCGGCCGGGAAGAACATGCACCCGGTCGTGAGCAATGCCAGCGCGCTCAGCAGCGCAACGGTCCGCGCGGTAGCTCTCATCGTTCCCCCCTCGTGACGCCTCGATGTTCGGCGCCCCGGGGCGTCGTGTCCAAGACTTCTGCCAGAACAACCCATACCAGCCGGGTATGGATTCGGCCGGCATGCCGGTGCGAAGATCACACCGTGCGACCCACCCGACGGGGCCCCCCGGCGTGAACCTGCAACAGCTGCGCTACCTCGTCGCGACGGCCGACGAGGGGACGATGACGCGGGCCGCCGCGACGTGCCACGTCGCACAGCCCGTCCTCACTCGTGCAGTCCGCGCGCTCGAGCGAGAGCTCGGTGTGCCGTTGCTGCGGCGGCGTGGGCGCGGCATCGAACTGACCGCGGACGGCCGGCGGGTGGTCGAATCGGCTCGCCGTGCGCTCACGGAGGTCGCGGCCATCGAGGCGGTCGCGGGCGCGCGGTCTCGTGAGCGACACGTGATCGCGACGGTCGCGACGACCCCGACGCTCGAAGCGGAGCTCGCCGCCGGTCTCGCACCTCGCTACTGGCAGCACTACCCGCAGTACGCGCTGCGCTTCGTGCACTGCGAGAGCAGCGACGGGGTCGCGAACGCCGTGCTCGACGGGCGCGCCGACGTCGGGCTGTGCGACCTTCCGGTACGTGAGGGGCTGGCGGTCGTGACGTTGGAGGAGCGCGAGGTCGTGCTCATCGCGCCGCCCGGTTCTGTGCTGCCCGACCCGGTCACGCTCACGGTGCTCGGCAAGGTCCCGTTGATCTTGCCGGGCCGCACGAGCGAGCGCCGGGCGAGCTTCGACGCGTTGTTCGCGGCGGCCGGGATCGAACCGACCGTGGTGCTCGAGTCCGACGAGCGCGCCGCGTGGATCCCGGCCGTGCTCGTGGGGCAGGGCTGCTGCGTGTGGTACGCGTCGCACGGCGAGCGGGCAGCCGCGCTCGGCGCCGAGGTGCGGTCGTTCGCGCCCCCGCTGCGCCGCTCCATCGCCATCGTGCAACGCGACGGCCCACTGCCGCCGCCCGCCTCTGCGTTCGCTGCGCTGGCCGTCGCGGGCGCGTCCCCCAGCGGGACGATGGTGGAGGCGGCGGCGGGAATCGAACCCGCGTAAAAGGTTTTGCAGACCTCTGCCTGGGCCACTCGGCTACGCCGCCGGAGCGGATGAGGTTACCGTACGGCCCGTGCGCCGCCCGGTCTCGTCGCTGCTGGCGGTCGCGCTGCTCGTGTCGTGCAGTGGAGGGGGCGACGACGACGAGACCGCGGCCGCACGCGAGGTTGGCGCGTGTGACTGGCCGATGTGGGGCCGCGCGCCCGACCGCACGTTCGCGTATCCGGCGGAGTGCGAGAGCGAGATCACACCCGAGACCGCGTCCCGCCTCCAGCAGCGTTGGCTGTTCGAGACCGACGACGTCGTCACCGCGACGCCCGCCGTCGTCGGCGGCACGGTGTACGTCGGCGACTGGTCGGGCACCTTCTACGCGCTGGGCATCGCCGACGGTCGGGAGCGCTGGCGCTTCGAGGCGCCCGAACACCCGAACGTCTACTCCGGCCAGATCGTCGGATCGGCCGCGGTTGCCGACGTCGAAGGCGACCGCGTCGTGTTCTTCCCGTCCGGCAAGACGCTGTACGCGCTCGACGCCGACGACGGCGAGCTGCGGTGGGAGCACGAGCTCAATCCCCAGGGCGGCGGCGACGACCCGACCGAGATCCAGTCGTCGCCGGTCGTGGTCGACGGGCTCGTGATCTTCGGCTTCGACGGGCACGACGCGCCGGGCGTCGCCGCGGGGCTCGTCGCCCTCGACGCGCGCGACGGCTCGCAGGCGTGGTACTTCGACCCCGACCAGGGCCAAGGCGCCAGCGGCTGTGTGGGCATCTGGGGCTCGCCATCGGTCGATCTCGATCGCGAGCTCGTGTTCGCGGGCACTGCGAACTGCCCGACGTCGCCCGAGGGGTGGCGCGACCACAGCGAGGCGATCTTCGCCGTCGATCTGCGCACCGGGGAACCCCGCTGGCACTTCCAGCCCCGCGGCCCCAGCAACCTCGACTTCGACTTCGCGGGCGCTCCCAACCTGTTCGACGTCGACGGGCGTGCCCTCGTCGGTCTCGGCGGCAAGGACGGCGTCTACTACGCGCTCGACCGCGAGACCGGCGAGCTGGCGTGGAAGGTCGAGGCCTCGTTGCCGCGTGTCCAGTCGCGCAACTTCTCGACCGGCGGCTTCATCGGTGCGACGGCATACGCCGACGGGCTCGTCGTCGGTGGTACCGCGATCGACGGACCGTGCCCGTGCCTGCACGGGATCGACGTGCAGCGCGGCGCCCTCGCCTGGCAGCAGGAGGCTGCTGCGCCGACGTTCGCGTCGTCCGCGATCGTCAACGGCGTCGCGTTCTCGGGGAGCACGACCGACTTCACGCTGCGGGCGCTCGACCTGCGCACCGGTGAGATCCTCTGGTCGCACGCCATGGTCGGCGGCGTCGCGGGCGGCGTCGCGATCTCGGGGAGCACCGTCGTCGCGGTCGCGGGTATCCGCGAGCCGGGCATCGACCCGGCCGGTACGCGAGCGGGCGTGTACGCGTTCACGCTCGGTCCGGAAGGGTCAACCACGACCACGGAACCAGGGTCCTCCGACGACACGCTCCCTCCGACCCCGAGCGCGCCGCCCGAGGACCCGTCGTTCCGCGCCCCCGCCGACGGGCCGCGCTGCATCGCGTCCGCATGCTCGCTGTCCTTCACGCTCAAGGAACCGCCGCCCGGAACGGCGCCCGAGGTGGTCCTCAAGCTCACACCCGAGCCGTTCCGCATCGAGGTCCGCGCCGAAGACCTCGGCGAACCGAGCGCGTGGATCAGGCCCGGCGGAGTGGCCGCCGAGCAGGGTGCGGTCGCGTTCGGCGTGTTCGTCTCCGACGACGCCCTCCAAGGCGCGCTGTTGTGCGTACTCGACGATCAGTTCGACTGCGTCGACGAAACGCGGCCCACCGGCGCCACGTCGCGCTACAACCGCATCACCGTCCTCGCAATCGCCGACACGACGAGGTTGCCGTCCCCCACCGAGGGCTTCGACCGCATCGTCACCACCATCGACCTCGAAGAAGCAGTGGAGCTCAGATGAGAAGGATCCTGGCGTTGTGCTGCATCGCGGCGGTCGTGGCGGCGTGCAGCGGTGACGACGACGACGCGGGCGTGGTCGCCGAACCGACGACCGCCGTTGCGGATGGTGTGACGACGAGCACGGGCGCGAACGGCGAGGCGAGGGGCGCGATCGTCTTCAACGGTCAGGGCAACGACCTCGCCGCGTACGAAGCGGCGGCGCCGTTCACCAAGCAGATCGTCATCCCGCACTACGACGAGGAGTCGCAGCCCGACGGCCTCGACATCAACGGCCAGATCTGCTTCGACCCCGACAACCCGCGGCGCTTCGTCGCGGGCGAGGACACGTTGCAGACGACGACCGGCGAGCCCGGCTGGGGCATCTTCGAGCTCGAGGGCGATCGCGTCGGCGAACTGAGCGCCACGCAGGTCGGCAAGCTCGTCCCGACGTACCAGCCCAGCGTCGACAACGCGGAGAACTACGGCTGCGGATTCCTGCCCGACGGCCGGATCGTGACGACAGACATCGGGAACCAGGCCGAGGGCCCGGGCGACGGACAGCTCATCGTGTGGTTCCCGCCGTTCGACTCGTTCGACGTCGCGTATTGCAAGGTCGACGTCGACCTGGTCACCGGGCAAGGCGTGCTGGTCGACGGCGGCTACGTGTACGTCGCCGAGGCACGATCGGCGGGCATCTTCCGCTACCAGATCGATGCGCTCCCGACGTCGCCTGAGCCCGCGGGTGGGTGCGACGGCGCCGACACGACGGGCGCGCCGATGGCCTCGGGCATCGAGGGCGAGCCGTTCATCGTGCCGAGCCCCGACAACGCGATCGCGACACCGAACGCGATCGCGAAGGGCTCCGACGGGCAGCTCTACGTGACGAGCGTGTTCAACGGCGTGATCGCCGAGTTCGACGCCGACGGCAACTACGTCCGCACGATCCTGCAACCACCGGCGGGCGAGACGCTCGGAGCACAACCGTTCTCGACAGGCACGCCACTCGGCATCGGGGTCGGGCCCGACGGCAGCATCTACTACGCCGACATCGGCATCGTCGTCGACGACGGCATCGGCCCCGGCCGCGGCACGGGCAAGGTCCGCCGCATCGCGTTCGGCGCCGACGGTGAGCCACTCCCGCCCGAGGAGATGGACAGCGGGCTCGCCTTTCCCGACGGCATCGGCGTCTGGGTCCCGCCGCCCGAGTGACCCTTTTGGGTACCCGCATTTCTTCCTGAGCAGAAATACGTGTGCCCAGAACGACGGTCAGCCCGGGCTGGGCGCTGGTAGGAGCGATGCGGCAGCTCGCGACCCGAGGTCTTGGGGAGGGACCGCGCGCGACCACAACCAGCCCATCGCCGTGTCACAACCGAGATCGCGCAATCGCTCGGCCTGCTCGGGCCGTTCGACCCCTTCTGCGGTCACCTTCATTCCCAGCGCATGCCCCATCGCAACGACTGCGCGGACAATCGCAACGTCGGCCGACCGTTCGTCGATCGCGTCGAGCAGGGTCCGATCCAGCTTGAGCACGTCGATCGGAAGCTGCTTCAGGTACGACAACGACGAGTACCCCGTGCCGAAGTCGTCGATGGCAACCCGAACCCCGAGAGCGCGCAGTTGCTGGAGCTGCGCGCACGTCGTTTCGAGATCCGTCAGGGCGGTGCGTTCGGTGATCTCCACCTGGATGCACTGCGAGTCGACGTTCCATTCCCGGAAGAGCGAGGTCAGCTCCTCCACGACATTGGCGTGGCGCATGAAGCGCGGCGAGAGGTTCACGCTGACGACGAGCGGTTCACCGTTCGGCCGGGCGGCCGACCACCGCCTGGCCCACCGGCACGCCTCGCGCATCACGTAGCGGTCGATCTCGACGATGAGGTTCGACTCCTCGGCGTACGCCACGAACGCGTCGGGCTCGAGAAAGCCGCGACGCGGATGGTTCCAGCGGACGAGCGCCTCGGCGGCGACGACCGCGCCGCTACGAAGGTCAACTTCCGGTTGGAAGTGAACGAGCAGTTCACGGTTTTCGAACGCCCGCCTCAAGTCGGCTTCGAGCTCGAGCCGATCGACGTGCGGGGCGGACGTCGGGTCGAACATCTCCCAGCGTGCCCTCCCCTTCTCCTTCGCCATGTACATCGCCAGATCGGCGTGCCGCAGCACGTCTCGCGCGCGTTCACCGTGAGCGCACGACACCGCTATTCCGACGCTCGCCGAGACGAAGATCTCCTGGCCCCCGACCAACAAGGGCTCGCGAAGTCGCTCCGAGACCCGCTCCGCGACCGCCGTCGCGGTCTCGGGATCCAGAACGTCCGGCAGCAACACGGTGAATTCGTCGCCACCGAAGCGTGCGACCAGGTCGCCCGGCCGGACACAGGCCACGAGGCGCTCGGCGACGGTCACGAGCACGCGGTCTCCGAGATCGTGGCCCAGACTGTCGTTGACGAACTTGAACCGGTCGACGTCGAGAAACATCACGCCGACGCGGCGATCGTGTCGCTCGGCAGCAAAGAGCGCCGCCTCTAGCCGTTCGAGGAACATCCACCGGTTCGGAAGCTTCGTGAGCGCGTCGTGGTACGCCTGGAAGGTGAGCTGCTCCTGCGCGCTGTGCCGGTCCTGCACGTCACGGATGTTGAGCACGAGCCCGTCGACCGCCGGGTCGTCGATGTGGTTCGAGAGCCCTACCTCGAACCAGCGGAACGAACCTGTGATCGTGCGCAGCGGCAGCTCCAGCCAGCCAACCGCGCCAGGACGCTCCGCGATCGACCGGAAGAACTCCGCCGCCTGGTCCCGATGTTCGGGGTGCACGACGTCGCGCGCCAACTTGTCGAGCCCACCGGCGCCGCCGCCGAACACACGGTCGGTAGCCGGACTCGCGTAGGTCACCGTGCCGTCGATGCGGAGCACGAGGATCGCCTCGGCCGCGTGTTGGACCAATGCGCGGAACCGCTCCTCGCTGTGCCGCAACGACGAAGCCGCCTTCTCTGTCTCGCGTGCGCGGAGCGCGAGCACTTCCCCGATGAAGCACGACGCGAGGAGCGCAAGGGCGCCGAGGCCATGCCCCTGTGGTTGCGGAAGGAGCGTCGGAGCGATGTCCGCGGCGATGGCCAGCTCACCGCAGACAACGACGACGATCATCGCCACGATGGATGCGCGCACGGTCCGGGCACCGTCGACCCGCATCTCCTCCACGGCGACGAACAGCAGACCCACCGAGAGCGCCGCGCCCCAGCCAGTCGCGTAGAGAACCGTCGCGGCACTCGCGGTAACGACGAACGTGCGGACGAACATTCTCGGAAGCGGGCTTCCCGGCGGGACAGCAAGCTTCGCGGTCGACGAGCACACCAGCGACGCACCGAGCAACATCATCAGGACGGCGAGGGGGATGTCGGCGACGAAGCCCAGGTCGACGCCGATCGCGAAGAACGGCACGACGGCGACGGCAGCGACTACGCCCGTCAGGAGCAGGGCGCGCGGGCGCTCAGGCTGTCGACTCGCGCGCAATCCCTGCGCCCGCATAACGCGCATATCGGCGCACTCGGGAACGTCCTTGATGCCCCGCTAGCATCGCCGGCTGTCGCTCGGGTCACAGGAGCACGCATGACGGTTCGTTGCTTGGGTGCCGGCGCCGCCGCCCCGGCCCTTCGCCTCTCGGCCGGCGACGTGGGTGCGGCGTGGGGCCGC
>Ga0073934_10007920_pt1 | contig 14460 bp, 11 predicted proteins | sample LarsenN4metaG_FD_76834 | JGI IMG/M metagenome (GOLD analysis project Ga0073934, IMG submission 76834) | Hot spring sediment bacterial and archeal communities from British Columbia, Canada, to study Microbial Dark Matter (Phase II) - Larsen... ...
GGGCGAACAGGGCACGGCCCCTGGCGAGGGTGGAAGTCGTCTCCTAGAGCGGTCACAAGGTAAGCGGTTTTATCTCGGCCAGTATGGCTGAAGGGTTCTCGCGCCAGATCTCGGGCTGTACATCGATGTACAGCTCGATCTCGTTCCCATCCGGGTCTTCAATATACAGGCTGTGCGTGACCGTATGGTCACTTGCCCCCGTGATGGGCACCCCCGCCGCTTTGAGTTCCTTTAAGGCGCTTCGCAAGGCCTCATCGTTATCCCCAATTTTTAAACCGAAATGATACATGCCCAGTCGGCGCCCTGAAGGAATCGGCGTCGCACCTGCTCCTACTTCGATGAGGAGGAGCTCATGGTGCGTCCGTCCTGACGAAAACACCGCAAAACTCCCGCGAGAAGCGATCTCCCTGAAACCAAGTACTTCCCGGTAAAAATGCCGGGACCGCTCCAGGTCTTTTACGTAAAGAACCACATGTCCAAGCTCTTGGATTTTCATAGCTCCTGAAACCTCCACTATAAGAATAATAATATATTCCCTTTTATAATGCTAAGAAATTTCTTAGGGAGATTTAAGGCCCTCGCGTCGAAATAGACGTGCAACAAAACGAAGGACGGGGTGAGGGGGGCTAAGATTAGAAAAAGCTCCGCCCGGTATAGAATATTTACCGACCTCCCTTGACAAACCCCGGATCTGTAATTTAGTTAGTTACATATGAGTGCAGGTAGCCGCTTTACCATTACGGTTTACGGTTTTACCATTACGGTCCATGTATTAACTTTAGGGGGAGTAGAAGTTATGAGGAACCAACCAACCCGTCAAACCCGTCGTGAATTCCTGCAGGCTTGTTTCACGGTACCGGCTATATTTACCTTTGCAGCGTACGGCGGACCGGAGGCCATCGCGCAGACACAGGCGTTGCAGCCAACTCCAGCCTGTGCGGAAGATAACGACGTCACGCCGTCCAACGCAGAAGGCCCCTACTTCAAGCCCAAATCCCCGGAGCGGGCATCGCTGCTTGAGCCGGGTATCCAGGGGACCAAACTTATCGTCGCAGGGTATGTCCTTTCGACGGATTGCAAGCCGATTGCGCGGGCGCTCATGGACTTCTGGCATGCGGATGATGACGGAGTATACGACAATACGGGTTATAAGCTTCGGGGCCATCAGTTCACCGATGGGGAAGGGCGTTACCGTCTCGAAACCATCGTCCCGGGATTGTATCCCGGACGGACCCGCCATATCCACGTGAAGGTACAAGCGCCGAATAAGCCGGTTCTGACGACCCAGCTTTATTTTCCTGGGGAGCCCCACAACAGCACCGACTTCATCTTCAGGCCGGAGTTGCTGATGAAGGTCCAGGACGCTGGCGACGGCAAGGGGGCCACGTTTAACTTCGTCCTGGATATTTAAAAAGAAGCAGACGGCCTGTAATGACAACCGGCGCCGTCCTTACTTCGGACGCTCGGAAGGTTCATGAAGGTGGGCCCGTGTGCCTTTTCTACAGCCGCCGGAACGACGTGAAATTTCTAAGGGCCCTTTCTTTATAGATGGGCCCTTAGTTAACTCCTGGAATGGGTATCTTCCAGGCCTGTAAACCCTGTCTGTACAACCCTCATTTTCAACGTGAAAGGAGCTTCTATGCGGTCCAAAAACTTCATTTTTGCTTTTTTAATGATCTTAGGTACGGCAAGCGTTGCCTTTAGCGGAGACACATACGAATTCGACAAGGCCCATACCTATATCGGTTTTACTGCCAAACATTTTGTAATTACCAACGTCAAGGGTAATTTTACAGACTTTTCCGGCACCATTGTCTATGATCCGAAGGATATCACCCGGTCGTCCGTAAGCGCCGTCATTAAAACGGCCAGCATCAACACAGACAACGAGAAGCGAGATGCAGATTTAAGAAGTGGGAGGTTCCTCGAAGTTGAAAAATATCCTGAGATCACCTTTAAAAGTACGAAGATTGAGAAAAAGGGTAAGGATTACCTGGCTACCGGTCACTTGACGATCAAAGACGTAACCAAAGAGGTCTCCTTTCCCTTCACCCTGGCCGGTCCCATGAAGGATCCGTGGGGAAACGATCGCATCGGAATCGAAGCCGGGCCTTTAACGATCAACCGGCAAGATTACCGTGTTTCTTTCAATGATAAGCTGGATGGTGGTGGGTTAGTGGTATCGGATGAGATCGTTATTAACCTCAGTGTAGAAGGCGTCCATGCCAAGGAAGAGAAAAAATAGCCCTTACCCCGCCGTGATGAAGGGGGTATCTAATTAGGAAGGGGTAGCCCCAAGGGCTGCCTTACGGTTTAGGTGTGGTTTCAGTACGGAAATGGGATTAGATGCTGTGGGATTGCGCCTGCCTCAACTGGAATTCGCTTCTTCTATCAAAAAAGAGTTAAATTCTTGTTGACAATCCCCGAGAGTCTATACAAAATTTTAAATTGTTAGCCCAACATCCAATATCCGTTAAGAAAGCCAAAGCCGTCAACTCATATTAACTAAAAAGGAGGTATTAAATTATGAATGTTCGTACTAGATCGCTTCTGTTACTTACTTTAGCCGTTCTTCTCTCTAGTTCCATTTCCTACGCAGGTGAAATGATGCTGGCTCCTTATCCTGTCAAAGGGCAGGTAGTTCAAACGTTGAAGGCCTTCGATAACCCTGAAGGAGCTATTTTCAGCGCCGATGGGAAATTTGTGTTCGTCTCCAACGCAGCGGAGTTGGGGATGCCGGATAAAGGGTTTCACTGGACCGAGAAGGCCGGCTACATCAGTAAACTGGAAGTTCAGCCCGATGGGACCTTAAAGATGGTGAAGGACAAACTTATTACGGGTTTGACTGCTCCTTTAGGGATGGCTGTGAGCACGGTAGCCACGAGCAAATTTCCTAAGGGGACCATCTTTTTGTGTGCAGGAGCGGCTCCCATAGCCACGGCGGATGGCACTGAAATTAAAGACCCCAAGCGGATGGATCCCAAGATGATCGCTTTCAATGAGGAGGGGAAGGTGCTGGGTGAGATCAAGATGGGAGTCGGATCCGCTTTTGCCAAAGTAAACGGGGGAGCCCCGGCTACTCTTCCCAACGCCAATGGTTTTGATAAAGAGGGCAATCTTTATGTAGCGGATACCGGGATTGGTGGAGCTAGCTTTGATCCTGCTGTAACGACAAAACCGGGTGTTTATATGATCCCCCATGGCTCTCTGGATGCCCTGGCGGATGGCAAGGAAGCTCCTATCAGTTTTATTTCCATGCCCGAAGGCGGACCGGATGGTGTGGAGGTTGCCTCGGATGGCAGTATTCATACCAATACGGTCGGTCTCGCCGCAGGAATGAAAGACCCCGCGGAGGGAGGAATGTACAAACTCTCCAAGGAGGATTTTAAAAGTGGGAAGCTTCCGGAACCTTTCGCCCGAGGTTTAGGCGCCCTGGACGGCCTGGATTTTGTCGGGAGCGTAAGGCTAGACACGGAAATTAAAAATACCAACTCCGTCGTTGTAACTCCCTCGGGTGGCAAACCCATGATGTTGGACATCGGTAAGACCCTGGCCGGTCCCGCCGATATCGCGGTCCGTAAAATGCAAGACGGAAGTTATCTCCTGGTTATTCCTGAACTCTCGGCCACACAACCTAATACGAATCAAGATCCGGTCACCGTTGTGAAACTTCCGGCTGATTTTGAAAAGCATGGATCCCACCAGTAGGCCCTGAAAACGTAGAAAAATGAATCCTCCAGCCGCCGATGCGCATAGATTCATGGGAATTGAATCTGCGCGCATCGGCGGTCTCATTTTTATACGCCCAGGCGTCGATTATTGTTTATGTTCTGCCATATGGATATCTTTAGGATCGGCTGGAGGCGAGTTTACAACGATCACGATGAGCTTTTCGTTGCCTTCCCGGGTAATGCCGTGCTCGGTTCCCCGGGGAAGAAACAACACGTCGCCGGCCTTGATCTCCTTCGTCTCCCCGCCCATAGCTAGTTTTCCTTTTCCTGCCACCACGGTCACAAACTCATCCGTGTTAGCGTGATAGTGAGGTTTAGCTTCCACAATCTCGATCACCCGCATGTTGGCCCCTTCCGTCCTGGCTACCTCAACGCGGCTGATCGTTTCTCCAGCTTTCATGGGATTCTTTTCTATAATATCCTGGGCATTACCCACCATCGGTTTGGGCTTTTCTTGCCCCTGGAGGGAAGCGGTCCGCCCAAAGGAAAAGGCGATGATCAGGGTTAAACTGAGGGAAAGCACGGCGATCTTGGGTAAGGGTTTATTCACGATGACACCTCCTCACTTAGACCGATTCGTTTTCAGGCACCCCGGGCGGTGATGGCCCTACACCTGTTAAAGGATTATCAAAGGGCAGTAACCGAAGAGGCTTTGAAAGCGAACCGGTTTTAAGGGTTGCAGACTCTGATATAGAGATGACCGCGACAATTGTAATTATCTGTCCCGGCCCTTAAATGTCAATAGGAAAGAGAGTAGCGGATAGGGAGTAACGTTAACCTTAGACGAACAAGGGCGCCAGCACCAGGGCTACAATAGACATGAGTTTGATAAGAATATTCATGGCAGGCCCCGAAGTATCTTTAAAGGGATCTCCCACGGTATCTCCCACGACAGCCGCCTTATGCGCCTCAGAGCCTTTACCCCCCAGATAGCCCTTTTCGACGTACTTTTTGGCATTATCCCAGGCTCCTCCGCTGTTAGCCATCATAAGGGCCAGGAGGACGCCGGTCAGGGTAGCTCCGGCCAAAAGGCCGCCCAGCGCGGCAGGTCCGAGTAGGTAGCCTACCACGACCGGTGCGATAACCGCCAGGAGGCCTGGAGCTATCATCTCCCTCAAGGCGGCACGGGTACTGATGTCCACGCAATAGGCAGAATCTGGTTTCACGAGACCCTCCATGAGCCCCTGGATTTCACGAAACTGCCGGCGCACTTCTTCTACCATCTTCTGAGCCGCCTTGCCGACCGCTTTCATGGTCAAGGCGGCGATCAAGAGGGGGATGATACCGCCTAGTAAGAGACCGATAACCACATCGGCCTGGGTCAGGTCGATGGTAAGGGTCGGCATTCCTTGTTGTTGACGAAGGGTATTGATCGTCTGACCGTAAGCGGAAAAGAGCGCCAGGGCCGTTAGGGCTGCAGAGCCGATGGCAAATCCTTTTCCGATAGCTGCGGTTGTATTGCCCAGGGCATCCAGTCCATCGGTGATGGCCCGCGTCTCCGGTCCCAGATGAGACATTTCCGAGATCCCCCCGGCATTATCGGCGATAGGTCCGTAAGCGTCTACCGACATGGTTATTCCAATGGTGGCGAGCATACCTACGGCAGATGCAGCAATTCCATACAGGCCCCCTGCTTGGTAAGCAATGTAAATAGCCACACAAATGGCCAGTACAGGCAAAGCGGCGCTCTCCATTCCGACGGCCAGGCCCGTGATGATATTGGTGGCAGGGCCGGTTTTGCAAGCCTCCGCAATTTTAAAGACGGGGGGTCCCGACGTGTAAAACTCGGTCAGAAGCCCGATGGCAATTCCCACCACGGACCCGGAGGCCAGTGCCCAGAACACCCCCATGGGAAGGTCCATCCCCCTCGCGATCCCCGCGGCTGCCAGGATGAGCAGGGCCGCGCTGATAAACGTGGCATAACGCAGGGCGGCTTGAGGGGAGAGCTTTTCGAGCTTCTGGATGGAAAAAATCCCGATAACGGAAGCTACAAGCCCTGCCATGATCACAAGCAATGGAAAAGCCATCCATTTAAAGCTACCCAGGGTTGCACCCACTGCAATCGTTGCTACCACAGATCCCACGTAAGACTCGAAGAGATCTGCGCCCATGCCGGCGGTGTCTCCTACGCAGTCTCCCACGTTATCTGCGATGACGGCGGGATTTCGTGGATCATCTTCTGGAATCCCGGCCTCTACCTTCCCAACCAGATCTGCCCCGACATCGGCAGTTTTCGTGTAAATGCCCCCGCCTACTCGGGCAAACAGGGCGATAGAACTGGCCCCCATCGCGAATCCGTTGATCACGGAAGGATGACTTCCTGCAAAAATAAGGTAAAAAATCCCTAGCCCCAGCAACCCCAAACTGGCCACCGAGAGACCCATCACGGCCCCTCCCAAGAAAGCCACGGTCAGGGCCCTCCCCTGTCCAAATTGCCGGGCCGCTTCGGAAGTCCTGACGTTAGCCATGGTCGCCGCACTCATCCCAAAAAACCCGGCCAGCATCGAACACCCTGCCCCGCTCACGAAGGCAAACCCGGTCGCAAAGTTAATCTGAAAGGCCAGAAGCAAAAAAATAACCAGGATAAAAACGGCCAGAATTTGATACTCCCGTCTCAGAAAGACCATAGCCCCTTCCCGAATGGCCTCAGCGATCTCGAGCATCTTTGAAGTTCCGGGGGGTTGATGTTTTACGGACAGAAAAATTCTACCGGCAACCAGGAGTCCCAATATACCCAAAATGGGAGACCAGACCGTCCATGTTTCCATTCCTTAAAGAGTCCCTCAGTGATCCCACCGATAAGACACACGGGCCTGCGGGAAAATCAAAAGGCAAAAGTCAAAACTAACAGGCAAAAGGTAAGACCGGTTTACCTCTGCCCTTCGCCTTTGGTCTTTTGCCTTTGATTTCTACCTCCTGAGGCCTTAGCGCCTTTGTGGCCGAAGAATTACCTACCTTTTATTATAAATATTCATGGCTTTATCCGCTTCACCCAGCACAAGCAATTTAACCGCATCTATGGCCTTAGGGAGAACTTCTTTGAACTGTTCCTGCTCTTGAGGATCGAAGGAGCTTAAAACATAGTCAACCACTTCCTGGGAAGATGGCGGCCTGCCCACCCCAATTTTAACCCGCAGGAATTCCCCCGTGCCCAGATGTTCTATAATAGATCGGATTCCCTTATGTCCCCCGTCCCCTCCTTTTTTCTTGATACGGATTCTACCCAGCTCCAGATCGATATCGTCGTGAACGACGATCAGATCGGCAGGCGTGAGATTGAATTCTTCAACGAAGCGTTGAACGGCCTGGCCGCTCAGGTTCATATAGGTTAAAGGCGTGATAAGCAAGACAGGCTCGTGATCCAGGGCTCCCCGACCGAAGCGGGCCTTAAAACCTTTTTCGGCTAAGTCAATGCCCAGATCCTGTCCCAGTTGTCGAACGATCTGAAAACCCACATTATGTCGGGTAGCCTCGTAAGTTTTACCCGGGTTGCCCAGGCCTACAATCGCTTTCAAGGGGCCATTATCGATCCGCAATTAACAATGGATGGAGGATCGTTAATGATGGATGGCTACTTAACTTAGGTTTCCTCCTCACCTTCCGCCTCCTCAGCCTTGCCTTTTCCGATGACTTCCGGCTCGGCTGGCGTCACTTCTACCCTTTCTGCCGCTTCTTCCATCATGGGCGGCACAACCGTTACAATGGTTTTTTCTGGCTCATCGATAATTCGGATCGTCTGAGGAACTTTAACATCCCGGACCGTTATAAAATCTCCAATGTCCAGGTTGGATATATCCACCTCAAGGTGATCTGGAATGGCGGAAGGAAGGCATTCGATCTTCAAGGTTCTCATAGCAATTTCCAATACCCCGCCCCCTTCCGTAACTCCCTTGGCCTTTCCGACCAACTCCAGGGGAACTTCCACCTCGATGGGCTTATCCATGGAGATTTCGAAAAAGTCCACATGGAGCACCGCTTGTGTGACCGGATCTCGTTGGACTTCCTTGATAATGGCCGTCTTTTTTGTAGTTCCCTCTCCGTCTTTGATGATTAAGTCGATAAGGACGTTCTCTTTTTCCAGGGTCTTGGATAGCTTTTTGGGATCGATGCTGAGAGGGGTCGAGCCATCCGATCCCCCGTAAACAACGCCGGGTATAAGGCCTATCCGCCTGAGTTTCCGGGCATATCCTTTTCCTCTCCCGGTTCTTACTTCAGTTGTAAGTTCAAACGTTTCCATAAATTCTAAGCTAAAACGTCAAACGATCCACCGGTGGCGCAGATTTTAAGGGGTTACAAACGCTTGAATAAACCATAGGTTAAAGCGCCCAAAGGGGTTTAGGTTACAAGGCTTAAAAATTTTAGCTCGTTGTACCCGTTGGATCCTTTAGGTGCTCCATCACTGCGTTCATCTAGGTCATCGGCGGACCGTTTTATTTTAGGTCATTCGAACATCTCACTGACAGAGGTCCGTTTATAAATTCTTTCAATAGCTTCAGCGAGTAATCCGGCGATCGAAAGGACGCGGATCTTACTACTATATTTTCCATTTAAAGGGATTGTATTGGTCACCACCACCTCCACCAGGTTAGAACCATTTATATTTTCTATAGCGGGTCCTGAGAGGACAGGATGCGTGCAGGCCGCATAAACCTTGACAGCCCCTTGCTCGACGATAGCCTTCGCCGCTTTTACCAGAGTGCCCGCCGTATCAATCATATCATCGACGATAATCGCCGTTTTCCCTTTCACCTCTCCAATGACGTTCATGACGTGAGCCACGTTCGGCTCCGTTCTTCTTTTATCGATAATAGCCAGGGCACAATTAAGCTTCTTTGCATAAACCCGGGCCCTTTCGGTTCCGCCAGCATCTGGAGAGACGATGACCATGTCGGCCAGCTCCTTTTTCACGATATAATCCAGCAAGACGGGCGTTGCAAAGAGATTATCAACGGGTATATCAAAAAAGCCCTGGATCTGCCCGGCATGTAAATCGATGGTGACAATTCGATCCGCCCCAGCTGTCGTAAGTAAATTAGCCACCAGCTTAGCCGAGATAGGAACCCTCGGCTGAACCTTACGATCTTGCCTCCCATATCCATAGTAGGGAAGGACGACGGTGATACTTTGAGCTGATGCGCGAGAGAGCGCATCCATCATGATGAGGAGCTCCATGAGATTGTCGTTGCTGGGATGACAAATAGACTGAATCACGAAGACCTCTGTACCCCGAACGTTTTCATCGATCCTCACAAACGTTTCGCCGTCACTAAATTTCGTGACGGTCGCTTTCCCAAGCGAAACTCCCAAGTGTTTACTAATTTCTTCAGCTAAGGCACGGTTCGAGTTGCCGGTAAACAACTTAAACTCTCGGGACATTAGTTTCCTAGCATATAGGTCGTAGCATATGAAAAGATGAAATGGCAAACGACCAGCAAAGCCGTTTGCCATTTATGATCTCACCATTGGCCACCGACCGGTTGCTATTTGCTATGATATAAGATCGACTGACCCTCGTGGATTCCTTATAGAACCCCCGGTTTCGTCAGCTCATAAAGGTAACCTGGAAATGAAAAAACCTTCGAGAGTTTACGTAAACTTGATCTAGTTATTAGTTAATACTATACTGCCGGCTGATTTTCAAGAAAAATTTTTATGATTTTTCTGTCCCACCTTTCGGGGGCCAAGGCCTTTCGGCCCTCTAAACTTCCCTTGTTTTCCTTGCTCACCCGGACGCTTTTAGATTAAATTATTGGTAACCGCTCTCCCTCACCCCCGGCCCCTCTCCCACGCGGTGGGAGAGGGGGTAAAGGGTGCTGTTGCTGTAATTCTCCCAGATAAATTCTTGAGCGGCCCCTCTCCCACCGCGTGGGAGAGGGGGGTAAAGGGATTGCCGTTCTTGCTGTTCACTATTCACCCCTCTCCCACCGCGTGGGAGAGGGGGGTAAAGGGATTGCCGTTCTTGCTGTTCATTATTCGCGCAACGGAAAGCTCGAGGGAAAGGCCATGGCGAGGTAAAGGGATTGCTGTTCTTGTTGTGGGGAGTAGAGCCACGAACGTCAGGGAGCGGTTATAGAAGGTGTAAAGAGTTAAAATTCTTCTTATATCAAGGATTATCAACTTATTTATGAAACCAGCAACGAAGTTTAAAGAGCTTGTAGCCGTTTTTGAGCAGCTGGAAGCGACGGCCTCCAACCTCAAGATCATGGATCTTCTAGCTGACTTTTTTTCACATATAACTCCGGAGGAAGCGCGCCTCACTGCGTATCTTTTGAGGGGAAAGGTTGCGCCGGATTACGAAGGTCTGGAATTGGGTCTCGCCAAAAAATTGGTCATGCGGTCCCTGGCCCAGGCCTGGGGAACCCCTCTCAAGGAAGTTGAAAACCGCTTCCAAAAAACAGGGGACCTGGGAGATGTCGCAGCACGTATAGCCCCCCAAAGGGAGGGCGGGGAGCTTTCGATCCAGGAAGTATTTGCCGAACTTCAAACGATCGCGCGCGCTTCAGGAGCACGTTCCCAGGAAGTGAAGATTCAAATCTTGGCGGCCTTACTTTCTAGATGCTCTCCCCAAGAGGCCAAATACGTGACTCGCATCGTACTGGGTACCTTACGGCTTGGGGTTGCTGAAATGACGTTTTTATACGGGCTGTCGAAAGCCTTGACCGGTACCAAAGAGAAGAAGGCTATTTTAGAGAACGCCTTCAACGTGCTCTCGGATTTAGGGGAGGTCGCCTATCAGGCCGTCAAAAAGGGTGTAGAGGCGCTTCAAGAGGTACAGCCGGTTATCGGCATCCCTATTCGCATGATGCTTGCGCAGCGGGTGAAGGATCTGGAGGAAGTTAAAAAGCATCTTCCGGGTCAGGTGATCGTAGAGTATAAATATGACGGCGAACGAATTCAGGCGCACATTTCTAAGCAAGGGGAGATCACCCTGTACTCCAGACGCCACGAAAAGATTACCCATCAATTTCCAGATATCGTTGCCGCCCTTGGAAGGGCTCTTCAAGGAAAAGAGGCCATCATTGAGGGGGAAGTGGTCGCGATCGATCCACAGATCGGGAAGCTACAAAATTTCCAAATACTGATGACACGACGCCGGAAGCATGGGGTTGAGGAATATGTCAGGAAAGTTCCGGTGAAGTATTTTATTTTTGATATCTTGTATTTTGAGGGAAAGTCCCTTTTAAAAACACCCCTCTCTCAAAGAAAAGAGGTCCTTACGCGCCATTTTCCTGATAGTGACGGGTTGACGCTTGCAAAGTATATCATGACCGGGGATGTTGAAGAAATGGAGGGTTTCTTCGCAGAAGCCATCGAGCAAGGCGGGGAAGGTGTGGTCCTTAAAGACGTCACAAGTATCTACGAAGCGGGGACCCGGGGGTGGAAGTGGATCAAGTTCAAAAAAGACTACAGGAGAGAACTGGCAGATACCTTTGATCTTGTCGTTGTTGGAGGGATCTACGGCACCGGGCGGAGGGCCGGAACCTATGGCTCCCTGCTTGTCGCGGCGTTTAACCCTGAGACCAATAAATATTACTCGTTTACCAAGGTAGGGGCCGGGTTTACGGACCAAGAGTTAGCCAGGTTGCCGGATAGGCTCGCGAAGTACAACCTTCCTGAGAAGTATCGGTTGGTGGAGACCCAAATAGAAGCGGATGTATGGTTTGAACCGGCGCTCGTGATGGAAATCACCGGTGCCGAGCTCACCATAAGCCCTGTCCACACCGTAGCCAAAGAAGAGCTAAAGAAAGGGGGGCTTGCATTGCGCTTTCCTCGGTTTTTGAGATGGCGAGACGACAAATCCCCTGAACAGGCGACAACCGTCCAAGAAATCTACGAGTTGTATACTTCTATCAGAAGGTGATAGAACAGAATACGGTGAGTTACGGGGTTGAGTATGCGTTTCTGCCTTCAGCAACTCTGACCTTCCCGCGCAAGATCGCTGGCAAGCAATCCTTGCAGGTTGGCCAGGTCTACAGGTTTGGTGAAATGGTAAGCGAATCCTGCCTCTCGACCCCGGCGCTGATCTTCCTCCTGTCCGTACCCCGTCAGGGCTATCAATACTGCCCCAGATAGGCCCGCCTGCTGCCGCAGCATACGGGCTACCTCGTAACCGTCCAGCTCGGGCAGGCCGATGTCCAACAGTACGATCTCCGGTTTATAGACCGATGCCACTTCTATTGCCGAGGGGCCATCATACACGGTTCGTACCTCATGCCCCCACAGCTCCAGCACTTCCCCCAACGTCGTGGCTGCATCCACATTGTCGTCCACTATCAAGACCCGGCGGCGGAGGGCCACAGGGGCGCCGCGGTCTTTTTCCTCCCGTGGCTCCGCATTCTTACACTCCCAGGCCAGAGCCGGAAGACGCACGATGAACTCGCTTCCCTGATCTATACCTGCACTGTACACCGTTACATTGCCACCGTGCATCTCCACCAGACTTCTTACCAGGGTAAGTCCAATCCCCAGTCCCCCCTGTGAACGATCCAAAGAACGATCCACCTGGGTGAACAAATCGAAAATGTGAGATAACATCTCCGGGGGAATCCCTATCCCGGTGTCTCGCACCCGAAACACCGCCTCTTCTCCCTCTTGGGTACAGGTCAGCCAGATACGACCTCCCGGTTCGGTGTATTTGGCGGCATTGTTCAGCAAGTTGACCAGGATCTGCTCCAACCGGATCGGATCTGCTTGCAGCCTTATGGGCTCCTGGGGCAAAGAGATGATCAGCTCGTGCTTGCGCGTCTCGATCAGGGGACGACTCGTCTCGACGGCCCGGGTTACGGTCGCTACCAAATCCAGAGGTTCCTTCCGCAATTGGACCTTCCCGCGGGTGATTCGAGATACATCGAGTAAATCATCGAGAAGTTGTGCCATATGCCGGACTTGTCGCTCCACGACAGCCATGGATTGCCTGAGGGCCGGGTTATCTGCACTACGTAAATGCATAACTTGCAGGGCGTTTAAGATCGGAGCCAGGGGGTTCCGCAGTTCGTGAGCCAGCATAGCCAGGAATTCGTCTTTACGGCGGTTGGCCTCCTGGATCTCTTGAAGGAGCTGCACATTTTCAATCGCCACCGAGGCCATTTGGGCAAGCTGCAGGAGGATGGCTTCATCATTTTCCGTGAACTCTCCCTGGTACTTATCAGAGAGCTGGAGCAGACCCAGATGGTGACCGTCACGTCCTGTGAGGGGCGCGGCCAGCCAACCCCGCGGGGGAGTAAATTCTCCAGATCCCTTGCCGAGCTCGCGCCATGCAGGATGCGCTTCGAGCTCCGCCTGGGTCATTCGTACCGGGTGGTTTTCCAGGTAAACCGGCGGATGGATGCCCGAGCTGCCGGACTTCTGGTGATGCTCTCGCTCCGCAGCGTATTTTTCCGAGAGAGAGACCGCGCTGATAGGTTGTGCCTGGTTTTGGTCGAGGGTCACGCACATGGCGCCCCGATGCGCCCCGATGAGCTTTCGGGCCTGTTCGGTGATGCACTGGAGCAGGGCATCCAGGGAATGCGCGGAGTGGATCATGAGGGAAACTTCGGTCAACCTTCGAAGCTGAAGGGCGTATTGCTGCTCACGATGCACGGCCCTCTGAGCCTCAGCTCGCGCCGCCTGTTCGCTGACGAGCAGGTTATCTTTGAGCCGATTGGCCTCTCGAAGGGCCGCGAGAAGTCGAGCCCCTTGGAGCGAGATGGCGGCCTGGTTAGCGCTAACGCCGAGGAGCAGACGGTCCAGCTCGGTAGGAAAGCCCGGCTTTTGCGAACCGGCAGCTATAACCCCCCAGTCTTCCCCATGCCCGATGGGGATAATGCGGACCTGGATCATCCCGTTTCCCGCCGGGTTGGGAACAGAGAGCGACGACTCGGATCTGGCGCGCTTCAGCCAGGACGCGAACGCTTTACCGAGCTCTTGCGCCTGTCCAACCCTGCCCGATGGATGCGTGCGGATTATTTCGATGGGCTCCCTCTCCAATGATCCCGTCAGGTGAACGTAGGCCAGGTCCAGGTGAAGGGTACTCAACAGCACCTCGGCAAGGCTTTCTGCTATATCGGAGGGTTCGCGTCCAATCCAGACAGCCGGGAGAGCTGCAAGGGCAATTAAATCGCGGACGCAGTGACGGAGGTATGAGATCTCGTCGGATAGAGTACTCATAGCTTATGTGCCAGTTCTCCAACCCACCCCATCTTGGACGCTTACCATCCCCGTTAAGCCGATTCTTTTTGCCCCTTGTGCTCTCGCAACTCTCGTAGGAATTCATCAGGCGAGACAAAAAACGGGTTCTCTTGCAGAGTTCCACCGATGACCACCATGGGGTGGGTACGAAGGATGTTTACTACGATGCTACCGCCAAACTTGGCGAGATCGTACGTTCAAATGACCGGATCCTCGTACTTCGGGAGTATATAGTTTAATCGCGTTTCGTATTCAATAAGGTCATGGACGCCCGGCTTGTCCTCCAACGCCCACTCCATATTCACAACGAGGCGGGTCAACGGAAACCCCTGGGCCTTGGAATTGCCCAACATTTCCTCGATTAAAAGGAGCATGGCGTTCTGATCGAAAAGACCCTTGCGTAAATGCGCTTCCTCCCAGACACGAACCTCGAGCTGGCCATTATGCTCGGCGGTGGCCACATTAATGCTAACCCCCTCCAGCCGTCTGAGATGTTCAGAGCGTAGCTTAGGATCGACGATATGTAATGCCTTTTCGCCTCGCTCGATCCCTTCCTTTATGA
>Ga0073934_10007921_pt1 | contig 14457 bp, 11 predicted proteins | sample LarsenN4metaG_FD_76834 | JGI IMG/M metagenome (GOLD analysis project Ga0073934, IMG submission 76834) | Hot spring sediment bacterial and archeal communities from British Columbia, Canada, to study Microbial Dark Matter (Phase II) - Larsen... ...
GATAAGTCGGGCAGGGTAGGTTGAACACCTGGGTCAGATTTCGGTCGGCACAATCCTCGTAAGTGGGTCAATTTTCAGTCGGCGCCAACACTTCTTTGATCCCTTCATCCGCGCGGCAGGGATGCGCCAGACGGCTTCCTCGAGGTCGAATTCCGACCACATGGCCGCGCGCAGCTCGCCGGGCCGCACGAACGTGAGCGGTGCAAGGCGTAGGGCGCACTTCACCGGTAGAGAGCCTTCATATCCATCAATGGCGCGCAGCAGCGCGCCGACGCGCTTCGGCTCAGTGATCGACGCCATGTGCGTCGTTTCAAAGGGCTTCAACGCGCCCTTTAGATCGCCAGTGGGATCGCGCTCGGCGCGGCCTGTCGCCACGGCATAGCGGAAGACTTGACCGATGGCCTGCAGCTCGCGATGTGCGGTTTCGATCGCTCCGCGGCTCTCGACGCGCCGCAGCGTCTGCAGGATCCTGGGTCCAGTAACGCCGACCATCTTGTCTGGGCCAAGCCAGGGGAACACATCCTGCTCGAGGCGCCGCAGTGTGCGTTTGGCTTGGCCGTCGCTGACTGCTGGCGTGTAGACCGTCCTGAACCACTCGCGAGCGATCACCTCGAAGCTCGACTCCATGGTGTCGTTGGCGAGGCTCTCCTTCTGCGCCCGACGGGCGACGCTTGGATCGACCCCATTTGCTACCAGCTTGCGAGCCTCTGCAGCACGTTCCCGCGCGATCTTGAGTGCGACCTCCGGGTAGACGCCGAGGGACAGGCGCTTCTCCTTGCCGGCGAAGCGGTACTTCCATCGCCACCACTTTCCGCCGGCGGGCGAGACTTCGATGTAAAGGCCTCCGCCGTCGAAGAGGCGTCGTGTCTTTCCGGTCGGGGTCGCGGCGCGGATCTGAGAGTCGGTCAGTGTGTGCATGTTGGGCGCTCCGAAGTGGCAAAGTGCCGCTTGGGGGCAACTGCATGTTCGAGCATTGCAGCTGCCCCCGGAAGTGCCCCCAGAGGCGAGGGCAACTATCCGCGTTCACCTGCGCTCATCCGCGCTCACCGTGGTTGTTGTCGAGCAACAAAAAAGCCCCAAGTGCTTGATTCACTTGGGGCTTCTGCGTCGACCTTCGCGGATCGACCACATTATTTGGTGGCGCTTCAGGGACTCGAACCCCGGACCTGCGGATTATGATTCCGTCGCTCTAACCGACTGAGCTAAAGCGCCTGAGCCCGCGAGTATACCGCGGCTCCGATTCCCGCTCGCGCGGCCCCTGTCCCGGGTTTCCCTGATGTTCAGCTTCTTCAAGAAAAAGGCCGCAGTCGCGCCCGCGCCAGCCGCACCCGAAGCCGCCGTCCCTGCCGAGCCGGCCGCGCTTGCGCCGCAAGCTGCCGAGCGCCGTGGCTGGCTCGACAAGCTGCGCCAGGGCCTGCGCCGCACTGGCAGCGGCATCGCGCAGGTGTTCACCGGCACACGCATCGACGAGGCGCTCTACGAAGAACTCGAGTCGGCGCTGCTGATGGCCGACGCCGGCGTGCGGGCCACGCAGTTCCTGCTCGACGACCTGAAGCGCCGCGTCAAGGAGGCCAAGGCCACCGAGCCGGTGGCCGTGAAGTCGCTCCTTGCCGATGCGGTGGCCGAACTGCTCGCGCCGCTGCAGCGCCCGCTGCGCGTGGGCGAGCACACGCCGACGGTGATCATGGTGGTGGGCGTCAACGGTGCGGGCAAGACCACCAGCATCGGCAAGCTCACCCGCCATCTGGCCGAGGCCGACCAGAAGGTACTGCTGGCCGCGGCCGACACCTTCCGTGCCGCGGCGCGCGAGCAACTTCTCGTCTGGGCCGACCGCAACAAGGTGGAGATCGTCAGCCAGGAAGGCGGCGACCCGGCGGCGGTGACCTTCGACGCCGTGGTCGCCGGCAGGGCGCGCGGCTGCGACGTGGTGATCGCCGACACCGCCGGCCGGCTGACCACGCAGGCCCACCTGATGGAGGAGCTGAAGAAGATCCGCCGCACCATCGCCAAGGCGCAGGAGGGCGCGCCGCACGAGGTGCTGCTGGTCGTCGACGGCAACACCGGCCAGAACGCGCTGTCCCAGGTGCAGGCTTTCGACGCCGCGCTGGGCCTCACCGGCGTGGTCATCACCAAGCTCGATGGCACCGCCAAGGGCGGCGTGCTGGCGGCGCTGGCGCTGTGGGGCCGCAATCGCAGCCAGCCGCTGCCGGTCTACTTCATCGGCGTGGGCGAGAAGCTCGAGGACCTGCAGACCTTCGACGCGCGCGAGTTCGCGCAGGCGCTGCTCGGCTGAGTCGCCCGTTCAGCGCGGCGGCTTGTCTCCGCCGCCGAGCGGCGCCGGCCCGGAGTTGAACTCGTCGAACCAGGTCGACGGCGGAGGCTCGCGCACCTCGATGCGCTCGTCCAGCGACTCGTCGCGGCTCGCTTCGTCGAACGGCGTCGGGCGGGTCGCGCGGATGCGCGTGTCGGCGACGGGCGAGGGCGCCGCGGCCGCAGGACTGGCGGGCCGGGGCATGATCATCTCGCGCGCCGCCTCGGCCGAGGGCAGGGCGTTGTCGGTCCACACGTGCATCGGAATCCCTGCGGCCTTGAGCACACGGGCCATGCGGTTGAGTCGCTTGCGGGCCCGCTCGCTCTCGGCGCCGGCCGGCGGCTGCACGTTGATGACGGCGAGCACCTCCGAGGCCATGTCGCAGACGACCAGGTCGGCGCATTGCGTGCCCATGCGCCGCAACCACTCGGTGTAGGAGTTGCGGGTCGGCACCTTCAGGAAACGCGCCAGCGGCACCTGGGCGAGGATCATGTAGCCGGGCAGGGCGCGCTCGAGCGTGCTGTAGGCCTGGCGCTCGGCGCTGGTCAGGATGCGCGTGGCCGTGGGCGGCCAGGCCGCCACCGTGTCGAGGCGGCGATCGTCGCCGCGGCGCGGCGCCGACGATCGGCCGCGCAGCACGGCCACCGCGATCAGCGCCACGACCACCAGCGCCAGCAGCGCGAGAAGCGAGTCAGGCATCGGTGAGTTCCGTCGAAGTGTTCGCGAAGCGGCGCAGCATAGCGGTTGTCGGCGACGAGGGCATTGCGGAGAACGCTCAGCGCGGCCCGCCGGGCAGCTTCATGCCGCCCATGCGCTTCATCATCTTCATCAGGCCGCCGCCCTTCATCTTCTTCATCATCCCCTGCATCTGCTCGAACTGGTTGAGCAGGCGGTTGACGTCCTGCACCTGCACGCCGGCGCCGGCGGCGATGCGGCGCTTGCGCGTCGCCTTGATCAGCTCGGGTTTGCGGCGCTCGAGCGGTGTCATCGAGCAGATGATGCCTTCCATGCGGCGCACGTCGCGCTCGGCGCGGTCCATGTCCGACTGGCCGATGTTCGGCGTCTTGCCGCCGGTGAGCTGGGTCGGCAGCTTGTCCATCAGGCCCGACAGTCCACCCATCTTCTTCATCTGGGAGATCTGCGTCAGGAAGTCGTTGAGGTCGAAGCCGTCGCCGGCCTTGACCTTCTCGGCAAGCTTCTGCGCCGCGGCGATGTCGACGCCCTTCTGCACCTCCTCGACCAGCGCGACGATGTCGCCCATGCCGAGGATGCGGCCGGCGTGCCGCTGCGCATCGAAGACCTCGAGTCCGTCGATCTTCTCGCTGGTGCCGGCAAACTTGATCGGCGCGCCGGTGATCTGCCTCACCGACAGCGCCGCGCCGCCGCGCGAATCGCCGTCCATCTTGGTCAGCACGATGCCGGTCAGCGGCAGCGTCTCCCTGAAGGCCTTCGCGGTGTTGATCGCGTCCTGGCCCTGCATCGCGTCGACGACGAACAGCGTCTCGACCGGGTCGAGCGCCGCGTGCAGCTCGGCGATCTCCTTCATCAGCGCCTCGTCGATCGCCAGCCGGCCGGCGGTGTCGACGAGCAGCACGTCGAAGTAGTGGCGGCGCGCGTGGTCGAGCGCGGCGCGGGCGATGTCCAGCGGCTTGTCGGTGGCGGACGACGGGAACCACTCGGCGCCGGCCTGCTTCGTGACGGTCATGAGCTGCTCGATCGCGGCCGGCCGGTAGACGTCGGCCGACACGGTGAGCACCTTCTTCTTGCGCTTCTCGATCAGGTGGCGCGCCAGTTTGGCGGTGGTGGTGGTCTTGCCGGCGCCTTGCAGGCCGGCCATCAGGATCACCGCCGGGGGCTGCGCCGCGAGGTTGATGTCGGCCACGCCATCGCCCATCGTCGCGGCGAGCTCGCGGTTGACGATGCCCACCAGCGCCTGCCCCGGGGTGAGCGAACCCACCACCTCGGCGCCCAGGGCCTTGTCCTTCACGCGGGCGATGAAGTCGCGCACCACCGGCAGCGCGACGTCGGCCTCGAGCAGCGCCATGCGCACCTCGCGCAGCATCTCCTGAACGTTGCTCTCGGTGATGCGGGCCTGTCCGCGCATCGTCTTGACGGCGCGACTCAGGCGTTCGGTGAGGGTGGAGGCCATGGGGCGGCGCAGCCGGTGGGCCCGGGGCGCGAAAGTACACTGTGCAGATGATTTTATCGTTCGGCCCCGACGGGGCGATGGGATGGGCGCTGGGCCTGCCGACACTCGTGGCCCTGCTCGCCTACGCCGCTGCGGCGATCGTGCCGGCGGAGCGTGAGTCGGCCGTTCGCGGCACCCTGCTCGCCGGCTGGATCGCGCATGCGCTGGCCATCCTCGCCGACATCACGGGCCTGGGCGCGGCCACGGCGGGCGCGCGATTCGGTTTCGCGCCGGCGCTGTCGGTTACCATGTGGCTGGTGCTGGCGGTGTACGCGGTGGAGAGCCGCTTCCTGCCCTTGGGCGGCGTGCGCCGCGCGCTCGCGCTGCTGGGGGCGGCGGTGGTGCTGCTGGCGTTCCTCTTCCCCGGCGAGTTGCGCCCGCACGCGCTGTCGCGCTGGGCGCCGCTGCACTGGGTGCTGGGCATCGCCTCTTACGGCCTGTTCGGGGCGGCCGTGCTGCACGGCGCGATGCTCAACCGTGCCGAGCAGCAGATGCGCCAGCGTGCGGCAGCGGCGCCCACGGGCATGCCCTTGCTGCGCCTGGAGCGCTTGACGTTCCGTTTCGTGGGTGCCGGGTTCGTCGTGCTGTCGGCGGCACTGCTGCTCGGTGCCTGGTTTGCGCAGCCCTGGCGCTGGGATCACAAGACGGTGTTCTCGATGCTGGGCTGGGTGGTCTTCGCCGCGCTGCTGGCCGGGCGGCGCGCCTTTGGCTGGCGCGGGCCGCTGGCCACGCGCTGGCTGTACGGCGGCGCGGCCCTCCTGCTGCTGGCCTACGTGGGCTCGCGCTTCGTGCTCGAGATCGTCCTCCAGCGGACGCCGGCCTGAACCATGAAGTACCTGTTGCTGGTGCTGGCCATCGTGGTCCTGGTCTGGCTGATCCGCGGCGCACGCCGCCATGATGTGCCGCCGGCGAAACCGAAGCATGATGCCGGCGTGCAGCCCATGGTGGCCTGCAAGCATTGCGGCGTGCATCTGCCGGCGCACGAAGCGCTGCCCGGCCGCGGTGGTGTGTTCTGCGGCGAGGCCCATCGTGCCGAGTACGAGAAGCAGCATCCGCCGGGCTGAGATGGACCGGGCCTCCCGATGAGCGAATCGCCGCGCCAGCGCGAACGCCGGCAAGCGGAGCGGCGCCAGCAGCGTCGCGCGCCCACCGCCGACGAGTCGTGGTTCGGCGCCTTTGGGTCGGCTGAAGACACGCAGGTCTCGACGGACGACACGGGGGCAGCGCCGGCCGCAGAGGCGTCGTCGCCGAAGACCTCGACGCTGGACTCGCGCCTGTTCTCGCGCCAGGCCGAGCGCATTGTCAGCGCCGGCCAGACGGCCTTCGACCGCATCTACCGCACCTTCATCGGCGCACGCGCCGCGCTCGGCGTGGCGCTGGTGCTGGCTCAGGCGATCACCGGGCTGTTCGGTGCGCGGCCTTCGCTGGAAGCGGCGCTGATCAGCGTGGCCTACGGCACGCTGGCGCTGATCCTGTGGCTGCTTCCGCGCAAGCGCACGGTCGAACCGAAGGCGCTGGCGCGCGTCTTCGGCACGCCGTGGCTGACCACCATCGGCGTCGACCTGCTGGCGTTCAGCGCGCTGCACATGCTGGCGCCGGGCTCGAGCCTGAACTACGTGGCGCTGCTGGTGCTGCCGGTGCTGATGGCCGGCGTGCTCACGCCCCGGCCACTGGCGCTGGCCACCGCGGCCGTGGTGGCCATCATGCTGCTGGTCACGGCGTGGGTCGACGGCCTGAGCGGAACCAACCTGACGCAACTGCTGACTCAGGCCGCCCTGGCGGGCAGCGGCTTCTTCGTGATCACCGTGCTGGCCGGCGAACTGGCCGGGCGGCTCGCCCGCGAGGAGCTGAGTGCGCGCGGCAACATGGAGATGGCACGCCAGCAGGCCGCGCTGAACCGGCTGGTGATCGAGGAAATGCAGGACGGCATCCTGGTCGTCGACCGCCGCGGGCGCGTGCGCGCCGCCAACCCGGCGGCGAGAAGGCTGCTCGCACCCACCGGCATGAGCCGGCCGGCGCCGTTCCAGCTGCGCGGCGTGGAGGCCTGGTCGGGCCTGGTGCGCACCGTGGAACAGGCCTTCGTCGAGTCGAGCTGGCCGGAGGCGGGGCGCGACGTCTCGCTGCAGTTCGAGCCGGGCTCCAGCCGCACGCTGCGCGTGCGCGTGCGCTTCACGCGCCACAAGGCCGCGCAGGCCAACGAGGACTTCTGCGTGCTGTTCCTGGAGGACGTGCGCAACATGCAGGCGCGCAGCCGGCAGGAGAAGCTGGCCGCCATGGGGCGCGTGTCGGCCGGCATCGCCCACGAGATCCGCAATCCGCTGGCCGCCATCGCGCAGGCCAATGCGCTGATGGCCGAGGACGCCACCGACCCGGCGCAGCGACAGCTGACGCGCATGGTGGCCGACAACGTCGAGCGCCTCAAGCGCATCGTCGACGACGTGATGGAGGTGGCGCCGGGCCAGGTGGACGACGTGCGGGCCATCGACGCGACGGCGATGGTCGCGGCGATCTGCAGCGACTGGGCGCGTTCGGTGGGGTTGCGCCTGGGCGACCAGAGCGCGCTGCGGGTGGAGCTGCCGCCGCAGCCGCTGGGCGTGGCCTTCGACGCCGAGCACCTGCGGCGGGTGCTGGTCAACCTGCTCGACAACGCGCACCGGCACGCCAGCGGCAGACCGGGCGCCGTCGTGCTGCGGCTGGACTCGCGCGACGATGCGCGCGCCTTCCTGAGCGTGGCCAGCGACGGTGAGCCCATCGCGCCCGAGGTCGAGCGTTACCTCTTCGAACCGTTCTTCTCGACGCGCAGCCGCGGCACCGGACTGGGCCTGTATATTTGCCGGGAGCTGTGCGAGCGCTACGGCGCCAGCATCGACTACCGGGCCCGCGCGGCCGGCGACCCGCACCCGAACGAGTTCTACGTGGTGATGCGCCGCATGCCGCTGGCCGACACTGAAGCGCGACTGCACCTGACGTCATGACCTCCCCTTCGCACTTCAGCCTGCTGGTCGTCGACGACGAGCCCGACCTGCGCACGCTGTACGAACTCACGCTGCTGCGCGAAGGCTATGACATCGAGACGGCCGGTTCGGTCGAAGAGGCCTGGTCGCACCTGAAGGACCGCACCTACAGCGCGGTGATCACCGACATGCGTCTGCCCGACGGCACCGGTCTGGACCTGTTGCGGCGGCTCGAAGAGGCGGGCCGGCGCGAGAAGACCATCGTCATCACGGCCTACGGCTCGGCGGAGAACGCCGTCGAGGCGCTGAAGGCCGGTGCCTACGACTACCTCACCAAGCCGGTGGATCTCAAGCAGTTCCGCGCCGTGGTGGCCTCGGCGCTGGGCCGTGGCGGGCCGGCGGTGCCGACGATGGACCCGTCGACGCTGCCGTCCGAGACCGGCGCCCCGCCGCAGCCGCGTGCGGAGCGGCCCGTGGCGGCGCCCGCGGCCCCGGTCAGCCCGGCGCTGCGACGCATGGCGGGTCACTCCGCGGCCATGCAGCAGGTGCGCGCGCTGGTCGAGAAGGTGGCGCGCAGCATGGCCCCCGTGCTGGTCAACGGCGAATCCGGCACCGGCAAGGAACTGGTCGCGCGCTCGATCCACGAGATCAGCGTGCGCGCCGCGCAACCCTTCATCGCCGTGAACTGCGGCGCCATTCCGGAGCAGTTGCTGGAGGCGGAGTTCTTCGGTTACCGCAAGGGCGCCTTCACCGGCGCCGCGGAAGACCGCGAGGGCTTCTTCCAGGCCGCCAACGGTGGCACGCTGTTCCTCGACGAGATCGGCGATCTTCCGCTGTCGATGCAGAGCAAGCTGCTGCGCTCGATCCAGGAGCGGTCGGTGCGGCCGGTGGGCGCGGTCAGCGAGCAGCCGGTCAACGTGCGGCTGCTCAGCGCGACGCACAAGGATCTGGGCGCGGAAGTGCAGGCCGGCCGCTTCCGCCAGGATCTCTATTACCGGTTGAACGTCATCCAGATCCGTGTGCCGCCGCTGCGTGAACGCCTGGAAGACCTGTCCGACATCGCCGAGCGCGTGCTCGAACGCATCGCCCAGGATGCCGGCGTCTCGCCGCCACCTCGGCTGACGCGCGAGGCGCTGCAGGAGCTGTCGCGTTACCCGTTTCCCGGCAACGTGCGTGAACTGGAGAACCTGCTGCACCGCGCCGTGGCGCTGTCGGGCGGCGAGACGATCGACGTGGCCGACCTGGGCCTGCCGGAGTCGGAACTGGGCGACGCCATCGTCGCCGACCGCGACCCGTTCGAGGCGATGCGGCGCGACGAGCCGCCGACGCGGTTTGCCCCGCCCGCGGCGAGCCTGCCGGTGGAGGAACCCTTGCCGGCCGACCTGGCTGCCTACCTCGACAACGTCGAGCGCGACATCCTGGTGCGTGCGCTGGAACGCCATCGCTTCAACCGCACCGCGGCCGGCGCGAGCCTGGGGCTGTCCTTGCGCCAGATGCGCTACCGGATGGCCCGGCTCGGCGTGAACGTCGGTGGCGACGGTCTCGCCGCAGAGCGCGATTGAGCGCGGCGACGCCGTGAAGCCGCGCTGGTACGCCGGCTGGTGGTCGGCGGCGCGTCGCTGCCGATCGCCGAACTTCGGCCCCCGCCCGGCCGGGGTGGCCGTGTCGCTGCTCGTGGTGCACTCGATCAGCCTGCCGCCCGGGCGCTATGGCGGGCCGTGGATCGAGGATCTGTTCCTGAACCGGCTCGATGGGCGTGCCGACCCGTACTTCGAGTCGATCCGCGGACTGCGTGTCTCGGCGCACTTCGTCGTCCGGCGCGATGGCGAACTCGTCCAGTTCGTGTCCTGCGACCAGCGGGCCTGGCACGCGGGCGTGTCGTCGCACCGGGGGCGCGAGAACTGCAACGACTTCTCGATCGGTGTCGAGCTCGAAGGCCTGGAGGGCGAATCGTTCGAGCAGGCCCAGTACGACGCTCTCGTGGCGCTGTCATGTGCACTTGCCAGGCGCTATCCCATCGATGCCGTAGCCGGGCACGAACACGTCGCGCCGGGACGCAAGCGGGACCCCGGCAGCGGCTTCGACTGGCGCCGCTTTCGGGCCGGTCTGACGGGGGCAGGATTGCCCGATTGGGACTTTCCCGAGAGTGCAACACGACGCAACCGACGCACAGCGGAGTGATGCGGCGCAGCACCGCGCGAAGCAAGCAATGGCGCGCCTTCCGCGCCCTCGACGTGCCGCGAGGCAGCACGGCCGGTACGCTATGGGTAGTGCTTGAAGCCCCCAGGCACCCCAGATATAGTGTGCCGCCGTGCTATCCTTCAACTCTTCACAGAAGACCGCGCCACACCGCCCGGCCGCTCGATCCGACGCGGCGGCCGCGTTCCGGGTGCCGCATGCGATCGACCCGAACCCGACCTCGTCAGACGGCCGCCCCTGAAAGGCGGCCGAATTTCTCTTCGCTCTCGCCATGACCATCGAAACACTGCCACCGACCAACACAGGGGAAGCCATGCAAGCCATCCATGTCCCGACCTCCACGCCTGCTGCCGGCGTGCGCGCCCCGTTGACGTCGCCTGCCGTGTCGGCCTACCAGGGCTACCAGATCATCCGCCGCAACGGTGCGGTGGTGGTGTTCGAGCCGAACAAGATCGCCGTGGCGCTGATGAAGGCCTTCCTGGCGGTGCACGGAACGCAGGGCGCGGCCTCGGCCAGCGTGCGCGAGACGGTCGACGGCCTGACCGAGGCGGTGGTGCGCGCGCTGCTGCGCTCGCGCCCGGGCGGTGGCACCTTCCACATCGAGGATGTGCAGGATCAGGTCGAACTCGGCCTGATGCGCGGGGGCCATCATGAGGTGGCGCGCGCCTACGTGCTGTACCGCGAGCGCCGTGCGCAGGAGCGCGCCCGGCAGGTGCCCAAGGCGGCACCCGCGGAAGCGGCGCTGCACGTGACCGACAACGGCCAGCGCGTGCCGCTGGATTTCGGCAAGCTGCAGGCGCTGGTCGTGTCGGCCTGCGCCGGCCTCGGCGCGGACGTGAAGGCCGAGCCGGTGCTGGCCGAGACGCGCCGCAACCTCTACGACGGCGTGCCGATCGACGAGGTGCACAAGGCAGCCATCCTGGCGGCGCGCACGCTGATCGAGAAGGACCCGGGCTACACGCGCGCCACCGCGCGGCTGCTGCTGCACACGATCCGTCGCGAGATCCTCGGCGAGGAAGTGACCCACGCCGAGATGCACACGCGCTACGCGGACTACTTCCCCGGCTTCATCAAGAAGGGCGTGCAGGCGGAGCTCCTCGACGAGAAGCTGCTGCAGTTCGACCTCGCCAAGCTGGGCTCGGCGCTGAAGGCCGACCGTGACCTGCAGTTCGATTACCTCGGACTGCAGACGCTGTTCGACCGCTACTTCCTTCACGTCGACGAGCGCCGCATCGAGCTGCCCCAGGCCTTCTTCATGCGCGTGGCGATGGGGCTGGCGCTCAACGAGATCGACCGCGAGGCGCGCGCCATCGAGTTCTACGAGGTGCTGTCGACCTTCGATTTCATGAGCTCGACGCCGACGCTGTTCAACTCGGGCACGCGCCGCTCGCAGCTGTCGAGCTGCTACCTGACCACCGTGTCCGACGATCTCGACGGCATCTATGAAGCGCTGAAGGAGAACGCGCTGCTGTCCAAGTTCGCCGGCGGTCTCGGCAACGACTGGACCAACGTGCGTGCGCTGGGCAGCCACATCAAGGGCACCAACGGCAAGAGCCAGGGCGTGGTGCCGTTCCTCAAGGTGGTCAACGACACCGCTGTGGCCGTCAACCAGGGCGGCAAGCGCAAGGGCGCGGTATGCGCCTACCTGGAGAGCTGGCACCTCGACCTGGAGGAGTTCCTGGAGCTGCGCAAGAACACCGGCGACGACCGCCGCCGCACGCATGACATGAACACGGCGAACTGGATTCCCGACCTGTTCATGAAGCGTGTCGTCGAAGGTGGCGACTGGACGCTGTTCTCGCCGTCGACCTGCCCGGACCTGCACGACAAGTTCGGCAAGGCGTTCGAGGAGGCCTACCTGCGCTACGAGGCCAGGACGGAGACCGGCGAGATCAAGCTGTTCAAGAAGGTGCCCGCCAAGGACCTCTGGCGCAAGATGCTGTCGATGCTGTTCGAGACCGGGCATCCCTGGATCACCTTCAAGGATGCCTGCAACGTGCGCTCGCCGCAGCAGCATGTCGGCGTCGTCCACTCGAGCAACCTGTGCACCGAGATCACGCTGAACACCAGCGAGACGGAGATCGCGGTGTGCAACCTCGGCTCGGTGAACCTGGCCCACCATCTCAAGGATGGCCGGATCGACCAGGAGAAGTTGAGGAAGACGGTGTCGACGGCCATGCGCATGCTCGACAACGTCATCGACATCAACTACTACGCGGTCAAGAAGGCGCGCGACTCGAACCTGAAGCACCGACCGGTCGGCCTGGGCATCATGGGCTTCCAGGACGCGCTGCACGAGCTGCGCGTGCCGTATGCCTCGCAGGCGGCTGTGGAGTTCGCCGATCGCTCGATGGAGGCGGTCTGCTACCACGCCTACTGGGCCTCGACCGAGCTGGCCCGCGAGCGTGGCCGCTACTCCAGCTATCGCGGCTCGCTGTGGGATCGAGGCATCCTGCCGCTGGACTCGCTGAACCTGCTGGAGGAGCAGCGCGGCGGTTATGTCGAGGTCGATCGCAGCACCTCGATGGACTGGGACGCGCTGCGTGCGCGCATCGCCGAGCACGGCATGCGCAACTCCAACTGCGTGGCGATTGCGCCGACCGCGACGATCTCCAACATCATCGGCGTCAGCGCCTCGATCGAGCCATCGTTCGGCAACCTCTCGGTGAAGTCCAACCTGTCCGGCGAGTTCACCGTGCTCAACGAGTACCTGGTCCGCGACCTGAAGAAGCTCGGCCTGTGGGACGACGTGATGGTCATGGACCTCAAGCACTTCGACGGGTCGTTGCGCCGCATCGACCGCGTGCCGGAGGACCTGAAGTCGCTGTACGCGACGGCCTTCGAGATCGAGACGCAGTGGCTGGTGGAGGCGGCTGCACGCCGGCAGAAGTGGATCGACCAGGCGCAGTCGCTGAACATCTACATGGCCGGTGCCTCCGGCAAGAAGCTCGACGAGACCTACAAGCTCGCCTGGCTGCGCGGCCTGAAGACCACCTATTACCTGCGCACGATCGGCGCGACGCATGCCGAGAAGTCCACGGTCAAGGCGGGCCAGCTCAACGCGGTGGCCAGCCATGTCGACAGCGGATCGTCGATGAGTGCAGTGACCATCGCGGAGCCGGCGACGGAAGTGAAGTTCTGCTCGCTGGACGATCCGACTTGCGAAGCCTGTCAGTGAGGTCGGGCTCGCATTTCGATGCGAGCGTGCAACAACCAGTCGCGCTGAATGTCAAGAAGTGCTTGGTGTTCCGGCGCAACACTTGGATAATTTCGAGAATCGGGAAGCGAACATGCTTGTCTGGGACGACGAAGTAAGACCCACGAAAACGCACAGCGTGCACCAGCCCCTGGTCGGGCAGGAGCAGTCGCCTTCTCTTCGCTTGGCGGAGCAGGAGTTCGAGCCGGCCCCCGTCGCGATCATTGAGTCAGTGGCTTCGGTCAGTCAACGCCGCGTGAAGGCCTCCGACAAGCGGATCATCAACGGCCAGACCGACGTCAACCAACTGGTGCCGTTCAAGTACAAGTGGGCGTGGGAGAAGTACCTCGCCACCTGTGCCAATCACTGGATGCCGCAGGAAATCAACATGTCGCGGGACATCGCGACGTGGAAGGATCCGAATGGCCTGACCGAGGACGAGCGGCGCATCATCAAGCGCAACCTCGGCTTCTTCGTCACGGCCGACTCGCTGGCGGCGAACAACATCGTTCTCGGCAGCTATCGCCACATCACGGCGCCGGAGTGTCGGCAGTTCCTTCTGCGCCAGGCCTTCGAGGAAGCGATCCACACCCACGCCTACCAGTACATCGTGGAGTCGCTGGGCCTGGACGAGAGCGAGATCTTCAACGCGTACCACGAGATCCAGTCGATCCGCGACAAGGACGAATTCCTGCTGCCCTTCATCGAGCAGATCATGGATCCTTCGTTCCGCACGGGCACGCCGGAGAACGACCAGCGCTTGCTGAAGTCTCTGATCGTCTTCGCCTGCCTGATGGAAGGCCTGTTCTTCTACGTGGGCTTCACGCAGATCCTCGCGCTGGGTCGTCAGAACAAGATGACCGGTGCGGCCGAGCAGTACCAGTACATCCTGCGCGACGAATCGATGCACTGCAATTTCGGCATCGACCTGATCAACCAGATCAAGCTGGAGAATCCGCACCTGTGGACGTCTGCGTTCAAGGCGGAGATCAAGGCGCTGTTCCTGAAGGCGGTGGAACTCGAGTACAGGTATGCGGAGGACACCATGCCTCGCGGCGTCCTGGGCATGAATGCATCGATGTTCAAGGGCTATCTGCGTTACATCGCGAACCGCCGTGCCACGCAGATCGGGCTGGAGGAGTTGTTCCCCAACGAGGAGAACCCCTTCCCCTGGATGAGCGAGATGATCGACCTGAAGAAGGAACGCAACTTCTTCGAGACCCGCGTGATCGAGTACCAGTCGGGTGGGGCGTTGTCCTGGGACTGATGTGCTCAGAAGCAGACGCCCGGGTCACTGTGCGAGAGATCAAGATTCGCGGATCGTGAATGACTGACAAAGAAGCAGCATCGCGGTCCGGCATGGATTCACCGGATCGGGGCGTCCCTCCTGGACATGTCGCGGACGGTGAATGGCTGCAGCACGAAGGTCGAGAGGCCAAGGGCTGCAGTGTCTTTCAACTTGATCAAGGAGAAATGTGATGGCAACTGCGAAGAAGGCTGCGGCGAAGAAGGCCACGGCGAAGAAGGCTGCGGCGAAGAAGGCCCCGGCGAAGAAGGCTGCGGCGAAGAAGGCCCCGGCGAAGAAGGCTGCGGCGAAGAAGGCCCCGGC
>Ga0073934_10007923_pt1 | contig 14456 bp, 10 predicted proteins | sample LarsenN4metaG_FD_76834 | JGI IMG/M metagenome (GOLD analysis project Ga0073934, IMG submission 76834) | Hot spring sediment bacterial and archeal communities from British Columbia, Canada, to study Microbial Dark Matter (Phase II) - Larsen... ...
CAGGCATCCCCGCAAGCGACCGCATTACCGTCGTCGAGCACTGGATACGTCACGGCAACGTCCTCTCGCAGGTCACCATCGCGACCGATCCGGTGTATCTGACCGAGCCCTACATCCGCAGTCAGGAGTTCGTGCTGATGGAGCGCGGCAACACCAACTGGCTCTACAACTGTGAATACGCGATGGAGGTTCCCAAGGACAAGAACGCGGTGCCGCACTACCTGCCCGGCGCGAACCCGTGGCGCGGCGAGTTCGCTGCCAAGCACGCCATGCCTGAAGACGGTGTGCGGGGCGGCGCCGAGACGATGGTTCCCGAGTGGAAACCGGGTGCGAAGCCGGCGGCGGCGCGGGCGGGCGCGAATGGAGGATTTCGCCCCGAGGTGCAGCCTCGGCGCCTCGCACCGGGCGAAGTGACGGCGGTGCACGTCCAGGGCAACGTGCACATGATCGTCGGCGCCGGCGCGAACATCGCAGTGCAGGTGGGGAACGACGGCGTCCTGGTCGTCGATACCGGCGAGGCCGGCACCAGTGACAAGGTCCTCGCCGCGATCGCAGAGATCGCGCCGGGCAAGGAGATTCGGTGGATCGTGAACACGGGGATGAACGCGAACCACACGGGAGGCAACGAGGCCATCTCGAAGGCGGGGCGCACCGTGAACGGCAACATCGCCGCCATAGTGGCGCACGAGAACGCCTCTGCACGAATGGTGAAGGCCGGCGTTCCAGATGCGGCACGGCCCTTCAACACCTACTTCGAGGCATCCCGTGATTTTCCGTTCAATGGAGAGCCGGTGCTGCTGTACCACGACGAGTCGGCCGCGGACGACACGGGCACGATGGTGATGTTCCGGCGCTCCGACGTGATCGCCGCGGGCGATGTGTTCCGTACCGATCAGTATCCCGTCATCGACCTCGCCAATGGCGGCAGCGTCCAGGGCACCATAGCCGCACTCAACCGGATCCTCGAGCTCACAGTGCCGAGCAAGATGCTGCAGGAGGCGGGCACGTTCGTGATCCCTGGCCACGGACGGATCAGCGACGAACACGACGTGGTGATGTACCGCGACATGCTCGTCATCATCAGCGATCGCATTCGCGACATGGTCGAGAAGAAGATGACCCTCGAGCAGGTGAAGGCCGCGCGGCCGACGCTCGACTACGACGGCCGGTATGGAACCGACAGTGGCCCGTGGACGACCGCCATGTTCATCGAAGCGATCTATCGCGAAATGAGCGCGGCGACCGCGGCGCAGAGGAGCACGCGATGACTGTGCGTGCTCTTGGCCTTGCCACCCTTTCTCTCTCCGTCGCGGTCGCGGTCGCGACCATCGACGTTGCCGGGCAGGGGCGAGGTCGCGGACAGGCGCCTCCACCGCAGACCGCCCGTCAGGCGGCGCCGGTGGATCTCAGTGGGACCTGGGTCTCGGTCGTCAGCGAGGATTGGCGATGGCGCATGGTGACGCCGCCAAAAGGTGACGTCGCAAGTATCCCGGTCAACGCCGAAGGGCGCAAAGCCGCTCAGGCCTGGGACCTTGCGGCCGACAACGCAAGCGGCAACCAGTGCAAAGCCTTCGGGGTCGGCGGGATCATGCGGCAGCCCGGGCGCATTCGCATCTCGTGGCAGGACGATCAGACGCTGAAGCTCGAGTTCGATGCCGGCACCCAGACGCGACTGCTGAACTTCGACCGCACTGCAACGCCGCCCGCGGAGAAAACGTGGCAGGGCTTCTCCATTGCGCAGTGGGACGGCCCCGGCGTCGGACGCGGCGCGCCGGCTACCGATCCCCGTGCGACGGGCGGCGGCATCCTGTCGCGCGGTGTCCCCGGGGGCGGCGGTCAGGGGCTGCGCGGCGGCCCACCGCCGCGCCAGCAGGCCGAGATCAACACCGGGGGACACATCCGCGTCGTGACGACGAACTTCAGAGAGGGATATCTGCGCAAGAACGGCGTCCCCTACAGCGAGCAGGCGTCGATCACCGAATACATCCAGCGTCTGCCGGTCCACCCGAACGGCGACTCGTGGCTGCACGTGCTGACGATGATCGAGGATCCGAGGTATCTGAACGGAACCTTCTACACCAGCACGCACTTCAGGCTGGAGCCGGACGGCACGAAGTTCAGCCCGTCGCCGTGCCGGACTGATCCGCCGCTCCCTGTGAAGACGGGAAAGTCGTAGCGCCGGGGAACCTACTGCGCAATCCCAAGCAGTTGATCGCCGCCGAGCCGATGGAATTCGGCCTCGGCATCCTGCGACCGTTCCCGGGCGTGCGCGACGATGTCGCCGAAACGGCGATCGCCCCTGACCGGATCCAGCCACGGATCGCTCAGCATGATCTGATAACAGAAGAAACCGGCTTCGACGACCTGTGTCTCGAGCAGATCGAGCGCTGAGGAGGTCTCGCCCAGCCTGACCAGCGCACGGACGACGAAGTACATTCCTTCAGGGTCGAACGGACGCCCTTTGAGGAACTGATCGATCGACGAGAGTGCGTCGTCACGCCTGTCTTCGAGAACCAGACGAGAGCTCCTCATCAGCAGGAGGATCATCGGTGCCAGTGGACGCTGCTCGATGGCACGATACGACGCGATCGCTTCCGCGCTCCGGCCGACCAGCGGCAGTATCCAATTCGTCACCCAACGAAGGTCGTCGCCATCAGTTGCCATGGCGCGCTCCCAGTCGGAGCGCATGAAGTGGGTGTATCCCACGCTCGTGCGGATGACGGGGTCCAGGCGCCGCGCGTGACGATCGGCCGCAACCGAGGCGTCGAGCAGGCCGCAGAACCGGCACGCGATGACCAGACCGGCGAAGAGCTCCGGGTCGGCTGATTGCGCGCGCGTGCGCCCGAGCAGCCGGACCACGGCCTCTTTCGCGCGGCCGAGCGATTCGATCTCGAAGTTGGTGTAGAGGTTGTGCGCAACACTGAGATCAGGGTTGATCGCGAGGGCGCGCTTGAACGCCTCGTGCGCCTTGCGAAGGTGCTCGTCGGCATGGTCGCTGCCGTACTTCGCGATGATGCGGTAGACACGTCCGAGCTTCGCCCATGCGGGCGCGAAATCGGGATCTTCGTCGAGCGCAGATCGGTACATCTCGGCCGCAACCGGCAGCATCGAGCTGTCGTAGGCAAGCTGATTGCCGCGCAGATAGAACTCGTAGGCCCGGGCGCTCGCGGGCAGATCGCGCCGCAGGCGACGCTGGTCTCCGGTTGACAGCGGTATCGACAGGGACTCGACGATCGCTCGCGCCAGTTGATCCTGCACCTCGAAAATGTCCTTCATCTCGAGCTGCACGATCTTGGACCACAGAATCGTGCTCGACGATGCCTCGAGAAGCTGGGCGTTCACGCGGATCTGTGCCCCGGCTCGAAGCAGCGTTCCACACAACACGGCATCGACCCCCGCCTCCGAAGCGATCTTTTTCAGATCGACGCTGCCATCAGCGGTGTAGGTTGCGCCGGCGAGCGTGGAGCGCACGACCAGCGACTGGATCCCGGCCAGCGAGCTCAGAATCGCGTCCGGCAAGCTGAACGACAGAAAGTCGACGTCCGGATCGGGGCGCAGCATGCGGAAGGGCAAGGCGATGAGCCGCGTCGTCGGGCGAACCGTCACGGTCGACGTGTCCGTCGTGAGCGTCATCGCCGCGCGGAGCGCTTGCGCCATCGCCTCCGCCGTCTGATAGCGGTCCTCGGGCCTCTTCTCGAGCGCGCGATGGATGATGCCGTCGATGGCGGTCACCGATGCGGATCCGCTCAACGCTGCCGGCTGACCGGACATCACCGCGTGGTAGACCTGCATCAGGTCGCTGCCGGGGAACGCAGGCTGGCCCGACAGCATCTCGAAGAGGATCGCACCGGCGGCGAACAGATCCGACCGCGGATCGAGGGAGGATTCGGCCCATTGCTCGGGCGCCATGTAGCGCGGGGTGCCGACGATCATGCCCGTCTGCGTCAGCGTCTGTTCGATGCCGGCCATGGATTGGCGCGTTCGTGCCAGCCCGAAATCGAGCAGCTTGATGCCGCCGTCGGTCAGGAACACGTTCGACGGCTTGAGATCGCGATGGACGATATGCCGGCTGTGCAGGGCGCCGAGTGCCGCGAGGATCGCGAGCGCGATCGTCGCGGCCTCGTCCGGTTTGAGGGCCCCCTCTTTCAGGCGGCTCGCCAGCGACTGGCCCGTCAGCAGCTCCATCACGATGAACAGCTGCTCCTCCGACTCGCCGACGTCGTAGATCTGACAGACGCCCGGGTGGCTGATGCTCGCCGCCGCGCGGGCTTCACGCCACAGACGTGCCTGCGCCTCGGCGCTGGAGGAGACGGAACGGATTACCTTGATGGCGACTTCGCGCTCGAGCCGCGGGTCCAGAGCGCGGTATACCTCGCCCATTCCGCCGGAACCGAGATTGGCGACGATTTCGTACTTGCCGAGACGATGTCCGCGAGAGAACGGCACTCGGGACGATTATAAATTGCCCCCCGCTCTGCTCCAGTACGAAGGCAGACCCTGCTTGGTGTCCTCGAGAATCTCGATGATCGCCCTTCGATCGTCCGCGCTCAACGTGCGGTAGCGATCCTCTGAGAGCCGACCAGTGAGCACCGCCCACATGCGCTCGTACACAGCCGCCCTGGCTGCGTCGGGGAGCGCGTCGAAAGCATCCGAGTAAATCAGGTAGCTGCAGGGATACTTGAGCAGCCTGCGTGTCAGATCCAGTTCACGCAGCGAGCGTCCACCGCTGTCGCGTGGGCCGCTCTGACTGAAGTGCGTGGCAAACGTCGTCGGTCCGGCGATGGGACCGGGCAGCGGCGACTCGTCCACGAAGAGCAGGTAGTCGACGAGCTGCTCGACGGCGGCGGAGAGTGGTCGTCCGGCGTCGGCGCCGACGCGCGCTTCCCACCCGACTCGCGTGATCAGGTTCAGCATCTGTGCCTGGTGCTCCAGCACGAGCAGCGCGACGATGTCGCTGTGCGGCGACAGATAGCCGGTCATGTCGAACCGGCCGTCGAGACTGGTGACGTTGACAGTGGCCGGTGTCACCATCGCCGCCAGATCGGATGGGTTGGTCGCGATCGCATTCCCCATGTGACGGTTCGCGCGATGAGTGCCGGTCACGAACCATCCGCCCCATCGCAGCTCGAACGGACTTCGGTGGTCCGTCGTATACGCCGGACCGTACATCGTCGTCCCCTCGCTGTTGGGGAAGACGCTGCCGACGAACATGCCGGGCACGTTGTGCGTGGCATCGGAAGCGTGGCACATCACGCAGGTGTCGTTGCGCTCGAAGCGCGGCGACTCCTGTCCGGCCTGCTCCAGCGTGTAGAAGATCGACCCTTGCTGCGGGTCCTGTGCCACGAACTCGAGAACCGGTCCACCTCGCACCCACCCCACCGAGACCGAATCGTTGAAGAAGATCGCCCGCGGGTTCGTGGGATTGATGCGTGGCGCCTGGAAGCTCGTTTTCGAGAAAACCAGGACCTGCGAATCGACCGGGACATCGAGGGCCGACAGAACCGAGCTCAGATATCCGGACGGCCCGCTGCTCTCGAGGCGGACCTCGCCACGTTTCAACCGTTCGTTCAGTCGCGCGATCGGGTCAGACACCGGCGCCGTCGAGTAGGCAATGGCGGGATGGTTGCGAATGAGCGAGGGGTGAATCTTCTGCGCCGACACCAAAACGACACTGGTCATCCAGACAGAAGCCACGAGGACGATGCGAAAAGTAGACATACCCGGACCGGGCACTGCAAATGGCTTTCCGTTCGACGTTTCACGTGGCCCCTGTGCAAAGCCAGTCCCTGGGACCCACGCTGGGGAAATTATCCCGTCCAGCACGAAAAAATCCGCGCCTACCCGGTCCGCGCCGGCTTCCACCGCAATCCGAGCGCGATCACCCGGTCGAGCAGCCGCTCGTACGAGATGCCATGTGCTTCTGCCGACTCGGAGAAGTCCTCGCCGTACGCCATGTTGGGATTCGGGTTGGCTTCGAGCACGTAGATCTTTCCCCCGGCGTCCATCCGTAGATCGATGCGGGCGTATCCGCTCAGGTCGAGCGCGCGGTAGGCGCGCCGGGCGATACGCTGCATCCGTTCGGCAGTGGCAGCATCGAGCTTCGCGCGGTCGGTCATGATGCCGTGCCTCTTCTGATATTGCGTGCTCCACTTCACCCGCTCGGTGGCGATCTTCCACCTGTTCTCGGGCATCTGAGCGAACGACATCTCCCATGGGGGCAGCACATCGAGCCGCTCGTTGCCGAGCACACCGACGTACAGCTCCCGGCCGTCGATGAACTGCTCGACGATGGCCGCAGTCCCGAGCTTCTCGTGGATGAACGTCGTTCGCCGCGCGAGCTGCTCGTGGTTCTCTGCCACCGACGCCTGAGAGATGCCGGTCGACGCCTCGAAAAAGAGCGACTTGACGATCAGGGGAAATGCCAGACGCTTGGGCAGGACCACTTTGCGTCCCGGTCGCACGACGGTGAACTCGGGGACGCGGATGCGGTGGTACGCCAGCAGCTTCTTCGAAAGTGCTTTGTCGCGAGCGAGGATCAGCCCTCGGGGGTTGCAGCCGGTGTATGGAAGTCCGAGCAGTTCCAGGTAGCTCACGACGTTCTGATCGAATGTGGTGACGCCTGCAAACGCCTCCATCAGGTTGAAGACGATATGCGGCTTGAACAATCCGGCGGTCGGCCGGATGCCGCCGAGGTTGTCGTTGATGCCGAGCACGCGGACTTCGTGGCCGATCTCGCGCAACGTCTCGATGACGTCGTACTCCATCTTCCACTCGGCCTCGAGGATGTCGATGCCGGTCGTGTCCTCTGGCGGCACGAGGTGATCGTGGACGAGCGCGAGGACCCGGAGCTTCTTCACGGCGTGCTCGGCGACTGCATCACAAGAACAAACGATGCCCGCCGCTGTGCAGGTAGTTCATCGCCTGGACGGTGAGCAGAACGGTGAATTCCTGGCGGGCCTGCTCCTCGGGCACCGCCAGGCGCAGCTTGAGCTCGCGGCAGCGGGTGATCATCTCTTCGAGCACCTGGTCGATCGTGTACTGGTAGATGCCCGTCCACCCGGCGACGACCCGCCGCACTTGCCGCCGGATTCTGGAGATGAATTGCGCGGCCGTCATGTGGCCCGCGAATTCCGGTGCATCCGAGAACAGGCGCCTCAGGTCGCGATCGTAGAAGTTGGGGTAGTCCACGCCGTAATAACGGCGCTTGTTGCGGTAATGCTGGCGCAGCGAGATGCGCAGAGTCGGCAGCGAATCGACCTCTTGAGGGTTGTTGACCGGCGGCGGCACGTTCCGCAGTGACCCCATCAACCGATCCATGTACTCGAGCTTCGGGAGCGCTTTCCAGCCCGCATACCGCTGCCGCCACTCGCTACTCGGCGTCAGCCAGACGGCGAACGTCTCGGCGAAGTCCTCGTCGGGGTGGCTCTGTGCATACCAGGAGTCGAGATGCAGCACGAAGCTCTTGCTGTACGGCTTCGGCGTGTAGAACTCGGGATATGGCTGCGCCGGCGAACCAAAGATCTCGCGCCGCTTCTGCCGTCGGCGCAAGCGGTAGGCGTTGTCGATGGCGTGTCCCGCTTCGTGCCGAAGGATTCGCATGCCCCACTCGTGCTCAGCTCCTTCGGCTTCGAGCATCTGCGATTCCTCGAGTTTCTCGAGCCGCGGATGCGCGAGGTAGAAGGGGATAGCGATGCTCGTCGCGCCGTCGGGTGTGAACCACTCGTCCGACAAGTAGAAATGCACCGGAAAGTCGAGCCCCTTTGCACGCAATTCTTCGCGCAGCTGCTGCGTGCGCTGGGCCAGCGTGTCCTCGATCCGCAGCGGAAGGTCAGCCATTCGGAGGTTCAGCAGGGCATCGTCATCGAGCTCGTGCCAGGTCTCGTGCACGGGGCGTCTGGGCATGTGCGGGCTGGATATAGACTAGCTCGTAGTGTGCTTAGGCCGGGATCGACCCAGGAATCTGGATCCGGCGCCGGAGTGCGGGAATCACGAGCGGGGCTGAACAAATGGCTGTACGACGGATGGCCGCGGTCGTAGCAGGAGCAGTGCTGAGCATGACGGTATTGATGACGGCGCAGGATCGGGACCGTGCGAAGGTCGCCGATTCATACAAGTGGAACCTCGCGGACGTGTTTCCCAGCCAGGAGGCCTGGCGAGCGCAGAAAGAGAAGATCACGGCCGAGATCCCGCGCCTGCGCGAGTACCAGGGCAAGCTGGGGACGTCGCCGGCGACGCTCGCCGACGCCCTCGAGTTGATGTCGCGGCTGGACAAGGAGCTGTCACGCCTTTACGTCTACGCGAGCATGCTGTCGGACGAAGACACGCGCGTGTCCAGGACGCAGGGCATGCAGCAGGAGATGCAGCAGATCTTCGCCACTTTCGGCGCCGCCGCCTCGTACATCGAGCCGGAAGTGCTCAAGATCGGCAGCGAGATCATCGAGAAGTCGATCGCGGCTGAACCGCGGCTGAAGCCGTACGGGTTCTACCTGCGCGACATTGCGCGAAGGGCGGCCCATACCTTGTCGGATGCCGAGGAAAAGATCCTCGCCGACGCGGCGCCGCTGGCCGGATCGCCCAACAACATCTACACGATTCTGGCGAACGCCGACTTCCCGTACCCGACGATCACGCTGTCCGACGGCAAGTCGGTCAAAGTGGACCAGGCCGGTTACAGCGAACTGCGGACGTCGCCCAATCGAGCGGATCGGCGGGCGGCCATGTCCGCGTTTTTTACGGCGCTCGGCGGGTTCAGCCGCACCATCGGCGTCACCATGAACTCCAACGTCCAGAAGTCGCTGTTCTACTCACGCTCGCGCAAGTACAAGTCGAATCTCGAGGCGGCGCTCAACGGCCCGAATATCCCGGTCTCGGTGTACACGCGTCTGGTTGAGGGCGTGAACCGGCATCTGCCGACGTTTCATCGTTACCTGCGTCTTCGCAAGCGGATGATGGGGCTGACCGACGATCTGCATTACTTCGATCTGTATGCGCCTCTGGTCGCCTCGGTCAATCTGCGCTACACGCCCGAGGAGGCGCAGGAACACGTTGTCGGCGCGATGGCGCCGCTCGGCAGGGACTACACCGACGTCCTGAAGCGGGGGTTCCGCGATCGCTGGATCGACTGGTACCCGACGGAGGGAAAAGTGTCGGGCGCGTACTCGAATGGCGGCGCCTACGACGTGCACCCGTACATGCTCCTGAACTACCTGGGGCAGTACAACGACGTCAGCACGCTGGCTCACGAGCTCGGGCACACGATGCAGAGCTACTACTCGAACAAGACGCAGCCGTACGTCACGGCCGGTTATCCCACGTTCGTGGCCGAAGTCGCGTCAACCTTCAACGAGGCGCTGCTCATCGACTACATGCTCAAGCGGATCACGGACACGCCCACGCGGCTGTCGCTGCTTGGCAATTACCTCGAAGGGATCAAGGCGACGGTGTTCCGGCAGACCCAGTTCGCGGAATTCGAGCTGCGCATGCACGAAATGGGAGAGCGCGGCGAGCCGATCACCGGCGACGCGCTTGCGAAGCTCTATCTCGACATCACGCGCAAGTACTACGGCCACGATCAGAAGGTTGCCGTCGTGGACGACTACATCGCGCACGAGTGGAGCTTCATTCCGCACTTCTACCGTGACTTCTACGTCTTCCAGTACGCCACGTCGTTCACCGCCGCCGAAGCGCTCTCCGCGAAGGTGCTCGCCGGCGACCAGGACGCAACCAGGCGGTATCTGACGTTTCTGGCGGCTGGTGGCTCGAAATACCCGATCGATCTCCTGAAGGACGCCGGCGTAGACATGACCACGGACGAACCGCTCGACCTCACGATCCGGCGAATGAACGAAGTGATGGACGAGATGGAGAAGCTGCTCGCGCTACAGGATCCCCTTGCCCAGCGCTGACAGCGCCAGCTCCGCGGCAAATTCGGCAGTCGTATTGCGCAGATCGAGCGTCGGGTTCACCTCCACGACGTCGAGCGCGACCAGGTGCTGCGAATCGGCGACGAGTTCCATCACCATGTGCGCTTCGCGGTAGTCCAGGCCTCCCCGCACTGGCGTGCCCACTCCTGGTGCGACCGTCGGATCGCAGGCATCCATGTCGAACGATACGTGAATGCCACCCGTTCCCGTCGACGCGAGCGCGATCGCGCGCTCGGCCACCACCGCGATACCGTCCCGATCGATGTCTTTCATCGTGAAGACGTGAACACCCGATGCGCGGATGCGCTCCTTCTCCCGCTCGTCGAGATTGCGAATGCCGAGCAGCACGGTGTGCTCGGGCAGCACCGAAGGTGTCGATCCGATCGACGCCAGCTCGAGAGGCTCCTGTCCCAGCAGCGACGCGAGCGGCATGCCATGGACATTGCCCGTCGTGGTCGTGTCCGGCGTGTTCATGTCGCCGTGCGCATCGACCCAGATGAGGCCCAGTCGCTTCGACGACGTGCGAGCGACCCAGTCTGCGCTCGCGGCGACCGAGCCCGCGGCGAGGCTGTGATCCCCACCGAGCACGATCGGCACGGCGTCGGCGTTCAGGGAATTGGACACGGTCGCGTAGAGCGTCCGGCACACGCGGGCGATCTCATGGATGTACTTCTTCCGCTCGTCCAGCTTGTGGCGCGTTTCCTGGATCGGGGCGGGCACGTCTCCATGGTCGACGACATCGCGGCCGAGCGCGCTGATTTGCGAGCTGATTCCGGCAATGCGAAACGCCGATGGGCCCATGTCAACGCCTCGTCGTCCGGCGCCGAGATCGAGGGGCACGCCGATGAGATGAACGGGTTTCACGGTGACTGAATGTTATACGGTGCGATGGTGCGAGGGTGCGGAGGTGCGAGGGTCTGTCCGGAGGTGCGAGGGTCTGTCCGGAGGTGCGAGGGTCTGTTCGGAGGTGCGAGGGTCCGTCCGGAGGTGGGCGGGCCTGTCCGGAGGTGCGAGGGTCTGTCCGGAGGTGCGAGGGGCGCACCGTCGCACGGTCCGCACCGAACGACTTCATGAGTGAGAGCCGAGATAGTCCGCCACGCGCGCGGCAGTCGCTCGTCCATCGCTGATGCAGTCGGGGATCCCTATCGCTCTGAAGCCGCTGCCGGTCACGAATAGTCCCGGCAGCGCCGACAGGCGCCGTTCGATCTGCGCCACTCGGTGCAGGTGGCCCACCTCGTACTGCGGGCTCTGGCGCGACCATCGGAACAGCCGCGTGAAGAGTGGCGGCCCCGAAATGCCCAGCAGCTCGCCGAGCTCCTGGCGAGCGATCTCGATCAGCTCCTGGTCGCCGGTGTCGAGGCGAAGGGGATCGCGACCGCCGCCGAGGAATGCGCGTAAGAGAACATGACCCTGCGGCGCGCGTCCGGGCCATTTCGACGAGACCCACGTGCCGGCGAGCAGCGCCCGCCGTTCGGTGCGAGGAACGACGAAGCCGGTCCCTTGCAGCGGGTGCGCAACCTGGCCGCGCCGGTAGCCGAACGCGACGGTTGCGGTCGAAGCATAGGGAATCGCGTCGCACAGCTCGGCCAGCGGCGGGTCCACCGAACGCAGCAGCGACGCTGCCGCGTACGCGGGCACGGCGAGGATGACGCTGCGGGCGTGAACCGTGCCAGTGCTCGCCTCGATCGCAAACGTGGCGCCACGGCGCACCGCCGTTGCCCGCACGTTGGTAACGACCGTCCCGGCCGCTAGAGTTGCCGAGAGCGCGTCGATCAGCTCGCCGGTTCCACCCGGCAGCGACACGAACGCGCCTTGCGGAGACGGACGCACGTGCAGCGCCCGCAGCGCGCGGATCACGCTGCCCGATCGACGCTCGGCCTCAACCAATCGTGGAAACAGCGCGCGGATCGAGAGTCGGTCGACGTCGCCAGCGTGGATGCCGGCGAGCAGTGGATCGGCCAGGTACTCGACGGCCTCGTGGCCGAATCGCCGTGCGACGAACTCTCCGATCGACTCGTCTTCCTCGGCCGTCCTGCGAGGGACGAGGATCTCGCCCGCCATGCGGGCCTTGCCGGCCAGCGAAAACAGGCGCGATCGAGCCAGCGCGGAGAACGTGATGGGGAAGCCCAGAAACGACCCTTCGGCGATCGCGTGCAGACGCCCGTCGCGAAGGACATAGGCGGTGCGCGGCGTCAACGTCGGCACGAGCCGATCGGCGATCCCCAGTTCCCGACACAGCGCCACCGCCGCCGGCTTCTGCACGAGCAACGAATCGGGGCCGCCGTCGACGACCCACCCGTCGAATCGTTCGGTTGCGATGACCCCGCCCGGTCGCTCGGCAGACTCGAGCACGCGTACGGTGAGCCCGCGCCGCTGCAGGTCATACGCAGTCGCGAGCCCGGAGATCCCGGCACCGACGATGACGGTGTCGAGGAGCCGGGTGTCGGCATCGAGTACAGAGGTCACGTTTTGGGGCGGCAGAGCGGTTAACGTTATCGCATTCGCCTGGACGCGCTGTGCACGTAATGAGCGAGCATCTGCACGTGCTCGACGGGCGTGGACGGGAGAATCCCGTGCCCGAGATTGAAGATGTGACCAGGTCTGCCCCCGACGCGGCGGAGTACCGCGTCGGTCTGCTGCATCATGCGAGCCGGTGGACCCAGCAGCAGTGTCGGATCGAGGTTGCCCTGGACCGCGTGCGCGCTGCCGATCCGGGACCAGGCCTCGTCGATCGGGATACGCCAATCGACGCCGATCACGTCACCGCCCGCGTCACGAAGCTCTTCGAGGATCGTTGACGTGCCCGTGCCGAAATGAATCGCCGGCACGCGTTTGCCGATCGCATCGAAGATGGCCCGGGTGTGCGGCAGAGCGAACTCGCGATAATCCGAGGCGTCGAGCGCCCCGACCCACGAATCGAATACCTGCACCACGTCCACGCCGGCCTCGATCTGCGCCGACAGGAAGTCCGCCACCACGGAGGACAGCTTCTGGCAGAGGCGATGCCAGGCGTCGGGATGGCCGTACATCAGCGACTTGGTCTTCGCGAAGTTGTTGGAGTGGCCCCCCTCGATCGCATAGCTGGCGAGGGTGAATGGAGCGCCCGCGAAGCCGATCAACGGTACGCGCCCGTCGAGCTCGCGCTGAATCTGCCGGACGGCATCGAGCACGTAACCGAGCGCCTCACGTGGTTCGAACACGCGAAGCTTGTCGATATCGGCTGGTCCCTCGATCGGCCGCTCGATTTGCGGGCCTTCGCCTTTGACGAAGTCGAAGGGCAGGCCCATCGGAGCAAGTGGAAGCAGCAGGTCGGAGAAGAGAATCGCCGCATCGACCTCGAGCCGCCGTATCGGCTGCAGCGTGACCTCGGTCGCCAGATCCGGCGAGCGGCAGATTTCCAGGAGGGAGTACTGCTGACGGAGCGCGCGGTACTCCTGCATGTAGCGGCCGGCCTGACGCATGAACCAGACCGGCGTCGCGTCAACGGGCTCGCGACGACAGGCCTTCAGGAAGCGGGAAGATGTCACCAATGAGTTTTCGCTGGAGCTGACGCGCCGACGGTCAGTCCCGCACCGGCATGTGGAGCATGTCGCGTGCGAGCGTGACCAGCTCGTCCAGCCAGAGCGGTTTGAAACGGAGCTCGGCGCCGAGTGACTTGATCTCGGCCGTCTGTGACTCGGCGAGATAGTAGTCGCCCGTCACGATGGTCACCGGCGTATGCTGCATTCCCGGAACTGCGCGCAGGGCGCGCAAGACCTGCACACCGCTCGTCAGCGGCATCCGCAGATCCAGGATGACTGCGTGCGGACGATGGACCTGCGCCAGCGCCACGCCTTCGTCGGCGGAATGCGCGGCCCACACCTCGAAGCCTTCGAGACGGAGCATCCGTGCAAACAGTTCAGTAACGCTGACGTCGTCGTCCACGATCAGGACGCGGGCGCTCGGGGAGGTGGCCTCTCGCGGCGGCACTGGCCACATTGTGGTGCCCCGCTGCAAACGCGTCAAGGCATTCGAGCAGGGCGAGAGACCTAATGGTTTGGGCAGCTGTGGCTTTCATGCTATATTCTGGCGCTTCTGTCGGCATGAGCCGGCCCCTGGTCTTCCCGTAGCTGCATGTTCCGACGCGAAGGCCGTTGCGTGTACCCCCGTCGGAGGTTCTGTTGAGCCCCATCCTCGTGCGGCCTGTGCGCGAGCAGCTCGAGCACGATCGGGTGATCCGCCTGCTTCAGGCGAAATACAAAAGGAAGTTCGACGTTGCCATCAACCCCGGCAACGAGCAGACCGCACCGGTCGGGCCGCCCACGGCACCGTGGTATCCCGATCTCGTCCTCCAGTCGGGTGAGCGCAGCAAGAAGTTGCTCGGCGTAGTCGAGGTGGAAACCGCCGAGTCGCTCAACAACCTCGAGGCGATGTCCCAGTGGGCGACGTTCGCGAAGCTGCGCGTGCCGTTTCACCTGTACGTGCCCGCGGCTGGAGTCGACAGCGCCCGGCGTCTCTGCTCGGATCTCCAGATTCAGGCGGCCGAGATGTGGG
>Ga0073934_10007924_pt1:2500-14453 | contig 14453 bp, 13 predicted proteins | sample LarsenN4metaG_FD_76834 | JGI IMG/M metagenome (GOLD analysis project Ga0073934, IMG submission 76834) | Hot spring sediment bacterial and archeal communities from British Columbia, Canada, to study Microbial Dark Matter (Phase II) - Larsen... ...
GCGACTGTTCAAGGTCAAACAAGGCTGATTTACATCCATTCCCGGGGCCGGGCAGTCCGCTGTCCGGCCTGATTTTTTCGCCCCATGATCCAGAAAGTTCTCATCGCCAATCGTGGCGAGATTGCCCTCCGCGTGATCCGTGCCTGCCGCGAGCTCGGCATCAAGACGTTGGCCGTTTACTCTGAGGCGGACGTGCAGTCCTTGCACGTGCAGCTTGCCGACGAGGCGATCTGCATTGGCGGCCCCAGAAGTTCCGACAGCTACCTGCGCGGCGACCGCATCATCAGCGCGGCGGAAATCGCGGATGTGGACGCGATTCACCCTGGCTATGGCTTTCTCTCGGAAAACGCCAAATTCGCCGAGCAATGCGAATCTTGTAACATCAAATTCATCGGCCCGAAATCCAAGAGCATCCGGATCATGGGCGACAAGGCCATCGCCAAGGACACGGTCCGCAAGGCCGGCGTGCCCACCGTCCCGGGCTCTGACGGCCCCATCGACTCGGAAGCTGAGGCCGTCAAACTCGCCCGCAAAATCGGCTACCCGGTCATCATCAAGGCGGTCGCCGGTGGCGGCGGCCGCGGCATGCGCATCGCGCACAACGATGTCTCGTTCGCCAAGGAATTCCACGTTGCGCGCGCCGAGGCGGAGAAGGCTTTCGGCAACGGCTCGGTCTACATCGAAAAATACATCGAGAAACCCCGGCACATCGAGTTCCAGATCCTCGCGGACGCCCACGGCAAGGTCATCCACCTCGGAGAACGCGACTGCTCGGTCCAGCGCCGCCACCAGAAACTCATCGAGGAGTCCCCTTCGCCGTTTCTCAACAGCGATCTGCGCAAGAAAATGGGCAAGGCCGCTGTCCGCGCCGCCGAGGCCGCGGAGTATGAGAACGCCGGCACCATCGAGTTCCTCGTCGATGCCAAGGGCAATTTCTACTTCATCGAGATGAACACCCGCATTCAGGTCGAGCACCCGGTCACCGAGGAAGTGACCGGCATCGACCTGATCAAGCAGCAGATCCGCGTCGCCAATGGAGAGAAGCTCGGGTTCGACCAAGGTGATGTGCGCTGGAGCCGCCACGCGATCGAGTGCCGCATCAACGCCGAGGATCCTGCGCGTAATTTCACCCCGTCTCCCGGCACCATCTCCCTCTATTATGCTCCTGGCGGCATCGGCGTTCGGGTGGATTCGCACGTCTATAGCGGCTACACCATCCCGCCATACTACGATTCGATGATCGGCAAGCTCATCTGTGTCGGTGACACCCGCAGGATAGCCCTGCAGCGCTGCTACCGCGCCTTGAGCGAATATCTCGTCCGCGGCATCAAGACGACCATCCCGCTGCACAAGGCCATCATGAGCGATCCCACCTTCATCGACGGCAAGGCCACCACGGCCTACATGGAAGACTTCATGGCCCGCACTCCGCCCGATCTATTCTGATCGGATTACGGACAATGGAACGTCAGGTCGCTCCACTCTCCCAACGAACGTGATTCGGCGCGCCAGCCCGGCGCCGCATCCGCAAACGCATCCCTCACTGCATCCAGTTCTCGCACCAGGATGCCGCTGAGCACCAATTGCCCGCGTGGCGCCACCGCCTGGATCAATTCACGCCGATATCGCATCAGCACATCCGCCTGGATGTTGGCGAGAACCAGCTCCGCAGGCGCGTGACGCCAACCGGTCGTCAAATCGCCCACGAAAAAGTCGACCCTGCCCGTCAGCCCGTTCATCGCGGCGTTCTCCTGGCTGACCCGGATCGCCTCGGGATCGTTGTCGAAGCCGCTTACTTCGCGGAAACCAAGGAGCGCCGCGGACAATGCGAGTATGCCGGAGCCGCAACCTGCATCGATCACGCGCCCGTTCGTGCCCCTCTCCGCAGCAAACCCAGCCAAACGCTCCGCCACCAACCGCGTCGTCTCATGGTTGCCCGTGCCGAATGCCATTCCGGGATCCAGCCACAACACCTTTTGCCCCGCGGGCGCGCGAAACGTCTCCCGTTCCCACACCGGCACCCAATGCAAGGTCCCGAAGGATGACGCCTTGAAGTGCGCCCGGTAGCTGTTTTTCCAATCCGCATCGGGCAGCTCACGCAATGCCAGCTGGCCCTTGGTCCAGGTATCTTCCAACGACCTCGAGAACTCGTTCCAAACCGTGACCGCCTGGTCCTGCGAATCAAAATACCCCGTCAACCATGCCTGCCCGGAGGGTTTGTCCTCGAGCACCATCAGCCGTTGCTCTTCCCTCTCCGCCAGCAATTCTTCCAGCGTCGGCACCGCATCGACGGCCACCTCGACCTTTAGCTCGAAGACCGGCATGATTCAGCTCCCTTGCTCGCTCAGTTGGGCAATCACCGCGGGCAAAAGTTGATGTTCGGCCGCATGCACTCTCGCCGCAAGCGACTCCAAGGTGTCGCCCGGCTCGACCGGCACACGCCTCTGGGCGATGATCCGTCCGGCGTCCACGTCTGCGGTCACCCAGTGAACCGTGCAGCCCGTTTCCTGCACACCAGCACGAAAGGCCTGACCGATGCCGTCCAGACCGGGGAACGCCGGCAACAGGCTCGGGTGCAGATTGATGATCTTGCCGGCAAAGGCGCTCAGGAACCCCGCCTTCAATACGCGCATGAATCCGGCCAAAACCACCAAGTCTGGGTGCGCACCCCGCACCGCCGTGATGAACCTCTCCTCGCCCGCCCCCTCCAGCTTCGTTTTGAAAGGCGCCGGATCCACAAATGTCGCCGGCACGCCAAATCGGGGTCCGAGTGCCAGGATGCCCGCGTCGGATTTGTCCGAAAAGATGTGGCCGACCCGCGCGCGCCCCAGCCGTCCTTCGGCTTGCGCCCGCAATATCGCCTCCGCATTGCTCCCCCGGCCCGAGCCCAGAATGACCACGCGCATGTTCAGACCGCTCCCGCCGCCTTGATCTTCGCGATCAGCGCCGTGGTGCTGAAGCCGGGCAGGAACGGCATGAAAACGATCTTCGTCCCGGCCTGTTCCAACGCCGCCCGTTCGCCGGCGTCCAGTTTTTCCAAGGTGTAGTCTCCTGCCTTCGTGTAGACATCGGGCCGCAGCGCGCGGATCTCCCCGTCCAGCCGCTTGGCTTGGAAAATGACGACCGCACTCACGCACGCCAGCGCGGCGAGCGCAAACGCACGCTCCTGCTCGCCCTGCACGGGCCTCGCCGGCCCCTTCAGTTGCCTGACGCTTTCATCGGAATTGATCGCGACCAGCAACGCATCGCCCAGCTTCGCCGCTTCTTGGAGGTAGTGCAGATGACCCGTGTGCAACAGGTCAAAAACCCCGTTCGTGAGCACCAACTTTTTGCCCTGCGCGCGGAGCCGCTCCCGCCATGCGACCGCATCGGTCATCAGCAGCAATTTCGGATTGGTGAGAGACGCAGGCGCCATCATGTCCGGACCCTTTCACAGCGTCTTCCCGAAGTAAAGTGCCGGCTGCCGTAGCGGTGGAATCTTGCGGCCAGATTACCGTGGCGGGACCCGTGCCTTTCGTGTTTAATCCGGCCGCAGCCCCGATGAACCATGCCGGCAACTTCACCCTGCCTTCCGCCCGCCTCGGTCTGGCGGTGCTGCTGCTGCTCGGTTTGGGGTTCTGGCTGCGACCGCGATTCCACTGGAACCCAGCCCCGCGGAACGCCACGGCGCTGGTCCTGCCGATCCCGCCCGAGCAGGACGAGGTCGGCGCATTTATCCTGCGCCTCCCTCTCACCGTGATGGTGCAACTGCTCTCCGGTCGGCGACCTTAGAAAAACTTCCTGGCCTTCTCGAAGAAAGTCCGACCGACCGGGTGGTCGGCGTCGCCGCTCACCCGCGCAAACTCCTCGAGAATCTTCTTCTGCTCACCGCTGAGCGAAGTCGGCACCTCCACCTGCACGCGGATGAGCTGGTCGCCATGCCCTCCGCCGCGGAGGTGCGGCATGCCGCGACCCTTCAAGCGGAAAGTCGTGCCCGATTGGGTGCCCGGGGGGATCTTGAGGGTCGCGCGGCCTTGCAGGGTCGGCACCTCGATGGATCCGCCCAGCGCCGCCACCGTGAACTTGATCGGCATCTCGCAGAACAAGTCGTCACCGTCGCGCTGGAAGATTTCATGCTCCTTCACGTGCAGCACGATGTAGAGGTCGCCGTGCTGCCCGCCCAGCAGACCCGCCTCGCCGTTGCCCGCTGAACGCAGCTTCGAACCCGTGTCCACGCCCGCCGGGATGCGCACATTGATCTTCGCGTTCTCCTGCACGCGTCCCTCGCCGCGGCACTTCGCGCACACCTTTTCGATGCGCACGCCTGCGCCGTGACAGCTCGGACACGCCTGTCGCACGTGGAAAAATCCCCGTGAGGTCGTCACCTGGCCCGCGCCCCGGCAGGTCGGGCAGGTCGAACGCTTCGAACCGGGCTCGGCACCGGAGCCCTGGCAATGCCCGCAGGCGCCCAGCCGCCGGAACGAGATCTCCTTCTCCACGCCCCGCGCCGCTTCTTCGAGCGTGATCTCCAGATCGTAGCGCAGGTCCGAACCGCGCCCGTTGCCGCCGTCGTGGCCGCCGAAGAACTGGTCGAAGATGCCCCCTCCGCCCTGCTGGCCGAAGACTTCCCGGAACATTTCGAACGGATCGTGGAATCCGCCGCTGAATCCACCCCCTCGCGGACCCGCACCGGCCTGCTGGAAAGCGGCGTGCCCGTAGCGATCATAGGCGGCGCGCTTCTCGGGGTCCTTCAGCACTTCATAGGCCTCCGAGACCTTCTTGAACATCTCCTCCGCCTGTTTGTCGCCGGGATTCTTGTCCGGGTGATACTGCACGGCCTTCTTGCGATAGGCCTTCTTCAGCTCCTCTTCGCCCGCATTCTTCGCGACGCCGAGCAGCTCGTAATAATCCTCTTTGTGTCCGCCCGCCATGGTGGTCACGCCTTGGGTTCGGCCGGCTTGGCCGGGCCGCTGGAGACGATCACCGACGCCGGGCGGAGCAGCCGGCCGTGCAGCGTGTAACCGATGCGCACGACCTGCATCACATGCTCCTCCGCCGTCTTGTCATCCGGCTGGTGGGCGATGCACTCGTGGAAATTCGGGTCGAACTTCTGCCCCGCGGGGTTGACCTCCTTCAAGCCCTGTCGCGCCAGCGCGCTCTTCAATTGCTCCAGCACCAGCGTCACGCCGTCGCCAATGGCCTTGGCGTCGCTCTGCTGACGCGCGGCGGCCATCGCCAGCGCGATATTGTCGAGCACCGGCACCAGCTCCTCCATCAGGCTCTTGACCGCGAACTGACGCAGCTCCTCCTTTTCACGGGTCACGCGGCGCCGGTAATTCTCCAGATCGGCCACCGCCCGGACATAGCGGTCGTAGTTGGTTGCAGCCTCCTTCTTGGCCGCGGCCAGCTGCTCCTCCGCGGCGGCGGGTGGCGTTGCCGGCGGCGGAACCGCGGGATCAACCGTGGCGGTGGCGCTTTCCTTGGTCTCGGTTTTGGTTGGTTCAGTCATGCGAAGCGGGCAAAGGTAGTGACTCGCCTGCTCATTTCAAGTCGCGCGATGTATCTGACCGAAACCCGTAAACCGGTCGGTCACAAGCACCACGGCGGCCGCGGTGGCTGTCATCCGACAATCGGCCGCGCACAGCGCCAAAGCATTGTCGCCTTTGTGCAGCTCCTCCGCTCCCTCCGCCAAGCTGCCTTCGACCACCGAGATGATGCGCGGCTCGCCAGCCGGCGAAAGCAGCACGGCGCCTTGCGGCAGCTCATGCCGCGTGATGCGGAACTCGGCGCATTCAGCGATCACGTGTGCACCCGCACCCTCGGCCCGCACCAGCGACGGCCGGCCGGCCGTGTTGACCGCGACGCACCGCAGTGATTGCTCGACGTGCATCTGGCGCGGCTTCCCATCAAGCCCCACGCGTCCCCAATCGTAGACGCGGTAGGTCGTGTCGGAGTTTTGCTGGATTTCGAGGATGAGGTTGCCTGCGTCGATGGCGTGCATCACGCCGCTGCGGATTAGCAGCGAGTCGCCGGCCTTGGTGGGCAAGCGCTGCACCAGCGACTCCGCCGTGCCCGCGGTCAGCGCCGCCCGGAAGCTCGCCACATCCACCCCTTCGACCAAACCTGCGAGCACCGCCGCACCGGGCTCGGCCTCGGCGATATACCAGTTTTCCGTCTTCGGCTCGCCGCCCAACTCGGCCGCCACGCTTGCCGGCGGATGCACCTGCAGCGACAGGCGCTCGCGGCAGTCCAGCCACTTGACGAGGATCGGGAAACATTTCCCGGCCGGCCAACCCGGGCCCATCACTTCGGTCGCGTGGCGTTCGATCACCTGCCGCAGTGTCCGTCCCGCCCACGGCCCGGCGGCCACGACCGATTGCGCCTCGGGTCGGTCCACCATCTCCCAGCTTTCCCCGATCGGCCTGTCGGCCGGCAACGCACGGCCGAAAGCCGCCGCCAGTTTACGGCCGCCCCAGACCCGTTCCTGCGGGAGCGGGTGGAATTTGAGCAGCGGAGGCATGATGCGTTGGTGGTTGCGGCGCGCACCCGGGATTTCCGTTGACCCTCCCTGGGCAGGAACCTGCAATTTCAGGCCAACTGAAATGCCCAAAGGGGAGACTTCAAACCGAAAGGACACGGATCCTTCCTTCGAAGCGCCGCGCCACCGCCCGCAATGGCTCGCCGCGCTGTTCTGCTTCGTCCTCGGTGTGCTCTTCCTGGTCGCGCTGATCGATTTTGAGCCCGCCCAAAGCGCCTGGCACCAATCCGCCGCGACCACCGCGGTTATCAACGGGCAGATCCAGACCGTGCCGGCCAAGGGCGCCGTCGCGCCCAATGCGGTCGGCGTGATCGGCGCCGAGGTCTCGTGGTGGAGTTACCACCTTCTTGGGGCCACGACTTGGTTTCTGCCGGTTTTCCTTTTGTGGATGAGCTACGTCTATCTGCGCAGCGGCCGGCGGCTGGCCGGCCTGCGCTACACGGCGATGCTGCTTTCCGTGGTGGCGGCGTGCGGCCTGCTCGCCATGCAGGATTGGTTTTTCCTCGACCGCCAGGTCTTCACCGAAGGCCCCGGGGGCCTCGCCGGCAAATTCCTCTACGAAACCGTCCTGCGCGACAGCATCGGCCCCTTCGGCTCGGGCTTTCTGCTCGGCATGGTCTACCTCGCCAGCCTGCTCTTCATCTTCACGCGCGACATCGGCGCGGAATTCGAGCGGCTCGTCTTCAATTTCCAGGAATGGCGCAAGAAACGCGCCGCGCTCAAGGCCGCCCTCGCCGAGGAACGCCGCAAGCGCCAGGAAGAACTTGCCCGCCAGAAAGCCGCGGCCGCCGCCGTGGCCAAGGCCGTCGCGCCCGCTCCCACCGCTGCACCCCAGCAGCCGCCGGGCACCTCCAGAAAAATCGTCGTCCCCAAGACCGACGATCCGCTCGTCACCGCCCAGAAACCGGCGCCGGCCAAGCCCGCCGAACCGGCCGCGAAACCTGTTTCCACCGATGCGAAGATCGCCGCCGGCGCCAAGGCCACTGCGGCCGCAGGCAAGATCGAACTCAACATCGTCAAGCCCGAGGAAACCAAGAAGGCCAAGGTTCCGCTCCCGCAAAGCGACGACAAGACCTACGAGTTCCCGCCCATCAAGCTGCTCGCGGAACGCGCCAAGGGCGCCGGCACCAGCAGCGAGGAGGAGCACCGCCAGAACGCGGAGAACCTGCTCCGCATCCTCAGCGAGTTCGGCGTCGAGGTGACCCTCGGCGAAATCCACGTCGGTCCCGTCATCACCCGTTACGAAGTCGTCCCCGCACCCGGCGTGCGCGTCGAGAAGATCTCGGGCCTCGACAAGAACATCGCCCTCGGCATGCGCGCCCAGTCGGTGCGCATCCTTGCGCCCATCCCGGGCAAGGCCGCGGTCGGTGTCGAGGTCCCCAACCAGCACGCCGCCCCCGTCGGCATGCGCGACATCCTCGAATCCGAAGACTGGGGTCACGCTCTCGCCAAGGCCGAGATTCCCATCGCCCTCGGCAAGGACGTCTCGGGCAAGCCCATCGTCAGCGACCTCACCAAGATGCCCCATCTGCTCATCGCCGGCGCCACCGGCTCGGGCAAATCCGTGTGCATCAACTCCATCATCGCCTCCATCCTCTATTCGAAGAGCCCGCGCGACCTCCGCCTGCTCATGGTGGACCCGAAGATCGTCGAGCTGAAGGTTTTCAACTCCCTGCCACACATGCTCATCCCGGTCGTCACGGAGCCGAAGAAGGTGCCGGCCGCTCTCAAGTGGCTGCTCAAGGAGATGGAGCAGCGCTACCAGATTTTCGCCAAGTGCGGTGTCCGCAACATCACCGGGTTCAACAACCGCAAAAAGGAGTCCCCCGCCGAAACGCCTCCGGCCGAACAGCAGCCCGAGCTGGCAGGTGTGGCCGAGGAGATCACCATACCGGACCGCCTGCCCTACATCGTCGCCATCATCGACGAACTCGCCGACCTCATGATGGTGGCACCCGCGGACATCGAGACCAACATCGCCCGCCTCGCCCAGCTCGCCCGCGCCGCGGGCATCCACCTCATCATCGCCACCCAGCGCCCCTCGGTGAACGTCATCACCGGCGTCATCAAGGCCAACCTCCCCTCGCGCATCGCCTTCCAAGTCGCCTCGCAGGTCGATTCCCGCACCATCCTCGACGGCAAGGGCGCCGACACGCTCATCGGGCGCGGCGACATGCTCTTCGCCCCGCCGGGCACTTCGCGCCTCGTGCGCGCCCAAGGCGCCTTCGTCTCCGATGACGAGGTCAGTTCCATCGTCGAGTTCCTGAAGCGCAACGGCCCGCCCGTCTACGCCAAGGAAGTCCAGGAACAGATCGACCGCGATCCCGATGCCGAGGCCGGCGACGGCCCCGAAGGCAGCGAGGATGGCGACCTCGGCGACGACGAGGATTTGTATCAACAGGCGCTCGACGTGCTGAAGTCCACCCGCCGCGCCTCCACCTCCATGATCCAGCGCCGCCTCCGCATCGGCTACAACCGCGCCGCCCGCATCATGGACTTGATGGAGCAGAAGGGCATTGTCGGGCCCGAGAACGGCTCGAGCCCCCGTGAAATTCTTGTCGATCTGGACACCCTCTGAATCCGCGGTGCCACATTAGGCTTTTCCCCGCCGCCCAAACTCCGTAGCAACCTCCCCATGCAGACCATCGGCGAACGTCTCGAGGAAGCCCGCAAGCGCAAGGGCCTGTCCATCCGCGAGGCCGCGGAGGCCACCAAGATCCGCGGCGACTACCTGCAGAAATTCGAGGCCAACTCCTTCGACATCGACCTGCCCCCGCTCTACATCCGGGGCTTCGTGCGCAACTACGCGCGCTACCTCGAACTCGACGGCGAGCGCATCGCCCAGGAATTCTACAGCGCCTTTACCGGTGAATCGAAAACTGCCCGCCGAGACACCCGCGAGGTTTACGGTCGGGTGGATTTCGGCGAAGCGGGCGGCGAAGAGGGTGCCCCCGCGACGGGCCGCACCGGTCCCGACCAGGCCGTGATGCTGAAATTCGCCGTCCTCGGCGGCGGCGCGCTCATCGTCGTCGTCCTCCTTCTCCTGCTCATCAACCTCTTCACGTCCAAGCCCGGCACGCCGGCCCGCAGCACCCCGGCGACGCCGGCGCAAAGTGCGCAGACGCCCGCAACGCCCGAGCACACGCTCACGCTCATCGCCCGCGGCCCGGTGCGGGTGAAGGTGACACGCACCGCCACCAACCAGGTGCTGCTCGACGGCCTCACCCCGTTGAACGCCGGCGAACAGAAGGTCATCCGCTATCGTGACCAATTGCGGGTCACGGTGGACGATCCGTCCAAATTGGCCATCGAGATCGACGGGCGCCGGCAGGAGGTGCCGATCAAGGAATACGGCGCCTTCTTCGTGGAGCCCTGACGGGCACGGGCGACTTATCGGCGTAATGCCACCGGCGGGCCGAGGATCTCGCGCAACACGATCGCGCGACGGGCACTTTCGGGATTGCGCAGTTCCTCGACGAGCGTGGCGCGCTTCTGCAACTGGGCGGTCTTTTCCGCCGACACGCTCGCTTCGAATTCGCGGCGCCGCATCGCCGCCGCCTTCATCTCCTCGGCCTGCTTCAGTTGCTGGGCGAGTGCCTCCTGCTGCTCGCGCAGCTCGGCCATACGGCGCGCAGCGGCGGCATCGGCGGCCGCCGCGGACGGCCGGACGACAACCTCGCGCACCAGTGGGGGCGGCATCTCCTGCGGGATGACGACGGGCGGAGCGTCCTCCTGGACCAGTGGCGGAGGAGCGCCGGGTTCGGCCGGGCGGTCGTAACCGGCGCCGCCCCGGCGACGCTCCTCGATCTTGCGCTGGATTTCCTCGCGGATGCGACGCGTGCGCTCGGCCAGCTCGGGATCCTCGAATTGCGCCTCCTTCGGGAGATTGTCGGGCCGGCCGTCGCCGTCATAGTCGCTCGGCTCACCCGCCTGCTCCTTCTTGCGCTGCGTCAGCCAATAAGCAATCGCACCGGCGATGGCGATGATGACCTGCAGATGGTCTTGGATCCAGTCCATGTGCGCGTCCTGTCATTCTGAGCGTAGCGAAGAATCCACTCTGGATCCTTCGCTCCCGCTCAGGATGAAACGCCCGGGGCGTGTCACTTCTTGCCCTCCGGGTGGGCGATGGAACCGCGCATGGCCGTGTCGGCCTGCACGTTTTCCATCTTGTAGTAGTCCATGACGCCGAGTTTGCCCTGGCGGAAGGCCTCGGCCATGGCGCGCGGCACCTCGGCCTGGGCGCGCACGACCTCGGCCTGCATCTCCTGCACCTTGGCCTTCATTTCCTGCTCGAGCGCGACGGCGGCCGCGCGGCGGATTTCCGCCTGGGCCTGCGCCATGTTCTTGTTCGCCTCGGCCTGCGCCTCCTGGAGCTTGGCGCCGACGTTCTCGCCCACGTCCACGTCGGCGATGTCGATGGAGAGGATTTCGAACGCCGTGCCGACGTCGAGGCCGCGCTGCAGGACCACCTTCGAAATGCTGTCGGGCGATTCCAACACGGTCTTGTAGGTTTCGGCGGAGCCGATGGTCGTCACGATGCCTTCGCCCACGCGGGCGATGATGGTGTCCTCCTTGGCGCCGCCGACAAAGCGGTCGAGGTTGGTGCGCACCGTCACACGGGCCTTCACCTTCACCTGGATGCCGTCCTTGGCCACGCCGTCGATGGTGGTGCGGCCACCCTCGGGGTTCGGGCAGTCGATGACCTTGGGGTCAACGGAGGTGCGCACGGCCTCGACCACGCTCTTGCCGGAGCCCTTGGTCGCGAGGTCGATGGCGCAGGCCCGATCCCAATTGAGCGCGATGCCGGCCTTCATGGCGGCGATGAGGGCCTGCACGGTGGGCACGACGTTGCCGCCGGCCTGGAAATGCGAAGCGATCTGGTCGGCGCTCAATTCGATGCCGGCGCGGACCGCCGTGATGCGGGCATCCACCACGAGACCGTAGGGGATGCTGGCAAGCTTCATGGCGATGAGCTTGGAAATCGGCACCGGGGCGCCGTTGAAAAGCGCGCGGACCCATGCGCCGATCAGGCTGAAGACCAGCCCGACAACGAACAGGACGATGATGCCACCGATGATTAGTGCTGCGATTAGGATGCCACTCATGGGATTCAGGTTTTGGTTACGATGAGACGGAAATTGTCGAGGCCGGTGACGCGCACCGGCGCGCCCTTCGGGAGGTAACCCGACTGCGAGAAAGCCTCATAACGCCGGCCCTTGAGCACGACGTAGCCGGACGGCGCGAGCGGGGTCGCGGCCTCACCGGCCTGGTTGAGCACCTCGTCCAACGAGGCGATCGGTTGCTGGCTCGTGCCGGTGACACTGGTGGTCATGGACAGTGCCTTGGCAAAACGGGTCTTGGGCAGCACGACGAATTCGAGGTAGAGCGTGATGCCGATAAGGGCGAGCCCGGCCACCAATGCGATCATTCCGCCGC